>Ga0247841_10000465_pt1 | contig 104751 bp, 94 predicted proteins | sample LaCruzMarch2015__2_FD_192410 | JGI IMG/M metagenome (GOLD analysis project Ga0247841, IMG submission 192410) | Freshwater microbial communities from meromictic Lake La Cruz, Castile-La Mancha, Spain - LaCruzMarch2015_18m | ecosystem: Environmental > Aquatic > Freshwater > Lake | place: Spain... | reverse complement strand
GTGACTGGGACGAAGTCGTAACAAGGTAGCCGTACGGGAACGTGCGGCTGGATCACCTCCTTTCTAGGGAGTATCGTACTCCTATGGTCGTTCGATGGCAGCAATGCTATCGTACCTTTGAAATCAATTTACTTCCTTCCACTATCCAGGTGTTAAGGTTTTTTAATGCCCGCCTCAGTCAGTCTGCCTGGCTGTTTCCGTTAGTAAACCTCTCCTCCGCCTGGTCAGTAGCCACCCTCAAACTTTGTAATGCCAGGGCCGGCAATTTTCACAAATACTGTCAAAGGTATATCTTTCCATTGACTTGAATGATACAATAAAATCACTGGATTTACGGGGAGACGGGAGGCATGCCCTTTCTTGAACCGGAATGATTATATTAAGGTGAATATTACTATTTCCTGAAATGATATACGAATCGTCAGAATATGTTTTCGAGCCGCCTCCGCTGGTTTCCCGGGCACATAAGATACTGATTAAACCCAATGCCGGTTATCCGTATCCTTATCCTTTCAGCACCAGCCGGGAGATACTGGGGACGGTGATCGATAAGGTCAAGCAGGTAAGCGATGCCGACATCATCGTCCTTGAGGGCGCTGCCAACGGCGAGTCGGTTTATCCGATCTATAAGTCGCTGGGATATGATTTTCAGCGCGTGTTGATGCTGGATGTCAAGGATTGCATCTGGGTGGAGATTGAGAATCCCCTGCCACACCCTTTTGCAGTTGCAACTTTCTGGGTACCCAACGTAGTGCTTTCCTGCGATTTCCTCATCACCATTTCTTCTTTGAGGACTATCGGCAACCACGCCTTTCTGAGCATTAAAAACCTGCTCAGCCTGCTGCCGGTCAACAAGTATAAAAAGGGCTCCGACAGTGGGTGGGGTTCGCTGGACGAATTCGGCTGGGACAAGGTGTACGCCGACCTCTACTTCACACTTCCTTTTGACCTGGCTATCATAGACGGAAGGAAAAAATTCAGTGCTGCCGATGATTCATTCAAAGGAAAAACAGAGTGCCCGGGCAAAATATTCGAGGGCGAACCCTATGAGATCGACCGGGAAGCTTCAACCCTGCTTGGAGTGGACCAGCAGTACCTGGATATTATCAGGGCAGGAAAAAACGAGCTGGAAAGCTGAAGTCAATACCTGACGTCAAAACTGCTGAAATTCCCCGTGTAAGCTGACCACGTCACGTCAATTTTAGTTACGGATGCGCCCTCCGGGCCGGCTTTCAACTCTGTTAGCAGCGCCTCCAGTTCGTCCCTGGTCCCCTCGGCCTGCACCTCAACATCGCCCGACCGCGAGTTTTTTACCCAGCCTTTCAAAGACAGGGTTTTGGCTGCGCGGAATGTGAATGCCCGGTAATAAACTCCCTGTACCCTGCCATGCACAAGGGCATTCAGGTGAGCAAGATCAGACATCTATACTAACAGGCCTTATGACTCGAGATCCGGCTGCGATTAAAAGCAGTGTCCGCTGCCTATTCAGGGAAATCCTCTTTTTTCCCTTTCTTCTTTATCACTTCGACTTCGGCCACCGGCTCAAAAATCGAAGGCATCACTGTTTTTTTCCCGTCTTTCTTGGGCTTTTTATGTTCCTTCTTGCCCTTATCTTTAGAAGCCATCGCGATTCTCCTTGAGTCATATTATGCGCTCAGCTAAGTCTAACAAATTAATCGCGGCCAAGTAAAGATATACTGATATTGATTTACCTTGACTTTTAGCTATGCCCCATATATAATTCTTGCTTGTCGTCTGATTTATGCCAGGAATCGACGTTGTGTTGCCCGAGTGGCGCAATGGAAGCGCAACCGACTTGTAATCGGTAGGTTAGCGGGTTCGACTCCCCTCTCGGGCTAAGATCTGATGACCGGTATGGAGGGATGCCGGAGCGGCCAATCGGAGCAGACTGTAAATCTGCCGCCCTAAGGGCTACGTAGGTTCGAATCCTACTCCCTCCACCAGAAATCTGTTTTTAATTTTGTGAATTTAAATTATTTTATAGTATAATTTGTGGTCGCATCTCCGTGATGTGATATATAATATTATGGCTATTTGCCCACATAGCTCAGTTGGTAGAGCACGTTCTTGGTAAGAACGGGGTCATCAGTTCGAATCTGATTGTGGGCTCAGAAATGAAGGAGGTTTATCTATATGGCAAAGAAAGTATTTGAGCGCAAAAAGCCGCATTTGAATGTGGGCACGATAGGTCACGTCGATCATGGCAAGACCACGTTGACCGCCGCTATCACATTAGTCTTATCCAAGCAGGGTATCGGTGATACATCGTTCAGGCCCTTCGACAGCATCGACAATGCCCCCGAAGAAAAGGCCAGGGGCGTTACTATCGCCATCGCCCATATCGAATATGAAACCAAGAAGAGGCATTACGCCCATGTGGACTGCCCCGGCCATGCCGACTATATCAAGAATATGATCACGGGAGCGGCCCAGATGGACGGCGCCATACTGGTTGTGAGTGCCCCCGACGGTCCCATGCCCCAGACACGGGAGCACATCCTGCTGGCCAGACAGGTTGAAGTTCCGGCCATGGTGGTAGCGTTAAATAAAGTCGATGCCATGGAAGACGAGGAGCTTCTTGAGCTGGTCGAGATGGAACTGCGGGACCTCCTGACCAAGTACAACTTCCCAGGAGACAAGATACCCATCGTCCGCGTCAGCGCTCTCAAGGCGCTGGAATGCGGCTGCGGCAAGCCCGACTGCAAATGGTGCAGCGGCGTATTGAAGCTTATGGACGCGGTTGACGACTATATTCCCCAGCCTGTACGCGCCGTGGACAAACCGTTCCTCATGCCAATCGAAGACGTGTTCGGCATTAAAGGCCGCGGCACTGTAGTGACCGGCAGGATCGAGCGTGGCGTAGTCAAGATAGGCGATGAGGTTGAGATCGTCGGTATAAAAGAAACCAAGAAGACCGTTGTGACCGGTGTCGAGATGTTCCACAAACAGCTTGAGGCCGGCGAAGCGGGCGACGCGGTTGGCTGCCTTATCAGGGGCATCGAGCGCGAGGATGTCGAGAGGGGCCAGGTTCTGGCCAAGCCCGGCTCCATCAAGCCTCAGACCCATTTTGCAGGTGAGGTTTACGTTCTGACCAAGGAAGAAGGCGGCAGGCATACACCTTTCTTCAGCGGTTATAAGCCGCAATTCTTTATCAGGACGCTGGACGTTACCGGCCAGACCGAGTTGCCGCAGGGCGTGGAAATGGTAATGCCCGGCGATAGTATTACAATGAATATCAAGCTGATTTATCCCGTTGCACTCGAACAGGGCATGCACTTTGCCATCCGCGAGGGCGGCAAGACGGTTGCATCAGGCGTGATCACCAAGATACTGGGATAAGAAATGGCAAAAAAAGGCGATGCAAGAGGCGTAGTCTACATGGCATGCACGACATGCCAGGAGAGGAACTACACCTCGCAAAAAAATAAGAAGAATGACTCACAGCGTCTGGAATTGAAAAAATATTGTCCTCGTTGCCGCAGTCATCAGCTCCACAGGGAGACCAAGTAACAAGGTGGCTAATAAAGAGCAGGTAAAGGTTTTACAGCCTAATAAAACCGGGGACAAGTCAGTCCAGGACAAGAAAAGTCAGGCGCTGACCAAGGCAAAGAAACCTCAGGTACAGGCGTCGCAACCCAAGAAGCGCCGGTTCTCATTTTTCTCTGATATAGTAGGGGAATTGAGGAAGGTGGTGTGGCCCACCCGGCAGGAGACCATACGCCTTACACTGATCGTTATCGGCCTGTGCGTTGTAATGGGACTTGTGCTGGGCGCCGTTGACTACGGTTTTTCGGAGCTCGTGGCAAAAGTCTTGTTAGGTGGCAAGTAGCGTGACCGTTGACGCCAGTGCCAGGTGGTATATCATACATACCTACGTGGGGCACGAGGAGAAAGTAAAGATCAAGCTGCTGCAGCGTATCAAGTCTATGGACGCTGGCAACAAGATCCTCGATGTAGAGATACCTAAGGAGAACGAGATTGAGATAAGGTCCGGCCAGCGCAGGACCGTTGAAAAGAAGATGTTCCCGGGTTACCTCCTGGTTCGCATGGCGATGGACCATGAGAGCTGGAAAGTAGTCAGGGAGACGCCGGGGGTTACGGGTTTCGTGGGCGATGGCAAGGAAGCCACACCGCTGGAGGAGAACGAGGCCAACAGGATCCTCAAACAGAAAGAGGAGGGCGTAGCCCAGGTCAAGATCAGGTTTAAGAAAGGCGAGAACGTTAGGGTAGTCGACGGTCCTTTCACGGATTTCATCGGCACCGTCGACGAAATAAATATGAGCAAGGGCAAAGTAAAGGTTATGCTGACACTCTTCGGACGGGAGACTTCAGTAGAGCTGGACTTCCTGCAAGTGGAGAAACTATAAAATGGCCAAGAAAGTTAAAGCAATAGTCAAATTACAGATACAGGCCGGCAAGGCAACGCCTGCGCCGCCGGTAGGCCCTGCCCTGGGCCAGCATGGCGTCAACATTATGGGCTTCTGCAAGGATTATAACGACAGGACCAAATCATTTGAGGGTTCCATCGTGCCGGTGGAGATCACTGTTTTCGAGGACAGGACTTTCACGTTTATTACCAAGACGCCTCCAGCCTCGGACCTCTTGAAAAAAGCACTGAGCATCGAGAAGGGGAGCGGGGCTACGCCGACGCAGATAGCAGGACAGATATCGAAAGCAAAAATCAACGAGATCGCCAGGGTCAAGCAGAAGGATTTGAATGCCCTCGACCTTGAGGGTGCGGCTCGTATTATCGAGGGAACCGCCCGGAGTATGGGCATTAAAGTGGAGTAATTGCATGGCTACCAGAGGTAAAAAATTTCGCGAATCATCCAAGCTGATTGAAAAAAACAAGGTCTATGATCCTAAAGAGGCTATAGCCATCGCCAAAAAGGCGGGATATGCCAAGTTCGATGAGACTGTTGAGCTTCACCTCAGGATGGGCGTCGATCCCCGCGCAGCCGATCAGCAGGTGAGAGGCACCGCCCTTTTACCCAACGGACTTGGTAAGCAGGTCAGGGTGGTGGTTTTTGCGCAGGGTGAAGGCGCCAGGCTGGCCTCAGAGGCCGGCGCTGAATACGTGGGCGCAGACGACCTGGTGAAAAAGATCGAGGACGGTTGGTTGGATTTTGATGTAAGCATTGCTACACCTGATATGATGGGCAAGGTAGGAAAGCTGGGCAAAATACTCGGCAGGAAAGGGCTTATGCCCAATCCCAAGGCAGGCACAGTTGTCGGACCCGCCGATTTACCGCGTGCCATCAACGAGGTGCGCAAGGGCCGGGTGGAATTCAGGCTCGACAGGACCGCCATCATACACGTTCCCGTCGGCAAGAAAAGCTTTGATGAGGAGAAGCTTTACGAGAACCTCATGTCAGTTATTGAAGCCATAACACGCGCCAGGCCGAGCGGCGCAAAAGGACAGTACATAAAAACAGCATCCATCTCGACAACTATGGGACCTGGCATTAGCCTTGACATCAAGTCCATGATGGAGTTGGCTGTAAGCGCATAATATATAAAAAGAAATAGAATCAGCCGTTGATAGCGGGCGCCCGCAGGGCTTAATCTGATACCCGCCGAGGTTAATTTACAGGAAGCTGTATTTTGCTTCCTGGATAGTCCTCGTGCAACGGCACGAGGATAATTTTTTATAGGAGCATTGATATGATACGCAAACAGAAAGAGGCCGTTATAAACGAGCTTGCCGGCAGCCTGGGCAAATGCGTGGTTGCGGTTGCCACGGATTACCGCGGCATGTCTGCAAAGGAAATGGTACAGCTGCGCAAGCAGATGCATCAGCAGGGAGTAGAGTACAAAGTAGTTAAGAATACGCTCATGCGTTTCGCTGCTGAAAAAGCCGGGATTAAGGGCCTGGACCAGTTCCTGACCGGGCCCATGGCCATAGCCATCAGCTATGATGATGCCGTAAAGCCGGCCAAAATTCTGATCGAGCACATCAAATCAGCCAACTCGGTTCTGAAGGTTAAAGGTGGTGTGCTTGGGGACAAGATACTTACACCCGCGGACGTAATCAGCCTTGCTGCGACTCCATCGAGGGAAGCGCTGATCAGCCAATTGCTGGGCCGCCTGAAATCACCTGTATATGCTCTTCACTTTGTGCTCAGCTCACCGCTGCGCGGGTTGGTCGGAGTATTGCAGGCAAGGGCCAGGCAACTCGAGGGTGTCTAAAACAGGCAACTACAGGGTAATCGGCCCGATATTAAGAATAATAAATCTGAAGTAAACGAATAACAGGAGGATACGAAAATGACAAAAGACGAGATCGTAACGATGATAAAGGGAATGACCGTACTCGAGCTTTCGGAGCTGGTCAAGGCTCTGGAAGATGAGTTCGGGGTCAGCGCCGCAATGCCCATGGCCATGGCTGCCGGGTCCGCTGGAGGGGCAGCATCAGGCGGAGCCGCTGCTGCCGCCGAGGAGCAGACTGAGTTTACGGTAATTCTCAAGGAGATCGGTGAGAATAAGATCGCCGTCATCAAGGCTGTGCGCGAGGTGACCACTCTAGGTTTGAAGGAAGCTAAGGACCTGGTCGAGGGTGCGCCCAAATCTATCAAGGAAGGCGTAAACAAGGACGAGGCCGCTTCTATTAAAAAGAAGCTGGAAGAGTCCGGCGCAAAAGTAGAAGTAAAGTAGATTATTTTGGACCACTGGTAGTTCGCCGGCTTTCTGCCTCGTTGCAGAAAAGCCGGCGAACTTTCTTTTTGCCGGGGACCGTGATATCTTTCGTGAGGGAGCAGTAAGAGAGGAGGAGATAGATATGGCGAACTATGAAAACCGTGTGATATCAGCCAAGGTTATATCACAGAAGGGAACATGCGTGGCCGCCCATAAAACCGGCGACGAGTTCCTGATTAGCGATATGTGCCCGGCTGGTATGTGCGCCTGGGCCTTTTATACATTGTTCCCCTTTGCTCAGGTATTGATGTCGGACGGCAGCTTTCCCTGGGAAAAGGACCCCCATAAGTGCACCGTGGCCTGCCCGGACCCGGGCAGTCCCGTGGTTTTCGAATTGTCCAGAAGAAAGTGACCCTGGTCTCTTGTTATTTGCCAGTTACATTCTTATAATTTAATTGAGTAAATATTCAAGTGAAGAAATATGAAAGGAGGGTGCTATGGCCGGGATGTATATAGCCTATGCTGACAAGCTGCTAAATTTCACGGAACAGCATGCCCAGGAGATAGCCAAGCAGTGGGCCAAGACACTAATGTCTAATCCAAAGACCACGGCCTATAAAAAAGTCCGCGAATTCAAGCTGGTTAATCAGGGTGAATCCTTCTATAAGAATTTAAAAAAACTTTACTTTGAGCAGAACGTTTATGATGTTGCCACGGCGTATTTTTCGAAATTTGCCGAGGAGCAGTTTTATGAGAATATTCCCCTGGATGAGGCAGTCTACGCTGTGATGCTGCTGCGCAGGCAGATGTGGCTTTACGCCGAATTCCAGGTTCTTTTTACGTCTGCCCTCGACCAGTACCAGGCATCGGACGGCATCAACCGCACTGTACTGCTGACCGATTACGGCATAATCGCCATGATCAAGAAATACAACGAGCTCAGAAAGTAAACCTCTCAACGGAAACGATAATGTAGACCGGGGCCGGCAGGGGTTACCCCTGCCGGCCCCGGTTATTGATTGATATTTCTTTGCCTGTATTGCAAAGCCTCTGCCAGGTGATTGGTTTTAATTATCTGAGAGCCATCGAGGTCCGCCACCGTGCGAGCCAGTTTGAGAGTACGGTGAAATGCCCTTGCAGTGAACTGGATTTGTTTCATGGCCGTTTTGAGCAGGGCCTGGGCCGGGGGATCTACCTTGCAGAACTGCCTTATTTCAAGGGCAGTCATGTCAGCGTTGTCGCTTAAAGACGATCCCCTGAACCGCTCCAACTGGATCTGCCTGGCGGCCTGGACCCGTCGGCGCACGCTCTCGGAGAGTTCCGACTGCCCGTCGTCCGTGAGCTTATCGTAATCTATGCGGGGTATATCCAGGAATATATCGATGCGGTCCATCATTGGACCGCTGATTCTTTTCTGATAGCGGGTGACCACTGTGGATGAGCACCTGCACTCCCGGACCGAATCGCCATAGTAGCCGCAGGGACATGGGTTCATGGCAGCCACCAGGATAAAGTTGGCAGGGAAGGTCAGGCTACCCTCCGCGCGGCTGATGGTGATAACCCTGTCTTCAAGCGGCTGGCGCAGCGATTCAAGCGCCATATGGTTGAACTCAGGGAATTCATCCAGGAAGAGGACCCCGCGGTGGCTCAGGCTTATCTCACCCGGGTGCGGCAGGCGACCCCCTCCTACCAGTCCTGCATGCGAAGTGGAGTAGTGTGGCGCCCGGAATGGGCGGTGGCTGATCAGCGGGCTGTCCCGGGATGTGAGTCCACTGACGCTATAAATCTTGGTCACCTCGATTGCCTCGGTAAGCGTGAGGACAGGAAGGATGTCGGCCAATGCACGTGCCAGCATGGTTTTGCCGCTCCCGGGCGGCCCTACCATCAAAACATTGTGGCCGCCGGCGGCAGCCACTTCAAGGGCCCTTTTGGCATGTTCCTGGCCCTTTATCTGAGATAAATCGTTCTGCTGGCCTGACCGGTGGCAGTCCTCCCAGCAGACTGTACCGGAGAATACCTGGATGTCCTGTTCACCCTGGAAATGGCTTACGAGCTGGCCGAGCGCGATAACCGGGTAAACAGCTATGCCTTCGATCAGGGCAGCTTCTCCGGCATCTTCCGCAGGCACGTAAACACTGACGATACCCTTCTCCCTGGCCATGGCTACCATGGGCAGTATGCCGTTGAGATGTCGCACGCTGCCGTCCAGCGACAATTCACCCAGGAAAAGGGTGTTTGAGGAATCGATGTTGATCTGCCCGGAGCTTACCAGGATGCCGATGGCTATGGGCAGGTCATAGGTTGGGCCGATCTTTTTTAAATCCGCCGGAGCGAGGTTGACCGTTATTCTCCTCATGGGGAAACTGCAGCCCGAATTGCGCACGGCAGCGCGTACACGGTCCCTGGCTTCCTTGACGGCCGCGTCTGGCAATCCGACGATCAGTGTGCCGGGAAGGCCGGGCGATATATCGACCTCGACTTCCACCATACGGGCATCAAGCCCGACCATCGCTGCGGTATTTATTCTGGCTAACATAGATAGATCAACTGTATTGCGTGATTATAACAGATATGGCGTAAAAGATTATCGGCGCATGACGCTATCCAGCGCCCTGGAAAGGCCAGGTACTGTATTGTACCTGGACAGGTCACCCGGTTTTATCCACTTGACCTCGGTATGTTCCCAATCGGTCATGATTTTATCGGGATCAAGCACGTGAAATAGGAAGGGGTGTACAATCCATTTCCTGTTCAGGTCTTTATCTATCACTTCGATTGCCTTCCCCTGCGTGACCAGCCTGATATTGTTCTTGAAAAGCCCCGTCTCCTCCCTGATCTCGCTGTAGGCCTGGTCCAGAGGGTCAGTCTCTATATAACCGCTTACACCCGCCCACACCCTCTGGTATGTGCCCACTCTGTTGCTCCTCCTCAATATCAGGATCAACTTGCTCTGCTCGAGGAAGCAGGTTACGACGTGTTTCTCTTCCAGAGGGACAGACGATACGCGGTCAAGATATGTGCGGAGCCGGTTTTCCAGTAGTCCAAGCGCCTTCTCGGCGGCCTTTTGCTTGATCTCAACCCTGTTACCCTTAAAAATAAATTTTTCGACCGAAGTCTCATCAGGGGTTGCCACTCCCATGTAAAAGAGGCCGATCGGTTTGTCCTGCGTCGCGCCCCCCGGGCCGGCAATGCCGGTGGTGGATATGCATATATCCACCCCAAGCACCCTGCGTCCACCGGCCGCCATCTCCCCGGCTGCCTCGGGGCTGACCGCCCCGCGCAGCTTCAGTGTCTCGGGCTTAACGCCCGCTTCATTCATTTTCAGGTCGTTGCTGTAAGAGATAATCGACCCCAGGTAATAATTGGAACTGCCTGCTACGTTGGTGATTTTATCGGCAACCCGCCCGCCCGTAGCCGATTCAACGGTGCCGATGGTCAGGTATCCGCCGGCCTTATCCCGGTATGCCCTGGCCAGCACGGCTATCTGCTCTTCCGGTTTTTTCACGGCAGCCTCCAATATAGATTCAGCTGGCATTTTAACAGAAACCGTTCTTTCAGCATAGGTAGCGCAAGCTGATATAATGTCCGCTATGGGACTTCAACGGGACACAATCCTTTTCCTCGGCACCGGCGGGGCCAGGTTTACCGTAGCCAAACAGCTATTAGCCACAGGAGGGGCCTGGATGAACCTTGGCGGCACCCGGATACTTATGGATCCGGGCCCGGGCTCGCTGGTTTACGCCATCAAGTATGGCTGTGAACCGCCCATGCTCGACGCAATCATCCTCTCGCACAAGCATCTCGATCATTCAGTTGACATAAATGTTATGATCGAAGCTATGACCGATGGTGGTTGGAAGAAGAGGGGCTCACTTTACGCCCCGGCGGATGCTTTTGAGAATGGTGCGGTTGTTCTGCCCTATGTAAGAGGTTACCCCCAGAAAGTGGAACTGCTGGAGGAGGGTAAAAAGTACTCTGAAGGAGACATTACCTTTTATACCCCGGTGAAACACATACACCAGGTCGAGACCTATGGATTTGTTTTCAAGACTCCTCGTCACGAGTTCTCGTGGATAACAGATACGCGGATTTTCGATTCACTGGCCAGCCACTATAAGGCGGAATTAGTGATTATCAACGTGTTAAGCTATGAGAGGAGGATACCGGTTGACCATCTGTCATTGCCGGAGGCAGAAGCGGTTATCAGGGAGATCAAACCGAAGACGGCGGTGCTGACGCACTTTGGACTGACCATGTGGAGAGAAAAGCCGTGGGATATCGAGCACCGGGTAAGCGATGCCACAGGTGTCAGGGTGATTGCCGCCAGGGATGGCATGCTGCTCGACCTGGATACGGTCAGCTGACCGTTACCTGCATTTACAGTGATTCCAGTATCCTCTGCGCAAGTCCCGGTGTTATGCCTTCAACAGCGGTGAGCTCTTCTACCCGGGCCTCCCTTATATTGTGGACAGAGCCGAATCTCTTGATCAGGGCCTTTTTCCGGGCGGGACCTATGCCGGGAATCCTGTCCAGCGCAGATTCTCTGGCAGCCTTTCCACGGACGCTCTTATGATAGGTGATAGCAAACCTGTGCGCCTCGTCCCGCGCTCTTTGCAGGAGGTGCAACTCTGCCGACGATTTATCGATGGATACAGGTCCGCTCATGCCGGGAAGGAAGATCTCCTCGTTCTCCTTGGCAAGACTGACCAGGGGAACGTCCATAGCCCCCGCCTCCTCCATGGCAAAGGCGGCGGCGTGAAGGTGCCCCTTGCCTCCATCGATCAATACAAGGTCCGGCAAATCTGACCATTTGCTTTCGCTATCTGTGTGCCGTGTGAAGCGTCGCCTGATCATTTCGCGCATCATGGCGTAATCATCGGCGCCGATGACCGACTTTATCCTGAAGCGCCGGTATTTCGAAGGCCTGGGGGAAGCATCTTCAAATACCACCATGCTGCCGACGGCGTTTGTACCCTGTATATTTGAGACGTCATAAGCTTCAATTCTGTGCGGGAAGCGGGTCAGAGCAAGCAGCTCTTTCAGGTCAGACAGAATTTTCAGGTTCTCGGGCCTGGCCGTCCGCCTGTTCTTATATAAATCCAGTTGCTGGCGTGCGTTTTCCGCCACCATGCCGATCAGGCGCAGGCCGGCCCCTTTAATCGGCACCCGCAGTTCAACTTTCGAGCCCTTTTTACTTTTAAGCCATTCTGATATCAGGAGCGGTTCATCGATTCGCAACTGCAGGAGAACAAGGCCCGGGATATGGGTGGCAGCGGAATAGTATTGCTTCAGGAATCCCTCCAGCAAATGTGCATCGCATTCATCCCTGACGTCTTCCATGATAAAGTGCTCATCGCCCGTTAAGCGGGCATCTTTGACTGAAAAAATCCGCACGCAGGCCAGGTCGCCGTCACGGGCAAGCGCTATGGCGTCCTGCTCCCCGCGGATATTGAGGGGGATATTGTTGCTGGCGATTACGGCTTCAATGGCCTGTACCTGGTTTCGTACGACGGCGGCCTTCTCAAATTCAAGTGAACGCGATGCCGCTGCCATGTCTTTTTTCAGGTCACGCAGCACCGGTTCCTCTTTGCCCTCAAGCACGGCTACCACCTGACGGACGATGGCGTTGTATTCATCCTTGCTGATGGCGCCGATGCAGGGACCGGGACAACGGCGGATATGGTACTTGAGGCAGGGTCTTGTTTCACTCCCGCTTATCTGCTTGTTGCAGGATCTTAGTGGAAATACTTTTCGTAAAAAGTCGTAGGTGTGGCGCGCCGACCATGCGCTGGGGACTCGGCCGATATATTTAGCTCCGTCATTGTAGCGCCGCCTCGTTATACTGATGGTCGGCCACTCATTTTTGACATCGACCTTGATATATGGAAAACTTTTATCATCCTTGAGCAGGATATTGTAAGGTGGCCTGTATTTTTTTATCTGCTGGCATTCAAGCACAAGGGCTGCAATTTCTGATTCTGTAACCACGAATTCAATTTTATCGACCCGTTCAACCAGACGGGCTGTTTTTTCGGGTAGATTGGGTGTATATTTGAAGTAGCTTTTTACCCGGTTGCGTAAGTTTGACGCTTTGCCGATGTAAATAACCGTACCATCGACGTCTTTGAAGCTGTAGACGCCGGGCTTTGGGGGTAGAAGTTTTAAGTAGGACAGTATGTGCGGCTTAATCATTACCGGGTGAATTTTAGCATCGAAACGATGCGCAGACAAAAGGTATGCGAGGATCGGGTTAAAATTTTATTCCACGGACGCTGATTTATGTTAAAATAGTGGTCGCCGATATGGAAGAAGACATAAGATTATTTTTAAATTACATAGCTAAAGAGAAGAAGTGCTCCAAGAACACCCTGGACGCTTATCATAATGATCTGAGCCAGCTGTCAGATTATATAACTGCAGCCAAAAAGAAAGAGGAGCCGGGCCACAATTCCGAGGAGCTGAGCGAAGAGCACTTGGCATCCTACATGATAAATCTCAAAGAGAAAAGCTATACCGTATCCACTATCGCCAGGAAGATAGCTGCAGCGAGGACTTTTCTCAAATTCATGGCGGAACGCGGCAAGGTCAATAAGGACCTGGCGCCCAGGCTGTCTGCGCCGAGGGTACACAAACCGCTGCCGACAGCCTTATCAGTGGCTGATATACAACGTCTAATGGCGGAGACTGCCAGGGTTCCATCCATAGATGCCAGGAGGGACCAGGCCATGCTTGAGCTGCTGTATGCCAGTGGCTTGTTGGCCAGCGAACTAATGTCCCTCAATGTCGATGATATCGATGCCGGGCACAACTGCATTAATTTTAAAGGGCATGGCGGAAAGTTAAGGAAAATTCCCCTTGATAACCGCATAGGGCGGATGATGCAGGAATACATTGAATCCGTGCGGATTAAATTACTGGTCAGCGATAAGGAGAAGGCACTCTTTCTTAATCAGAGGGGGGAAAGGCTGACCAGGCAGGGATTCTGGCAGATTGTACAGGGATATGCCAGTGCTGCAGGGCTTTCAGCCAAGGTCACTCCAAGGACTATCAGGCACAGTTACGCAGTGCATAGACTGAACAACGGCGCCGATATACGCTCCGTGCAGGAAGTGCTGGGACACGCACATATCTCGACCACCCGGGCGTATAAGCAGGTGTAATCTTTTTTAACTGCAATAATCATCCAGGAGAGTAGTTATGGCTAAAAAATCACGTAAAGCCAGGGCCAGGAGCAGGGTCGCCGAAACGACGAGGCAGCCGGTTGCCAGGCCCGCGCAACAAAAGGCACAGCCCGCCTCCGCTAAAGCACAGGTAAACGCGGCCGCCGTAAGTATACAGCCACAGAATTATGATTACGTGAAATCCGATCTTGTGCGCGTCGCCGTGATCGCCGGGGCATTGATCCTGATTCTCGTGATACTGACATTTGTCCCCGCCTTGAAATCATAGGGTTTTACTCCTGTGGACTTTGACAGGGCCCGGCAGATCCTGATTGAGTCGATATCTCCCGGTATCTACGATAAGCGCACTTTGGCAGCCATGTCCAGGGTGCCGCGCGAGCGTTTTATCCCCGTTGAGCTGCAGTCATCGGCCTATGATGACAGGCCTCTGGGAATAGGCTACGGTCAGACTATCTCACAGCCCTATATTGTTGCCCTCATGACGGAAGCCCTGGAATTAAATGGCCGGGAAAAGGTGTTGGAGATCGGCACCGGCAGCGGCTACCAGGCTGCAGTGCTGGCCGAGCTCGCCAGGTTCGTCTACAGCGTGGAGAGGATACCTGAGCTTGCGCAGGCGGCTGGTAAGCTGCTGTCTGAATTGGGCTATCGGAATGTTCAGGTTGAGCTTGCCGGCGATCAACTGGGGTATGAGAAGTATGCGCCCTATGATGCTATATTGGTGGCTGCCGGGGCTCCCACAGTACACCGGACGCTGATAGACCAGTTGGCCGAGGGGGGCAGGCTGGTGATCCCGGTGGGCTCAAGGCTGGAGCAGGAACTGTTACGTGTCACAAAGGGAAAAACGGGGAGCAGGATGGAGAAACTGGGAGGTTGCCGCTTCGTCCCTCTAATCGGCCGGGATGCCTGGGAGCAGTGACTTCAGGTAGATAGATCCCACGGGGCATGCCGCGGCGCAGCCCAGGCAGGAATTACAGTCAGTCTCGGCCAGCGGTATTTGGGCAAAGGTGGAAACAATTGTATTTAACCCGCGGTAGGCGAAGTCCAGCACCGATGTCCCGCTTTCATTGCAGGCGCGGATACACTTTCCACAGAGGACGCATTTATTGCGGTCAAATATAATCAGCGGGTGGCTGGAGTCAATGGGAAATTTCCTGCCGATATGATTGAAACGCCGGTCTTTGAGCTTAAAATGCTCCCTGGCGGCGATCTTTTGAAGCTCGCAATTCCTGTTTTTTACGCATCGGGCGCAGTCCAACGCATGAGAGCTCAACAGCAGGTTGAACGATGCCCGGCGCATTCGTCTTATGCCCGGGCTATCGAGGGTGACCGACATCCCGTCGCTGACCTTTTCCGTGCAGGCCGTGATTGGGCCGCCGGGCCTGCCTGCGATTTCTACAAAACAGAGGCGGCATGAGGCGGGCGGCCTTCGCAGGCCACGGACTGCGCAGAGGCTGGGGATATAGAAGCCATTATCGAGCGCTGTCCACAGCAGGTTTGCCCCGCGAGCTGCCCTGATCTCGCGTCCAGCCATTATTAAGGTGCAGGCCATGTTCCAAAGATATCAAAACAACAGGGGGGTTACAAATTTGTAACCCCCCTGTTAACCGTAATCTAATCTTTAGCTGTAGATATGCTTTACTATCTGGCCGTCCAGCGCCCTGAGTTGGATATGCAGGGGCATCTGGCCGAGGGCGTGAGTGGAGCACGACAGGCAGGGATCGTAACAGCGGATGGCTGCTTCGACCCTGTTGAGAATACCCTCGGTGACCTTGCCATTCTTGATATACTGCTTGGCAACTTCGTAAACTGAGCGATTCATGGCGGCGTTATTATTACCTGTAGCCACGATAAGATTGACCCCGGTGATCTTGCCGGTCTCATCTACCCAGTAGTGGTGGATGAGTGTGCCCCTGGGGGCTTCCACCACGCCAACACCCTGCTCGTTGTACTTGTGCGAGGTAACCTGCAGGTCGGTGGACGTGATGTCCTTGTCCTCCAGTAGCTCCCTGGTCCTTTCGATGGCGTAGATGAGCTCGATCAGCCGGGCGTAATGATAATACATGGAGCCTTCGACCAGGCCGTTGTGGCTGAGTTTCTTATACAGCTTGAATTCCGCGTTGGCCAGCGGGGTGGTAATACCTGTGCAGGCATTTAGGCGGCCCAGCGGGCCGGCGCGGTAAATGCCGCCCGGGTAGCCAAGGCTCTTGTAGAACGGGAATTTCATGTATGACCAGTCTTCTACATACTCGGCGATGATATCGAGGTAATTAGACGGATCGAACTGGTCCTCGAGGACTACTCCTTTCGAATCGACCAGCCTCAGGTTGCCGTCATATAATTCGAGGTTATTGTCCTTGTCCACCATGCCCAGGTAGGCAGATGGGAACGTGGCAAAGCTGTTCACCATGGTTGCGTTGGCGGCGACGTATTCCTTCAATATTTTTACTGCCAGCTGAGCATCTGCTAGCGCCCAGTCCATCTGTTTGAGGAAATGATCCCTGTCCTCCGCGGACAGGGCCGTTGTCATACCTCCCGGTATGGCTGCATTCATATGCACTTTCTTGCCGCCAAGTTTCTTGATAATGCTCTGTCCCAGGCTGCGCAGCTTGACAGCTTCAGTTGCCAGAGCCGGGTCAGCCCCGATAAGCCCTATGACATTCCTGGTGGCCGGATCGGAGTCGAAGCCGAGCAGAAAGTCGGGGCTGGCCAGATGGAAGAAGTGCAGGGCATGTGACTGGATGTACTGGCTCTGGTGCAGCAATTCCCTCAGCAGCTTGGCCGGCCGGGTTAGCTCTTTTCCCAGGATGGCATCGCAGGCTTTGGCCGAAGCAAGCTGATGGCTGACCGGGCAGATGCCGCATATCCTGGGTGTCAGGTTGGGCATCTCCTGGAAGACCTGCCCTTCGCAGAATTTCTCAAAACCGCGGAACTGAGTATCATGGAACCTGGCCGAAACGGCGTTGCCGGCGTCATCCAGCTGTATGGTTACCTTGCCGTGTCCCTCGACCCTGGTTATGGGGTTGATTTCAATCGTCTTACTTGCCATATTTCACCTCTTTAATCAAAGCGCATTATGTTGCTGGGAACGACCGGGATCCTGCCTGCCAGCAACTCAGTAAGGGCGTATTTGATGGCCTCAGGCTCCGGAGGGCAGCCAGGCACGTAGCAATCCACTTTAACTATCTGGTTGGCCGGGTATACCTTATCGAGCAATGCGGGGACTCCCGGTGATACCGGTATCTTGCCCTTGTAGGTGCTGGGAGTATCAATATAGGCGCGCTTCAGGACAGCCTCCTTATCCAGGGTGTTGCGCATGGCGCAGACGCCGCCGAAACAGGCGCAGTCGCCCCATGCCATGAGTATTTTGCAGTTATGGCGCAACTCCTCGATGATCTCTTTCTCTTCTTCATTGCCGACTGAACCTTCCACGATGCCAACGTCCACAGGCGTAAAGCCCTTTATATCGGTTATCGGGCTCCTGTGAAACTCGACCAGCTTGGAGATGTCAATAATAAATTCATCAACATCCAGGAATGACATGTGACATCCTGAACATGCTTCCAGCCAGACCGTCGCTACTTTAACTTTTGCCATCAGTTCACTCCTTACGGGCGTTTATTTTTTCAGGTGCCTGGCAACTTCCTTGAGCGTATCGGCATCTGTCTTGATACCTGCAAGCGCTTTGACCATGGGCGCAGTCTTCTTGCTGATGCCGTCGATAGTGGTATAGCTGCCTTTGCTTTCAGTCCATAGCAGGGATGGGAGAACAACATCCGCTTTCTCCGTAATGGGTGAGCGGTAGCTGGCCTGAACTACTGCGAATTCAACTCCTTTCATACTGTCGGCCAGGGCCTGTGAATTTGCCTGGTCATCGGCCAGCAGCAGGTAAAGGCCTCTGGCCTTGCCCTTGGCCAGGTCTGCGGCTACGGAACCTTTAGTATTGACCAAACCCAGGTCCCATGCGCCCCGGCTGTTGCCGTAACGCTTCAGGGAGATGATCCTGGGTTTCTCACCTACGAGAGCTGCGAGGTTCAATATTGACGCGACCAGTTCGGCATCTCGATATTGAAGGATACCGCTACCATAAATGATAACGCCGTTTTTAGACCCGGCCAAAATCTCCCCGGCTTTTACTACATCGTGCAAGTCGATGCCAAGGTCCTTGCTGGCCTTCTTGATATCGGTTTCCTTGAACGTGGCTGCGTATTTGCTCTTGTCGCCGGCTGACTTGGCAGGGAGATGGTCCAATACAGCTTTGCCCAGCGCTTTGATGACCTGCTCCTTTTTCCCTTCCGGCGGCTTGAGCCAGACCGAAGCCCGGAAAGTGAATGGATTGCGCAGCGGGTCGATCACGATCAACTGGGCCTTGTTCTTGGATGCTGCACGCATCACATAAGAGCCGATCACCGGGTGGGTCCTGGTGGGATGCGTTCCTATTACGACTATGCTGTCGGCAGTAAGTATGTCCTCGAGCTTTGCTTCCATGTCCAGTCCCGCTTTGCTGTCGAATTTAGCTATGCCCTGTGAAACGGTCCGGCAATCATCGCCGTCGAGTGTATCCACCATTTTGCTACCGAGTTTGTCCATCAGGTCGGCGAATGCTTTTAATGCTTCCGAGTTGGCCTTGCCCGAAGCCAGGCCGGCGATAGCGCCGGAGGCGCCGAGCTTCTTGGAGATGGCTTCGAACGCTTCTTCGTAAGAGCAGCTTGCAAGCTGTCCCTTATTATTGCGCTTTAATGGGGTGGTGACCCTGTCGGCCGCTTCATACAGCGGCTCGAACCTGCCGATCTCGCACAGAAGGCCGCGGGGTTTGGTCATGTCAGGGCTGTCGATCCTGATTACGCGGTTGTTTTTAACCAGGCCGTTGATATTGCAGCCTACACCGCATATGGCGCAGGTGGATTCGACTGAAGTGCACTCAGAGGGCTTGCCCCTGTATGCGCTGATCTTGGAAAAGATAGCGCCGGTCGGGCATGCCTGGAAGCAGCCACCGCAGGAGATGCAGGAGGACTCGCCCAGCGGCTGGTTGATGTCTGCGCAGACGTTGGTCTTCCAGCCGCGTTTGCCGAAATCGAGCGCGTGTGCGCCGGTGATCTCATCGCAGGTACGGATGCACCTTCCGCAGAGTATGCAGCGATTGTGATCCATGACGATATCGGGATGGGATGAATCAGTAATCTGGTTCGGCCAGGAGTACTGATAACGCGCATGGTCCATCTGGTATTTATAGGCCAGGCTCTGCAGTTCGCAGTCACCGCTGGCCACGCAGTAAGCGCACAGGTGGTTGCGCTCTGTAAACAGCAGTTCGAGCACCAGTCTGCGATATTTTTCAAGCTTCTCCGTGCTTGTCAACACTATCTGGCCGTCGCGCGCCGGGTACGTGCAGGCTGGAACCAGGTTCCTTTCCTTTTCGATCTCGACCAGGCACAGCCTGCAGGCGCCGACGTCGCTGAGGCCCTTGTAATGGCACAGGGTTGGCAGGTCGATGTTGTTGGCCTGGCAGACATCCAGGACCGTGTCGCCCTGCTTTCCCTTAACTTGTTTTCCGTTAATGGTTAATGTTATTTCACTCATTTGCCTATTCTCCTATCCAATATCGCATCTAAGGCATCTGCTGCATTCTTCACGAGCCTCTTTCGCTGCGTAATTGAGGGCTACCTCTTTGGTGGAGGTTTTTCTGTCCGCAGGGCTGATCTCGGCGAACCTCACCCGCGCATGCTCGGCGGTTTCGGCATCGGTCGGGGGCACATTGGAATATTCGAAGGTCTCGGCATCCTGCCGGTCAACCCTCGGACCAGGGTCTTTGCCGGAGAGGAATCTCTTGATGGATGAGGCCGCCCTCTGACCTGAAGCTATGGCTTCGATAACTGTCCAGGGGCCGGTGAAGGCGTCGCCGCCTGCGAAAACGCCCTTCTGGTCGGTAGCCAATGTCCTCTTGTCCGCCACCAGCACGCCGCCCCGAGCGGTCTTTACGTTGCCCAGCTTGATTGATTCGGTGTCCGGCCTCTGGCCGATGGCCTCGATCAGCATGTCGACTTCAATCATATATTCGGAGCCGGCGATGGGTTTGGGTGAGCGCCTGCCGCTCTTATCGAAATCTCCCAGCGCCATCTTGTTGCATTCGATACCTGATATCTTGCCGCCCTTGCCGATGACTTTAACCGGGGCGGTCAATACGTGCAGCTTAACCCCCTCTTCTTCTGCTGCCAGGATCTCTTCCTCTTCAGCGGGCATATCCGCTTTTTCCCTGCGGTAGACGATGTGGACTTCCTCTGCGCCCTTGCGCACGGCAACCCTGGCAGCGTCGATGGCGGAGTTGCCTCCACCTACGACGGCCACTTTCCGGCCTACCTTGATGTCCTTGCCCAGGTTGATGTTGCGCAGGAAATCGATGGCATCGTAAACACCCTCGAGCTCCTCGCCCGGGATGCCCATCTTGTCGCCCTTATGGGCGCCGATGCCCACGAATACGGCTTTAAACCCGTCTTTGAATAGAGAGTCGATATCTTTGACCGGGCTGTTGAGCCTTATCTCGATACCGAGCTTCTTTATGTTGTCGATCTCTTTATTGAGTATCTCTTTGGGCAGCCTGTACTCGGGTATACCCACTGCCAGCATGCCGCCGGCTACGGGCAATGCCTCGAAAATTGTGACCTTGTAACCTTCCACCGCCAGGTCCCAGGCGGCAGCCAGGCCGGCGGGACCGGCGCCTATTACGGCTACTTTTTCAGCTTTGGCGGCCTTGATTGCAGGAGTATAGGACAGGCCGTGCTCGTACGCGTAATCTGAGGCATACCTCTTGAGGTGCCTGATGGAGATTGCCTCGTCAACCTGCCCCCTGCGGCATTTTTTCTCGCAGGGATGAGGGCAAACCCGTCCTACCGTCATCGGCAGGGGCAGGCGCTGCATGATCAGCTTGAAAGCTTCGGCAGGCTTGTCGCTCTTGATAAGGGATATGTACCCGGGAACATCAAGTCCAACGGGGCAGGTGTGCTGGCAGGGTGCGCGGAAGAGCGCCTGGCAGAGTGCTGCCGGGCACTTCTTGTCGATGATATGCGCTTCATATTCTTCCCTGAAATGCCTGATGGTTGAGACCGCGGGGTTGGGAGCCGTCTGGCCCAGGCCGCAGATCGAAGTTTTCTGGATCATTTCGGACAGCTCAGTGATGGTGTTAATATCTTCGAGGGTGCCCTTGCCGCTGGTGATTTTGGTCAGCAGGGCCAGCAGCTTGGGGATGCCGGCGCGACAGGGGACACATTTGCCGCATGATTCATCGCGGGTAAACTGCAGGAAGAACTTGGCCACGTCCACCATGCAGCTGTCCTCGTCCATGACGACCAGGCCGCCGGACCCCATGATGGCGCCCAAAGCCGTGACCGATTCGTAATCAACCGGCACATTCACGTGCTCGATGGGGATGACGCCGCCGGAAGGGCCGCCCATTTGAGTGGCCTTATATTTCTTGCTGCCAGGTATGCCGCCGCCTATATCGAAGACTATCTTGCCGAGGCTGGTGCCCAGCGGCACTTCCACCAGGCCCACGTTGTTAACCTTGCCCACCAGGCTGAAAGACTTGGTACCTTTGCTTTTTTCGCTTCCTACACTGGCGAACCAGTCAGCTCCCTCACGTATAATGCGCGGTATGATGGACCAGGTCTCAACGTTATTGATGGCAGAAGGTTTGCCGAAAAGGCCCTTGTCGGAGGGGAAGGGGGGCCTCTGCCTGGGCATACCGCGCTTGCCCTCAATGGAGATGAGCAGGGCGGTTTCCTCGCCGCAGACGAAGGCGCCGGCGCCGGGGAAGATATCCAGGTTAAACTCAAAATCGGTGCCCATGATGTTCTTGCCCAGCAGCCCGTATTCACGGGCCTGGGCTATGGCGGCGCTTAATGTCTCGATGGCAAGGGGGTACTCGGCCCGGATGTAGGCGAAGCCCTGTTTAACGTTGCCGACTGCGTAGGCGCCGAGGGCCATTCCCTCAATGATCGAGTGGGGGTTGCCCTCCAAAACAGCGCGGTTCATATATGCTCCCGGGTCTCCCTCATCGCCGTTGCAGACGAGGTATTTGACCGTCCCGGGTGAGTTCTTGAGGAAGCCCCATTTGGTGGCAGTCGGGAAGCCCGCTCCGCCCCTGCCCCTGAGGCCTGACTTCTTCACCTCTTCGAGGACATCGTCAGGCTTCATCTTGTAAAGGGCTTTGCCCAGCGCCTCATAGCCGCCGCGGGCGATATATTCTTCGATATCCCAGGGATCGATTATGCCATTATTGTGCAGGATGCGGAATTCCTGGTCCGCCAGGAAATTGATCTTCAGCCTTTCAGGTACGGCCTTATTCGTGGTCGGGTCGTGGTAGACCAGCCTTTCGACTATCTCTCCCTTTAAAATGTGCTTCTCGAAGATCTCCTTGACATCCTCGGGCTTGACCCTGACATACAAGATATCACCCGGGTTCACGATCACCGTGGGGCCCATTTCGCAGGGGCCCAGGCAACCGGTCCTGACGATGGTCAATTTGCTCTCAAGGCCCTTTTTCTTGATCAGTTCTTCGAACAAATCGGTGACCTTATCGCCGCCGGCAGCTGTGCAGCCCATGCCGCGGCACTGCTGGATGCAGATTTGTGCAGACGACTTGTAATGGCTGAAATCCGCGTCATCGCGGATCTTAAGCCTCGGCTCAACCGATTTTTTTAACTTGATTAACTCTTCAGTAGAGGTTATCTTAGGCACTTCTTTTACCTCCTAATGGTACAAATTCAGGATATCTTTCACGTGGCCGGGCTTGACTTTCCTGTGTATATCGTCGCCTATGGCGATAACCGGTGCGAGGCCGCAACAGCCGAGGCAGCGTACAGTCTCAAGAGAAAATTTGCCATCCGGCGTGATGCCCTCCGGCTCCAGGCCGTAGTCTTTTTTCAGCAAGTCGAGTATGTCCTGGCCTCCTTTCACGTAGCACGCGGTGCCCAGGCAGACCTGTATGACATGCCTTCCCTTGGGCTGCATGGTGAAGAAGCTATAGAACGTGACCACGCCGTACAGTTCGCTCAGGGGGATCTTGAGGTCCCTCGAGATTGTCTTCAGCACGGTTGGCGGCAGGTATCCGACGATACCCTGTGCCTGCTGAAGGACCCGGATCGGCGCACCTGCCTGTCCACCGGTATCATCGATGATACCCTGGATGCTCTGAAAGGCCCTGCCGGCGAAGCCTCGACCTGCGTCCGTGGTGGTTACTGGGGCTGCCTTTTGCTTTGCCATAAAAATCCTCCTAACTCAGGATATATCCGTAAAAAAGTGGAATAAAGTCATGCGACCCTATTCCACTGGTGAGACTGTGAAGTCAAATGGCCCAACCGACTAAAAAGTCTATTACTTTTCATATCCAAAGTCAATGCTTTGCCAGCTTTTCCAGCGATTTCAATGAGCTGTCTATGCCACGGCCAAAAAGCTTTAGCTCGATCGGTTCACCGTCGCCGTATTTTTTATAGACACGGCATACCTGGCAGATGCTGGTATCATTGCCGGTCTCGCCGTAATCGTCCAGCTTGCAGTATGTGCCCTCGATCTGCCAGCAGGGTATGAACTGGTATTTAGTAGCGGGGCATTCCTCCCTGATCATAGCCGGGCAATGACACATCTCCCAGCATGGAGACCTGCCGGTCCAGTAATTGGTTTGCTCTATGGCTTCAGTCGCTGGCGTGGGGTTTATGTTATCGGCCATTCTAATAATCTAATACAATCAGGGTTGAGTTCCATCCGTCTCAAAGCTTAATCCCCGGTATATTTACCCCGGTAACATATTTACGATTAAGTCAAGATTGGAAAGTTATTAATCTGCGCGATGGTTCATGGCTTGAAATACGTAAGCATTTATGCTGAAAGGGCAGCCGCAGCGGCTTGAATAGTGTATTTATAGTGTATATAATCACATTCTAAGGAATTAGGGAAAATGGAGAAAACGAGGATTCTTCTGGCCGAGGACCACAAGGTTGTCAGGGAAGGGACAAGGCGCCTGCTGGAATCGCAGGCGGATTTTGAAGTGGTGGGCGAGGCCAGCGACGGTATTGAGGCAGTGGAGCTGGCACGAAAACTGAAGCCGGCCATAATCATCATGGATGTGTCAATGCCGCGGTTGAACGGGATCGAGGCTACCAAGCAGGTGAAGGCTCTTTATCCGAATACAGCCATCCTGGTGCTGACCGGTTATGATGATGATGAATATGTTTTCGCCCTCCTGGAGGCTGGTGCGGCCGGTTACCTGCTCAAGGAATCCAGTGGCGACGAATTAATAGATGCCATACGCCAGGTGATGACAGGCGAACCGGTGCTGCATCCCAAGATAATGAAGAAGGTGCTTAACCGGTTGCGGTCACCGGTTGAAGGGCAGACTGTTCAGACAGCCGGCGAGGTATTGAGTGATAGGGAGATGGAGGTGCTGCGGTGGGCGGCCAAGGGCATGAGCAACATGGAGATAGCCGACAGCCTGACATTGAGCGTGAGGACGGTCCAAACTCACCTTCGCAGCATATTTAACAAGCTGGGGGTCGGTTCACGGTCCGAGGCTATAGTATACGGTTTGAAGAAAGGCTGGCTCACGCTGGAGGAGCTGCCTTAATAAACTTTACTACAGTGATAATCAATAACCTGGCAGATGCCCACATAACATGAGATTTCCGCATAAGATCTGGTCGAACTACCATTTCTGGATAATCCTCGCCCTGTTTGGTGTAATCACCTTATTTCTCTATCGTGACGTAATCTGGCCCGGCGGTTTCAAGTCGGACGTCTTTCTTTTCAACTTGAGCCGCCATACTATTGAACGTAACCTGTTCCTTCTCATAGCCCTCTATACCGCGTTTGTCTTCGGCATATTGCCCACGCTCATAGTTATAGCCGCCTCCCTGGCCGTCATGCTGCCTCAGGCACTGCTATATTCAGCCAACCGCAGCGATGCCATACTTGAAGTAATACTGGTTACCATAGCCGGCCTTGTATTTGTTTTCTGGATACGTGTTAAGGAGAACGACGATAGGCGGTACAGGAAGGCTGTGACTGCACTGGAGAATACTCAAGAGCAGCTCCAGGCCAGGATACGCGAGGCCCGGGCCAACGCCAGGAGGCTGGCGACACTTAACACCATTTCCAACGCCCTCAGCCAGTACCTTGAGCCAGCCAAGGTCATCGAGACTGCCGTGGAGATGGTAGGGGAGGTCATGGAAGTCGAGGTCATCCTGGTCTACACCATCGAACCGAGGCAGAACGACATGATACTGACCGCCTATGAAGGGATCTCTCCTGAGAGCGCGGCTGAGCTTGACCATGTGCAGGTCGGGGAAGGGTTCAACGGGGAGGTCGCGGCCACGGGCGAAGTCATGCTTGTGCCCGATGCCTCGAGTGATCACAGGCTGACGCGCGCAGCGGTAATACGCAATAAAATCCACCCGATGCTGATAGTGCCGATGAAATCCAAGGGGGAGGTAATAGGCACTCTTTGCGTGGGCATGCGGCGTCCTCGGACATTCCTGCCCGACGAGATCGATCTGCTCAGCACTATTGCGGGTCAGATAGCCTCAGCGCTTACCAATGCCAAGCTGTACGCGGAGGCCAGGGAGATCGCGGACCAGCTCTACAAGTCGGCCAGGGATTACCGGAACCTGTTTGAAAACGCCCATGATGCCATCTGGTTCCAGGACCTGTACGGCAAAATACTGGCCGGCAACCGCGCAACGCTGATGATCTCGGGTTATCCGCTCGACAAACTGATCGGCAGGAATGTCAAGGAGTTCATGGACGAGGGGATGCTAAAGCTGGGCAGGGAAGTGGGTAAGAAATTGCTGAACGGCGAGCCTTTTAACCAGCCCTACGAACAGCAGACGGTGACCAGGGACGGGATCACGAGGACGCTGACACTGACCACTATCCTGATGACCGTTGATGACAAGCCGGTGGGATTCCAGCATATCGCGCGGGACGTCTCGGAAGAGAGGCGCATGCAGAAGAATCTCCGTTATTATTTGAATCAGATCACACGGGCCCAGGAGGAGGAGAGAAAAAGGATATCACGTGAACTGCACGATGATACTGCGCAGGCCCTTTTCGCCATATCCAGGCAGATGGACAATTTTATTCGTGATAATATCGGCCTTTCCCAGCAGCAGAGGATCTCTTTGCAGGATATTCGCCAGAGGATCGGCGTCACACTCCAGGGTATAAGGAGGTTCAGCCAGGACCTGCGGCCTTCAATTATCGATGACCTGGGTTTGTTGCCCGCCGTTCAGTGGCTGGTCAAACAGAAGTCAGAGGATAGCGGGATAGACATCTCCCTGAAGATAAACGGCAAGGAGCAGAGACTGCTGCCCGAGATGGAACTGATCCTGTTCAGGATCATCCAGGAGGCTCTCAACAATATAGGCAAGCACGCTGCTGCGACGAATGCGGAGGTCAGCCTTGAATTTGCGGATTCGCAGCTTACGGTTGCCATCAGGGATAACGGGAAAGGATTCGATCTGCCCGACGCTGTCGGGGACCTGTCGAACAGCGGTAAACTGGGACTGGTAGGCATGCACGAAAGGGTTTCGCTGCTGGGGGGTACGATGACTATAAAGTCCAAACCCGGACAGGGAACGGCAGTTGAGCTGAGCATCCCGCTGGGCATTTAAGCTAACTGTCAGGTCAGAGTTTATCCAGGTAGTCGGAAACCTCATCACGGGCCAGGATTTTCGTGGACTTGTCCTGTAAAAGGTCTATTGTGTCCGAAGGCAGGTTGTTCAAAACAACGGCGATGGGCAGGCGGTTATCCAGCTTGCGGATCTTTTTGAGCTCCTCGATCTCCTCGTCGTTGGGAAAATAAACAAGGATCGCCTTTGGTTCGCTCAGCAGGAAAGTGTGCATGAGGTCTGCGGAGGCCTCCGTGGTGAACACCTTATAGCCCTTGCTCTCAAGCCCCGCTATGACGCCGCGCTGATACTCGCTATCCTTGCTGAAGATCAGCAGGGTCCTCAGCAAAACGTTCATCCGGGCTATGATATGGTCCAGCTTGGCCTCGCCCTCGGCATTAAATTTTTTCACGTAAGGTATGCCATAGTACATAATCTCAACCAGTTTGCCGGTTTCCTTGAGGGTAGAGGCCCCCATGGCCACGATCGGTTTTGACTTGTTCATGCAGGCCTGCAGGACTTCCTCGATACCGCCCGGAAGGTCAATGTCTATGATGCAGGCATCGATATCATACTGTGTGATCTGCTGTAGCGCGCTTTCCCTGGACTCGGCAGGGTAGAGGGCATAGTCTGAATCGAGCAGGGCGCGCCCCAGCATGCTCATGAATTTGGCATTGCTGTCGGCGATAACGATCCTGAAGCCCATTTTATTATTATAAAGGGTTCGAGGCTGTATGGGAAACCTGCGCCGTAGCGGGGAAATAAATGTATGGCCTGACCGGTTTACGCTAAAAGGTAATGTGCTAATATAAGTATCTTATGACCGGTAATAGATTGATCTGTAAACCTGTCTTTTTATCTGCTCTCGTTGCCCTGTTTTGTGCAGGCCTGGCGGTTGCGTGCAGCACCTCGCCCTGCCTGGATAATGCTCGCAGGCTCTATCCGGCGGTGGTGAGAATAGAGGCCGGTGATAAGCTTGGCTCGGGCGTTATAGTGCACAAATCCGGTTACGTGCTGACCAGTTGGCATGTTGTAGGGGTGGAGAAAACCGCTTACGTGACCCTCAACAATGGGGCGGGCTACCCGGGCAACGTGCTGGCCACCGACCAGGTGAGGGACCTTGCCCTTATCCAAATAGTAGGTGGAAAGGGGGGATTCGCCTGCGCCAACCTGGGCAGCTCGGTGGAATCGGATGGCCTTCAGACCGGCGATGACATAGCCATCGCAGGCTACCCGGCCTATGCAGATGTGGGGTCGCCGACCGTGTCCCGGGGTGTTCTATGTGCCTTTCCAACCATGGAATCCGTCCGTTTCATCCAGGCCAGCGCGCAGGTCTACCCGGGCAGCAGCGGAGGGCCCATGATCAACTGCTTCGGCGAGGTCATCGGCATCGTGAACAGCAGGTACACCAATATCGGGGACGGCTGTACCACCTTTGCCACAGCCATAGACGAGGCCTACGGGTTGATGAAATTGATAGACGGGACGGGCGATGCAGTGGGGAGCCCTGCGGGTGCGGCGGCCGCCCCGCAGTCCATGGTTTCCCCTACCTGCCCTAACGTGGGCTGCGTGGCCCCCGCTTTCACCCTTTCCGGCCTGGACGGAAAACAGGTTTCACTCGATTCCTTCAAAGGCAGGAAGGTGCTGCTGGTTTTTACCGGTACGTCCTGTCCCGGCTGTTCAGAGCTGATGCGATGTATCTCGCAGGTGTATGACGCCTGGCCCCGAGATCAACTGGAGGTGCTGGTTGTCGTGAGTGGGGGTAGCGACAGCGCGGCCGGGGGATGGGCCACGGCGAACGGTGTAAAGTGCAGGGTGTTGCCGGATCCCACGGGACAGGTGACAGGCCTGTACAAACCGGCCAGTCTACCGGCCACTTACTTTATCAATACCTATGGCGAGATAAAGGTAAAAAGGGCAGGTCTATGGGATAATTGCGCGGCGGGCATAGACACGCTATTGAAGCTATATTAATTCATGTAGCTGCCATTCTAAGCTGTGAGATTACCCTTTGACATATACGTTTTGCAATGCGATAATGGCCGATAAGCTTAATCTATAACTGCTAAGGGAGGACGTTGCATGAAACTCGGGGAACTCAAGAAGTCACTATCAAGGCCGCTTATTATTACGCTGCTGGTGGTCAGCGCTGTTGTGCTATGCACTTCCGGCGTGCTGGCGCTATTTACCAATGGCGGCTTTGAGGACGGGGATTTAACGGGTTGGACCAAGGGGATGTACCTAAATCCCGGACTCACCCTCCCTCAACCATTCATAGGAGCAAGTATCGTCAGGAACCCTGGGCCAATTATATACGGGATAAACACTTATATGCCGAGGGACCTGACAGCTGTCGTGGGCAATCCATCGGCCACCCCGCTGAGCCTGACTGATACCAATACCACAGGCGGCTCAGCGCCACCCCTGCGATATCCATATGCGGGCCATTACAGTGCGCGTATAAATAGCGATGCGGGTAATCACTTTAACGCGAATTCTCTTGTACAATCGTGCGTGACGACTTTAGCCGATGTGCAATGGGATGGCAAGATTCATGTGCAGTTCGCCTGGGCCGCAGTGGTGCAAAATCCTGTGCAGGAGTATCATCCACCTGAGGATATGCCCTATACCTACGTAGTTATGACGAATGTGACTAAAAACACCACTTTGTACGAAAAGTTCATCTTTGCTAACGATACATCGGCGCCCTGGCTGAACGCCCCTGGGATTATCCAGTATACCTATTGGCAGGTCATCGATAGGGGTTTCGACCCCGGAGTTGTCGATGTTGGTGATAATATTCAAATTGAGTGTATAGCCGCTGGTTGCGGTCAGAGTGGGCACTGGGGCTATCTCTATGTGGACGGCTTCGGCTCAACTCCCCCGATACCGCCGGATCCCACCCTGACGGTGACAACCGGAGATCCATCAGGTGTAAGCTGCACATCAGCCACACTGAATGGGACTCTTGCCGCTACAGGAAATCTCCAGTGCAACTGTTTTGACGTCTATTTCGAGTATGGCAATACTCCCGGCAACCTGGACCAGGAGACAAGCCATCAGACAATATGTCGAGGGGATTCCTTGACTTTCACGACCCCATTATCGTTGATGCCCTGTATGACCTATTACGCCCGAGCGGTTGCAGTCTGTTCACAAACCGCCAATTTTGCCAATAACAATGAAGTTGGCAATCCACTGCCTGGCACTACTCCCGTATATGGTAAAGAAGTCGCCTTTAATACGATGTTTTGCTGCACTTCTAAAACAAGCAGCGGTGGTGGCAGTGGTGGCTGGGAACTGACGTCGACCAGGCCCTACCTGCCTCCCATGTTCGATATACCAAGAGCCACCGTATCGGCGACCAGGACGTCTCCCGGTGAGCAGGTTGAGGTGAATGCCACGGTCACCAACAAGGGCGGCTCCAACGGCACGACCAGGATAATACTGTACGTCAACGGCCAGGAAGCGGATTCAAAGGGGATCGCCCTCGCCAGCGGACAGTCCACACCGGTCAGCTTCAAGGTCAGCAGGAACGATCCCGGCACCTACCAGGTACACGTCAACAGTGTACCAGCCGGGTCATTCACGGTTGACCTCTTCAACAGCAACGACATACTGATCTACGCTTCGGTGGCGCTCTTTAGCATCGGCCTCATAGGTCTGCTGTATTACCTTAATAAGCGCAGGACTGCCGCATAACCTCACAATAGATCTTGAGGACAACGAAGTGGGCGCGTCGTGAGATGCGCCCACTTTTATTGTGTTGGTCCCCGGGATAACTGCGCGGCGGGCATAGACGCATTGTTGAAGCTATATTGATTGATGAAATGGCCATTTTGAAAAGGTTATTTTCTACTTGACGTATCAATTGCCTTGTGCGACAATGGCCGACAGGCTTAATTACTAACTGCTTGGGAGGACGTTGCATGAAACTCAGAGGACTCAAGAAGACACTATCAAGGCCGCTTATTATTACGCTGCTGGTGGTCAGTGCTGTTGTGCTATGCACTTCCGGCGTGCTGGCGCTATTTACCAATGGCGGCTTTGAGGACGGGAATTTTAATGGGTGGACCAAGTGTACACAAAGCAGTACACCAATCACTATGTACCTCAATAATGTTCCGCTTATTTACATTACCGTAATACCCCCGACATTCAATGGAACAAGTATCACTCGGACCCCTGGACCAGTGACTTCACGTGGCGTCACATACACTGCAAGGGACCTGACATATATTAGGGGCGGCCCACTTGTCCTGCCGATGAGCCTGACTGATACCAATACCACAGGCGGCTCAGCGGCGCCCCTGCAATATCCATATGCCGGGCATTACTGTGCTGTGATCAACTTCGAGGGCAAAGATTGGAACGCGAATTCTATTGTTCAGCAGAGCGTGGTGACTCCATCAGATGTGCAATCGGATGGCAAGGTTCACATGCAGTTTGCCTGGGCCGCAGTGGTACAGAATCCGCCAACAGATCATGATCCTAACGATATGCCCTATATCTACGTAGCCATGACGAATGTGACTAAAAACACCACATTGTACGAGACGTTCATATTTGCCGGCGATACATCGGCGCCCTGGCTGAACGGCCCCGGGATGATCCAGTATACTGAGTGGCAGGTCATGGATCAGGGGTTTGCGACCTCAGATGTGGCTGTTGGTGACACGGTTAAAATCGAGTGTATCGCCTCCGGTTGCAGCCTGGGTGGTGACTGGGGCTATCTCTATGTGGACGGCTTTGGCTCAATTTCCCCGGTACCGCCGGAGCCCACCCTGACTGTGACGACCGGAGATCCCACAGGTGTAACCTGCACATCAGCCACACTGACCGGGACTCTTGCCGCTACAGGAAATCTCCAGTGCAACTGTTTTGACGTCTATTTCGAGTATGGCAATACTCCCGGCAACCTGGACCAGGAGACAAGCCATCAGACAATATGCCGAGGGGACCACCTGACTTTCACACACACATTAGCGTTGATGCCCTGTATGACCTATTACTACCGCGCGGTAGCAGTCTGTTCACAAACCGCCAATTTTGCCAATAACAATGAAGTTGGCAATCCACTGCCTGGCACTACTCCCGTATATGGTAAAGAAGTTGCCTTTAATACGATGATGTGTTGCACTTCTAAAACGAGCAGCGGTGGCGGCAGTGGTTGGGAACTGACATCGACCAGGCCCTACCTGCCTCCCATGTTCGATATACCAAGTGCTACCGTATCGGCGACCAAGGCGTCTCCCGGTGAGCAGGTTGAGGTGAATGCCACAGTCACCAACAAGGGCGGCTCCAACGGCACAACCAAGATAATACTGTACGTCAACGGCCAGGAGGCGGATTCAAAGGGAATTGCGCTCTCTAGCGGCCAGTCCACCCCGGTAAGCTTCAAGGTGAGCAGGAACGACCCCGACACCTACAGCGTTTACGTCAACGGCACCTCGGCAGGGTCATTCACGGTTGACCAGTTCAACACCAACGACGTGCTGATATACTGCTCAATAGCGCTGTTTGCCATTGGTCTCATCGGTCTACTGTATTACCTGAATAAACGCAGGACTGTCGCATAACCTCACAATAGCCATTAAACTGTATTGTATAGGACGCACCGCGAGGTGCGTCCTATTTTATTAAGCTGGTCCATGGTATAACTGAGCGGCGGGAATAGACGCGCTGTTGAAACTTTACTGATTTTCGAGTGCATTAGTATTGACATTTCATTTTTCCGGGGTATATAATGCGGGGCAGGATATTCTATTATGATGGATAAGGAGGATTAATGGTTAGAAAATTATGGCATGGCGCAGCTTTTATTGTTTTATTGCTGCTGCTGATTACTTCCATGGTGATGGTGCCATCCCGGGTGCAGGCCGATAAAGGCGACACTTATCCCAGCGGCAGCCCCCTCGGTGCCGGCGATCAAACGGTAACTAACGGCTATTACATTGTAACTGTATCGGGGGATACCGCGTTTGATGCCGGCGCTTATACTGTCCAAACCGGCGCTCTTCATCCGCAGCCTTTTCAGAATATACTGTACGGTGATGGATCGCCGGGCACCTCTTACAACACCGTCAGAATTTTAGCTCGCAATGGGAGATTTGAGTATTGCCAGGGAACCAAGGCCGCATCTCCATTTTACACTCAGGTAGACATAAATAACGCAGGGGTAGTTAAAAGCGTTATTGCTGCCGGCAATATCATCACTACGACCTGGGATTTAACAAATTCAACAGTGGGTCCAGTAAACGCGATAGTGACGCAGGTAACTGCAGTTGAAGGAACTACAATAACTGATTCCAGGGTGAGGGTCACGACTACCGTAACCAATACTAATCCTCCAGCAGTCTTTGGACCCATCGCCATAGGTATCCGGTATTTATGGGACATTAAGGTAGCCCTTAATGACGCCGCCATTTTTCAGCAGCTGAACCCGGACTCCGCATGGCTCGATGTGGAGACTACTTCACTGGCGCCACCTCTTTTCTATACCAATTATCAAATTACCGATGACGCTGTAAACCCGACGTTCAAAATACAGGGCTCCGTCACAGCACCTACAACATTCTCACCGCTGCCCACACCCCCTGATAGGGTTTCATTTGCCAGTTGGTCGGGTTCCTATAGCAAGGCTTTTGATTATGTCAGCGGCAGCGGCCTGGCCGGGGATTCTGCCATATTGTATTACTGGGGTGGTCATGGAGGAATGGGGACGACGGTGGAGGCTATAAATGTCGCAGCGGGCGAAAGCTACTCGGTGACCCAATACCTGTATACCATTCCGGGACCGTCCCCGACTGTGACGACCGGAGATCCAACGGCAGGTTTAACCTGCGTATCGGCCACTCTTAGTGGAACTCTGGCAAATGTTGCAGGTCTCTCATGCCAGTGTTTCGACGTCTATTTCGAGTATGGAAATACTCCCGGCAACCTGGACCAGGAGACAGCCCATGAGCAATTATGTCGGCCCAACTCGACTTTCACACACACGTTAGCGTTGATGCCCTGCATGACCTATTACTACCGCGCGGTTGCGGTCTGTTCACCCAATAATTTCGCCAATAACAATGGACTTGGCTTTGCACCACCCACCACCATGTATGGTAAAGAAGTTGCCTTTAATACGATGATGTGTTGCACTTCTAAAACGAGCAGCGGTGGCGGCAGTGGCTGGGAACTGACCTCGACCAGGCCCTACCTGCCTCCCATGTTCGATATACCAAGTGCCACCGTATCGGCGACTAAGGCAGCTCCCGGTGAGCAGGTTGAGGTGAATGCCACGGTCACCAACAAGGGCGGCTCCAACGGCACGACCAAGATAATACTGTACGTCAACGGCCAGGAGGCGGATTCAAAGGGAATTGCGCTCTCCAGCGGCCAGTCCACCCCGGTAAGCTTCAAGGTCAGCAGGAACGACCCCGGCACCTACAGCGTTTACGTCAACGGCACCTCGGCAGGGTCATTCACGGTTGACCTGTTCAACACCAATGATGTGCTTATATACTGCTCAATAGCGCTGTTTGTCATCGGCCTCATCGGTCTTCTGTATTACCTTAATAAGCGCAGGACTGCCGCATAACCTCACAATAAATCTTGGGGAAAACGAAGTGGGCGCATCGTGAGATGCGCCCACTTTTATTGAGTCCCAGATTTTTTCAGCTTAGGAATACTTGACTTACCACGTTGTTTAGTGTATTTTTACACTTGCAGCTAATGCAGGCTGATGTACCAATCAATAAATTATAGTTTAAGGAGGTAGTCCAGGAAGTGTTAAAGCACAAGTCATTAGTCATCATGTCCATTTTGGTGCTCGTGCTGGCAGTAGTGGCCATGGCATGCGCACCGGCAACCCCGCCGGCACCGGTAACCCCGCCGGCACCGGTAACCCCGCCCGCACCGCCGGTAACCCCTGTCGCACCGACGGCGAACGCAACCACGACCGTAACTCCGACCCCGGTAGCACCACCGGCAATTGTTGAAAAGGTGACCACCTACAAATCCGTGAAATATACGGATCCCACCTACAAGTTTTCGGTAGCATACCCCGATGGATGGACAATTGAAAAAGTCACCCTGCCGGGTGGCGTTTTCTATGCCAAAGGAACAGGCAAAGATCTTATATATATTGGAGTACGGCCGGCCACCAACTTCAAAGATACCTCTAATACTTTCCTGGCTGACCTGATTAAACTCAGTGGCGCTGCGTTTGCTCCAAGCATCGATAGCGAGGCCACTATTACACTTGCAGATGGATCAACGGCCAATGTAATACTGCTATCCGCAGCGTTCGGCATGGCCAAAGCCGCCATCACCGGTGTAATAAAGGACGGCAATGCTATCATGGTCATGGGTGGCACTGATCCCAAGAATATGGAGCTCTACAAAGAGATAGGTTCGACCCTGATTACCAAATAGCAAGTTCGGCTCAATCCATGAAAGCGAAATGGGCGCTCCGTTTAAACGGAGCGCCCATTTTATTTATACCTTATAAAAGTATGTTACAATTTGCGTGTAGCGGATATTCATCGGGCAGATCATTTGGAGGCTATAATGGGAGACCAGGGCGGCAATCCTGCATTGGAAGGATTCAGGAAGAAGTACCCTGATAAATTCGCGGGAGAAAAACAGGCATTCAGCAAGATACACAAAGGCGGCCGCATTTTCATCGGCACGGCCTGCGCCGAACCCCAGTACCTGGTCAATGCCCTGGTCAACTACGTAGAGTCCAACCCCAAGGCCTTTTTCGACGCGGAGGTTCTGCAGGTATGGACTCTTGGTGTGGCTGCCTACACACAGGAAAAATTCAAGTCCAATTTCAGGCACAATTCGTTCTTTATCGGCGATAATACGCGTGGGGCGGTGAACCAGGGCCTGGCGGATTACACCCCGATCTTCCTCTCTCAGGTGCCACAGCTCTTCCGACGGGGAGTTGTGCCTGTCGACGTGGCTCTAATCCAAACCTCGCTGCCGGACCGTCATGGCTACCTTAACCTCGGCATCAGCGTCGATATTGTGGCGGAGGCCGTGGAGAAGGCACACCTGGTGATAGCACAGGTGAACTCTAATATGCCCAGGGTGCAAGGTGATGGATTCCTGCATATAGACCGGGTCGATTACGTGCTTCCCTACGATGAACCCGTGCTGGAATTCGATCCACCCGTGGACGATGAGCTCGCGGCAAGGATAGGTAACTACGTGTCGCGCCTGGTGCAGGACGGCGATACCATACAGGTGGGCTATGGCAGCAGGCTCAACTCTATCCTCAGGAGCCTGTCCAATAAAAAACACCTGGGCGTACATACAGAGCTGATGTCGGACGGCATCGTCGAACTGATTAAGCTGGGGGTTATCGATAATACAAGGAAAAAATATGACCACGGTAAGACCGTGGCAACCTTTTGCATGGGGAAAAGGTCCACTTACGACTTCATTGATGACAACCCCTCCATCGAGTTCCGCACGATTGAATATACCAATGACCCGCTCGTTATTGCCCGGCACGACAACATGGTGGCCATCAACAGCGCCCTCGAGATCGACCTCACCGGCCAGGCCACAGCAGAATCGATCGGGAAGATTTTCTACAGCGGTGTTGGCGGGCAGGCTGACTTCATGCGGGGAGCGATACTGTCGAAAAACGGTAAGACCATACTCACTATCCAGTCCACGGCCCAGGACGATTCGGTCTCCAGGATCGTCCCCTTCCTCAGTGAGGGTTGTGGGGTGACCATGATAAGGGGGGACATCCACTACGTTGTCTCCGAGTATGGCATAGCCTATCTGCATGGCAAGAACATCCGTGAGCGCGCCATGGAGTTGATTGCAATAGCCCACCCTAAGTTCCGCCCGTGGCTTATCGAAGAGGCCAAGAAACTCAACCTGATATATAAGGACCAGGCCTTCGTCCCGGGAAAGCGTGGGGAATATCCGGAGACGCTCGAGACAGTCAAAACAACTAAAACAGGGCTGCAACTGATGTTCAGGCCGGTCAAGATCAGTGATGAATCTCTGATCAAGGATTTCTTTTACTCGTTGTCCGACCAGAGCCTGTACCGGCGTTTCATTTCCAGCAGGAAAGATATGCCTCACGAGAGGCTGCAGGAGTTTGTAATCATCGATTACACGCAGGAATTGGTCATCCTGGCGACGAAGGGAAGTGAGGAGGATGAAGAAGTCGTAGGGATAGGGCAGTACGGGATCGGGCAGGATGTGCACAGCGCCGAGGTGGCCTTCGCGGTACGGGATAAAGACCAGAAGCAGGGGATCGGGACCGAACTGCTGAATTACCTGGTCTACCTCGGAAAAAGGAATGGTCTGCTGGCCTTCGTAGCTGAGGTGCTGTACGAGAACAAGCCCATGCTGACGGTATTCGAGAGGGCAGGTTTCCGGGTTGTCAGCAGCGGTTCAGGCCTGTATTATCTCAGCCTGGATCTATGAAGATATTAATAAGCTAAGGAGGGCAGTTATATGGATTTATCCTGGTGGCGCGACCTGGCGATCGTTGTCTGGGCTGGCATTGCCACTGTCGCCGTGATATTCGTTAGCATTATTATCCTACTTATGTACAGGAAGCTCGTTCCTCTGATGAAGTCCGCCGATACGGTGATGGAGTCTGCCGATATAGTCGTCAACAAGATCGGCGATGTTGTCGATTACACCAGGGAACAGGTTATCAGCCCTGTTGTGCAGTTTGGCAGTGCTGTACAGGGGATAGCCCAGGGCATCGGTCTGATAGCCGATCTTTTCAAGAAAAAGGAGGCATAACATGAACAAGGATTCGGGAGCTGGTTTTTTTACGGGACTCATAGTGGGTGCTCTGATAGGCGTGGTAGTGGGCTTTCTCTATGCGCCGCAAAGCGGCACCGAGACACGCCGGATAGTCAAAGAGAAGGCTGCCGGTTTGAAGGAAGGGGCTTCCGCGGCAGCCGGCAAGGTCAAGGATGTGGTCCGCAGCAGAGTTGCCAGGGAAGAGGAATAAAGGCATCCACCGGGCAATACCCCGCCGATAAACCGGCGATATGGCCCGGGGTACGGGTACTTACCAGTTTCAGGGAGCGGAAAGGCGTTGCAATCAGGTAATTAGGAGGGAATGATTTGACGACGGAGAGCAGCCCGATTAAAAAGTACAGGCGTCCTGTGCTTATATTTATTGCCATAGTACTGGCGCTGTGGCTGGTATGCATATCCATGGCCGTGCTAATCCCTTTTCTCATAGGTATATTGCTGGCCTACCTTTTGATGCCGCTGGTCAAGTGGCTGGAACGCACTTTACCGCCCCACGGCAAGGCCGCAAAGGCCAGGCGGATTATATCCATTGTCATCGTGTTTATTCTTTTTACAGCGCTGATGGTCCTTTTCATCGTTTATATCGGCTCTGCGCTGGGGGCAGCTTCAACAGTCCTGTTGGACAAGGCGCCCCAGTTCATCCAGCAGGGACTTGAACAGCTCAGCGGATGGCTGAAGGATTTTAAAGGCGGCCTGCCCGCAGCGGTCGCCACCAGTTTTGAAAACTGGTTTTCCCAGCTGGGACCCGCCACCGCCAAATTTTTACAGGATTTTATCGTGGGCAGCATGGCCGTTATCCCTTCCAGCATGCCTACCATACTGGGATTTATCACGCTTCCCTTCTTCCTGTTCTTCGTGCTCATGGACTACGAATCATTCAAAAAGTTTTTTTACGATTCGATGCCCTCGAGCGCTGCGCATCGCAGCGGCGACATACTCGGCATAATCGGGAATGTTATGGGACGCTATATCCGGTCCACTATCGTGCTGAGCATTATAATCGGCGGCATGGTGTTTATCGGCCTGGCCATTCTGCGGGTGGAGTATGCGCCGGCGCTGGCCGCATTAACGGCGTTGACGCAGTTTATCCCCATCATCGGCCCGGTTATTTCCGGACTGGTAGTCCTGATCATCGTACTGGCCCTGCAGCCGCAACTGGCGATCTGGGCCCTGCTGGTCTTTATCATTGCCCAACTATTGCTTAACAGCATCTTCGTCAACTTAATCCAGGGAAGGTACATGCAGATGAACCCTGCGGTTATCATGGTGCTGCTCGTTGTAGGCGGCTACATCGCGGGCTTCTGGGGCATGATACTGGCGCTGCCGGTAGGGGCGACCATATGGGAGATCATCAAGTATTTCCGCAATGAGAGGATCACCGAAAAGCTTGAAACCTGAACTCAGCTTGACAGTCAAAATTCCATAATGTATCATTTGCGTTTGATGTATCTTGCCCGTAGATTGTTATAAATTTGCGAGTTAATTGTTTTAACCTTTCACAATCCGGTTTTCTTTCTCATATTATATTAAGGGATCAATCTAAAATACTGTAGAAAATAATACAAGGAGGATTAGCAAAACAAGAGTATGGCAGACAAACCCGAAGAGAAAAAATCCACTATCACCTCTATGTCGGTGGAGAACCGTAAGTTCCCGCCGTCCAAGGAATTCACCAAGAATGCTTATATCAAGAGCATGGCGGAGTACAAGAAGATCTACAAGCGCTCCATAGATGATATGGAAGGCTTCTGGGCAGAGCAGGCCGCCCAGATCGACTGGTACAAGAAATGGGACAAGGTACTTGTCAGCGACTTTAAGAATGCCAAGCACGAGTGGTTCGTGGGCGGCAAGCTCAACGTATCCTACAACTGTCTTGACAGGAATCTGACTACCTGGCGTAAGAACAAGGCAGCTATCATCTGGGAAGGTGATATTGGAGATTCCCGCACCTACACCTACGAACAGCTCTGGTACGAGGTTAACAAAGCGGCCAATGTGCTTAAAAAGCATGGCATCAAGAAGGGCGACCGCGTTACAATCTATCTCCCCATGATACCGGAGTTGGCCATCGCCATGCTGGCCTGTACCAGGATCGGCGCCATCCACTGCATAGTATTCGGCGGATTTTCCGCTGATGCCCTCAAAGACAGGATTATCGACAGTGAATCCACACTGCTTATCACTGCCGACGGCTATTACCGCGCCGGAAAAGTTGTCAATAGCAAAGCCAATGCCGACCAGGCTCTGCAGTCTTGTCCGAAGTGCAAGAAGCAAATCGTCGTCAATCGTGCCAATAACAATGCCCCGATGACGGCCGGCCGTGACGTGGCCTGGAATGACGAGATGGCACAGGACGATGTCAAGAAACCCTGCGAGCCCGAGAAAATGGATGCTGAAGATCCGCTGTTTATCCTCTACACCAGCGGCAGCACCGGCAAGCCCAAGGGCGTGCTGCATACCACCGCCGGCTACCTGCTCTACGTCATGACCACTTTTAAATGGATCTTCGATTATAAGGATGAAGATACTTACTGGTGCACGGCGGATATCGGCTGGGTCACCGGTCACAGCTACATTGTTTATGGTCCGCTGGCGCAGGGCGCTACCAGCGTCATGTTCGAAGGCGTACCCAATTATCCCAAACCGGACAGGTTCTGGGACATCATAGAAAAGTACAAGATCAATATCCTCTATACCGCGCCTACCGCTCTGCGTGCCATCATGAAAGATGGCGACGACTGGGTCAAGAAGCACGACCTGAGCTCTTTGAGGCTACTTGGCACGGTCGGTGAGCCGATCAACCCCGAGGCCTGGATGTGGTATTACAACGTCATCGGCGGCGGCCGCTGCCCGATCGTAGATACCTGGTGGCAGACCGAGACCGGCGGCATCCTGATCACCCCGCTGCCCGGCGCCTGGCCCATTAAGCCGGGTTCAGCCACCCTCCCGTTCCCCGGCGTTGCTTGCAAAGTTATCAGGGAGGACCGCACTACGGCCGCAGTCAACGAAGGCGGTTCGCTTATCATCGAAAAACCCTGGCCGGGCCTTATGCGTGGGGTTTACAACGATCCCGAGAGATTTAAGAACACTTATTTCATCCAGAACCCGGGCGTTTACACCACCGGTGACGGCGCCAGGGTTGACGATGACGGCTACTTCTGGCTGATGGGCCGCATCGACGACGTCATCAACGTGTCAGGCCATAGGATCGGCACCGCGGAAGTCGAGAGTGCACTCGTTTCCCATCCCAAGGTTGCCGAGGCCGCCGTTGTGGGTATGCCTCACGACATCAAGGGCCAGGGCATTTATGCCTATGTGACCTTGAAGACAGGTGTGGAGAAATCGGATGAGCTCAAGAAAGAGCTGGTTGCTCATCTCCGCAAGGAGATCGGCCCGATCGCTTCACCGGACAAGATCCAGTGGGCTGATAGCCTGCCCAAGACCCGTAGCGGCAAGATCATGCGCAGGATCCTTACCAAGATCGCTGCCAATGACATATCCAACCTGGGCGATACCTCAACGCTGGCTGATCCCAGCGTGGTGGACGACCTGGTTAAGAACAGGGTCTAACCCCGAATAATAAACGGCGCTGCCCGCAAAGCAGCGCCGTTTTTTTATGCCTTTTACTGTTCCAGCGTAATAGATTTAGAAGTCGCGGCCAAAGAAAGACTCTGGCACGTGCATTAGTGCCTGAGTTTCAGTATACTTAGCTACTTTTATTTTACGGGAGGTTGACAAGTCTTATGTCAGAACAAACCAAGCTTTTCGGCATGCCCGCTGAAAAGGGCCGGTGGATACTGGTCCTGCTGGGATTCATCATCAACTTGTGCCTGGGCAGTGTCTATGCCTATAGCGTATTCAATGTGCCAGTCAGAAACCTGTTTAATATCGGTGCGTTTGACAGTGGATTGCCTTTCATGGTCTTCATAGCCTTTTTTGCCGGCATATTCCCGTTCAGCGGCAGGCTGCTGGAGAAGGTCGGCCCCAAAAAGCTGGGCATGATCGGCGGCGCCATCGTCGGCCTGGGGTGGATACTATCCGGTATCCTGCCGGGTATTATACCGAGTATCTGGACCCTCATTATCACCTATGGAGTGATAGCGGGATCGGGCGTTGGTCTTTCATATAGCGGTCCCATCCAGGTAGCCACCCGGTGGTTCCCCGACAAGAAAGGGTTGGCCGTCGGCCTGACCGTGGCCGGCTTCGGCGGGTCGCCTTTTGTCAGCGCCTATGTGGCAAAAGCTTTGATAGATAGTGTGCAGGTCTTGAACACCTTCCTGTATCTCGGCATTGTTTTCCTGGTACTGATTATTATTTTAGCCATTCCCTTGAGGTTCCCCGTAGCCGGCTGGAAGCCGGCGGGCTGGTCGCCCAAGGCGGGTGCCGCTACTACAGCAGCCGCTGATTACGACAGTTCTCAAATGGCCAGGACATCCTCGTTCTGGGGTCTTTTCATCTGCTTCATTATCGGGTCGCTGGCCGGCCTCATGGCCATCGGCATTTCAAGCCCGGTAGCCACCGGCATAATCAAGCTGGACGCAGCTACCGCAGCCACACTGGTGGGTGTATTCGCCATCTTCAACGGCGGTGGCCGCCCGTTGTTCGGCTGGATAACCGACAAGATCACACCAAGGTACGCGGCAGTTATATCATTCATCATCATATGTTTAGCGTCCATCGGCATGATGTTTGCCGGGCCGGGTACCTCGGTACTTTATATAGCCTGTTTCGCGGGTTTCTGGCTGTGCCTGGGTGGCTGGCTGGCAATTGCCCCGACCTCCACGGCCACTTTCTTCGGCGTCAAGTTTAATGCCAGGAATTATGGCATTATGCTGCTGGCATATGGTATCGGCGCCATCATGGCCAATTTCATTTCCGGCTTTGCCAACGATCTCTTCGGATCCTACCTGCGGGCCTTCATCCCGGTTGGTGCGCTGGCTTTTGCAGGTATTTTCATTGCATTCTTCCTTTTGAAGCCACCCAAGAAGATAAATTAGCTACAATAATTCCTGCAATTATGACGACAGGGCGGCAGGCCTGTAAAGCCTGCCGCCCTCATTTATGTATTTTTATACGCCCCTTTCAGGTGCTAAAATTAATCCTTACGGGAAAAATATGTCTACTGATGCAATAGAAGTCAGGGGTGCGCGGGAACACAACCTTAAAAACGTGGATGTCAGCATCCCGCGGGATAAACTGGTTGTCATAACGGGCGTTTCCGGTTCCGGCAAGAGCTCGCTGGCCTTCGATACCATCTATGCCGAGGGACAGCGGCGTTATATTGAGTCGCTTTCGGCCTATGCCAGGCAATTCTTGGGACGTATGGATAAACCGGATGTCGACTACATCGAGGGGCTGAGCCCGGCAATATCCATCGACCAGAAGGGGCCATCACACAATCCACGCTCCACTGTGGGAACGGTGACAGAGATATATGACTATCTGCGCCTGTTATTTGCCAGGGTGGGCAGGCCCCACTGCCCGCAATGTGGCAGGGAGATCGCCCGGCAGACAGTACAGCAGATCGTGGATTCGGTGCTTTGCATTAAGCCGGATACGCGCATAATGGTGCTGGCCCCGCTGATCCGGGACAGGAAGGGGGAACACCTCCAGGTATTCGACGATTTGAAGAAAGCCGGTTTTGTGAGGGTGAGGGTGGATGGATATGTACGCGACCTCTCGGAAGATATCCAGTTAGACAAGAATCGAAAACACACTGTGGAAGCTGTTGTGGACCGTATTGTGACCGGGGATGAGAGCAACCGTGCGCGTATTGCTGATTCGGTTGAGACCGCGCTTAAATTGGGTGCGGGCGTGGTGCTGGTAGCTGTTGCCGATGGAGACGAGATGCTCTTCTCCGAGCACTTTGCCTGCGCCAATTGCGGCATCAGCCTGGGGGAGATCGCGCCACGGACATTCAGCTTCAATAGCCCGCACGGGGCCTGTCCTGCCTGCACCGGCCTTGGTATTAAGCTTGAGATTGATCCCGACCTGGTCATCCCCAACAGGGAACTATCTATTTCGGAAGGGGCTATCAGGCCGTGGGCCACTTATACCTGGTATTTAAATCAGCTTGAAGACGTGGCGCGGCAGTACGATTTTTCGCTGCGCATTCCCGTGAAAAAGCTCAGTAAGGATCAGTTGAACCTGGTACTCTACGGTGAACACCCGGAGCGCCACAGGTACCGATACCGCTTCGGCAAGGTTCGTGAATACGCAGTTGGCTTTGAAGGTGTCATACCAAACCTGCAGCGATTGTACAGGGAGACGGAATCAGAGAACAGGCGTGCAGAGATCGAAAGGTACATGTCTGCTTCCCCCTGCCCGGTCTGCCAGGGCAAGAGGTTAAAGCCCGAATCGCTGGCGGTCAAGATCGATAGTATAAATATCATGGACGTTACAGCCATGTCTGCCGTCGATGCCGGCTCATGGGTCCAGGCCATTGCCGGCAGCCGTGACGGCAGGCCGGTTCTCACAGCCAACGAGATGATGATCGCGCGGCAGATAATCAAGGAGATAAACGCCAGGCTCGGTTTTCTCAGGGATATAGGCCTTGGATACCTGACTTTAGACAGGGCCTCGGCCACGTTAAGCGGTGGTGAAACACAGAGGATCAGGCTGGCAACCATGATAGGAAGCGGGTTGATGGGCGTACTGTATATCTGCGATGAACCGACTATAGGCCTGCATCCCGCCGACATACACCGCTTGATAAACACGCTTAAAAAGCTGCGGGACCTCGGCAATACAGTTATAAGCGTTGAGCATGACGAGGTCATGATGCGTGCGGCTGATTTCGTGGTTGACCTGGGCCCTGGCGCGGGCGAGCACGGTGGCCGCGTCGTCGCTGCCGGCAGCATCCAGGACGTAATGAGAGCCAGCGAATCGATAACCGGGCAGTACCTGAGCGGGGCCAGGCATATCTCCATGCCGTCGGAGCGCAGAAACGGGTCCGGCAAATACCTGGTCATCAGGAAGGCTGGAGAGAACAATCTAAAAGACATTGACGTTAAAATCCCGCTTGGTAAGCTGGTTTGCATCAGCGGTGTTTCGGGAAGCGGCAAGAGCACACTGATGAACGACATACTGTATAAAAAACTGGCGCAGGTTTTTTACCAGGCAAGGGACAAGCCAGGCAAATTCGGCAGCATCAGCGGTACCGAGAATATAGATAAGGTCATTAATATCGACCAGTCGCCGATCGGGCGGACCCCGCGCAGCAATCCGGCTACATATACGGGCGCCTTTACTCCCATCAGGGAACTTTTCTCCTCAGTGCCGGAAGCGCGCGTGCGCGGCTACGGGCCGGGCCGCTTTTCGTTCAATGTGCGCGGCGGGCGCTGCGAGGCCTGCCAGGGCGACGGGTATATACAGATAGAGATGCAGTTTTTGCCCGATGTCACCGTACCCTGTGAGGTATGCAAAGGCAAGCGTTACAATCGGGAAGCGCTAGAGGTACAGTTCAAGGGACGGAATATAGCTGATGTTTTGGATATGACAATCGAAGAAGCCACGGCCTTCTTCGCCAATTTCCCCAAGGTCAAAAACAGGCTCGCCACATTGCAGGATGTCGGGCTGGGCTATATGCGGCTGGGACAGCCTGCCCCCACGCTATCAGGCGGAGAGGCGCAGAGGGTCAAACTGGCATCAGAGCTGTCACGCAGATCCACGGGCAGGACCCTCTACATACTTGACGAGCCGACTACCGGGCTTTCCTTCGCTGATATCGATTGCCTGCTGAGCGTCATACAGCGGCTGGTGGACTCGGGCAACACCGTGATTATTATCGAGCACCACCTGGATGTGATAAAGAATGCCGATCATATCATCGATCTCGGCCCTGGAGCTGGAGATGAGGGCGGCTATCTAATAGCTTCGGGTACGCCTGAGGATGTGGCCGGTATCGAGGCTTCCGCCACCGGGCGCTATTTAAAGAATATGCTGGCCGACCGCAGCCTCGCTGTCGGTTAGCCGTTTTATGACCTATCTGGTTTTTACGTTTTATAATCATTCTGCTAATATTCTGGCTATCCGGGAGTTGTAAGGTTCGCAGATGATTAATACACCGGCGGTTTTTAAAATTCGTCACTTCGCGGGAACAATATAAGAAATAAAATGCAGGAGGCGCCATGAATAATCTTCACAAGATCACCAGTTTGGCTACTTTGATATTTATCCTGGGATCGCTTATCTTATCGGCCGCTTGCGCACCGGATAACGGTCAACCGGCGCAACAGACCCTTAATCAACCGGCCGCCGTTAAAAGCGATATAAAGGTTGATGTTGTACCCATGCAGTCTGTGACTCCGGCTATTTACCTGCAGATGCCAAACCTGAAAATTACCTTCGTTGATTTCGAAATCACCAATAATGGCGATAATTCGATCAGGTTAAGTGTAGAGTCGGACATTCAGGGATATTCAGAGAAGGCGATTGACACGGTGGATATAGGTCCGCATGCCACGGTGGTTGTCGGACAGACTCCCATGCTTAAGCCTGATGCGATCCCGCAGGAGATTGCCAATGCCACGCTGCATTACAAGATAGCCGATAGCAATGGCGCCGTCATCCTGGAACAGACATTGCCGGTTAAGATATATGCCAGGGACACTATGCTATGGGCGATCAAAGAGGGTGATGAATGGACGGATACCTCGATATTTATCGGGGCGTTCGTTACTCCTCACGCGCCGGAGATCGACGACCTTGTACGCAAAGCTGCCGAATATCACCCCGAGAATTCCATGCAGGGCTACCAGTGCAGCGCTTGTTCCGATCAGCAGTGGAGCGAGTACACCCAGGCCCAGGTGAAGGCCGTTTACGAGGCGCTCCAAAATGATTACCGGCTTAAATACATCAACTCCACCATAGCCTACAGCAACGAATCGGAAGCGCCCCAGAGGGTCAGGATACCGGCGGAGTCGCTGCGCAACGGCTCATCCAACTGCATCGATGGGACTGTACTCTATGCCGCGGCGCTGGAATCCATGGACATGCATCCTTATATCGTGATTACGCCTTCCCATGCATTCCTGTGCTACGAAACCAATCCGGATGATCCTAATAGCGTAACCTGCTTGGAAACTACAATGACAGGTTCAGCTTCTTTCGAGGACGCCACCGAGACAGGCGAGCAGGAATTAGCCCAGGAACGCTCTAATGGCAACATAGAGTCGGGGAAATCTAAAATTCTTTCTATCCAGTTGTTGCGGGCCAACGGCATACTTCCCATGAAATGATCTTGTATTCGCTGGAAGCGTGACTTAGCATTACCGTTTTAAACGGTGGATCTGCTACTCGATCTCGATATCTTTGATGCTCAGTTCGGTGCCCCCGGTGACCTGGATTTTAGTGCTGCCGCACTTCGGGCACACGTACTCATATTCCTTGATTGAGAAATCGGAGTTGCAATCGTTGCAGTGCCCGCTGACAGGCACTTCTTCTATACTCAGGTAGGCGCCACTGGCTATACTATCTTTAGCTACTAGGCCGAAACAGAAGGTGAGTTGCAGGGGGACGATACCACGCAACTCCCCGGCCATCAGGTTGATCCGGGTTATCTTGGTTGCGCCTTCCGTGCCGGCCGCACTGAGCGCGATATCCAGGATATTCTGGGCAATGCCCATCTCATGCATGGCCGGCTCCGCCGGATTTTCCCCGATACCTGGCTGTCAGCCACGAGATCCATTCATCCAACCCCGCCCCGCTTGTACACGATATTTCGATGATGTCGAGGGCCGGATTTATCTTACGGGCATTAGCCCTGGCTTCCTCAAGTTTAAAGTTCGTGTATTGCAGCAGGTCGACCTTATTGATCAACATCAGCGCCGATTCATGGAACATCAAAGGGTACTTAAGCGGCTTCTCATCACCCTCGGTTACACTCAAAATCATTATCTTGAAATCCTCGCCCACTATAAACTCGGCGGGACAAACCAGATTACCCACGTTCTCGATCACAAGTATGTCTATCTTGCCCAGATCAAGATGGGGCAGCGCTGAAGCGACCATATTGGCATCCAGGTGACAGGCTGTCCCGGTGGTCAGTTGAATGGCAGGGATATTGAACTCACTGATGCGGTCCGCATCCCGAGTTGTCTCGATATCGCCAACTATAACTCCCAACCGGAGCTTACCCGCAAGCCTCTCTGCAGTTTTCTCAAGGAGCGAGGTTTTTCCCGCTCCCGGTGAACTCATCAGGTTGAGCACCAGGTTGTGGTTCTTTTTAAAGAGTTCCCTGTTCTCTCCCGCTATCCTGTCATTGGCCTGCAGCACATCCTGCATAACGTTAATTTTCATATAAGATACCCCTTTTGGCTACTTAATTTTAAGAAGCACTCCGGAGCTAAGTATACAATTTTAATAGTTTGTGTGCAAAGGAAATCACGGGCGATATGTTTGTAATAGCCTGGCCCGTTTACTTATAATTAAACATTAACCGGAGACAGGTCGCAGGAGGCCCCGTAATAACTATAAAAAGATACATATGGACCGTACATGGATGAGCGTGTACAATTGATCATCCCCGAGCGCATAGCAGGGTTAGGTGAGATTGCCTATAATTTGTGGTGGAGCTGGCACCCGGAGGCCAGGAACCTGTTCAAGAGACTGGACAGGCTGCTCTGGAAAGACACCGGCCATAACCCGGTAAGGCTGTTAAAGGAAATTCCTTATCATCAACTGGTGGCCTGCTCGGAGGACACTAATTACCTGAGCAGCTACGATACTGCTATGGGCGAGTACCGGAAAAGCATTTCCAGTGATACGACCTGGTTTAAAACTCAGCATCCTGAGCACTCCGATCGGTTAATAGCCTACTTTTCGCTGGAATTTGCCCTGCATAACTCGCTGCCTCTTTATGCCGGGGGCTTGGGAGTACTGGCAGGGGACTACTGCAAGGCCGCCAGCGATCTGGGTATACCCATGGTCGGAGTCGGTTTCATGTACCCGCAGGGCTATTTTCACCAGCACATCTCGCAGGATGGCTGGCAGACTGAAGTATATGATCAGTTGGATTACAACAACGTGGCTGTATCACGTGTTATAAATCAGGATGGCAAAATGTTGACCATTACGGTGCCCCTGGATAATATTTCCGTTAATGTTGCCGCCTGGGTTTTGAATGTTGGCCGTGTGAAGCTGTATTTGCTGGATACAAACCTTGATGAAAACCCCCAGGCTTACCGCGGACTTACGGACAGGTTGTATGGCGGTGACAGGGAATTGAGATTGCTCCAGGAGCTGGTCATCGGGATCGGAGGAGTGCGCTTGTTGCGGGCTCTGGGGCTGAAGCCCACGGTTTGGCACGCCAACGAGGGACATACCACCTTCATGCTGGTGGAACGCCTGAGCGAGTTCATCAAGGCAGGCATGACACTGGATGGAGCATTGAAGGCTGTGGCTGAGACGTCGGTATTTACTACGCATACACCCCTGCCTGCCGGCAACGATGCCTTCTCGCCGGATGTCATCGATAAGTATTTTCACAACTACTGGGGCCAACTCGGTATTACACGAGAACAATTTTTCGATTTCGGGACCAGTCAACAGGATCGTATGTCATTCAATATGACGGTTCTAGGTTTGAAACTGGCGGGTTATAGGAACGGTGTAAGCAAGCTGCACGGCGAGGTCTGCCGCAGGATGTGGCACGGCCTGTGGCCGGAGAAAACTGAAGCTGAGGTGCCGATTATCTCGATAACTAACGGAGTACACTTACCCACCTGGGCTGCCCCCCAGTTCCAGATTCTTTTCAGGCGGTTTCTCGGGGATGACTGGGAGGAACACCAGGCTGAACCGGGCAGGTGGGACGGCATCAGGGATATACCTGATGAGGCGGTCTGGAATATGCACAGGTGGCTGAAGCTGAAGCTTGTCAGCGCTATACTGGACCGTGCACGGGAAAGATGGTCCCACGACCGAATTGCCGCCGTCCAGCCACTGGCTATGGGTGCGTTGCTCGATTCCGAAGTACTGACCATCGGGTTCTCCAGGCGTTTCACAGGATATAAGAGAGCTGCCCTCATTTTTAAGGATACTGAAAGGCTCAAGAAAATTTTGAACCGGGATTTGCAGCCGGTGCAGATTATCTTTGCCGGCAAGGCGCATCCCCAGGATGAGGACGGCAAAAGGCTGATACAACTGATCTATAATCATGCCGCGGACCCCGAATATGGCGGCAGGATAGCCTTTGTCGAGGATTACGACATGCACATTGCGCGGGACCTGGTGGCCGGGGTGGATGTCTGGTTGAACACTCCGCTTGTCTTGATGGAGGCCAGCGGGACCAGCGGTCAGAAGGCATCGGTAAACGGGGCGGTCAATCTGAGCGTTCTTGACGGGTGGTGGTTTGAAGGGTATAACGGCGATAACGGCTGGGCTGTGGATGAGAGGAGCCCGGCGGATTTAGCGGAACGGGATACCGTGACCGCAAATGCTATATATGAGTTACTGGAAAACCGGGTGATACCGCTCTATTACGAAAGGGATATCAATGGCACACCCCACACCTGGATAAAGATGATGAAAGAGAGCATCCGCTCAAATGCGCCGTACTTCAATACATCGCGCATGGCCGGGGAATATGTCGAGCGGTTTTACCTGCGAGCCATGGAATATGCTGCGGCAAATCATCTCGAATAAACGGTTCGGAAAACTACGTATTTCCCGTATTGTGTTAAGATTAAAAATTGAGTAATCTATTAGCGTAATGAAAAGGCAATTGAAGAAAATTGGGGTACTAACCTCCGGGGGCGATGCGCCCGGCATGAACGCCGCCATCAGGTCCGTGGTCCGTTGCGCTATATATCACGGGCTGGAGGTCACGGGCATACGGCGCGGATTCACGGGTTTAATCGCTGGCGAGTTCCAGAAGTTCAACCAGCGGTCGGTGGCTAACATTATTCAGAAAGGAGGAACTATCCTGGAGACCTCCCGCTGCAATGAGATGATGGAGGTGGAAGGGCGCAAGAAGGCCATAGATGCTTTACGGGCGCAGGAGATCGATGGCTGCGTTATTATAGGCGGTGGCGGCTCGTTCCGAGCCGCCCAGGCTATGGCTGAGGAAAGCGATATTGCCTTTATAGGTGTACCCGGCAGCATAGACAATGATATCTGGGGCACGGACAACTCGATTGGATTTAAAACGGCCGTAAATACTGCCCTTGACGCAATAGACCGTATCAGGGACACTGCCAGCGCATTTGAGAGGATATTCTTTGTCGAGGTAATGGGAAGAAAATCCGGGTTCATCGCACTCGCTGTCGGCCTGGCTGGTGGTGCGGAGCAAATTATCGTGCCGGAGATCCATATAGATATAGAAGACCTCTGCCAGAACCTGAGGGAGAGTTTTAAACGGGGGAAGAGGAGCAGCATTATCGTGGTTGCCGAGGGCAATGCGGTGGACGATACTATCAATATCGAAAAATATGTTCGGATGCGCTTGAAAGTTGATACGCGGTTGTGCACGCTTGGACACATCCAGAGAGGAGGATCGCCCACAGCCGAGGACAGGATACTTGCCAGCTGTCTGGGCATAGCCGCCGTGGAAGGGCTGCTGAACGGGAAAAAAGGACATGCCGTGGGCGAGATCAAAGGCGAGATAGTCTACACACCTTTGAGGGACACCTGGGAAAAGAAAAAGACCATCGATGAACGTTTCCTTAAATATATTCCGGTGTTATCACAGTAGGATATTACAGCTCTGGGGACATCCTGCTGCCCGCCATGGCAATCGGGCAGTATTACGCTGCAGCGCAATGGAGAAACCTGATCATATTTCTAAAAGTCTGAGGAGGGTTAGCCATGGAGATAGTTAAATGGTTCGAGGACCTGGGCAAGGCCGATGTAAATAAGGCCGGCGGGAAAGGGGCCAACCTGGGTGAGCTGGTAAAAGCCGGGCTCCCGGTGCCGCCTGGATTTGTCGTGACGGCGCAGGCATACCTGTTGTTTAACACGGAGAGCGGGCTTTCTCAGAAGATCGTACATGCCATGGAAGGGATCGATGTCGATGATACCTCCGCACTTCAGGCTAAGGCCAAAGAGGTCCAGGAGATGATAATAGGGACTGAGATGCCTGCCATTATCAAGAGTGAAATCTTAAAGGCCTATGATGAAATGGCCAGCAGGGACTCGGTCAAAGCTCCGTTTGTAGCGGTCAGATCATCCGCCACTATGGAAGATTCTGAGCAGGCTTCCTTTGCAGGTATGAATGCAACATTTTTGAATGTCCATGGCAGGGAAGACCTGATCCGGAAAGTGAAAGAATGCTGGGCTTCTCTGTATGGTGCAAGGGTGATATCTTACCGGGCCAAAAAAGAATTCTACGATGAGCCAGTTATAGCTGTGGTTGTGCAGAAAATGGTTAATTCAGACAAGGCTGGCGTTATGTTCACAGCTAACCCCAGAAACAACAATCTTAACAGTCTGGTGATTGAAGGTGCATTCGGACTTGGTGAGGTGGTAGTTGGGGGACTGGTATCGCCCGATTACTACGAGGTGGAAAAAAACGGCCTGAAGGTAAAAGACGCCAGGGTATCGCACAAAAACTTCAAGATCATACGTGACGAAAAAGGCCGCAATAAGAATGTTGACCTCTCGGAGAAAGAAGCTAACGAGCAAGTGCTTACAGACAAGGAAATTCAGCAAATCGCCAGACTGGGAATGAAAATTGAGCAGCATTATGCTAGCCCGCAGGATACTGAATGGGCAATTGAAGGTAATAAAGTCTTCATGCTTCAGTCCAGGCCGATAACCACCCCTATTAGTTCTGTAAAGGTGGAATCGGAAAAACCAGAGGAGGAGAGCAAGGAGTTGATCAGGGGACTCGGGGCCAGCCCGGGCCGCGGCAGTGGAGAGGTACGTGTGCTTGTCTCTCCGGATAAGGACAATGGATTCGAGAGCGGGGATGTGCTGGTCGCTGCGATGACCACCCCTGATTGGGTGCCCCTTATGATGAAAGCGTCTGCCATAGTTACTGATGGTGGTGGCGTGACGTGCCACGCGGCCATCGTATCCCGTGAAATGGGCTTACCCTGTGTTGTGGGGACGAGAAATGCTACCAAGGTACTGCAGGACAAGATGCTTGTTACAGTGGATGGAACTCATGGCACCGTCTATGAAGGCAGATTGAAAGAAGACAAGAAGGCTCAAGATAAGGGAACTGAAGTAATAGCTAAATCAGCCCCTATTGTCACCGCGACAAAGCTGTATGTCAACCTTGCTATGCCGCATGAAGCGGAGAGGATAGCCAAGGAGGATGTTGACGGCGTTGGGCTGCTGAGGGCCGAGTTTATGGTAATCGATGCCTGTGACGGCATACACCCGCGGCAATTGATTGAAGAGGGCAAGAGCAACCAATTTGTTGATGCCATGGTAAGGAAACTGCGCATATTCACCCGCGCGTTTTATCCCAGGCCGATTATTTACAGGGCTATCGATTTCCGCACCAATGAATTCCGCAATCTGCGTGGCGGTGACAAATATGAAACGGTCGAACAGAACCCCATGATTGGCTTCCGCGGATGCTACCGCTACATACTGAACCCCGACCTCTTTGAGCTTGAGTTGAAGGTAATCCAGAAGGTCAGGGAACTGGATAAGAATTTACACCTGATGATCCCCTTCGTGCGCACGCTATGGGAATTTAAACGCTGCAAGAAACTTATAGATGACAGTGGACTTGGTGATGACAGGGATATGCAGCTATGGGTGATGGCCGAGGTGCCTTCCGTGATTTACTGGCTTGAAGACTACGCTAAAGCAGGTATTAATGGTGTATCGATCGGTTCAAATGACCTCACCCAGCTTATGCTGGGCGTGGATAGGGATAGTGAAATATGTGCACCGCTGTTTGATGAACGCGACAAGGCGGTGCAGGAGGCTATTAAATCTATTGTGAAAACCTGCCATAAGATGGGCATAACCTGCTCGATCTGTGGCCAGGCGCCTTCCTACTACCCGGACTTCGCGGAAAGGCTGGTAGAATGGGGCATCACGTCTGTGTCAGTAAACCCGGATGTCATTGACAGGGCGAGGCACAACGTCGCGGCGGCTGAACAGCGCATGCTGCTCAAGCTGGCGCGCAAAATGACTGCGAGCGAAGAGTAGTATAATTAGATAAGCAGCGACAATTGCAGGATAACTGCTATTTAGCACGGCAGTTATCCTGCTTTTTATTGAGATGAATAATTTACGCAATTTCAGCATAATCGCCCACATAGATCACGGTAAGTCCACGCTGGCCGATCGCATCCTCGAGATGACGGGTATGGTCAGGAAGACCAGCATGGACCAGATGCTGGACAGCATGGATCTTGAGAGAGAGAGGGGTATTACCATCAAGGCCAAATCGGTCCGTATACCCTACAAATCGGCGGATGGAAATGAGTACATATTAAACCTCATCGATACGCCCGGCCATGTCGACTTCAGCTACGAGGTGTCACGCAGCCTGAAGGCTTGCGAGGGGGCTGTCCTGCTGGTGGATGCAACACAGGGTGTGGAGGCCCAGACCATTGCCAATGCCAATCTGGCCCTCGACGCTGGTTTAAAGATTATTCCCGTGATTAACAAGATCGACCTGCCCAATGCCATGCTTGACGACTGCAGCCTGCAGCTGTATACAATGCTGGGCCTGGGCATCGAAGACATACTCCACGTCTCGGCAAAGGACGGACGTGGGGTAGCCGAACTGCTTGAGGCCATCGTCGAACGGATACCTCCCCCCTTCGGAAGCGCATCCGATCCATTGAAGTGCCTTATCTTCGATTCATTTTACGATCCCTACCGCGGCGTCATACCACACCTGCGCGTCTTCTCGGGCCACATCGCATCCGGCGACAGGATCATGCTCAAGTCATCTGAAAAGATATTTGAGATTGAGGAGGTGGGATATTTCAGCCTGGGGCTGGCCCGGTCCGAACATGTGCAGGCTGGAGAGGTTGGGTACGCAGTCGCGCTCATCAGGGATGCCGGTGAGATACACGTGGGAGATACCATTGTGTCCGCCGACCATCCGGAAGTGCCCGCCATACCAGGCTTCAGGATGTCGCAGCCGATGGTGTATTGCGGAGTTTATCCCATTATCACCAGCGATTACGCCAAGCTGGGGGCCGCTCTGGAGAAATTCAAACTAAACGATTCCTCGGTCGTTTTCGAGAAGGAAAATTCGGCCGCCCTGGGATACGGGTACCGGATGGGATTCCTGGGCATGCTTCATATGGAGATTGCGCTGGAGAGGCTGAAACGGGAGTATGAGCAGGATATAATCGCCACTATGCCCTCGGTCATATACAGGGTCTTTCTCAAGGACGGTGAGGTACTGATGCTCGATAACCCTTCCAAGTTCCCCCCTGAGGGGGAGATAGACCACATCGAAGAACCCATCATCAGGACCAGGATTATCGTGCCATCGGATTACGTAGGGCCCTGCATGGAGCTGTCCGATGCCAAGCGCGGCGTCCTGGTCGGCATAGAGCACCCTGATGACAGACGCGCCATCCTGGTATACGACCTGCCGCTGTCCGAGATGATCACCGATTTTTATGACAGGCTTAAGAGCGTCAGCCGCGGCTATGCCAGCATGGACTACGAAATGAACGGGTACCGGGCGGGTGACCTTGTAAAAGTGGATATCCTGGTCAACAACGGGGCAGTGGATGCCCTTTCATATATCGCGCCCAAGGAGGGGGCTGCTGTAAGGGGTAGGGCGCTCATACATAAATTGAGCAAGACTATTCCCAAGCACCTCTTTAAGATTCCTCTGCAGGCGGCCATCGGTTCGCAGGTTATCGCCAGGGAGGACATCTTTCCCCGTCGCAAGGACGTGCTGGCCAAGTGCTACGGTGGCGATATAACACGCAAAAGGAAGCTGCTGGAGAAGCAGAAAGAAGGCAAGAAAAAGATGAAGATGGTCGGTTTTGTGGAAGTTCCGCAGGAGGCCTTCTTGTCTCTCATGAAAATTGAGGATTAGGCTGCTGACATGCCCGGCCTCTATGTCCATATCCCCTTCTGCATCAGTAAATGCTATTACTGCGATTTCTACTCTGTAGTAGTTGTGCCCGAGCTGCTGGACAGGTATATCGATGCCTTGCTTGCCGAAGCCGACAGCTACAACGGCGGTGACTTCGACACGCTTTATATCGGGGGTGGTACCCCCAGCCTGCTGGGTTCAAAAAGGCTGGAGGAACTTGTTAACGGCCTCTCGCGGAGATTTAATTTTGAGCGCATACAGGAGGCAACCATCGAGGTCAATCCGGAGTCTGCCGGCAGGGATTTCCTGGCAACTGCTTATAGCCTTAATATCAGACGGGTCTCCATCGGGGCACAATCTTTGAATGCCGAAGAGCTGAGAAAGGCCGGCAGGGTACATGATAGACGCCAGGTACTCGATGCCGTTGATGCCGCGTCGGGGAGTGGTTTTACAAACATATCGGCTGATGTCATGATAGGGCTACCCGGCCAGACTGCGCAGAGCCTCGCAAGCACGCTCGATATTTTGGTGGGCGCAGGCATCAAGCATATCTCTGCCTACTGTCTATCCATCGAAGAAGGGACGGCTTTTTTCAGATGCCCTCCCGCGGATTTACCGGGCGAAGATGACCAGGCCTGCCTTTTCGAATCGGCCGTTGATTTTCTGAGGGCGCATGGCTTCACGCATTATGAGATTTCCAATTTTGCCCTGCCTGGCAGTGAATGCCTGCACAACCTCAACTACTGGAGGGGGGGCGCGTATATTGGACTGGGTCCTGCGGCTGCATCGCACACCGGGGGAATGCGCTTCAAGAATGCCCCCTGCCTGGAAAGGTACCTTAATGCCCCGTTGTCTACCAGAGAAGAGGAGGAGAGACTGGACGATGGGCGTAAAGCGGGTGAAGAGGCGATGCTGCGCCTCCGACTGATCGAGGAAGGGCTGGATTTAGGGGAAATGGCCGGCAAATACGACCAGGGTGCCGTTGAAAGCCTTAAAGTTAGGCTGGATGGCCTGGTCAGCCGGCAGATGCTGGTCGCAGACGGCCATATTTTCCGTTTGCCACCCGCAAGAATATTCACGTCAAACAGCGTTTTTGTCGACGTAATTAGTTGATGCAATGTGTGGAAGTGGCCGCGGTCTCCTACCAAATGCCCGGTATAAGCGCTTTGCGCCCGGCCGGGTAATCGGGGAAGTGCTCGTGGTACCAGGCGTGATGTGACCGGGCTCGAGGCGCAAGGTTGGCCACGGTCCACAGGGCGAAGCTCAGCCCGGCCAGCGACCAGGTGGCCAGTGCCCATCCTGTCCAGATCAGGATCTCGCCGAAATAGTTGGGACACGATATCCAGCGGTACAGCACACCTCGAGGGATTTCATAGCCGGTCTCATCCCGCTTGCGAAGTTTAGCCAGAGTATAATCGGCATACCTGTTGATGACGAAGCCCGTGACGAAGAGCGCGGCGCCGGCGATAAAACGCGGATCGTACAACCACCGGTCAGGGTAACCGCCCGATAGTGTGAATATATAGTATCCATTCAGCCAGGCATTCATCAGGTTAAAGAAGATGCCTGAAAGAGCGATTGAGAGTGGCATCTTATCGTGAGAGCTCTTAAGGCTGAAGGGATAGATAAAGGCACGGTGGATGTAGTGGGCTTCCCACATCAGCAGGAAGATAACCGAGGGAATTGAAAGAGGTGCTTTACCCAGTATAAAACATAAAGCAAATATTATGGGTGAGCAGACCTCCATGACCACCCAGCCCAGCTTGCTGTCCAGGGCAGGCCCCCAGCCCCCTTTGATATGGCGCCCGTAGGGGGCGACGATGAAAAAAAGGCTGGTAAAAATAAGTGGGGATAACACCAGCCAGGCGATTAATACAATGTTGTAAACAGCATCAGAAGTCATATTATTATCGCTGTTGACGCCCTTTTCGTTTTATAAAACCGTTATCCGTGAACCACCTGATGGTGTCTGCCAGCGTTTCCCCGATAGGCCTCGGTTCATATCCCAGCTCCCTGGTGGCCTTATCATGGCTGATATTGCGATTGCTGGCCAGGGCCTTCAAAGACACACTGGTGAAGATAGGTCTGACCCCTGCCCATCCCGAAACTGCCGTTACCACGGGGGCACAGGCAGCGGCTACCGATACCGGGCAGACCAGCGCGGGTGGCCGTCTGCCCGTTAACTGAGAAACAATGGCAGCCGTCTCTTTTACAGATAACCATGTGCTGGAAAGCAGGTAATTAGCTCCCGGCGTCGCTACCTGCTCGGCCTTTATTGCGCCCCCGGCCACGTCCCTGGCATCGACCCAGTCGAAACCACCTTCCAGAAGCATAGGGATCTTACCTCCGGCCATCATTATCAGGGCCTGCCCGAAATGCGACGGACTGTAATCGTAAGGGCCGATAACGCCGGTAGGGTTGATTATTACCGCGTTGATCCCCTCTCTGACTGCCTGGCGGACCAGCCTTTCGCCGGCAGCCTTGGAAAGGTCGTATGGCGCGGACCTGCGCGACTCTACCAGGGGCCGGGTCTCATCGACAGGTGTATCAAGCGGCTCACCGCAGAGGGAGTGGATAGAGCTGAAATGCACCAGCCGCCGTACATTGTTGCGGCGGCAGGCTTCGATCACGTTCCGGGTACCATCGACGTTCACTGCGGCGCAGCGGCCATGGTCATTCATCAGCAGCGATATATGAGCCGCCAGGTGGTATACAATATCAACGCCTTCAAAAGCACTGGCCAGGGAATCCGGGTCACTGACGTCGCCGCTGCGCTGCTCTACCTTCAGTTCCTCCAGGCCGAGTGTGCTGTTATGCGCTATGATGCGCACGTCCCTGCCATGTGCGATAAGGGCACGGACGAGGTTGATGCCGAGGTGACCGGATGCTCCGGTTACAGCAGTAATCATAAATTGGGTGATTAACAGTTCAGCTAAAAAAGGTTGCTGCAAGTTTAAATAGGCGGCAGCGGCATGTCAAATACAGGTGCACAGGCGAGATAGCATATACGATCAGGTACATTGATAATGCTGCCTTATATTGCTATCATAAATGCCATGTCTAAAATCAGTTCATTTACACTGGATGAAATATTCCACCCGCGCAGCCTGGCTATAGTTGGCGCGTCGCCCGAAAATGTTATGTCGTATGCAGGTTGGGCTGTGGGCTCTCTAAAGGCCGCCGGCTTCCCCGCCATATACCCTGTTAATCCCAAATACAGCGAGGCTTACGGGCTGCCCTGCTACCCCTCGGTTTCGGCCATACCGGGCCCGGTTGACCATGTTATAGTGTCCATCCCGGCCGAGAAATCGCTGGACATCCTCGACGATTGCGCCAGGAAGGGCGTCATGTCGGTACATTTCTTTACCGCCGGCTTCAGCGAGAGCGGCGAGCAGAGCCGCGCGGAGCTGGAACGGGCCATGCTGCAAAAGGCGCGTGATGGTGGATTCCGTATCATCGGCCCCAACTGTACGGGACTTTTTGTGCCCAAAGCAAGGTTGACCACGGCTTCGCGAATGCCCATGGAGCCTGGCGACATAGCCTTCATGTCGCAGAGCGGAGGGCATTCCCAGGATATGCCTCTTCATGCCGGGCCCAGGGGCCTGCGGTTCAGCAAGGTCATCAGCTACGGCAATGCGCTGGATATCGGGGAATGTGAATTGCTGGAATATTTTACCGGCGATACGGAGACCAATATTATAGCTGCCTACATCGAAGGTGTGAGAGAGGGCAGCCGTTTCCGCGGTGTACTGGAGAGGGCGGCCGCCGTAAAGCCGGTGGTGATATACAAGGGTGGCACCACGGAGGCCGGCCTGAGAACGGCGATGAGTCACACTGCCAGCATGACGTCCTCGGTAAAAGCATTCCAGGCGCTCTGCCGCCAGGCCAACGCCATACAGGTTGGGGATATACAGGAGCTGATCGATGTCCTGGTTGCCCTGAGCTATGCCCGTCCCTATCCGCAGGGCAGAGGGATTGCCGTCGTGGGCGTTGGTGGAGGGCCAAGCGTTGAAGCCGGTGACCACATGGAGGCGGCGGGGCTTAAACTGAGCGTACTGACTGCTGACGTACAGGCGCAGCTGAAGCATTTGCTGCCCAACGCGGGAGGCATCTTCACCAACCCGCTGGATGCCACCAACCTTGTTTACCCGGACGTGATCTATAAAACGTTGAAAGTGATCGGCGGTTCGCCCGGGATCGATATGATCATGTACCACATGGGATTCCACCCGGTGACCCGCTGGGGAGAGGGCATATACTCCAGCGACTTTTTCCTCAAGCCTGCGGCAGAAGCTTTACATAAAGCACGTAATGAGATCGGCAAGCCGCTGCTGCTGCCGCTGGGACCGGCCTCAGACATGGTGGGGATGGAGGAAATGCTCAAGGTACAGGCGGCCTTCGTCAGCGAGGGATTGCCGGTTTTCCGTTCCATTGAGAAAGCAGCTCTTGCCATGGCAAGGGTAGAATCGTGGCGGAGGAGATTTTCCCCGGCTTGATAATTGTTGTAGGATAGAATAGTGCAGCCTCAAAACGCTATGGGCGGGCCTTTTACCTGGCAGCTTGAAGACCTTGGCAAGCGCATCAAGCTGCTGGAGGAAACACTGGCCCAGTTAAAAACTCTGGACTTGACCCTCCACGAGATACAATTCATCGTATACAGCTATGTGGAGAAGATAAAGGAAGGCGTTGTGCTCATCCAGGATGAGGTAGTGATATGGGTCAACAAGGCGGCCTGCGATATATTGGGTTATGAATATGACGAGGTGATAAATAAATCCGCCGTGGATCTGGTCCATCCCAAATACCGCGACCAGTTCTCTGCCCGTTTTGCCATGGTGCAGGCGGGTGGTGAGATAACTGATGTTGTTATATGGCCATTCATAAGCAAGACACGCGAGATCAAGTACATCAAGCCGTTCAGCTCGCGCGTCTTGTATATGGGTCGGCCGGCCATCATGGCATTTTTTAGTGACGTTACCGAGGAAAAGAAGGTGCAGGATGAGCTTACCCTGCGGGCCGAGATGCTGGACCTTGTTTCTGATTCGGTCTTCCTTCTCGATGTAAAGGGGAATATTAAATATGTCAATAAAGCTGCGTGCGAGTCCCTTGGCTATACATTGGATGAAATTACAGGGATGAACATTGTTGATATCAATCCCGCAGAGCTCAGGGCAAAGGCCGAAATCCGGGTGAAGCAGACGTCAGCACGAAAAGGGAGCAGGTTTAAGACAATGCACGTGCGCAAAGACGGTACCAGGGTGGCGGTGTCCGTGAATAATAGGGTTATTAAAAATGGCGGCCAGGAATTTATTCTCGGTATAGTCAGGGAGATCGTTCACGAAGAGGAACCGATATAGATGCAATGGACCTGGCGCGTATGCTGGCATGGGTGGTACTAACCTGCTTAACAGGACTTTCCGTAGCGATATTAAGAAACTCTTTAATATCAAGAACGAATGCAAGGGGAACTTGAGAAGTGAAACGTAAGCTGATCCACCCGTTGTGGACTCACCTGCCGGCGCTGCTTTTGATCCTGGCAGGGCTATACTTCACCATCAGGGCTATGCCCCTGCCCGACCCGGCCCCCGTGCATTTTGACATCAGCGGGCAGCCCAATGCCTACGGCTCTCCCTGGACCAGTACCGCGCTGCTTCTCGGGCTATCCGTCGGGTTCCTCATCCTGTCGGCCTGGCTTGACGAATTGTGGGCAAGGCAGGAAAAGAGGAAGACCTTTAACTGGATGTCGCTTTTCGATGAGTTTGCCATCGGCAGCATGTGCGGAGTGCAAATCGCTTACGTCAATATGCTGGCATCGCCGCAGAGGATTTTTTCCTTTCCCTGGGTTGAAATGGTCGTGGCCTGCGGACTGGGGACAGGCCTGGCAATCGTATTGGAGCTTTTGCGTCCGTACCGGCCATACGATAAGAAGCAGGCGGTTGAGGACACGGACCAGGTTTCTGACGAGATAACCAGGATAATACAATCGGGTAACCCCTTGGCATACTGGGAATCGCAGAACCCGCCATATGCAGGAGTACTGGCTGTGATTGTGCCGCTGGTTTTAATAATCGCAGCTGTCTTCACCTGGACAGTGCTTCCCTGGTTGTCCGTTATAATGGCCGTAATAGCGCTGGCGATGATAAGTACTTATGGTGGTTTCCGCACACAGGTCACGCGTGATACCGTCACTGTCAGGATGGGCTTACTGGGATTCAAGCTGCTGCAGCTTAAAATGGCTGATATCGCAAGCGTGGAAGTGCATGCTTTTTCGCCCCTGCACGACTTCGGAGGCTACGGTATACGCTTTAACCGGGAGATGCAGGCCTACTACCTGCAGGGAGACCGCGGCGTTAAGATCACTGTCGTGGATGGACGGAAATACCTGATAGGCTCAGACCGCCCGGAACACCTGGCCGCAGTGATAGACTCGGTCAGGGCATGATTTCGGCCCGTTGAAGACACTAAACGAAGTAGCGCGGGATCAGGTAGCGGACCTGCCGCAGTATGTTCCCGAAAAAGCCGATACGTTTCTTCTTTTTTTTATCCATAACATTCACCTGCTTTATTTCTCGTATTTCTCGATCAGGTCAGCCGCATTCATGGCCGACGCGGTTACCACCGGTACGCCGCCGCCCGGGTGGGTGGAGGCACCCACAAGGTATAGCCCCTTGATCGACTTGGACCTGGCCGCGGGACGGAAACAGATTGAGTGGGGCACATCCTCCCTCAGCGCATATATGGCCCCCTCCGGTGAGAGCAGCCTTTTCTCGAAATCGGCCGGGGTTGAGAATTCTGCTACGCGGACATGTTCCTCCAGGCCCGGGAGGTACTTCTCAGAGTAATACCTGATGATTCTCTGCATGAGCCCTTTCTTCTCCGCTTCCCAGGTTGTGCCGTCCAGCTTATAGGGTCCGGGTCCCATGGTCAGGATCACGATATTATGTCCTTTGGGCGCCAGGCTTGGGTCGGAGCGCGTGGTGCAACTGATAATGCCCCACTGCTGCGCCGGGTAACGTCCCTGCTCATACTCGTCCCACCAGTACTTGTTCATCTCCTCCATGGGGATGGTGGCCAGCGTATGGTGGGATTCCACGGGAGGATCGTAATCCACACCCAGGTAGATGGTCGGGGTTGACATGGAGTACTCGTAGCTTTTTACGCCTGTACGGACCATGGAAGGGAGGTGTTCTTCGCCGATCAGTTCAAGGTACAGTTTCTTGGCGTTGATATCGGATATCACCAGGTCGGCCGTGATCTCGCTGCCGTCGGCCAGGATGACGCCTATGGCCCGGCGGTCCTTCACCATAACCTTTTTGACCAGTGTATTGAGCCTGGTTGTCATGCCGAGCTTTTCCCCCACACGCTGGAAGGCGGCTGGTATGGCCACCATGCCGCCTTTGCTGTAATAGATTCCCTCGTGTTCCGAATAGGGTATCACCGCGTACAGGCCTGGTAATATATCAGGCGGCAGTCCCGCGTAAAAGCACTGGTATGACAGCGATTCGCGGATTTTATCGCTTTTGAAGAATTTCTTGAGCACTGACTGGTAGCTGCCGTTGAAGAGCGGCATATACTTGAGCATCGCGGGAGTCTGTTGAAACATGCGGACGACATCGCCCAGCGTATTAGCCGGCTTGATGAAAAACCCCTCGACCGCCGCATCGTTGAACTCCTTCATATACTTGCAGAAAGCGTACCAGCCCTTGACATCCTCAGGGGCGATTTTGGCGATCTCCTGGGCGGATTCCTCGATGGACTTGGGATAGCGTATCCTGGTGCCGTCCTTGAGTATCACGGAAAAAATGAGGTGCGGCGGTATCAGTTCAACCTCCTGTGCAAGGGTGGTGCCCAGCCTCTGGAAGCACCAGTCCATGACCTGCACATCCTCGATGATGGAAGCGCCCAGGTCGAAATGGTACCCTTCCCTTTCGAAGGTGGAGCAGCATCCCCCCACCCTGTCGCTCTGCTCAAGCAGCAGGACCTTGCGTCCCTGCTTTGCCATCAGACCGGCCACAGCCAGACCGCCGATTCCTGCACCGATCACGATTACGTTGTAGTCAGCCATGCGATACCTCCCTGCATTTAAGTTACGTTAATTGACCAGTCAATCCACAATAATAGTATCACAACTGTACAATAAACAGCACCTTTTTACTATCCCTTGGCCTTGCTAATTCAAAGAATATCTTTTTATTGCACATTCCAGTCTTTTGTGAACTTATGCTGATTATGCCCGCATAATGTAAACAGGACTATTGTACTATTTACATTGGACTAAAATTTATTCTATCCTACATCATAATCAGAGAAGGAGGCCCATCTATGAAGGCGTACTGTATGAAATGTCGCAAAGAGAGAGAAATGAAGGACGCCAAAGCCGTAAAGATGAAGAATGGTAGGCCGGCAACAAAGGGTTTATGTTCTACATGCGGGACGAAAATGTATAGGATAGGTAAAAGCTAACCAATAGTACGCTGTGGTGGGCCATTGTGGATTCGAACCACAGACCCCAGTCTTATCAGGACTGTGCTCTAACCAACTGAGCTAATGGCCCGCAGAAATACAGGATAAAGTATATATTCTGCGGTAAAAAGGTGTCAAACAGCGGACACCGCCTTTTACAGCTACAGTAGCGGGCGGTGCCCGTACCTGTTTATTTAATCTTGATTACCCAGTTGAATTTATCCGGCTTCTCGCCGTACTGGATTCCCGTAATGGCCTCATACAGTTTCATTGACAGAGCGCCGGTTTTACCGCCGTTGATGACAATGTTTTTCTCTTTATGCATAATCGAGCCGATGGGTGAAATGACAGCGGCAGTACCCGTACCGAAGGCTTCCCTGAGTTTGCCCGCGTCCCAGGCTGCGATAACCTCATCCATCGCCAGCTGGCGCTCCACGACTTTTATTCCCCAGTCTTTAGCAAGGTGAATGACCGAATCGCGGGTAACGCCCGCCAGGATGGTGCCGCCCAGGTGTGGTGTGATGAGTTCGTCACCGATGTAAAAGAACACATTCATGGTGCCGACTTCCTCGATGTAATGCTTATGCAAACCGTCGAGCCACAGCACCTGCGTGTAGCCTTTTTTCTGTGCTTCGTGAGCGGCATAAAGGCTTGCGGCGTAGTTGCCGGGTGTCTTGGCAAAGCCAGTCCCGCCCTCGACAGCGCGTGTGTGCTCTATGGCTGTAATCAGCTTTACCGGGTTCATCCCTTCCTTGTAGTAAGCTCCCACCGGTGAGAGGATAATAAAGAATTTATATGTCTTGGAGACGTGAACGCCCAGGTTGTTATCAGAGGCGAAAACGAACGGCCGGATGTAAAGGGAGTAGCCTTTCTGCCCGGGAATCCATTCACGATCCGTTTCCACCAGCTTCAGCATGCCTTCCATGAACACTTTCCGATCGATCTCAGGTATGCAGAGGCGGTGGCAGGAGCGGTTAAAGCGTTCGATATGCTTTTCTGCCCTGAATACGTTGATGGTCCCGTCTTTTGTGCGGAAAGCTTTCAATCCTTCGAAAACCGCCTGGGCATAGTGAAGCACGGTCAGAGACGGCAGCATTCGGACGTGTGCAAACGGGGTAATCCTGGCCGGACTCCATTTGCCGCTCTTATAGTCCATTCTCAGCATATGGTCGCTGAAGACATCGCCGAATCCCAGTCCGGAGAAATCCACCTTGTGGAGCTTTGATTGCTTTGTCTTCCTTATCTGCATCTCCATTGTCATTACCTGCCTCTACTATTTACTTTGCCACTGGGGAAGAGGGGACTCGAACCCCTACGCCTTGCGGCACATGATCCTAAGTCATGCTCGTCTGCCAGTTCCGACACTCCCCCATACACGTGTTTTTACTATAACTCATTTGAAGGAAAAAGTTAACCAACCAGCTAAAAAGTTAACCAAACGGCTATTAGACGAATTCATAAAATCCAGGCTACAAGGGTTATCCAGACGAACAATTTGTTATTATAACGGATACTTACCACCCCAATGAATTGCCCATTTACCCTTCCCTACCTCATACAATTCACCACGTACATAACCTACTTGTTTTATATCGTCGCCCAACCTTTTTTGCGCCGCTTCTTTGTCATAGGCTTTGGTTTCATCCAATAAGATGAGCGGTTGAGGTGGCGGAGTTACTTTATCAGCCAATATATATGGCAACTTTTTCACGTTACCGTCTATTCTCTCTAAAACCTCAGCGTATACTTTATCGGATTTTGCTGCCATTCCAATTGCTATACTACCCAATGCAAGAGACAGTAGAGCCAGGGCTAACGATACAAGGAAAGAGTTTGTGTTACCGCTGATTATATTGGCGTTCCATATATAATAAATAACAACGTCCGCTATGTTAAGTATTATTAGTGCTGCCAGCAAATATAATCCCAGCAGGAAAAAGACCGTGCCATATTGCTCGCCATGCTCTTTAAATTTTCCGAATAAACGGTTAATACGGTTGTTCATCTTCGATATCGCATCGTGGCAATAACAAGTATCAATACGCCACAAATCAGCATATATTTTGATTTCCGGTTCATATCTTAATTGGCCCTTGTCACTACTTCTGCCGCATTTTATCGTATTAACATGACTTATACAATTGGCCGGCAGATATGCAATGAATAAACCTGCACAAAAAAGGCGGGAAAGCCGAATATCGGCTTTCCCGCCTTTCCGTTACAGAGTGAGGATGTTGCAGTCCGATTAAACGAGTGACTAGTCTCCCGGCTTGCCGATGGACCAGAATGTCTTGATAGCGCCGATGATCGCTGCCGGGGCTACCAGCACTGTAAGATAGGCCAGTATGCCGGCGATGAACGTGTCGATGCCCAGAAACTTAAGCGGTGCGAATGCATTGCCGACCACGATCAAAGCGATCGCTGCCAGAAGCATTGCCTGCGTCTCCTTGGGTGTGATGTTGAGGAATCCGATTACGATGCCCAAAATGACCAGTACGAGGGTTACCACCGCGTTCCCTGGTAGGACCAGCCCGGCTACAACGGCAATAATGAGCCCCACGATGAAGGACCAAAAACCGATGAGACCAACTATCCTGCCTTTGTCCAATGCCTTGCCCTTGTCAACTGCCATAATGTCCTCCTATATTATTAGATTATTTATATTATATACCCGCCCGGCCATGAATAAAATAGGGGAAAGTACTTAAAAGGCTGCTGTTCTTGATCGGCAAGAGGGATGGTCTAGTCTATTCTGACTCCGGTTACATTTTATAACGTTATTGACTAAATCCACTTGGGGTCATCATCATCATACCCTGGCCAACGGAGAACGTTATACTGCCAACAGGTGATTGTGCACCGCCATCATAATCGGCCGCAAAACTAATTTCAAAATTTTGGCCGTTTAATCCATCTAAAGCCGCCTGTGTCGGCGCTTTCAAGTAAAGGTTCACATTTCGTTGGCTACCCGGAGATATGTCTCCGAGGTCGACATTCACGCCGCTTGGAGCAAGTGGTGTAGTTGGTTGATCCACTCCCTGGACTGTGATTAATCCGCCCGGATTAGCTTTACAGTATAAATGGGCATTTTGGGCGGGCACATCCCCCGTATTAAAGACTATAATTCCAAGGCGAAATAACTGATTAAAATTAATTCTATTCTGTGGTATAGTTGCTCCCGCTACAATATTTGGTTTCTGTACTTGAGGAGGGGGAGCCACTGTTACCGTGACCATGCGCGTGCCGCTACCAGCGGCATTGTTAGCTGTCAATGTATAGGTCAAAGTGCCTGCTGGGCAGACCTGAGTGCTGCTTGTAGCTGGGACAGTGCCTACTCCAGGATTTATGTTAACAGTGGAAGCGCCGGAGACGTTCCAGTCTAAGACGGAACACGCACCGGCAGAAAGGCTGGACGGGTTCGCCGTGAAGCTGTTAATAATCGGTGGTTGTTGAGTTGTACACGCAATACAAATAATCAGGGGTAATACAAGGACCACCAGCGTTAAGTAGCTACTTCTTTTCATACATCATGCCTCCTAACCACAAAGGAAAAATATCAGCTTTTGCAGCAGATGTCAACGTTTCACATTGTTTCACATTGTTCTCGGGTATGAACTATGACACCACCGACCCATGCCGCTTTGGATAGATCTATTTTGCAATAAAAAGGCTTCTAACAAGGCTGTACAAAAGATTCAGGCAAAAAATGACGGATTGTACAGGCGATAAAATAAGGATTTCCAATTGTAAGAAGCCTGGTGAGCCGCCACGGACTCGAACCGTGAACCGGTTGATTAAGAGTCAACTGCTCTACCAATTGAGCTAGCGGCCCGAAAGACTAAATATGGTAGCATCCGCCCAAGCTTTAAGTCAAACACCGTACCCGTGTGCGGGCGCACCTGAAGGCACGCCCCTACACAAAACGTAGGGGCGGGTTTTTAAACCCGCCCGTGTGGACGCCCGCAGTTGCGTTTATAATGTAAGTGTGACGAGCCAGCCCTATGAAGTGATAGACCATACCGCCGATATCGGCATTATCGCGCGCGGGAGCGACCTGCACGTCCTTTTCTCCAACGCTGCTTCCGGCATGTTGTCCCTGCTGATCGGGATAGATACGCTGCGCCGGGATACTACCAGGGAGATCAGGCTGGAAGCAAGGGATATAGAGAGTCTGCTGGTGGAATGGCTCAACGAGTTGCTTTACATAATATATACAGACAGGCTGGTGCTGTGCAAATTTGATATATTGATTGACGGGAACCGTTTGGTTGCAATTTGTGCCGGGCAGAAGATGGATCTTAAGGATCACAGGTTCAGAAGGGAGATCAAGGCTGCCACCTATCACGATCTCGAGATTGTCCAAAGGGATGGCGAGTATTCGGTAAAAATAATCTTCGATATTTAGGGGCTTATTCATGACGGAATGGCAGGGAGATATCCGCAGGATCGACGATTACCGCTGGGAGATACCCCAGGATTACAAGAGCGGCATGAGGGTTGCCGGACTGATCTATTCCAGCGACGCCATGATGAACATGATCAGGGAGGAACAGTCGCTCGAGCAGGTAGCCAATGTGGCTTTTTTACCGGGTATTGTCGGATGCTCCCTGGCTATGCCGGATATACACTGGGGTTACGGATTCCCCATCGGCGGTGTAGCTGCAACGCGCGTGAGCGATGGTGTCGTATCACCCGGCGGCGTTGGCTATGACATCAACTGCGGGGTGAGGTTGCTACGCACCAACCTCAGCGAAGGCGAGGTCAGGCCTAAAATCAGGGAACTGGTCAACCATCTGTTTAATAATGTCCCGTCCGGACTGGGATCGGAAGGCAAGATCAGGATTAGTGACAGGGAGATGGACGAGGTGCTGACCTCGGGCGCAGCATGGGCGGTGAAAAAAGGCTACGGGAACAACAAGGACCTTGATGTCACAGAGGAGCAGGGCTGCATGACTATGGCTGACCCGGACAAGGTGAGCGCCCGGGCAAAAAAGCGCGGTGCGCCGCAGCTGGGGACCCTCGGCTCGGGCAATCATTTCCTGGAAGTGCAGGTGGTTCGCGAGATATATGATCGTGATGCTGCCGCCGCCATGGGTATTACGCGCGAAGGCCAGGTGCTGATGCTGATACATAGCGGATCCAGGGGCCTGGGCCACCAGGTCTGCGACGATTACCTGCGTATAATGGGCGGGGCGGTTAATAAGTACAGCATTTCCCTGCCCGACCGTCAGCTTGCCTGCGCGCCCGTGGAATCTGAGGAGGGACGTGACTACCTGGCAGCCATGGCCTGCGCGGCCAACTACGCCTGGGCCAACAGGCTGTGCATCGCACACTGGACGCGAGAATCGTTCGTTAAAGTGTTCGGTAAGCGGGTTGATGAGATTGGCCTGGAGCAGGTTTACGACGTGGCGCATAATATCGCCAAGATCGAGGAACACCTTGTCGATGGCAAGAAGCTAAAGCTATGCGTCCACCGCAAGGGGGCGACTCGCGCCTTCCCGGCCGGGCAAAATGGTGTTCCGGACCGGTACCTGGCGGTGGGTCAACCGGTTCTGATACCGGGTGATATGGGGAGGTGTTCGTATATTGCCGTTGGTACGGAGAGGGCTATGCAGGAGACCTTCGGCTCCACCTGTCACGGGGCCGGCAGGCTGCAGAGCAGGGGTGCGGCCAGGAAGGGGATGCGCGGTAGCGACGTGGCAGGCGACCTGGCGGCAAAGGGCATCTATGTCAGGACGGACAGCATGGAATCTCTGGCGGAGGAGGCCTCTTATGCTTATAAAAATGTCAGCGAAGTAGTTGAAATTGCGCAGGGGGCAGGCATCTCGCGCAAGATCGCCATGGCCGTGCCCCTCGGTGTGATTAAGGGGTAGTCTCGGGACTTCGCGGCAAAATTACGCTTAAAGGCGTTTGTCATAATCAGTACAACCGTGTAGAATTAGGCAGAAATTTTATAGAAGGAGTGATAACCATGGGTCTTGCAAGAGAAGTTGTGATTATTGACTATTTACGCTCCCCGTTTTCCCGCTCGCGTCCCAAGGAACCTGAGAAGGATCTCCTGAATGGCTATAGGATGGACGAGGTCCTTGCCATGCTCTGGAATGAGATGATCAAGAGGAACAAGCTGGATCCCAAGGAGATCGACGAGGCTATCACGGGCACCGCCAATCCTCTGCTCGAAAACTTCACCTTTGGTGGCAAGTTCCCGGCATTTTATGCCAACTTGCCCTTTGAGATTTCCACCCAGCAGGTCGACCAGCAGTGCGGCTCAGCCCTGTGCGGTTTGAGGACCGGCGTCATGAGCATAGCCTGCGGTTATTCCGACGTGGTTCTCTGCGGAGGCATCGAGCACATGACCCATATCCCCATGGGCGGCGGCGGCGCCATCAAGTACCCGGATGGGCTCATAAACGACCCTAAGTACAAAAATATCGACCTTATGTTCTCCGTCAATATGGGCTTCACAGCCCAGAAGCTGCAGGAGATGGCAGGTATAACCAGGGAGGACATGGACAAATTCGCCGTCAGGTCCCACCAGTTGGCTGCCCAGAGCCAGAAAGACGGATGGTTCAAAGGCGAGATCATGCCCGTCGAGATAGTCCTGGCTGACGGCACCAAGCAGTTCTACGATTACGATGCGTCTGTCAGGGGCGACACCACCCTGGAGCAGATGGCCGCTTTAAAGCCGGCCTATAAGCCGGACGGCACCATCACGGCAGGCACGTCCTCCCCTCTGAATGCGGGTGCCACTGCCATGCTCATCATGTCGAAAGACAAGGCCAAGAAGCTCGGCTTAAAGCCCATCGCCAGCTTCGTTTCGTTCGGCGTTGCCGGAGTTGACCCCACCATCATGGGCGCCGGCCCGGTTCCCTCGACCAAGAACGCTTTAAAGGCTGCCGGCCTGCAGGCCAAGGACATCGATTACTGGGAGGTCAATGAGGCCTTTGCAGTCGTTTCCCTCTATGCCGTCAAAGAGTTCGGCCTGAAATGGGACCAGGTCAACGTCCACGGCGGCGCCATGGCCATCGGCCACCCGCTGGGCGCCAGCGGCATCCGCCTGGTCGGCACGCTTGCCAGAATACTCAAGGAGAAGAAAGGCAAGTACGGCTGCGCCACCATGTGCGAAGGCGGCGGTCAGGGCATTGCTGCCATTATCAAAGCTGAATAGGGTAAATTAACTTTAAATCAGGAATAGGGCGGCCGAGCGGCCGCCCTATTTTGCTATTGACATGCCTGCCCGTCGTTGCGGGCCCTTCTCCTATATGTCATTGCGAGCCCGAAGGGCGCGGCAATCTTGTGTCCTGTAATCACGTACAAGATTGCTTCGTCACTACGTTCCTCGCAATGACGTTAATGAGAATTATCGCCTGGCCTTTTTATCCACCCGCAGCAGGAAGTACTCCATGCTGTCGTTCAGCGCCAGCCAGCTGGCCTCGATGATGTTGGTCGAGCCGCCCACTGTGCGCCATTGCACCTTTCCGTTGGAGGATTCGATAAATACGCGCACCAGGGAGCCCGTCCCGCTGCTGCCCTCCAATATGCGCACCTTGTAGTCGATCAGGTCCACTTTGGCCAGACCAGGGTAAAACTCCAGCAGCGCCTTGCGCAGGGCGCGGTCGAGCGCATTCACCGGGCCATTGCCCTCGGCCGCCGTGTGCATCACCCTTCCCTCCACCCTGACCTTGATGGTGGCCTCGGCCAGGAGCTCGCTGCCTATATCATAAACTGAGGGCTGCCGCCTGTGCCTCTCAACCACGACCATGTAGTCGACCAGGTTGAAGGGAGGCTTATAGCCGGGCTGTGCCCGCAGCAGGAGCAATTCGAAGGACGCATCGGCATCCTCGTACTGGAAGCCCAGGTTCTCCAGGTGCTTGATCTGATCGAGTATCTTACGCGCCTCTTTACCCTGAGGAGGCACGTGGATACCAAGCTCTTTAGCCTTGAAGATGATATTACTTTTCCCTGAGAGCTCTGATACCACTATTTTGGGCTCGTTGCCCACGGACGCCGGGTCGATATGCTGGTAGCTGTCCCCCCACTTGGCGATGGCCGACACGTGCAGGCCGGCCTTGTGCAGGAAGGCGTTGCTGCCGACATATGGCAGGTTGGAGACCGGTGGCAGATTGGCCACTTCAGATACAAAGCGTGAAATGTCTGTTAACCGTGACAGTTGGTCTGCCGACAGGCACCGTATACCTAGCTTGACCTGGAGCGCCGGTATAATCGAGCAGAGGTTGGCGTTGCCGCAGCGCTCGCCGTAGCCGTTGATCGTGCCTTCAACGTGGCTGGCGCCTGCCTGGACGGCTGCCAGCGAAACGGCCGCGGCCATATCGCTGTCGTTATGCGCATGAATGCCCAGCGGGCAATTCAGCTTTTTAGCCGCTTGCCTGACGGCCTCTGCTGCTTCCGATGGCAACGTCCCGCCGTTAGTGTCGCACAGCACCAGGCAGTCCGCCCCGCCCCTGGCCGCCGCCGCCAGAGCCGAAAGGGCGTAAGCGGGATTCGACTTAAAGCCGTCGAAGTAGTGCTCCGCATCGAAAAAGACCGTAAGCCCCTTCGATTTCAGGCAGGCTATCGATTCCTCGATGATGGCCAGGTTATTCTCCAGGCTGGTCTCCAGCACGCGCCTGACCTGGATGTCCCAGGCCTTGCCCACGATGTTGGCGGCCCGGGTGCCTGATCGCACCAGAGCCAGCAGCCCGGCATCGTCGGATGCCGCGGCGTCCACACGGCGTGTGCTGCCGAATGCCACCAGCACTACGTTCTTAAGCTTCAGACTTTTAGCCCTGGCGAAAAACTCAGTGTCCTTGGGATTGGCCCCCGGCCATCCTCCCTCTATGTATTGTATGCCCAGATCGTCCAGCTTCTGAGCGATCTTGAGTTTGTCGGCGACGGTGAAGGAGATTCCTTCTTGCTGCGCGCCGTCCCTCAGGGTCGTATCGTAGATATCAACGTGTCTCATAAAGCCAGTCTCATTTTCCTATTTTTCCCGCGATCAGCTTGCCCATCTCCGCCGTGCCCGCCTGTTTCATGCCGCCGGTCATGATGTCTTTTGTGCGGTAACCCTCTTCGAGCACCTGCAGGACGGCCCGCTCAACCGCAGCGGCTTCACCTACCAGTCCCAGCGAGTAATGCAGCAGCATACCTGCGCTCAGGATAGCGGCGATGGGATTGGCCAGGTCCAGGCCGGCGATATCCGGCGCGCTGCCGTGGATAGGTTCGTACAGTCCGAAGGCATGGGACGATTTACCTGACGGTATGCCCGCCAGGCTGGCGGAGGGCAGCATGCCCATGGAGCCTGCCAGCATGGATGCCTCGTCGGTGAGAATGTCGCCGAACATGTTCTCGGTCACGATCACGTCGAAATATGCCGGGTCGCGGATCAGGCGCATGGCGCAGGCGTCCACAAGCATATTGTCCGAACTGACCTTCGGGTACTCGGCCGCTATCTCGCCCGCTATCTGCCGCCACAGCCTGGAGGACTCCAGGACGTTGGCCTTGTCTACGGAAGTCAGCTTGCGGCGACGGGAAAGGGCCAGCTCGAAGCCGACATGCAGGATGCGCGCTATCTCCTTTTCCGTGTAGGCCATTGTGTCCACCGCCCGCCTTCCCCTGGAGGTGGTCCATCGTTTCTTAGGCCTGCCGAAGTAAAGTCCGCCGGTCAGTTCACGCACCACCATTAAGTCCACATTGCGTACTACACCCGGTTTGAAGCTTGTTGCGTCCTCGAGCACCCTGAACATTTTTACCGGCCGCAGGTTGGCGAAGAGTCCCAGCTCCTTGCGTATGGCCAGCAGCCCGTCCTCGGGCCTGGTTGCGGCGCCGGGGTCATCCCATTTAGGCCCGCCCACGGCGCCCAGCAGCACCGCGTCGCAGCTACGGCAGGTGTCAATTGTCTCATGTGGCAGGGCGCTGCCGAATTTATCGATGGATATGCCGCCGATAAATCCCGGTTTGTATGTGAAACGGTGGCCGAAGCGGCTGCCCACCTGATCCAGCACACGTCGCGCTTCGTTCGTTACGTCCGGCCCGACGCCGTCTCCCGGCAGAACTGCTATATCGAAATTCAAATCACTTCGCTCCCGAGAGTCTTTTCCTGGTGTATTCAACCAGCCCGCCCGAGTTTATGATCTCCATCATGAAGGCGGGATAGGGTTTTGATCTGAAGGTCCGACCGCTGGAGAGGTTGGTTATCGTTCCTGTCGCCGGGTCGGCCTCAACCTCATCTCCCTGCTTGATATTGTCCACGGCCTCCTCGCATTCCAGCAGGGGTAAACCGGTGTTGATGGCATTGCGGAAGAAGATGCGCGCGAAGCTCTTGCCGATAACGCATGAGATCCCCGATGCCTTGATGGCCACAGGGGCATGCTCACGCGAAGAGCCGCAGCCGAAGTTTGCTTCAGCCACGATAATGTCCCCCGGTTTGACCCTGCGTAGAAAGTCCGGGTCGATATCTTCCATGCAGTGCGCTGCCAGCTCTGCGGGATCATGCATATTGAGGTAGCGCGCAGCTATGATGGCATCGGTATCTACATTGCTACCGTATTTGTGGGCTTTACCTTTGAGTGACATCTAATCTAACTCCCCGGGGCCGGCGATCCTGCCCAGCACGGCGCTGGCCGCGGCCACGGCCGGGTTGGACAGGTAAACCTCGGATTTGACGTGGCCCATCCTGCCGACGAAGTTGCGGTTGGTAGTGGAAACACACCTCTCCCCCGCGGCCAGTACGCCCATGTACCCGCCCAGGCAGGGGCCGCAGGTGGGGGTGCTGACCGCCGCGCCGGCTTTAATAAAGACCTCGATCAGTCCCTCTTTGAGCGCGTCCAGGTAGACCTGCTGTGAACCCGGCAGAATGATGCAGCGCAGGTGAGGGTCGACTTTCCTGCCCTTGAGCACCCGCGCCGCCAGGCGCAGGTCCTCCAGCCTGCCGTTGGTGCAGCTGCCGATGACCGCCTGGTCGATGGGCACATGGCCGGCCCGGCTGATCGGCCTGGTATTTGAGGGAAGATGGGGGAAGGCTACCTGCGGTTCGATGCTGGAGGCGTCATATTCGATCACGCGCGCATAGACTGCATCCGCATCGGCCTGGTATGCCTGGTATTTGCTCCTGGTGCGTCCTTTTAGGTAGCGCCGCGTCGTGCTGTCTACACGGAAAAGGCCTGCCTTGCCGCCGGCTTCGATGGCCATGTTGGCCATGGTGAAGCGGCCATCCATGGAGAGTGAATCTATGGCTTCGCCCTGGAATTCCATGGCCGAGTAGAGCGCGCCATCCACGCCGATGTCGCCGATGGTATGCAGGATGAGATCCTTGCCCCCGGTCCATTTACCCGGCCTGCCATGGTAAACGAACTTGATGGTGGGAGGAACCTTCATCCAGATCTCACCGGTGGCCATGGCGACGGCGATATCGGTCGACCCCATCCCCGTTGCGAAGGCGCCCAGTGCTCCGTAAGTACACGTGTGGGAGTCTGCCCCCACAATTACCTGCCCGGGAAGCACAAGCCCCTTTTCAGGCAATATGACGTGCTCGATGCCCATCTCCCCGACCTCGAAATATACCAGGCCGTGTTTCCTGGCAAACCCGCGCATCATTTTGGCCTGCGTTGCAGACTGTATATCCTTGTTGGGGCAGAAATGGTCCGGCACCATTACGATCCTGGCCGGATCGAAAACGCGCGGGACACCCAGCCGCTCGAATTCCCTGATGGCGATGGGCGCGGTGATATCATTGGAAAGCACCAGGTCGCACCTGACGCTGAGGAAGTCCCCGGGGCTGACCCTCTCCCTGCCGGAATGAGCTGCAAGTATCTTCTCTGCCAGTGTCAATTGATTATCATCCTTTAACCCTCGGTATCATTAAAACTAACAAAGTGACCAGGGCCGCAGCCGAAGCTATGATGTAGAGCCCGCACCCGGCAGCGATGCCGATGGCGGCTGTTATCCAGATGCTGGCCGCTGTAGTGATACCCATCACCTTGTCGCCGCGCATGCCGCGAAAGATGACCCCTGCGCCGATAAAACCGATGCCCGTGACCACGCCGGCGGCTATCCTGGAAGGGTCCACGCTATCCGTGAAGCCCAGCACAGAGACCACTGTAAAGAGGGCGGAGCCCATGCAGATCAGGATATGGGTGCGCAGGCCGGCCGGCTTATTGGCCTTCTCGCGCTGGAACCCGATGATACCTCCCAGTACGGCGGCCAACAGCAGGCGCAAGCCGGCCTCTATCTCAGGGTTCATCCCCGTCCTCCTCCCGGCGGGACCTTTTGCTGACCAGCAGGCGGTTGAGGGCATTCATATAGGCCTTGGCGCTGGCTACGATTATATCGGTATCGGATCCTCGGCCGGTATAGGTGGCTCCTTCACTCTCGATGCGGATAAGCACCTCGCCCAGGGCGTCTATGCCCTCGGTTATCGATGATACGGAGAATTCCGTCAACGTATTGGGAACCCGCACGATGCGGTTGATGGCCTTGTAAACGGCGTCCACGGGGCCGGTCCCCAGAGAAGCATCCGCCAGCACCTCCTTGTTGGGACCTGTCAGCCGGACAGTGGCGGTCGGCATGCTGTGGTTGCCGCAGCTGACGCCCACATGCTCCAGGTGATATACCTCTGTGGCCGTGCGCAACTCCTCCCCTATGAGGGACTGTATATCCCGGTCGGTGATCTCTTTTTTCTTATCGGCCAGCTCTTTAAAAGCTTTAAATGCATGGCTGAGGGCCGTTTCATCGAGCGAGAAGCCAAGCTCAAGCAGCCTTTCCTTGAAGGCATGCCTGCCGCTTAGCTTGCCGAGAACCAGTGCACTGGACGGTACACCCACCGCCCGGGGGTCCATGATTTCGTAGGTGCCGGCCTTCTTGATGATGCCGTCCTGGTGGATGCCGGATTGGTGGCGGAAGGCATTTGCTCCTACGATGGCTTTATTTTGCGGTACCACGAAGCCTGTAAGCTCGCTCACCAGGCGGCTGGTTTTATATATCTGCGATGTATCGATATTAGTGGCGATGTGAAAGAGGTCGCCGCGGGTCTTGAGCGCCATCACCACCTCTTCCAGGGCTGCGTTGCCGGCCCTCTCTCCTATACCGTTAACGGTGCATTCCACCTGCCTTGCCCCCTTACGGACCGCCTCCAGGCTGTTGGCCACACCCAACCCAAGGTCATTGTGGCAGTGCACGCTGATCAGTGCATGGGAGATGTTTGGCACGTTCTTCACGATGCTCTCGATCAGCCTGCCGAACTCGGCGGGGGTAGCATAGCCCACCGTGTCGGCGATATTGACCGTCGAGGCCCCCGATTCTATGACGGCCTCCAGTATCTCATAAAGGAATTTGGGATCGGTGCGTGTGGAATCCATGGGTGTGAACTCAACGTCATCGAGGTAACCCCTGGCGTGCGCAACCATGCTCCCGGCCAGTTTGAGTACGTCGGCCTGGCTTTTTTTAAGCTGGTAGGCCAGGTGCATGCTGGAGGTCGAGAGGAAGATGTGGATGCGGCCCTTTTTGGCCGGCTTGACCGCCTCCCAGGCGCGGTCGATGGCCTCACTGTTGGCGTGGCTGAGGGCGCAGACAGTTGTGTTGCTCAGCTCGCGTGCGATCAGGCGCACCGCCTCAAAATCGCCCTGGGAGCTGATGGGGAAGCCTGCCTCGATGATATCTACGCCCAGCTTCTCAAGCTGGCGGGCAATCTCCAGCTTCTCCAGCGGGTTAAGGCTGGTGCCCGCCGCCTGTTCCCCGTCCCTCAGTGTTGTGTCAAAAATGAGGACACGTTCACCTTTCATAAATACGTCCTGTGGCAATGCCGTTGAGCGGATGCCTGAAATGGCTATTTCAGCCAGGGCATCATGGCGCGCAGCTCCTTGCCCACCACTTCGATCTGGTGCTCGGCCTCCCGCTTCTTGAGCGCATTGTAAACCGGCCGGTTGGCCTGGTTTTCCAGTATCCATTCCCGTGCGAAGCTGCCGTTCTGCACTTCCTCCAGTATCTCCTGCATCTCGCCCTTTACCGACTCGTTGATTATCTGCGGGCCACGGGTGTAGTCGCCGTATTCCGCCGTATCGCTGACCGAGTAGCGCATGAAGCTCATGCCTCCCCGGTGGATCAGGTCTACGATCAGCTTGAGCTCATGCAGGCACTCGAAGTAGGCTATTTCAGGCTGGTATCCGGCCTCCACAAGCGTTTCGAACCCGGCCTTGATAAGCGCTGTTACACCGCCGCACAGCACGGCCTGCTCACCGAAGAGGTCGGTCTCTGTCTCCTCCTTGAACGTGGTCTCGATGACGCCGGCCTTGGCGCAGCCTATGCCCCTGGCGTAGGCCAGAGCCTGTTTCTTGGCTTTGCCCGAAGCGTCCTGGTATATGGCTATGATGGCCGGCGGGCCCGATTTCTCGGTGTAAAGCTGTCGCACCATGTGGCCCGGACACTTGGGCGCGATCATGGATACGTCGATATAATCGGGCGGTACGATCTGTCCGTAATGAATATTGAAACCGTGGGCGAACATGAGCGTCTTGCCCTTGGCCATCTGGTCGGCGATCGATTCCCTGTAGACTTTGGCCTGCAGTTGATCTGGGACGAGCATCATAACAACGTCGGCCTTCTTTGATACTTCAACCGCATCGAAAACATCGAAGCCCGCCTTCTTGGCGGCCCTGTGTCCCTCCGTCCCTTTAGCCTCGGCGACTATAACCTTGAGCCCGCTGTCCCGCAGGTTCTGAGCATGGGCATGGCCCTGGCTGCCGTAGCCTATAATCCCTATGACCTTATCTTTTAATAAGGCCAGGTCAGCGTCCTTCTCGTAATAAATCTTTGCCATTTACCCTCCTGCCGAAATAATGGATTTGATACTAAGGCAGCTACCAATCCGGTAGGATTTCCTCCTCCGGCGCCGCCTGTTCCACAACGCGCCTGAGCGGTTTGTTCTCCTCAATGGTGAGCGGGCCTGCGCCACCGCGCGGCAGGGCGATAGTGCCGGTGCGTGACATCTCCCTGATACCAAAACCGCGCAGCAGCTCGATAAGCGTATCCACCTTATCCGCCGTGCCGGTCACCACGAGTATCAGCGAATCAGGTGCGACATCCACGATGTTAGCCCGGAAGATATCCACGATCTGGATGATCTCGCTGCGCGTGGACGGCGTGGCTTTGACCTTGATCATGGCCATCTCTCGGGCTACCGGGCTTTCCTCCGTAATATCGGCTATGCGGATGACCTCGATGATCTTGTCCAATTGCTTCCTGACCTGCTCGACGCCGGCGTCGTCACCCTCCACCACTATGGTCATGCGTGAGAGGCCGGGCTGCTCGATATGGCCCACTGCGATGCTCTCTATATTGAAATTGCGCCGCCTCAGCGTACTGGCTATACGGTTCAACACGCCCGGCCTGTCCTGTACCAGCGCTACCAGAATATGTTTCCTGTCCAATTGATATGTCTCCATTAATAATATTCGGTTGCTACTTCTTGAGGCTTGCTGCCGGATTGGGCAACTCGAGGAACTCGACGATCGTCTTGCCCGGCGGGACGAAGGGGTAAACGTTCTCCTCGGGCTCGACTATGAACTCGATGAGGAAGGGCCCCTTGTGTTCCATGGCCTTATGGATGGCCGGCCTCACGTCTATTTTCTTGCTGACCTTGACACCCTTGATCCCGTAAGCCTCCGCTAACTTGACGAAATCCGGATTATAAAGCTGGGTCCCGAAGTACCGCTTGTTGTATATAAGCTCCTGCCACTGCCGGACCATGCCCAGCCAGCCGTTATTAAAGACGGCAATATTGATATCGAGGTCCTCCTGCACCATGGTGGCCAGTTCCTGCACCGTCATCTGGAAGCCTCCGTCTCCGGCGATGCACCAGACCGTTTCCTGCGGGCAGCCCACCTTGGCCCCGATGGCGCCGGGAAGCTCGAATCCCATGGTGCCCAGGCCGCCCGACGATATGAAGCTGTTGGGTTTGTCATAGTAGAAATATTGCGCTGCCCACATCTGGGCCTGCCCCACGCCCGTGACTATAATGGTGTCGCCCTTGGTGGCTTCATGAATCTGCCGGATGATGTACTGCGGCAGGATGTCTTCGTGGTTGCGTATCTCCATTGCCGGATGCAGCGATCGCCACTCGTCAAGCTGTGACAGCCACGCGACATGCTCGCGCCTGGTCACCTGCTTGTTCAGCACCTGCAGCACGTTTTTCAGGTCACCCACGATGGGCACATCCACCGCTATGTTTTTACCGATCTCGGCCGCGTCGACGTCGATGTGTACCACGCGAGCATTCGGCGCGAAGGTGCTGACTCCGCCGGTGGCCCGGTCGTCGAACCTCATGCCGACGGCTAGCAGCAGGTCGGCGTTGTGGACTGCCTTATTGGCGTATCCCATACCGTGCATGCCCAGCCATCCGTAGCTGAGGACGTGCGATTCGGGGAAGCAGCCGATGCCGAGAAAGGTCGTGACCACCGGTATCTGCGCGTTCTCCGCCAGCTCTCTCAGCTCGGGGAAGGCCTTGGATATATTGATCCCGTGGCCGGCGACGATCACCGGGCGTTCTGCAGAATTGACTAGGTCGGCCGCCTTTTTTACCTGGGCGGGATGTCCGAATAGTTTGGGCTTAAAGCCGGGCAGGTCTACCTTGTCAGGGTAGCTGAACTCCGTGCGGGCCTGGAATATATCCCTGGGTATATCTATCAGGACAGGTCCCGGCCTGCCTACCTGGGCCACGTATGCAGCCTCACGAATAGCCTTCGCCAGGTCGTTGACATCCAGCACAAGTTGGTTGTGCTTGGTTATAGGCACGGTGATGCCCGTAATATCGATCTCCTGGAAGGCGTCCTTGCCGATGAAATGAGTGGGCACCTGGCCTGTGATGGCCAGCAGCGGGACAGAATCGAGGTAGGCGTTGGCTATGCCGGTAACCAGGTTGGTGGCGCCCGGGCCCGAGGTGGCCAGGCAGACGCCCAGCTTGCCGGTTACGCGAGCGTAAGCATCGGCGGCGTGGGCCGCGCCCTGCTCGTGCCTGACCAGTATGTGGCGCAGCTGAGGGTACCTGGGTATGGTGTCGTAGAGGGGAAGCAGCACACCGCCGGGGAAGCCGAAGATGACCTCAACCCCCTCCTTGATCAGGCATTCACATAATATCTCTGCGCCGGTCTTTAGCATCTTTGATGGTAACTCCTAATCCTTAAATACCGCTCCCTCGCTGGCAGGTCCGACCTGCTCTACGTACCGCTTGAGGTATCCGCTCTTGATGCCGGTCTTAAACGGAGGCAGGTCTTTGAGACGCCGCCTGATGTCCGCCGCACTAAGGTCGACTTCCAGCTTCCTGGCAGGTATATCTATACTGATTATATCACCGTTTCGCACGGCCGCGATGGGACCGCGATCGGCGGCTTCGGGTACTACATGCCCGATGGCCGCACCCCTGGTGCCGCCCGAGAAGCGCCCGTCCGTTATCAGTGCTACCTTGCTGTCCATTCCCATACCACTCAGCAGCGATGTCGGTGTGAGCATCTCGCGCATGCCCGGTCCGCCGCGCGGCCCCTCGTACCTGATAACGACCACGTCGCCGGCCCTGATTTTCCCTCCCATAATGCCCCTGGTCGCGTCCTCTTCGTTTTCAAATACCCTGGCCGGGCCTTTATGTACCATCATCCTGGGGTCCACCGCCCCGCTTTTAACCACCGCTCCGCCGGGGGCAAGGTTGCCGAACAGGATGGCCAGCCCCCCGGTCTTTGAGTATGGCCTGGAAAAAGGCCTGATCACATCGTGGTTTTTCACGCTGGCATTTCTATAAATACTGGAGAGCGGCTTGAGAGTCACTGTCTTGGCCTCGCCATCCAGCAGCCGGGCTATCTCGTGCATTACGGCCGGGATGCCGCCCGCCAGGTCAAGGTCCTCAATATGCACATCGCTGGCCGGGCTGATCTTACACAGGTGCGGCACCCTGCCGCTTATTTCGTTAATCAGCGACAGGGGGAACCTGATGCCTGCCTCGTGAGCGACGGCCATGAAGTGCAGCACCGAATTGGTGCTGCCGCCCAGCGCCATATCCACGGCGAAGGAGTTGCTGATGGATGTCCTGGTAATGATATCCCGCGGGCGCAGATTGTTTTTCAAGAGCGAGAGTATTTGTTGTCCCGCCTGCCTGGCCAGGTGTAACCGGCGCGAATCGACGGCCGGTATCGTGCCGTTGCCCGGCAGCGCCATTCCCAGCGCCTCGGTCAGGCAGTTCATCGTATTGGCAGTGTACATGCCGGAGCAGGACCCGCAGCCGGGGCAGGCCGCTATCTCGATCTCCTCGAGTTCGGCCTCGCTCATCTCTCCCTGGGTTACGGCCCCCACGGCCGTGAATACGGAGATCAGGTCGACAGTGCGGCAGGATCCGCCCTTGTGCAGTTTACCTGCCAGCATGGGCCCGCCACTGATAAATATGGATGGCACATTCAGCCTGACGGCGGCCATTAACATGCCGGGGACCACTTTATCGCAATTGGGTATGAAGACCAGGGCGTCGAACTGGTGGGCCTCGGCCATGATCTCCACCGAGTCTGCGATCAGTTCGCGGCTGGGCAGGCTGAACTTCATTCCGGGGTGGTTCATGGCGATGCCGTCGCAGACCCCGATGGTGTTGAATTCGAAGGGCACGCCGCCTGCGCCGATGATGCCTGTCTTGACGGCGCTGGCGATGGTATTCAGATGCGTATGCCCGGGAACTATCTCGTTGAAGCTGTTGACAACGCCGATGAACGGCTTGCTGAAGTCGGCGCTGTGGACGCCCACAGCCCTCAGCAGGGCCCTGTGGGGTGCCCTTTCGATTCCCTTTTTAATGCTATCGCTTTTCATGTGACAGAATCCCCACTGCTGAATTTATTGGGTCGCCTGACGGGTTCCGTACACATACGGTGGAGGTTGTAGTAAACTATCACAGGTAATTATTTATTGTCAAGCAAAATCAACTTTGGGCCGTGATGCTTATTGAATGATATTATATATAATTACCTGGTTCTGGTATAAATGTAATTGGAATTATCCTATTGAAGCAGGATGCGATGCGCGATATTAAAGCAGGGAAGCAGGGATTTGGTTGGCTGAAAAGCCTGGCTCTCCTGCCCTTACCACTATTCATACTGCTATTCGTTCTCTTTACGTATATTGATAATGGCAGGGTTATCGAGCCCCCCTATTTACTATTAGCCCTCAATATTTTGTTCCTGGCAATTATCCCGTTCTCGATTGCCTACCTGGCATGGAGAAGTTATGCCGATAGCGGCCAGTTGAGCCTTTTCTTTATAGGATGCGGCATGGTAGCTTTTGGTTTCGGTTCGCTGGTAGCTGGATTTACCATCAATATACCCGGTGGCACAAACCTTACACCTTCCATACATAACGCGGGTGCATTATTGGGAGCGCTATTGATTTGCGCTGCCGCCATTTTCTCTCTGCAAAAGACAGCCCGGTATAAATCAGGGCAGCATCGTACACTTTATCTGGGGCTCTGCTACCTGGCTGTTATTCTCTTGATGTCGCTGTTTGCCATTGCCTCATACGAAAATTTGCTTCCCCCTTTCTTTGTGCAGGGCACCGGCCCTACCATGTTAAGGCAATTTGTACTAGGTGCCGCAACGCTTTTATTTGCAGTTTCATCGATAATATTCATCAGGGTATCTGTTAGATCAGCTTCTGATTTTACCTATTGGTTAAGCCTGGCGATGGCATTGATTACCATCGGAATGTGTGCGCTTTTCCTTGAGAAAAGCGTAGGTAGCCCGATCGGATGGGTTGGAAGAGCAGCACAATACCTGGGATGTGTTTACCTGCTTGTCGGGATGGTGTCCATTTACCGAATATCAAATATCAAACGAATATCATTAGAAAATGAGTTTGCCAGGTCTTTCAATTATATTGAAGCCAACTATAAAACGCTGGTTGAAATGGCGCCCAATGCCGTGATCTCCTCCGATAAACATGGCCGGATTCTTACATGGAATCCTGCTGCTGCAACCATTTTTGGTTATCAGGCAGAGGAGGCCATCGGGGCCCGCTTACAGGAACTGATTTTTCCCAGGGAATCCGAAATGTTGCTGAATAGTGAACTACAAACACTTGCCAAGGCAGGGGGGCAGGGAGCAAAGTCGAGTAATAGGATTGAGACAATAGCCAGGCGAAAACAGGGGGGAGCTTTATCTGTTGAGGTATCTATGGCGTTGGAAAAAGTATCGGGAGAATGGCTCGGCACCTTTATTATCAGGGATACAACCGAGCATAAGGTGATTGAAGAAAGGACCTTAAGGCAGCGTGCCATATTAGAGGCTATCAATCGCGTCTTTGAAGAGACGCTGCGCTGTGAAACCGATGTGGAAGTGGCTTCCGTCTGTCTCGCGGTTGCCCAGGAACTTACCGGCAGCAAGTTCGGCTGGATAGGAGAGGCGAATGCAGAAGGACACCTCGACACGATTTCGCTAAGCGATCCGGGTTGGGCATCATGCAGAATACCCGAGACGCAGGCAACAAAGATGATCAGGAATATGCAAGTCCGCGGTATCTGGGGACGTGTTTTAATAGATGGCAAATCCTTGATAACAAACGATCCCCCCAGGCATCCTGACAGTGTCGGGGTTCCTGAAGGTCATCCCGGATTGACAGCTTTCCTTGGAGTTCCGTTAAAACACGCGGGCAAAACCATCGGCATGATCGCTCTGGCCAATAAACCAAATGGTTATGACTTACGTGATCAGGAAGCCATCGAAGCATTGTCATCGGCCTTTATGGAGGCGTTGAGGAGCAAGAGGTCGGAGGAGGTCATCCTGCGCTCAAAGCTGCTGTTGCAGAGCGTAATAGACTCCACTCCTGACTGGATGTACGTTAAAGACTTCCAGCACAAATTTCTCCTGGTTAACAGGAGCTTCGGTCAGGCGCAGGATCTGACCCCCCAGGATATGATAGGCAGAGCGGATACCGACTTCTTCTCCGAGGAGTTGTGCCTGGGCAACCCGGATAAGGGCATCCGTGGATTCCATGCAGATGACAATCAAACCTTCCAGGGCAAAATGGTACATAATTCAAGGAATATTGTAACCTGGGCCGATGGTTCTATGCATATATACGACACTTATAAAATACCGCTGGCCGAGCAGTCAGGGAGGATATACGCTGCCCTGGTTTACAGCCGCGACATCACCGAGCAACAGGAGGCTGATTATGAGCGCGAGGCCTCTTTCAATACGCTGCAGAAGACACTGCATGATGTCATAAATACCATGGCTAAAATCGTGGAAATGAGGGACCCCTATACGTCAGGACACCAGGGACGGGTGGCCGGCCTGGCGGGCGCCATTGCCAAGGAGATGAAGCTGGACGATTCCCGGGTCGAGCATCTCGTGATGGCGTCCAGCATCCATGATGTGGGGAAAATGTACGTGCCCGCGGATATCCTGAGCAAGCCGGGGAAACTATCGAACATCGAATGGGAAATGATAAAAACACACGTGCAGGGCAGCTATGACATACTGAAAGATTTGGAATTCTCCCAACCTATCGCCCTTATGGTCTTACAACACCATGAAAGATTGAACGGATCGGGTTACCCCAACGGTTTGAAAGGTGACGGAATGCTATTAGAGGCGAAGATACTGGCTGTTGCCGACGTCGTGGAGGCCATTTGCTCTCACCGCCCTTACCGGCCTGCATTGGGCCTGGATAAGGCATTGGAAGAGATATCTCGCAACAAAGGCATACTTTACGATGCGGATGTTGTCGATATCTGCGTGAAGCTGTTCAAGGAACAGGACTATAAATTTGAATAGTGTTATCGTGTCAAACGGGTTTAAACTCAAACCTGCCGCTATTGAAGAGGTCCAGGCAGGCTTCTGCCACATCGGGATCGTATAGTCTGCCCCTGTTCTTTGATATTTCGGCAAGTGCTTTTTCAATACCAAGTGCCGGCCGGTATGGACGGTCTGCAGCCATCGCTTCAACCACGTCAGCAACTGCCAGTATTTTTGCTTCTAAAAGAGTATCCTCACTTTTTAGCCCGCCGGGATATCCCGAACCATCCAGCCTCTCATGGTGCTGCAAGATGGCCTGTGCAACGATAATTGGCAAATCCATGCCTTTGACAATATCGTAGCCGCTCTGAGAGTGAGTTTTTATCAAGCTAAATTCGATATCCGATAGTCTTCCGGGTTTGCTAAGTATATCGGAAGGGATATACATTTTGCCGATGTCATGGATTACCGCCGCTGTCCTGAGCTGATCAACCTGGTAATCGTCCAGCTTCATTTCCCTCGCTATATTAGTTGCCAGGTCGGCCACTCTGTGTTGATGGCCTGCCGTATACGGGTCTCTCATTTCCACCATTTTGACCATGGTATTTATAGCGTCATTCAAGGTCTTCTTCACAGATTCGTAGCTTTTTAGAAGTTTTTCTTCAGTTAGCTTGCGCTCGGTGATGTCCCTGACCTCGCCTAGTATGGATACCGGCATTCCGCTCGAGTTACGTATGATACTGAACTTACTTTCCCCATATCTGGTGGTTCCGTCCTTACAGTAATACTCAAGATCTATTATGGGGATGGGATTGTAGCCCGGGTCGGCTTGCGTCCTGGGTATCTCCTCTAAAAACACCTCACCTGCTAATTTGAGCGATTCCGGCGTGAGATGCTTCTCCAGCGACATTTCCATTGCCTCCAGAGGCGTGAAGCCGCGCATTTTTTCCACAGAGGGGCTTACGTATATAAACTTAAGGTTCATATCCAATATCAACACAACGTCAGTTATGTGCTCTGACAGCAGGTGGTACTGTGCCTCGCTGGCTTTCAGCGCCTTATCCTTCTGCTTGCGCTCAGTGATATCACGCGCAAATGCGCTGTGATATTCTTTTCCACCATGTTCGAAGTAAGTCGCGCTAATCTCTACAGGGTAGATTCTCCCCTCTTTTGAGTGATGCAAGGTTTCAAATACTAAAGAGCCGCTTTGTTTTAGTTTTTTCCAGAACTCCGGCCACATCTCGGCTGAATAGTCCGGGTCTATATCGCTAACTCTAAGCGATAGTAGTTCTTCTCGCGAATAACCAGAAGCGTGACAGAAAGCTTCGTTTACGTCAATGAAACGTGCATAACGGTCTACACAGACCATCGTATCGGCCATGTTATCCAGGGAAAACCGAGTAAAAAGAAGCGCTTCCTCTGCCTGTTTGCGTTCGGTTATATCCCTGACAAAGGCGAGCACGACTACCTGGCCTTTACGCCGCAGGACACTGGTGTTGATTTCTACCGGTACCAGGCGGCCATCCTTCCTTATCAGAACCAGTTCGTCGCTGCCGGTGGAGTTGCCCTCGCGACTCAGCTGTAGTAACGCTGCAGCCCTGGCAATGCTGTTTTTAGCGAGGATATTCAATTCCAGGAAGCTCTTGCCTTGAAGTTCTTCACGCTGGTAACCTATTATCTCCTCGCACCTGCGGTTACCGTAAAGGAAGTTGCCTTCGAGGTCGAACATAAAGACGCCGTCAGGAGCGTTCTCCAGGGAGCTCCGGAGTTGTTCCTCGCTCTCCTTAATCCGATCCTCCGACTTCTTGCGCTCGGTGATGTCGGTCATCAGGGTTGTGATACCCACGACCTCTCCATCTTTATATACCGGCCGGCTGGACGTGCGCACAAATATGATCCTGCCGTCTTTATCCACTACGTGAAATTCCCACGGTTCCAGTTGTCCGGTCAGCAGGTCGGTGAAACGGTCTAAAAGGGCCGGCAGGTCATCCGGGTAAATAAATTGGGTAAGAGGTTTTCCTATTAAGTCGCTGACCTTGTACTTGCTTAACCGCTCAACTACCGGGCTGACATAGGTTATGTTTCCACGGGTATCCAGTGCAAATAAGACATCGTTGATATTCTCTACAAGCGCACGGTATTTCCCTTCTGATACACTCAGCGCCGTACCCGCCTTTTCCGCCAACGCCTTCTCCAACAGCTTGCGCTCGGTGATATCCTCAATGGCCAGGAGGGTGGCTCTTTCCTTTCCCAATAGGCCTGGAATTTGCCGGGCATTTATAAGTATTGTGCGCCAGCCAATGGCAGGAAAATCGTATTCAATCTCATAGCCATCATGGGTTGATGTTTGGGGGATGATGGATTCCAGCAGTTCCCGCAGCCTGGGGATATCCAACTGTTTATTGCCCAGCTCATAGATGTGCTGGCCCAATGTCTCTTCAGGTTTCAACTTGAAGGTTTCATAGAAAGAACGGTTGACTTTGACTACTCTTAAATCCTGGTCCAGGGCGATTAGGGGTTCACGCACGGTATCGATGACACTGTCGGCCAATTCAGGCGTTTGACCTTCAGGTTGTTGAATTACAGACGGTTGTTTACGGGGGTTCTTTCTGACCATTTTCTATATCCTTGCCACAACCTCTAATGCCCTCATTTTGCCGTTTGCTTCCCCTCAGATTTCAATAATACTTTAAGTGAAGAGCTTGATTATATATTATGTCTATATACTGAAGTTTATCGACACACATGTGTACTGTCAATTGCCCATAACATTCCAGCAAGCCTAATTCATTAGATCAAATTGACGTCAGGTTGATTTAGTACTACTATATTTCTGCATGCGGATAAACGAATATAATCAGGTGATATATGAGGAAACTGGCTAAAACCTTCAAGGCAATGTCCGATGAAACTAGGCTGAGAATATTGAACATACTACTGGAACGTGAGTGCTGCGTCTGCGAGGTGATGCAGGTGCTGGATATAACGCAATCCAGGGCTTCGCGGCATCTAATCACCCTTTGCGATGCGGGATTTCTCAAGTTCAGGCGCCAGGGGCTGTGGGCCATGTACTCGATCGACTGGGAGGGTATGAATCGAAATCATATCGACCTGGTCGCAACAGTCAGGGAAGCTCTGATGAATAATCCAACCGCACTATCTGATAAACGTAAATTGTCGCAAACTGTGAAGCTGGGACTTTCCGGTTGCTCTGTAGCTGGAGTTAATAAAGGTCGTGAAAATTAAAGAAAACGCCTGCCAGTGTAACCCCATTATCCCGGTGCACCCGGACAACGAAAAGGGTAACCGTAAATGGAAGCTGATCTTTCTGCTGGGAGCGGCCCTGTCCGTTTGGGTGTTGCTGTACTGCTGGGTGGAACCTGCTGCTAAATTCTTAACCTATTCAGTATTTCAACTCCCCTCCGGCAGTCAGCTGGGCAGCAGTGTTGCCTTTTTCCTGTATGAGGCGCCCAAGGTTATGCTGCTGCTGACCATTATCGTATTCGGAGTGGGCATCATACGTTCATTCTTCACTCCGGAACGTACCCGGCAGATGCTTGCGGGCAAGCGGGAATATGTGGGCAATGTGCTGGCCGGGGGACTGGGCATCGTCACTCCTTTTTGCTCGTGTTCAGCCGTGCCCCTGTTTATCGGTTTCGTCGAGACCGGGGTCCCGCTCGGTGTAACGTTCACCTTTCTCATCGCCGCCCCGATGATTAACGAGGTTGCCGTCGTCCTGCTCTTAAGCATGTTTGGCTGGAAGATAGCGCTGCTCTACGTGGCAACGGGACTGTTTATAGCCATCACGGCAGGCTGGGTGATCGGGAGACTGAAGCTGGAAAGATATATCGAAAGCTGGGTCTTCGATATTAAAATAGTCGACTCCGCGGTAACCACTCAACGCATTACATTTGAAGACCGGGCACAGTATGGCCTTAATGCTGTGCGCGAAATAGTCGGCAAGGTCTGGCCTTACGTGCTGGCGGGGATCGCCGTGGGCGCCGCCATTCACGGGTATGTGCCTGAGGGGCTGATGGCATCGTTCATGGGAAAAGATGTCTGGTGGGCCGTTCCGGCGGCCGTCCTGCTCGGCGTCCCGATGTACTCCAACGCGGCAGGTATTATTCCGATAGTGCAGGCGCTCATGGAGAAAGGGGCGGCGCTGGGCACGTCGCTAGCATTCATGATGGCCGTTATCGGGCTGTCACTGCCGGAAACGATAATCCTGCGCAAGGTGCTGAAATGGCAGCTCATCGGTATCTTTGTCGGCGTTGTTGCAGTTGGCATCATCATTACTGGCTATTTATTCAATGCGTTATTATGACTGACTTTTAACCAATAGTATTTGGAGTGATTTCTCCGAAGACTGAAAGAATTGAAGGAGACCATGATGTCCTGTACCATCGAACAAAGCAAGCCACAGCTATCGGTCCTCGACCGCTTCCTTACGCTCTGGATTTTCCTGGCCATGGCGGTCGGCGTAAGCCTGGGTTACTTCATACCGGGCACTGCGGACTTTATATCTGTTTTCCAGGTGGGGACCACATCCATTCCTATTGCCGTTGGATTGATCCTGATGATGTACCCACCACTGGCTAAAGTTAAGTATGAGGATTTGCCGATGGTCTTCCATGACTGGAAAATCTTGGGCCTATCCCTGGTCCAGAACTGGCTGATAGGACCGATCCTGATGTTCGTACTGGCCATTATTTTCCTGCACGCTTACCCGGACTATATGGTGGGCCTGATAATGATGGGACTGGCACGCTGTATCGCCATGGTAATTGTCTGGAACGAGCTTTGTGGCGGTGATAACGAATACGCCGCAGGTCTCGTGGCCTTCAACTCCATTTTTCAGATACTGTTCTACTCCGTTTACGCTTATGTCTTTATCACCGTCCTGCCGGGTTTATTCGGTCTGCAGGGATCATCGGTAAATGTCACGATCTGGCAGATAGCTCAGAGCGTCTTGATCTACCTGGGGATTCCTTTCTTCGCCGGGATGCTAACCAGGTTTATACTGCTGAAGACCAGGGGACGGGAGTGGTATGATACAAAATTTATACCGAAGATCAGCCCGGTTACCCTGGCGGCACTGCTCTTTACAATCGTAGTAATGTTCTCACTAAAAGGGCAGGTCATTATTCAGCTTCCGTTGGACGTATTGCGCATTGCGCTGCCGCTGCTGATCTATTTCGTGGTGATGTTCCTGGCGTCTTTCTACATGGGGAAGAAGATAGGAGCAAACTACCAAAAAACGGCTACGATTGCATTCACTGCCGCGAGCAATAACTTTGAGCTCGCCATTGCAGTGGCCGTGGCGGTCTTTGGCATCGGGTCGGGCCAGGCTTTCGCCGCCGTAATCGGGCCCCTGGTGGAAGTGCCGGTCCTGATCGGACTGGTCAACGTATCTCTTTATTTTAAACGGAAGTTTTTCGACAATTCGGCACCTAAAGAAGGTGGTCTGATAGTTCAATAATACGGAGGTTAATATAATGGAAATCAAAGTGCTGGGCCCCGGCTGTGCCAGATGCCAGAGCCTGGAAAAAACCGTGAAGGAAGTTGTTTCTGCACTTAAACTTGATATCAAGGTCGAAGAAATAAAAGACATGAAGCAAATCATGCAATACTCTATCCTGATGACGCCCGGCCTGGTAATCAATGGAAAAGTTGTCATGAGCGGGAAAGTTCCGTCCAGGGCTGAAGTCGAACGCCACATAATGAATGCATTGGATGCAGAAGGCTGATCGATAATACGGGAGGCAAACAGACTCATATGGAATACTCTATGAAGAGCTTAATCTTTTCATTGTTACTTGCGGGGATCATCCTGCTGGCCGGCTGTTCCGGTTCGCCTTCAAATCCCAAGCCGCCGGCGGTTCAAACACCGGTCCAGGAGGCTGTCCAGCCTGCTGCCCCAACACTTTCCCAGCCTCCATCCGGGCAAAATCCGGCATCGGCGCCCGAAATTTCAGATAACGCTACCCCTGTTGCGGCGCAATCACAGGCCCTCCTGCCCAACCGCGTTGACGTTATCTATTTTCACGTTAATCAGCGTTGCCCGACCTGTCTCTGTTTCGAACAGCAGGTCAACCATATTATCGAGGCTGATTTTAGCGATGAAATAAGCAGCGGCAGGTTGACTTATAAAGTATTAAATTCGCAGCAGGTACAGAATGCTGAGATCGCCAGGAAGTACGGTGCAGTGGGCTCCCAATTATTTATTAATACGGTGGTCAACGGAGAAGACCATATCAAAGATATCCAGGATATCTGGAACTGGAACTGCAGGTATAATGCTCCGAACTTTGACCGTAATGTTAGAAATGCAATCGAAAGCAGCCTGAAAGGGCTCAATTAATGGACTTGTCAGCTCTGTCCGCCAATACCGGCATACCTGCCCTGTCGGCTTTTATCCTTGGTTTAATGGCCACTATCGGGCCGTGCACCATGGCTACCAATATAGCAGCCCTGGCCTACGTGAGCCGCAATCTGACCGACCGCAAATACGCTATAGCTACAGCATCCCTGTATACGCTGGGGCGGATGCTGACATATACTGCACTGGGCGCACTGATTATTTTCCTGGGTCTCGGGATACCAGGTGTTTCTTTATTCCTGCAGGATATCGGGGAGAAAGTTCTCGGGCCTTTCCTGGTCGCAATAGGAATATTGATGCTTTTCATCGACAGGATCTCTTTCGGCAGAGCCGGCAACAGTCTCTCCGATATCGGTGGAAAGGTGGCGGACTGGGGAATGATCGGGGGCCTTCCGCTGGGTGCGCTCTTTGCCCTGGCCTTTTGTCCCTACAGCGCTGTGCTGTTTTTTGCTGTTTTGCTTCCGCTGGCGTTAAAATCTACCGGCGGTATTACTTTGCCGGCCTTTTTCGCCGTGGGCACAGGCTTGCCGGTCCTGCTTTTCGGCATGCTGCTTTCGTTTGGCGTGGCCGGCATCTCCAGGTGGGTCGATGCCATTTCCCGCGGAGAAAAGATAATTCGCATAGCTGTTGCCATTATATTCATAGGTATAGGAATTTATTATATGCTGCCCTGGCTGAGCACGTTGGTCACGGCTAACTAATTTTATGAGGTGCGAAGTATGAAACAATTCAATTATACCGGTTGGTTGATAGCAATATTTATTATAGCTACGATTAACCTGCAATCAGCCTGTACTCCTCCGCCGCCCGAGGTCAGGCAGCCAAACCAGGCTCCGGTGATTGAAAGTATAAATTATGCGCATGATGCCTTTGCTACGTCGGATGTACAGATAGAGTGTTTGGCAAAGGATGCGGATAGTGACAACCTCACCTATCAGTGGGTGGCGGAGGCTGGGCAGATATCGGGGAGCGGATCGAATGTGACATGGCTGCCGCCCGTCAAGATGGGAACTTATCCTATTACATTGACGGTTACCGATGGTAAGGGTGGCGTGGTAACGGAAAATATCAGTATCAGGGTTGTCACCAATGCGGATGGGACTGCTACTCCCATGGTGGAGGTCAAATTGAATTTGGGAGATACCGAACCGGTGTTAGTGGACAAACAGCGTGCCCGGATATGGATGACCACCGACATCCTTTGTGTTGTAGAGAATGCTGATGGCAGTGACCTGACCTATACATGGTCTGCCACAGGCGGCGAGATGCAGGGCAAAGGTTTGCAGGAAGGCAAGGCGGACAAAATAAGGTGGAAAGCACCCGGTGTAAGAGGCGATTATACGGTTAGCATTACAGTAAAAGATAGCCGGGGCAGGGAGGCCAAAGGCCAGGTCAATCTTAATGTCTTTTGCTGCGGAAACTGATAATGTAATACGAGCGGAATTAATCAAAACAGGAATAAAATGAGAGTACAGGTTCTAACTTTAGTTATCTTAATGGTATTACTGTTATCAGGATGCAACTTTACCAATGTATCATGTACGGCTCCCAACAATGCCCCGGTGATAGAATCTGTTACATGTACTAGCGATGTATGGGCTTTAACAGAAAATGAAATGGTCTGCCAGGCCAGCGATCCGGATGGCGACAGCCTCCAGTATGAATGGTCTACTGGTGACGGGAGAATTATAGGTAGCGGACCAAGGATGATGTGGGTTTCGCCGGATACCATGGGCACTTATGATGTTGAAGTCAAAGTATCAGATGGAAAAGAGGGCGAGGTAAAACAGTCCGTCTCCATACGTGTGCTGACCAATGCCGACGGGACGACAGCCCCACCGGTTACGCTCAATATGACCCTAGGTTCTTCTGAAGTAGTATCTGAGAATAGAACCATCAAAGTGGGCACGGCGACTAAAATCAGCTGTGTTGTCGACAATGCAGCGGGCAAGAAATTGAGTTATGAATGGTCTGCCAGCGGGGGCAAAATGAAAGGGACAGGCTTAGACGAAAAAACGTGCACTGTTGTTTTCTGGACAGCGCCTCCGCTGGTTCAGGTATACACGGTGACAGTTGTTGTCAGGGATGAAGAGGGCAATGAAGCGCGGGGGCGCGTGTTGTTCGATGTGTTTTGCTGCCCGAGGAATTAGAAGGCCAGGTAATGAATGTATAAACACATTACGCATTCAACAAACTTTTATATTGTCCTTACCATCGTAATATTTGGCCTGCTTTCATGTGCGCCGCCGCAGGATCAGGCGCCGGTTATCAAGGAATTGCTTTACCCTGCCGAAGTCCCCGCTTCTTTTGATACTGTGCTGATAAGCCGGACGGCCGACCCAGGCAATAATAAATTGGTGTTCAAGTGGTCTACAGAAAATGGGACACTCCGGGGAGAAGGTGAAAGCATCACATGGACCACCCCTACTATATACGGGACATATAAAATTGACGTTAAAGCGATTAATATGTCGGGCAAGGAGACTTTAAGTCACGCCAGCATAGATGTCGTGCCGTTTTACCTGACGCAGGTCGATCCTGATCCTGAAATCAACCTGAAATTACCCGTTTTTGGTAGCAGCATGGTGGGTGAACAAAGCCTGGTAGGGCCATTAACTACAACTGAAATATACGCTGATGCACCCTTTTCCAATATCAACAACTATAAATACTCGTGGTCGTGCAACGGAGGGAAAATACAGGGCGCAGGGCTCAAGGACGGCACGGCATCAAAGATTGGCTGGGGTTCCCCCGGTGTGCCCGGTAATTATACTGTCTCTGTAGCGGCTATTGATAAGTGGGGCAATATCACGGTGGGTTCAGTATATTTCCAGGTAAAAAACCCTGCCTGCTGTGGTTCACCGGATACAGAAGAGTTGTACAGGTGGAAACAATAGCGGGTGTTCTGAATGTCCGCAGGTTCCGTGGCCCGAGCAATTAGTGAACAATTTTATTTGACAATGCTTTTTTAATGCTTATATAATTAGAAAAATGTCTAAATCTATAACTTTAGATATGCTGCGATACGCAGATATTTTCAAGGCGTTATCTAATCCAAGCCGTTTAAAGATATTTATTCGCCTGGCCAGTTGCAATGTAGAAGAGGATACATGTAATACGGACGGCCAGATATGCCAGTGTGTCGGGGTACTGGGCAGGGACCTTGGAGTATCAGCACCGACGGTCTCACATCACCTTAAAGAACTTCACCGAGCCGGTTTGATCAAGATGAAGAGGCGTGGGCAACGTATCGAATGCTGGGTTGATCCTGATATACACGATGCGTTAGAAAAATTCTTGCAGCAAACAAATCCCGGTTGAAAAAAAATTATATTGACAATTCTAATTGTTTAAATAATTAAGAAAGGAGATTTGTAATGGGTAATAAACCAGAGGCCGATAATAATCGTATGAAGTGGTTGAAAATTGGCCTGTGTGTCCTGGGTATAGTTATGATTGCCGGCGCCATCATATATTCCTTGATTATTCGCAATGGCGCAAGCACCGGCGTATCAGCCAATGCAGCATCAGCGCCTTCTGCGTCTGCAAATAATTCGCAGACTTCAACAGGTATCGGGGAATTGAATTGGGTGAAAGACGTCAGTCAAAAATTCATTAACAGCGATTTTATCTTTGTTATTTTACCGGGCAGCGATGATTCCACGAAAACGGTTGATCAAACAGTTGTCGGTACAATCGAAAAGATCAAAGGGGATGGCGCAGTAGCTGATGTGTATACACTAAGTCCCCAGGACCCTGAATTCCAGATTACTGCCGATCGTTTGAAAATCACGAAATTCCCCGCGGTTCTGTTATTTGCCGCCGCTGGCAACGGGGCCATCATCAACGGCGACATAACAGAGACAAAACTGTTGCAGGCCTATCTTACGGTACAACAAGCCTGTGTACCCGGTAATTCTGGTTGTTGTCCGTAAAGGTAGCAGCAATGGAAGAATGGATTAAACAGGTTTTCAGCGCGCCTGAATTCGGCCTGCTGGTACTGCCGGCAGGATTCTTGTTTGGACTGATAACGGCGTTGGCTTGTCTTGGCTGTTGCGCTCCTATAATTGCGGCTGTTATTGGATATGCCGGTTCACGTGAAGGCCAACAGAAAAGGGACATCTTTGTAATAGCCGGTTTCTTCATGCTGGGAACAGTTCTGGCTTTATCAGCAGCCGGATTGCTGATCGGATACATCGGCCAGGCTGCAAGCAGCACATTCGGTTTGTACGGCAAGATATTTATAGCCATAGTCGTAATCTTCCTTGGTTTTGCGGCTCTGAATATTCTTCCTTTTAAATTGCCGTCTATCGACCCGGTAAAAAGTAAACTTCCTAAGGGCTTACTGGGGGCCTCAATATTTGGCCTGTCTGTGGGAGCGGCTAGTACGGCATATACGATGGGCTGCTGTGGCCCGGTGCTGCTTCCCATCGTCCTCGGACTATCAATGTTAAAAGGCCAGCCAGGTTGGGGTGCCCTGATACTTGCCGTGTTTGCCATAGGTTATAGCCTTCCCATGGTTGCCGTGATACTGGGTGTAGGTATCGGCAAATTATCGGTTATTTCCAATAAAATTGCGGGACCAATCCGTATCGCGTCGGGAATACTCCTGATCGTTGCAGGATTCTGGCTGTTATTTACGCTCTGAGCAGGTTATTTTTCAGACAGGTGAGATAACCGGAGGTAAAATGAATATGAAAAAAGGAATATTAGCCCTGATCAGCCTTATTATACTGGTGCTTTCGTTGCCAATGCAGGCCTGTCAACCGGCCTCAGCAAACAATTTTGAAGCCCTATCACTGGAACTAAATCCGGATTATAAGGTGATTGTGAATGAGAAGTTCACGGTCACTGCGGACATCAGCAATACAGGTACAGGCGAAGCAATTTATAACGTGCCTGTCATGGTCAATGGAATAGCCGATGACAGAAAATCGATACTGGTTGCCCCAGGGAAATCGCAGCAAGTACAATTCACGCTCTCAAAGAGCAGTCCGGGTACTTATGAGATAAGAGTTGGCGATAAAAGCTCGTCCATCAAAATAGAAGAATCTTTACCTGCCGTACTAAAGTTGTCTGATCTCAAGGTCAATATGGAACAGGCCAATCCCGGGGAGGAGGTCGTCGTCACCACCCTTATTTCCAATACGGGCGGCAGCCCCGGCAATTATATTGCCGAACTGAAGATAAATGACGCTATCGAGCAAGCTGATAAGGTAATACTCCCGCCCGGTGTTGACTACATATTTGCTTTCAAGATAACTAAGAATGACCCCGGCACATACACGGTTGCTATCGGTGATCTGACAACCCAATTCACGGTACTTGAGCCGATTCAAACAATACAGCTGACGGAGCCTTCTGCTACCCCGTATAAGCGTACATCTCAAAGACTGTCATCATGCTGCCCCGGCGGTAGCACCACGGGTGGGGCTTGCCCATAGAATTTCAATAGGTGAAAAATGACAATTCTTAATAAGGGGGGGAGATTCAGTGAATACAAAATTTATTATCTACGAAGCTGCCATGTGCTGTTCGAGTGGTGTATGCGGCCCGAATCCGGATAAATCCTTGATTGAACTGCAAGACGTGCTGGATAAACTGAAAGAGATGGGCGCTAACGTCGAGCGGTATAGCATCACAGGGAGTCCAAAAAAATTCAGAGAAAACCCGGAGATTATTAAGCTCGTGCAGGAGCATCAGATCAAAGCGTTGCCGATTACCACCTGTGACGGGAAGGTGATCAAGGTGGGCAGCTATCCCGGCATAGCTGAACTGCAAAAATGGCTGAAGGATAGTAAGGCAGATTTACCAGCATCAGCGGATAAAAAGAATGGTAATGACACTTGTTGTTCTGAACAGGAAAACACTTTTAATGAAGGCTGTTGCGCCGGGGAGAACGCCTGCGATATCAGCTGCAGTCCGAACTATCGAAATACTAATGGCATCAGTACTATAGGCAAGTGCTGTTAATTAAGATCAATCTACACATCCAATTTACCAAAGTAAAATCTACTGATTCGCACCACGTTCGGGACATCAAGGATGGACCGCTAACAATTTTCCAATAAGCTCTTCACGCTTTGGATACTCGAAATGCTGGAGGTCCTTTGCTGCAGGGACCCGTAGCACACACTCGACGACAAATTCGTCTAAAAACAGTGATTCAGAGGAATAAAATAATGGTTAGTAAAACAGGAACAAAATTCTATTTCTTTTCCGGAAAGGGTGGTGTGGGAAAAACAACTATGGCAGCAGCCAGCGCAATGTACTATGCGGCTTCGGGCAAGAGGACGCTCATCATAACTACCGACCCGGCCTCCAACCTCGCCGACGTTTTTGAGCAGCCCATCGGATACAACGTTCTCCCGATCAAGGGGACAGACAATCTGTTTGCCATGGAGCTTGACCCTGACAAAGCTACATCCGAATACAGAGATAGAACGATCGCCCCTTTGAAAGGACTTATCCCGGAAGAAAGTCTCGCAGTGGTTGAGGAGCAGTTGAATTCGCCATGCACGGCTGAAATTGCGGCCTTTGAGCGTTTTACAGATTTCCTGCAGGAACCTGATTATGACGTGGTCATATTCGATACAGCGCCCACAGGCCATACGCTGCGCCTTCTGGAATTGCCCGGGGAATGGAGCGCGGTAATTGAAAATGCGGCCAAAGACGGCAGCGCGGGGCAGACCTGCATAGGGCCAGCGGCCGCACTGGCAGAGTCGAAAGAAAAGTTCGACCGTGCAATTAATGCGATGCGTGATGCAAAGAAAACCACTTTCATCTTTGTCCTGCGCCCTGAGGCGACCGCTATCTACGAAACGCAGCGCTCCATTTCAGAATTGACCAAACTGGGCATTGCGTCCCAGGAGTTGATTGTGAACGGTATTTATCCCAAGGTAGCATGCGACAATACATTCATGCTTCACCGCTTTTGTAAACAGCAGGAATATCTAAGGCAGATTAAAACCAATCTTGCACTGCCGGCTACGTTAATGCAGCTTGAAGCGAATGAAGTCAAGGGTAAGGGATCGTTGCAGGCAATAGGCAATAAATTGCTGGAGAATCCTGTGAAACTTACAAATTACTCCATACAGATTAATGAAACTGCACGGGAATCATTGACACAGAATTACCGGCCGGTAAATCCGACCATCGAAAAACTGCTTATTCCGAATGATGGATATCGCAGGACGATATTCTTTGCCGGTAAGGGTGGCGTGGGCAAGACTTCGGTTGCCGGGGCTACAGCTTTGTGGATAGCCGAGCGGGGGTATCATACATTGCTTCTCACTACCGATCCGGCATCTCATCTTTCGCAGATACTGGGGCAGCCGATATCCGAAAAACCGGCGAAGGTAGGGAAAAAGGAGAATCTGTGGATGGCCTGTATCGATGGTCCGCAGGCTGCCAAGGAATACAAGGCAAAAGTGATCGCGGAAGTAAGTCAAAAATACGATTCAAAACGTGTGGCAGCTATCGAAGAAGAATTGAATTCTCCGTGTACCGAGGAAATGGCCACATTCGAAAAATTCATTGAATTTGCCAGCCTGAAGGACTACGAGGTTATAGTGTTCGATACGGCGCCCACAGGGCATACTTTACGGCTGCTTAAATTACCCGTCGAATGGAGCAAGCAACTGGAAATTAAGATATATACAACGACCGAAGATACCGAAATGGACAAAATCACCAAGCAGCATTTCAAAGAAGTAATTGAAATGATGCAGGATGCCGACCGGACGACCTTCAGCTTCGTTATGTATCCCGAGAATACGCCTATTGAGGAAGCAAGCAGGGCAATGAAAGAACTTAAAACCATCGGGATATCGACGAACATGATTGTAGCCAATCTTATTCTGCCTGATAATATCCTGACGAACGACTATTTGAGACAACGCAAGTCCATGCAGGAGAAGTACCTGGGGCAAATGAGCGAAAGGTTCAAGGTACCGATCATTCAGCTTCCACTGCTTGCAGACGACCTGATTGGGAAAGATAATTTGATGCATGCGGCGTTGCTATTATACGGGAGAAACAATTGACCGGTAGTATTATATATGATACTATAAACTTGGGGATTTGGAGGATGAGTAAGAAAGAGAAGCGGGAACAGAGGATCAGGAGCAATCCAATTAATGTGCCGCTGGAAGAATTTGAGGCTTTCGTTATGCAGTATGGATCTATCAGAGGAGGCGGGAAACACCCGCAGGCGGTGATCGGGAAAAGGTTTATGGCATACAAACGAACAAATCCGATAAAAGCTGCATATGTTAAACAGCTGTTGGAATATATTGATAACGTATGACTTTCCTGCCAGGAGGAAATAATGAAAAAAAATATTGAATCGTTAGTGGAATACTATGCTAAACTGCCGTATCAGATAGTTATTGAACCATGGGACGATGGTGATGGCCCCTATTATCTGGCCCGGATCCTTGAGCTGCAGGGCTGCATGATGCACGGCGATACGCCGGAGGAAGCATTGCGCGAGTTAGAGGATGTTAAATGTGAGTGGATAAAGACTAATATAGAGCTTGGTAACAAGATGCCACAACCTTTAAAAACCAATAATTTCAGCGGAAAAATAGTTGTGCGTATGACACCCTCACTTCATGAAACCCTGGCCACAGTCGCTGAGATCGAAGGTGTCAGCCTCAACCACTACATGGTTTCTGCCCTTTCCAAAGCTGCGGGCCGTGATGAAGTACTGATCAAAGAGCGCAAGGCTCCCTATAAAAAAAGCTCCAGGTGAATAGTCCTGTCACCACCATTAGTTCAACAAATCCAAGAGGTCTTTTTCGGGGATTGCCCCTTTGCGCAGGATGGACGGTTTATCCCCGGTAACATCTACTATTGTCGACTCGATGCCTCCCGGACAGGGGCCGCCGTCCAATATGAAATCTAGCTCGGTACCCAACTGCTTCCTTACCTCTGCAGCCGTCAGCACGGCAGGCAGGTTGTGCAGATTGGCGCTGGTCCCCACGATGGGATGACCCGCTTCATGTATCAGCATTAGTGTGACGGAGTGATTTGGCATGCGCAGCGCAACCTTGCCGCTGCCGGCCAGAACCAGGCTGTTGAAGGCCGGCGCCTTATTAAAGACTATAGTGAGTGCTCCCGGCCAGAATTTGGCCATTAACTTCTTGGCCAGCGGCGGAATATCTGTGGCCAATTCCTTGAGCTGCGATATATCAGCTATGAGCACAGGCAGGGGCAGGTTGAGCGGCCGCTGTTTGGCGATGAAAATCTTCTTTACCGCCCCATTGTTGTACACATCCGCGCCCAGACCGTAGACCGTATCCGTGGGGTAAGCTGCTATGCCACCAGCCCTTAATACGTCGGCGCACTTTTTCACCTGTACCAGGATGTCCGCAGGGAGATTATTGATATTTTGCATATATAAGTCCCTTTTAACAGCGAAATTGTACCTTAAACTGCCATGCCGTTTAAATGCCGGGCAGGGTACACAGCGTAGCTGTCCTATGATATACTTTGTCAAATGAGCGGGGGAAAAGATAAGGCGGACAGCCACCGCATATCCACCAGTGACGATATAGAGGTCTCCACTTACCTCGAGATCGCCAAGGAAATGCAGGGCGTGCAGGCTTCGCCCAAGCTTGGCGAGACACCGCATGGCGCACGCGAAGCCGTGGCCATTATAGACTTCGGCTCCCAGTACAGCCATCTTATAGCGCGTCGGGTCAGGGAATGCAATGTCTACTGCGAGCTGTTTCCCTATGACGCGCCCCTGGATAAGATCATGTCCATCCACCCGCGCGGCTTCATCCTTTCGGGCGGGCCGGCCAGCGTCTATGATAAGAACGCCCCGCTTACACCTGTGGGCATTTATGAGAGCCGTCTGCCGGTGCTGGGTATCTGCTACGGCATGCAGTTGATTACCCATCAACTCGGCGGCACGGTCGCACCCGGGGCCAAGCACGAGTACGGACAGGCTGTACTGCACCTGAGCGACGATAAATCGCCGCTTTTCCTGGAACTGGAGGAATCTCTAACGGTCTGGATGAGCCATGGCGATGAGATAATCGAGATGCCTCCCGGGTTCAGGTCCAGCGCCTACACGGAGAACTCGCCCAATGCCGTGATCAGCGACGGCATAAAAACATTCGGCCTGCAGTTCCACCCGGAAGTGGTGCATACTCCACAGGGCAAGCAGATCATCAGGAACTTCCTCTATAACGTCTGCGGCTGCCGTGGCACGTGGACACCGGGCAATTTTATACAGGAGAGTATCGCAGCCATCAAGGAGCAGGTCGGATCAGGCAGCGTCATCTGCGCCTTGTCCGGGGGCGTTGATTCGGCCGTGGCGGCCAAGCTGGTGCATGCTGCCATCGGCGACCAGCTCACCTGCATCTTCGTCAATAACGGCCTGCTGCGGCGCGAGGAGCCGGAGAGGGCGCTGGAGACTTTTCGCAAGAACCTCAAGATGAACGTGGTTTATGTTGAGGCCACCGACCGCTTCCTGGACGAGTTGAAGGGTGTCATCGACCCGGAGCAAAAGAGGAAGAACATCGGCAGGGAGTTTATCAAGGTTTTTGAAAGCGAAGCCAGGAAGCTTGGCAAGATCGATTTCCTGACGCAGGGGACGCTCTATCCCGACGTCATCGAGAGTGCAACACCCGAGACCAAGGCGGCGGCTAAAATAAAGACCCATCACAACGTGGGAGGGCTGCCTTCCAAGATGGCTCTCACGCTGATCGAGCCCCTCAGGTACCTGTTCAAGGATGAGGTTCGCAACGTAGGACTTGAGCTCGGGCTGCCGGAGGACATGGTCTGGCGGCAACCTTTCCCCGGACCCGGCCTGGCAATACGCATTATAGGCGAAGTCACCCGGGAGCGGCTGGATATCCTGCGCGGGGCGGACTGGATCGTGATGAACGAGATCAAGAAGGCCAAACTGTACCGCCAGATGTGGCAGACATTTGCCATACTTACCGACCTGCGTAGCGTGGGCGTGATGGGCGACGGCCGTACCTATGGCTACCTGGTGGCGCTGAGGGCTGTGACCAGCCAGGATGCCATGACGGCAGACTGGGCCCGGCTTCCCTACAATTTGCTGGCCACCATATCCAACCGCATCGTAAACGAAGTGGCCGGCGTGAACCGGGTGGTCTACGACATCACCAGCAAACCGCCCTCCACCATTGAATGGGAGTAGGCGATCATCAGTCCTCTATTATGAAGATTGCAGCCATCGGCGATCCACACGGCAACCTGGAGAAAATACAAAGCATACGGTTGGCGCATGTTGACCTCGCCCTGCTGACGGGCGACCTGGGCCAGACTGACAGCCTGCGAAAGCAGGCCTATGAGTTCCTCAGTATCAAGAGCCCCGGACCGGATCAGAGACGTTCCTACGCCGCAGGGTTCAAGGACGCTTTTTTACAATCACACGAGACTGCCATCAAGCTTGCGGGCTACATTGCCGGCTTCTGTCCCGTTTATGTGGTGCGGGGAAACGCAGACATGTCGAACTACGATACCAGGAAATTTGCGCACACCTTCGGAATAGAGCTGCCTTACCTGTACCAGGACCTGCTCAAGATAGATGGGCTGCGCCTGATTGATAACCGCCTCGCCTGTTTCCGTGGTGTGAGGATAGGAGGGGTCAAGTATTTCACCGATATAAGCTGGGCCCGGGAATTTGAACTTGATAGTCTCCCCAAGATTCGGGAGAGGGCGCTCAGGGATACGCAGAGTGCCGGGAGGGTCTTGGACAGGTTCGGGAAGCTGGATATCCTGGTTACACATGTGCCCCCATACGGGGTGCTGGACAGGGTGGATTCCAAGACCATACCGCCTTCCTGGGTCGGCCGGCATGCCGGCAGTAAAGCGATACTGGAGTATATAAAAAGGCAGCAGCCGGATTATGTTTTTTGCGGGCATATACACGAGTCCGAGGGTTTTGAGAAGATCGGGAGATCCCAGGTTTACAATCTGGGAGCCGGTGGTTACAAGATCATCGAGATTTAACCCTTCGAATCCGGGCGGGTTTAAAAACCCGCCCATACATGGTCCATCGTAGGGGCGCACCTTCAGGTGCGCCCGCTCCTACGAAACAATTTGACAAAAGATTTATATCTAAATATACTAATACGGCATGCGAAGAATTAACGACAGTTGATTTAAGCAGATTTTTGGTGTATACTCGGACAGCTTGGTGAGTACACCAGGCTGTTTTGTTCTTTAACAATAGAATAGTGTATTGATGAATGGTGTCTAGTGTTCTAGTTGCAAATTTTTAGCTGGATACAGGCCGAAAGGTCTTGTGTTCATGCTGTTGTAGGTCAAAGATAATAAGGGCACAGGGCGGATGCCTTGGCGTTAACAGCCGATGACGGGCGCGGCTCGACTGCGATAAGCCCCGGTGAGATGTCCAGCTATCTTAAGCCGGGGATTCCCTAATGGGGCAACCCATCTGGCCAAAAGCCAGATACTCTATATGAGTGGATACCAGGGGAACTGAAACATCTTAGTACCCTGAGGAAAAGAAATCGAATGAGATTCCCGGAGTAGTGGCGAACGAAAGGGGAAGAGCCTAAACTTCGCCGGCTTAGTGGCCTTGAGGCCTATGCCGACGAGGAGTTGCAAGATGCAGCAGATAGTGCTCAAGAGCTATCGCAGAGTAAAAAACTTTCTACTTATTCAAAGGTCCCTGGAAAGGGCCACCATAGAAGGTGATAGTCCTGTAGATTAAAAGCAGAAAGCTCTGGTTGCATTCTTAAGTACCACGGGACACGAGAAATCCTGTGGGAATCTGGGGTGACCACGCTCCAAGGCTAAATACTGTTAACGACCGATAGTGAACCAGTACCGTGAGGGAAAGGTGAAAAGTACCCCGTTGAGGGGAGTGAAATAGAACCTGAAACCCTGTGCCTACAAGCAG
>Ga0247841_10000464_pt1 | contig 104771 bp, 96 predicted proteins | sample LaCruzMarch2015__2_FD_192410 | JGI IMG/M metagenome (GOLD analysis project Ga0247841, IMG submission 192410) | Freshwater microbial communities from meromictic Lake La Cruz, Castile-La Mancha, Spain - LaCruzMarch2015_18m | ecosystem: Environmental > Aquatic > Freshwater > Lake | place: Spain... | reverse complement strand
CGACAAATTTTATTTCTGTATCTTTACCCATGTTGTTTAGTTTGGTTCGCAAAACAAACTTACAACATTGGGGGGAACCCTCCGCGGGTTTCCCCCTCTCTTAAAAAGTTAGTCGGTCAGTAGTGTACCAGTATATATAAATTTAAATCAGGCGGGCGGGGTCGATGATTTTCTGTTACATAGTATAATTGGTTGGAAAACGTAACCGGATCAGAAGGGGTATTTTGTCATCGAACATGTTGTCGCCGTATTGACGGAGAGCATTGATCCAAAGTAATATGTCAAGCGGCTGCGGATGCGGGATCAAGAACTTAACGTGGGATGGGCACAATTTGTACCTATCCTTTCGGTGGCGAGTCCAGGTGGAAATCAACGGGAGCCAAAATTGGAAGTCTCAATTTGTGACATCCAAAAATGACACTTCATCTTGTCCGCAAAAATCGTACAACTCAAACTGATCTACTTCGAAGGGAAAAAACATAAAACGGATGCGCAGCATCAACATCCGGGAAGGTTTTGAAGAAGACAGGGAAGTCGCCATGGAAGAACATTTGAACTTATTGCTTTCAGATGAAGCAATTATCAGCCGTATTTATACTCTTCGGGGAATGCGTGTAATGATCGACCGCGATTTGGCGATTCGAGACATATCAGAATCAAGGAATCATCCTGATTCTGGTTTATCTGAAATCACATGTCACTCCAGATACTGCGTCATATCCACATGGTCCCAGGTTTTGTTCTGGGAGGCATAGTCATACCGGAGCCACCATACCTGGGTAAGATCATTAAGATCGATGACCAGCGAGCCAAAAGTTGCATCCTGCTGGCAATAGGAGTTTGTTCCTTCAACCTCATATCCGGTGATGAAGACGCCGCCATCGGCAATATTTTTGGATATGATGGTTTTAATGGAGTTGATATCCACTGGTGCAGGATGGGCGGCAAAATATTTTTCGATATGCACCCAGCGGACCATGCCGCGTCCGGGAGTATCTTTTTTATCGATATAGCCATTGGCGGAGGAATCTGAGTTGTAGATATGGAGTTTTACGCCATTGATGAGGCTGTCGAGGAAAACATTTGTCACACCGTTTATGCCGGTAGCCAGACTGTTTTGCGTGATAATACCAGTAGCAGAGATCGGTCGCTGAACCACTAATACGATTGATTTATCAGCCACTCCGAAAAAGGTGGGAGAGAGTAGGGGCCTGCTTTTCAGGAATTCAGCAGTGGTTGCTGCATTGGTGTTGGTTTTTTCAGTTATTGCATCAAATGCCACATCCATCATGGTCCTTGATCCGGGCAAAGGATCCGTCCAGATATCGGCTGAATTTCCGGTATTGTACTCGGTAAAAACACTGTTGTCGAGGTTCAGCATGCCATATCCTTGCGGAAATCCGACAAATCCGAACGTTGCAATGTTATGATCTCCATTGGTTGGGTGCATAATTGTGATCACACTGTTGTAATCCCTCACTGCCAAGGGTCGTTGAAGGTCGAGATTTCGTCCTATGATCGAATGCCCCCCGGTGGCTGTTCCGAAGGCACCGATAAAGGTACAGCCGGCGCCCGATTTGAGGGGGATCTTGCTGCTGAACATATAATCGAAGGAGAGGCACATGTCGAGGAGATAGATGTTGGCCCTGGTCAGCCCGCTCGTGACCACAGCGCCATCCAGGAAGTCCTTAATCTTCGGACTCATGAAGAGGCTGTTTCCCGCTTCAAATATGATTTTTGTAATGTAGTTATAAACCACCGGATTGTCCGATTTCCAGGTGGAATCATAGTATTTTGCCCACTTTTGAAGGTCGGCCTTCATCAGCGTACCATACTGCTTGCCCATTTCAAAATAGGTGCCTTTAACCGACACGATTTTAATGCCACTCGGATGGGAAACCAGTTTGCCCTGTTGCTCCGCGGGCACCGAATCATCGCTCTTACTTTTGCAGCCCGAAAAGATAGCGGCGATCAATACAATAATGAAGGTCAGATGTTTCATTTTTCAAGGGATTGTATTTTCAAAATTTACTAATTACCTATACTCTCCTCCGAAATCAGCACAGGTATAAAACCCGGATTTGGCTCTCCGCTGCCGCTGTCGAGGTTATACTGATACAACGATACCACATCCAGCGCCGATCCGGTCCAGGCAGCCGGTTTTATGACCAGGAATGTTCTTACCGGCTTGCTGCTTAATTCCGCATCAACCCAGGAACCGGTGTTCGCGTAAATGCCGGTGTAATTTTTCCCCGGGGGATAAACCTTCAGCATCGGATTGTGGGTATGCCCGAAGGCAACTATTTTGTAGCGTTTCGGCGCCGCTGTCTGCATGTATTCATAGGATGCGGCAAGGGAAAGATCCATGCTCCCATCCAGAATGGCCATCAATACCGGCATGGCTACGGGTACCCCATTGACCGTTTGGGTAGCCGACCATTTATCCTCAATATTGGCAGCATACATTTCACGCACCCCGTTATAGCTCAGCGAAGTTGAATAACCGTCAATGCCCGTCATCCTGATATTTGCAGAGTCCCCGGCGACTGTCAACGAAAAATGGATTTGCAGATAGGTCATGGCTGCTATCCAGGCAGTTAAAAATTCGACATGCCCGCTCGCAGTCCCGGTCTCCTTAAGGTCAGAACGCCCATGTTTCATCAATCCTTCCGCCTGCAGCCGCGAAACAAAATATCCCGGCGGCAGCATATGACCCGGGTTTGACAGGGGTTGCGGACAATTGAAAAAATCGTACCGGTGACCATGTTCCATCACCATCTCCTCCACCTGCGAATAATGGCCCAATCCGGGTGAATCACCCTGCCAGATGATACCCGGGATGATCTCCTGCAGGATCGCCTGCGTTAAAAGCATGTCGTGGTTTCCGGGAACATAGATCAGCTGAACGACGCCACCGGCTGCAATGGTTCTGAGTTTACTGATGATATCACTGTTGACATCTGAATTCGCGATCGAGCGGAAGTAATCTCTGGAGTTGTGAATCCCCGCCATGGAATCAAAGGGCGCCAGATGATAAGGGACCACCCATTCGTCGAACAGATCGCCTAAAATGACCAGTTGCCTGACATGGGGAGAGGTCATCACCATGCCGAGCAAACTGTCGAGCGCTGCATCATTCTTCGTGAACCAGCAGTACTTCATGGATGCTGAGCGCTGATCGCCCATGTGGATATCGCTGATACAGATGATCGAACTCCGCGTGGTGTTTTCATTTTCAATACCCAATTGCAGTGTTGTGGTTCTTATTTCAATTTCCGTATCCGACTGAAGGGCCATCCCGGAAGCTGATCTCAATCCTGTTTTTATGGTTATATGATACCTCCATCCGGGTTGTAATATAAAATCTGGTTGAAAAGCGAGGATCACCTTTCTCCCCGAAGAAATTATGGTATACTGCGGGTTGAGGGAATCTCCATCGTCTGAAAAAGAGATATTTCCTTTGATGGTCAACGAATCTATTTCCTGACTGAAATCCAATTCTATGGATCGTTCCTGCCAATTCAGCGAATAATATGAATCGTTGTGCATGACCGATCGTGATAAATTCACAGTCATAGATAAGGGTTCGTTCTGTGTCTCCTTCTTTTTACAGGATTGCTGGAGAATCAGTTGACTAAAAAGGGAGATGATCAGTAAGAATGTAACAAAGGGGTTTGGGTTCATGATTTGATGATTTTTTTAACAACCACTGATTTTCCATCATTCAGCTTCAGGTAATAAACCCCTGCTGGAAGTTCGCCCAATTGGAGCGATAATAGTTGATTTCCGCCGTAAATGGCTTTATCGGGATAGGTTTTGACCAGCATTCCGGCATTCGAATACAGCGCTATTTTCAGTTGAACCGATTGTTTTGAGATGATCTCCACCCGCGCAGCATCCACCACCGGATTGGGGAAGATATTTCCTACCCTGAATGCATCACTCCCCGGCAATTCGTCAATGGATGCAGATGGATCAAAATAGGCGCTGTAAACGCCATTTCCATGGGTTCCGATGGCAATAAAACCATCGGTCTGGCGGGCATCAATGTCATCGACAATCACATTCCCGATGGTTGTAGCGCCTTCTTTAACCCACACGGTGGAATCTCCTTTCAGTTCCCTGGTGGAGAACAATCCGGAGGAGGTACCTGCAAAAACGATTTTTTTACCCTGGAACATCAGCTTTTTCGTGCAGCGGATGGAGGGTCCGTTTCCCGATCCATCGGGGAATTCTTCGAGGTTTCCGCCTACAGCCGTCCATGTTAAACCCCCGTCGCTGGTATGAAACAGGCTTTGAACGCCATAGTTTGAAAAAGTCACCATCACCCGGTCTGCATTATCCGGATCAATGTCAATAAAGGCAACAAACGCGTTGACAGGAAAATCAGTTCCGGTAATGTTCACCGGGATGGGGTTCCCCGTGTTGGCATTATCCATCCGGTAAACTTTACCCAGGTTGGTTCCATAATAGAGGCGGTTCGCAGGTAGTGTCGATACAGCGATGTAACTGATTTCGGAGGCGCTGCCGACATCCACATTGCTCAGATGACACCAGCCTGCATTCCGCATGCCGGTGTCGTAGGCCGCAGCCTTCATGTTGTCCTTACGCCAGATGCTTGTAATGGTGGGAAGATAGAAAGTCTTGTATTGAATTGGATCCAGCGCAAAGTTCTGGTAAAACGGGAAAAGGGAGTTGAAGCCCATTATCGGGTCGATATATTTCAACAGGGTATCCGGAAGTTGCGGGAAGATATCGACGGCATGCATCGCATTGTCAAACCGGGATGTCCAGATGTTCCCGCTGTAGGCTGAGATGACGCAGTATTCCCAGCCGGGCGCAACGCAGGCGGCGAATCCGTCATAACATATGTCGATGTTGAACCAGAATTCACCAGGATTATCGGTGACGGTGTAGTACCAGTTGTTATCCTGCAACCCGCCTAAGATCCAATCTTCCCCTTGTGAACCGTGATCGATGGCAACGCTGTAGAACTGGGTGGTGGTCAGTTTTTTATTCATCCGTTGCCATGTCGCCTGACTGCTGTCGGCCATGCAGTTGTCGATCCGGTAGATGCCGCCGTCATTCGCCGTGAACATTTTTGCCGGATCCGATGGAAGGAAGGTGATCCCGTGCTGATCGGGATGAAGCTGGTGCAGTGAGTCCATATCATAAGGATACCCGCCGATGTAAGTGGTCGCCAGGCTGTCGGCAAAGCCGTTATCCGACCTGTGCAGATTCATTCCGCCAAGGAAGACCACATTCTCATCATCAGGTTTTACGCCCATGGCAAAACAGTACCCGCCATAAACAACGAAGGAAAACGGGAAACTGCTGGTGTTCCCATTGCCCGCTCCCGGAATTCCGTTGGTCCGGTTTTCCCATGAAGCGGAACCTGTGGCAGGGTTCCATGTCATTTTCCAGAAAGTGTTCACCGAATTGGAATACCCTCCGAAAGGGTTGATTTCCGAAGATTGCGATTCCGTAAAAACATACATGACATTTTCATTCGATGGCGCCAGGGCCAGACGGGTTACCCGGTTATCTTGCGGGAAGCCCGCTGGGGTGACCTGTACCCAGTCAATTCCGTTAACCGATCTCCAGATCCCGGCCTTACCTGGAGGCTGAACCGAAAAGCAGAAACTGCTGAGCGCTGCATAAATGACGCCATCGGAGGTGATGGCGAGGTCGGTGGCGAAGGATTTATTTACAAGGTCTCCCAGTACCACCTCCCAGTTCATTCCCCCGTCCTCCGAACGCATGATGGCGCCGTAACAGGCAGCATACACAATATCTTTGTCCGCCCTGACGGGGTCGGTAACGATGCGCCATACCCCCTGGAAAATTTCCTGAAGGGCGGCCGGCGAACCGCCCTGGGTAGAGGCCAGGGGTTGCCAGGAGGCCCCATTGTCGGTCGACTTGAAAATTCCATTGCCAATCCCGATAGTCCGGGCATTGGTACTGATGTTCCGGTCGGTTGTGCTGAGCATTTCCCCGGTGCCATAATACCATGTGTGATGTTTCCCCGGCCGTTTGTCCTGCGCGAGACAGGTGGCGCTTTGTTCTGCGTCGGGACTGGTGGTCTTGCGCCAGATTTGGCCGGGGCCCGACGTTTCCCACATTCCCCCGGAAGCGCTGCCAGCCAGAAGGTGGTTCTCATCATCCACGTCGATGGCAATGCAGAGCATCCGTCCACCGATATTGTTGGGCCCACGCCAGTTCCATGGCTGGCCCGCTCCATCCGAAAGCGCCGGCAACGTTGCAACATAGGCGAGTTCGCGCGCGCGGATCCCCGGGGGGATATTCCCCGTTTGAGGATTCCTGAGTTGCATAAATTGATGACTGGCTTGCATGGCCAATCGCCCGGTTTTCGACATTTTTTTCTGAACCTTCGGAGAGGCGGATTCGCTGTTGGCTATTCCCGTTGAAAGAGAGTTTTGATACACAAGGAAGCCTGCCAGGAGCGCAATGGATCCTGCAAAAAGCAGTTGTAAATAGAACTTTTTCATGATTTAAACCATTCGTTTATTTCGTTTGAAAATCCAGGGTACAACCCAGCCTATAAACGATCCGATCAGTATCCCCGCCATGACATCGGTGGGATAATGTACACCCAGGGCCATCCTGGAATAGGCTACCAACAGGGCCCAAATATAGATCGGGATGATAATTTTTTTTCTTGGGAACAGGCATGAAAAGGCGGCTGCCAGCGCAAAGGCTTCGATCGTATGACCGGATGGGAAGGAAGAATCACCCCCGGTAGATAATTTTTCAATGTACGCATAGGTGATAAATGGCCGCTCGCGGTCGATTAAATACTTCAGCCCCTGGCTTACAAGCGGTACCATGATCAAGGTAACAGCGATCACAATGAACTTCATGCGCATGGGCCTTGATTTCAGGGCAATGGAAATTACCAGGATGATCAATACAATTGACACACTTAAAAAGGTGGTGGTGGTGGATATAAACTGCAAAACCGGGGTTGACCAGGGGAGGGAATGGTCCTGTAACCAGCTCAGCAGTGCGATATCCAAGGTTGAAATCATCAAATTCAGGATTTTTTAATTATCTGTTCATCCATGCATGATCTTCTTTGCAAGTTTAATAAATGTTTTTCACAGTCGCCTGATCGAAAAAATATTCCATCCGTTTTCCTTCGCCATCTGCATGGCCGGCTGTTTCTGCATGATGGCGCCTCCCCAGTAGTTGTGATCGTACACATGCGGATTCTCAAACCAATTTTCAATATGCATGGTTAGTCCAAAACGCACTTGCTCATTGGCTGCCATGGTAAAGGAAGAACCTGGTAAAGTCACTGTAAAATAATTCTGAACAAAGGAATAGATCGAATCAACATTGTAGTCGTTGCCCTTGTAAAGTTGACCGATCCCAAGATGGAAATTGAAGGGCATGAGCAACCCGGTGGGAGCCAGCCATTTGCCATTCATCATCATGTAATGATAACCTCCCCCCAATACCGCCGGCCATCCCATGATGGCTTCCGGCGGGTTGAGGAACCTGTTGGATTTGTTTTTAGCCTCAGAAATCCCGAAGATGAAATTGATTGAATCGTACGATCCCGCAGGTATTTTGTCGGGAAATATCAGCGTTTTTGTACCTGCAATATCTTCATCAATATAAAAGATATCCTTCACCTCCCCGATTACCTTCTTTGTGCCATTGGGACCCCAAAAGGTAATGTCGGAGATGAAATAGATCAAATCGGTGATCAGATATGCATTCCCGGCTGCATTGGTGTAAATCAGCTCATTTCGCGTGAGTGGCTTGTCATCCACCTGATGTTCAATGTAAAATGCAACTGTTCCGCCAGGGGTTTCCGGCATGGGAGCATCCTCCTTCCTGCATCCGGCAAAAAGAAACAACCACAGCAATGCAACAGATGAACAGACGAAAAATGCACCCTTTATCATACACCTGATCTTTTTTCCCGATTTCAGCGTACTTTCAAAGGTACAAAAATAGTCCTTACCAGATTATTTTCCGGAACCTTTCCAGAGTTTGTCAATAAAACCGGTTATGCCATCCGTAATACCCTGCAATCCATTCTGACTGATATAATTAACAAGCTGGATGATCAATGGCAGCAGCAGCAGGATCAAACCAATGGCAATGACCAAAATCACGATAACTGCAATAATCGCATAAAGCCTCAGCTGTTTGTTGTTTTTGATCTTATCCAGGATAGCCATCCATCTGGCATAATCGTCATTTCTATGATACGAATGGCGTGAATCATGCGAATCATGCGAATCATGCGAATATCTGTGATCTCCATGGCCATAATGCTGATTGTAGTTGCTGCCATGATGGCTGCGCTTGTTTTCAAAAAAATCATCGAATCCCATAATAATTGTATTAACGAAATGAATAAACACCATTGTCGCCAATGGTTGAATAAAAAAAAGAATCGTGTAAATTATTTCAGGATTTTTTCGGCGGCTGCCAGATCAGAAGCGGGTAGGTTGGTATTAAAAAAAAATCCCGGGCGATAAAGGGTTGAATTCCCAAAGACCCGGATAAACCGATTTCACGGGTATAAAAAAAATGGTCATCGTCTGAAGAATCAATGTCAGCACTAAAACTATCGGGCAGGGTGTTGGTATCAGAGGCAAGTTCGACCACGACAGGGTGAACCCGGGAGTTGAAATTGGCATGGGCATGCAATCCGGTGCATAGGAGAAGTGTAGTAGCAAAGAGCATTCCGGCCAATATGTTCTGAAATCTTTTCATCCGGATGCAAAGGTAACATTATATGCGCAATTTTCAATTTCACCGGAGCCTAGTTTCCTGTACCTTTGTAAGATTATTGTTTGTTACAGATATGATCATTACACGGAACTTAATGGGTATCAGGTGAAAAAGTCAATCTTTGTTTTGATGCTTCTTATTTCGGGCCTCCTTCATGGCCAGGGAAACTTCCATCCCGATGACCTGGAGGCCATCGTAACTGCAGAAAAGGCATCCCGTGCAGGCAAACTTTACCCTCAGCCCGGGAGCGCTTCACAAGGGTACGATGTATCGTATTACCGCTGCAACTGGAAGTTAGATCCTGCCATAAAGTATATATCCGGAAGAATAACCACCTACTTCAAACCGACAGAATCAGCCCTTGATTCAATCGATTTCAACCTGAACAATGTGCTCACCGTCGATTCCGTTCTCTATCACCATCAGCCCCTCCCCTTCAACCATGCAGCTGATCTGCTAACCATTGCATTCCCTTCCACCCTGGAACAAAACATCACCGACTCTGTCACTGTGTATTACCAGGGAATCCCGCCGGATGACGAATGGGGTTATTTTGTACAAAGCAACCACAATGGGACCCCTATAATATGGACCCTTTCTGAGCCTTACGGAGCGCGTAACTGGTGGCCCTGTAATGACGGGCTGACCGACAAGGCCGACTCCCTGGATATTTTTGTGAGAACCCCTTCTGCCTACAAAGCGGCCAGCAACGGGATCCTGGCCGAGGTTACCTTTGATGGAAACGACAAGATATTCCACTGGAAGCACCGTTACCCGATTGCAACCTATCTCATATGCCTGGCTGTCACCAATTATGCCGAATATTCGCATAAGGTTCCGTTTGGAGGAGATACCCTTGAAGTGCAAAATTTTGTTTATCCCGAGGATTCCCTTACAATCGCAGGGCAAACAGCGGTCATTGTCCCGTTGATCCAGTTGTTTGACACCCTCTTCGGGGTGTATCCTTTCCAGAATGAAAAATATGGTCATGTACAGTTTGGATGGGGAGGCGGCATGGAACATCAAACCATGACCTTTGTGGGATCGTTTGGGTTTGAACTGCTCACCCATGAACTCGCACACAGCTGGTTCGGGAATAAGGTAACCTGCGGGAGTTGGGCCGATATCTGGGTAAATGAAGGGACCGCCACCTATCTCTCAGGGCTCGCCTATGAACATCTTTTACCCGAATGGTGGCTGCAATTTAAAAAAGTAAGGATCAACAGCATTATTTCAAAACCGGGAGGATCGGTGTGGTGTGATGATACGCTGAATGTTGACCGGATTTTTGACGGAAGGCTTTCCTATGCCAAAGGAGCCATGATTCTCAATCAGCTGAGGTGGATCATCGGCGATTCGGCATTTTTTTCCGCATTAAACAACTACCTCAGCGACCTGCATTGTGCCTATGGATTTGCACGCACCCGTGAAATAAAATCACATTTTGAAGCATCAAGCGGCCGGGATCTGACCTGGTATTTCGATGACTGGTACACCGGACAAGGCTTCCCGTCGTACCAGATTTACTGGCGTCAGGAGGGAAGCGAGGTGAACTTCACCATCAATCAAACCCAATCGCATCCTGCTGTGTCCTATTTTGAGTTGCCGGTTCCCCTGTTGTTTAAAAATCAATCGCAGGATACCCTGATACGTTTTTTCAATTCATTTTCGGGAGAATCATTTGCTGCATCCATCCCGTTTAAAATTGATACCATCCTCATTGATCCGGCCTATTGGCTGATTTCAGGAAATAACATCTCCTCTGATGTCGTTGAATTTGATGTTCCGGATGCAACAATGATCTATCCGAATCCTGCGTTTGAATACATAACCGTGTCTCTGAATGATCGCACATACAATTTTCCCTTCATCATCGTTGCTATGGATGGAACTTCCGTGAAACAAGGGTCGATCTCACAATCCATGAACAGGATCGATATCAGGTCGTTGTCACCTGGCCTCTACTCCCTGGTGATTACAGGCAAGGATCGTTCATACATGCGTACCTTTATTAAAAATCGGGAATGATAATAAAATATTGTTTTAGGTCAGGCAACCTTTTGATCATGGATGCATCTATCTGTATATAATTCCAAATTAAACCCTGCGACGCTTGAATTAAATCTACCTCCTATTCTTTAATGGATCCACAAAGATCGGGACGCGATGCCAAAATGCGATAATCCAGGTAAAACTAAAAACCACTTTAACATGAAACGAATCCTGTTTATGATGCTGCTCATTACAGCAGCGCTAAGTTCCTGTAACAAGGATAAAACAACAGACCCTGCAGCAGATCAATCTTCGGGCAGCAACCTGCCGCTTAAAGCCGTATCGTATGTATCTGACAATTATCCGGATGCCACCATCGATTATTATTTCAAAATAACCAATGGCGCTGCCGACTATCTGGTAACCCTGACTACAACTGAAGAGCTGGCATTCAATAAAACCGGCGATTTCCTGGGTATGGGCGAAAATTTCAAGGATGGAAAACATGGCGATTCAATCCCCTGTGATTCAATCCATGGCGGTGGACACCATGGCGGTGGCATTCCCATCGATTCCCTGCCTGTGATTCTGAAAGATTATGTCGCTGCCAACTATGCCGGGTATGTGATCCGTCGTGCCAATTTCGACAGTTTGTGTTTCAATGGCGTGGTGATTGGAGTCATGCTTTTCCAACCGGGATCAGTGCCAGTGAAACTCTATTTTGCAACTACGGGTGAATTTCTGATGCAGGCTAACCGTATCCGGTATGCTGACATTCCGCAGACAGTGAAAGATTTTATCACTTCAAATTATGCTGAATTTCGGGCCGCTCCGATTGCTGAAAAACTAACCCTTGCCGATAACAGCATTCAATATATTGTCTTCCTGCACATGGGCCCGACCAGGAAAAGTGTACGGGTCGATGCAGCCGGCGCCTTTATTTGTGAACAAACCGGATTCCACCACGGAGGACATGGCGGCCCCGGCCCTGGTTGTCCCCCTGGCGGAGGCATCCCCATCGACTCCCTGCCGGCTTCCATTCAGACTTATGTCAGTGGCAACTACGCCGGTTATTTTATCCGACATGCCAGATACGACAGTCTTTGTGTGAACGGATTGGTATTTGAAGTACGAATTGATAAGCCACATGTTCCACCCATTGATCTCTATTTCGATATGTCGGGTACATTTCTGATGAAGGCCGACCTGATCCGTTATTTTGATCTCCCCCTGACCGTGAGGGAATTCCTCATTGCAACCTATCCCGGATTTTTCGTTTTTGAGATCCCTAAAAAGATGACACTTGCCGACGGAAGTGTGCAGTATAAAGTCAATCTGAGCAAACACCATGCAAAGAAAATCGTATGGCTGGATGCCAATGCTGTAGTTATCTGCGAGCAATAGATTTCAGATGTTCCTGAAGAGAGCCGGCCCGGGATGGACCGGCTTTTTTTATTCCTATGGCAGCTCTTTGCCGGTGGAGGCGTTATAAATTTTGTACCACTGTTCAAGACTCATATCCAAATTCATGGCTTCAACGGCAAATTGAATGCGCTCAATCCTGCCGCTGCCCACCACGGGCATGATTGAGGCCGGGTGTTTGAGCAACCAGCCATAGATAACTTTATCGACCTGATTGATATTTAACTCCGCCGCCACCTCGTTCAGCGCAAGGGCGATTCTCTGACCTTTTTCTTCGTGCGGGTTCATAAGTCTCCCGCCAGCCATCGGTGACCAGGCCATTGGTTTTATCCTTTCCTTGAGGAAAAAATCGATGTTCCCGTTTTCAAAATGTTCGAGGCAGTAAGGCGAAATCTCCACCTGATTGGTAACGAGTTTTTCCTCCAGATAGGAGTTCAGCATATCAAACTGCATGGGGTTGAAATTTGAAACACCAAAATGCAGTACTTTCCCATCTTTTTTCAAAATGGAAAATGCTTTTGCAACCTCTTCCGGATCAAAAAACGGCGAAGGGCGATGCAACAGGAGCACATCGATGTAATCTGTCCCGAGGTTTTTTAAGGCGTTGTTGACCGAAGAGACGATATAACCGAAGCCATAATCGTAATATTTCAGTTTCCGGTCGGGGAACTTATCCGATATCAGATTAATCCCGCATTTGGTAACGATCTCCATCTCCTTCCGGATCCCTGGTTTGAGCTTCAGTGCATCTCCGAACAATGCTTCGCAACTATAATTTCCATAAATATCGGCATGATCAAACGTAGTCACACCCAAATCAATGACCTGTTCCGTTAATCTCAGAACATCCTGGCTGGACATATTCCAACTGACCAACCTCATGATTCCATGGACGATCCGTGAAAACTCCAGGTTGTTTGTAAGTTTAATTCTGCTCATGCTCATAACCAACTGATTAAACAGGGTTGTTTTAAATCATTCTGATGAAGGTAAATGATTAATACTGGTGAAACGCATCAGAAACAAACTCCAGCACCACCGGGAGTGACTGCCGCCAATAGCTCCAGGTATGGTTTCCATCCCGGATCCTGAACTCATGCGGAATCTCCTTCTTCCGCAAGGCGATATGCACCAGGCTGTTTCCTTCATAGAGAAAATCATCATCTCCGCAATCAATGAACCAACGCACCGATTTTATTTTTTCCCTTGTCATTCGGTTAATCAACAACAGCGCATTGTGCTGTTCATAATAGGATTGGATTACCGTATCGGGAAGATTTAAATTCTCGCGTAAAAAATTATCCTTGCACTCTTTCAGTGAAAGCGGACCGATGTAGGCGCTTAAAGGGCATGCAGAGGAAAACATCTCCGGATGGTGCAATGCATACATAAAGGAGCCGCCGCCACCCATCGAAAGTCCGGCAATGGCGCGATAGCGTTTTTCACCTTTGATGCGATACACTTTTTCCACATGAGGGATCAGTTCATTGAAAAAGAAATCTTCATATGGCCATGTTCCATCAATGCTGTTGAAATAGCCCATGCGGCCAGTGGAGGCGTCGGGCATCACGATGATCATGGGCGTCGCCCTCCCCGCTGTGATCTCCCTATCGGCTATCAGAAGTACTTCGCCGAATTGCACCCACCCGGTTTGATTATCTCCCATGCCATGCAGCAAATAAAGGACAGGATAACTCCTTTGGGAAGTTTCATAATCAGGCGGAAGATAGATTGCAAATTTGCGATCGCTCTTGAGGATGGAGCTGGTCATTGAAAGATTGTCAAAAACCTTTCCACTTTGGGCAAAGGATAATCCCGGGAAAAAAAAGCAGAGGTTTAAAATCAAAAAGAGGTATTTCATGGTATGTATCTGTTTTGCGTTTATAAAAACGACCTACTTCCAAAATCCCTTTACCGTTTCATAAATTTTGCCACGACCGCTTCTCCGCTGGTTTTCAACATCAGGCAATACAATCCGGCAGGAAGGTTTGCAACCGGAACATCCGGCCATGCCGATTCCCCCAGGTTCTTTTCGTACATGAAAACGGTTTTACCGAAAATATCTGTGATCAGGATGGTCTGAATATCCATTTTCCCCGTATAACGAAGGGTGATCCTGTCAACAGCCGGGTTGGGATACACCGAAAGAACCGGAGTTTCCGCGTTCTTGTTTGTTACGCCCACCGGGAATTTCCGGTAATCAACACCCACCACATCGGAACTGATGCCGGTTGAAAAGGAGGTGATGGAATCTCCGGCAAGGTTCGAAACCAGGCAGTAGCCCGGGGTAATGAAATCGCCGATGTTGGTATATATCCTGTTATTCAGGGTGTCGATCGCAGACGAAAGGATGTAGGTGAACATGGCAGAACCCGGATCCCTTACAATGGTCGTATCTGCAATTTTCATAGAATTAAGGCGGAATGAACCAATTCCTTCATTCATCATAAAATATAATGTAGAATCCTGTATTCCGGTACCGTTGCTCACCTTCACGCTAATCAACTGGTTGATGTGTCCCCCTGTTGAAGGATCGTAAGCAGATACGCTTCCAACAGCCGGCATTCCATAGGGCGTTTTATTCACGGAATAAATCTTCCCGTCATATTTATAAAGATTAAATATTCCGATGGCATTGGCGCCAAGGTTGATCTCGCGCGATAAGGTCCATGTGGATGGATCAATCACGGCGATTTTACCTTCGGTGCCCATCCAGCCGCCATTGACTGCCACATACACGGTATCTCCGATGGAAATAACACCGCCGCAATCGCCAGAGATATGATCAACCTGGGCAATCAGCGACAGGTTTGCAGTATCCAGCACCTCCACAAAATATTTGGACAGGGGATATTGTTTCGACACGATCAACCTGTTTTGAAACATACCCAGTCTGGCAAGGCCTGAGTCAGGAATGGCCGCCATCCGTTGAAAGGTATTCAGGTTATATTTTATGATGGAATCCTGGGCGTTGAAAAACGCCACATTCCCGACAATGAGAATATCCTGACCCGATTGGGTGAATACCGTGTTGAATTGATTGACGGCCTTTACAACCGGATCATATGACTGAACTGCTACAAAATCGTTGTATGGAGGAGAATATTCAAACCTTCCGCTGTTCCCGGTGATGATCTGTTTGGTCCAGTCCATGGTTTGTGAAGAAACCGTGAATGAGCCAACCAGCAGTAAACTCAAAGTAATCAATGCAGGTAATTTCATGATGCCATTAGTCAAAAGGATAGATCCTTGCCTTTAACCCGAAAGCTGGAAAAAATTTGAATGGCAGGTCTTCTGGCTTGCTCAGTCTTCCGGGTCTTCCCATCCCGCGAAAGCGGGAAAGTGACAAAAAGAGGTCGAAAGACATTTTTAAGAGCTTACAGCTGCGGGAACAGTTCCGGATTTTCACCGGATTCCCTTTTCACTTTTTTCTGAAGAAAATCACAAAAAAGAACCAATCATATGTCACCGGCAAACTTACAAAAATTAGCTTTACAACTTGCCGATGGCGCTGTTAATTTCGGCTTTCATCCTTGAAATAAATTTTCCCGGATTGTTCTGGGCACAGGAAAAAGCAAATTCGGTTAGGTCGTTCTTCACCTCTTTTCCATTGACGAATGTAACCAGGTAAAGGGCCTGTGCGTTTATTTCAAATTTTCCTGAGATGGTTGCATTCGATTTATCCTCCGTATTAAGCACCCTGAATTTTATAGTCCCCGCCTTTACCTCACCGGCATACTCCGATTGCATCAGTTTCCTGGTATGATCTTCAATGGATTGATCAATCGGGCATCGTTCGCTGGTATGGAAATAATAGATCTCCAGCCTCGGGCTGACTTTGGCGGGCGTTGGTTTTTGTGCACCTACACCCATGCCCTGCAGGATCAGGATCAATCCAAGGAACAATTTCAAAGTTCTTTTCATGCTGTTTCAGTTATTTGGGTCCGGGTGATTCAGCAGGCGCAGGGCCGGTTGACCAGGAAATATCCGAAGAACCCTCCGAAGGCGATACTGGCATAGGGGTTACTCGTGATCGCACATGTTCCTGACGCACATCCGACAAAATGATAATATAAAAATCCCGCGATCCCGCCTACGGCTATCGCGATAATGCTTTTCCGGAAATCGCCTGATTTCAGGTATTCTTTTACTGAACGGGGTTTGCTCTTACCTTCACACGAATTTGCCATGATTTTTTTGAATTTGAAATGCAAAGGTAAAATTGTTTTTCAAATAAATCGCTTAAATATCACTATTATATTTTGTTTTCAGTAAAAATTGAAGAACCCCGCCGCCAACAGCAGAGGATGCAATCGCAGGGATTCAGTGAAGTCTAGGCCTTTTTCAGTTTAAACCCCGTGAACAGAAGGTAGATCATCGACAGGAGCAGAAGAACCAATCCGCCAGCCTGGCCCATATGATCGGAAAGAAGGCCCATTAATGGAGGGATTACAGCACCGCCAGCCACACCCATGATCATAAGCCCCGAAATTTCGTTGGCCCTATCCGGCATTTTCTGCAAGGCTGCCGAGAAAATGATGGAAAAAACGTTGGCCACCGCAAATCCAAGGATAAAGATCAGCACCAGGATGGCCCACAGGTTGCTCATCATCAGCATCACCACCAGGCCGACGATGGCCACGATCATACTGATTATCAAAAACATTCTACCGGAAAATTTAATCAGAAGGATGGCCCCCACAAAGGTTCCGGTAGTACGGGCGATGAAATAGAGACTGGTTCCCAACCCGGCCTGATCGAGGAGTATGTTACACCGCTCCATCAAAAATTTCGGGATGGTGATGTTCAAACCCACATCGATCCCTACCACGAAAAGAATGCCAAGGAAGAACATCAGGATGGTTTTATCTTTCAGCAATCCGAAACATGCGGCGAAGGAGGATGTCTTGCCTTCGATGGGCTTTTCATCTATCTGTGTGAAGAACAACCACAAGGTAGACAGGAGGGTGACCACTGCAAAAATCGGGAAAAGCAATTTCCAGTTTCCCAGACTTGCCGCAGCAAACCCGGCAATGACCGGACCAAGGAATGAGGCAATGGCCTTGATGAACTGACCCCAGGTGAGGCTGCTGGTGAGCCGGTCGCCCCTGACTACGTTTGACAACAACGGATTTAATGATACCTGCAGAATGGTATTGCCAATGCCCAATAAGGCAAAGGCCACCAGTACCACTTCGAAGCGGTAGGCGATCAGCGGCACCAGCATTGCTACAAAGGTAACCGCCATGCTGAGTACAACCGTCTTCTTGCGTCCGATTGAATTCATCAGGAGGCCGGTAGGCACCGAAAATACAGCAAACCATAAAAATACCATCATTGGCAAAAGGTTGGCCAGGCTGTCGCTCAGGGCGAAATCCTGTTTTACATAGTTGGTCGAAATGCCAACAACATCGACAAATCCCATGATAAAAAACCCGAAAAGAACGGGCATGACCTTAGAAAAGGAGTTTTCGTTTTTCATCGTATTCATTTAAATGTCATCCACGACAAAAATAACGAATTAAGATTGACGAATTGGACTCCGGAAATTTAAAACCTAACATAGTTTACCGGCTGATTCACTCCATATCAAAAATTAACTATTTAAATTCGCTATAAATTATAACGTATTTATACGCTATAATAATTTATAACGTATATTTGCGACATAAAAAATTCACCTATAAAATGGCCTACGCAAAAACGGATCTATTTGATCACAAATTAAATTCGACTGCAGTGTTGTTCAAGGCGCTGGCACACCCTGCCCGACTTGCAATATTGCAGTACCTGGCAGAAACCAAGGTATGTATCACCGGAGATATTTCAGATGAATTGCCCTTGAGCCGGACCACAGTGAACCAGCATCTGACAGAATTAAAAAATGTCGGATTGATCCAGGGGACCGTTGACGGGGTAAAGGTGAATTACTGTCTGAACCCTGAGAAACTTAAAGAATTCAGTGAACTTGCAACCTCTTTTTTCGAAGAGATTTCCCGGCAAACAAACATCGAATGCAAATAAGAGCTATATCATCCTCAAATCCTCAAATCCCCAAATTTCAATCTATGCGAATTCTAATTCTATGTACCGGTAATTCATGCCGGAGCCAGATGGCAGAAGGATTTTTAACATCGTTCGATCCACGGCTGGAGGTTTTCTCAGCCGGCACTCACCCCGCACCCCATGCCAACCCTCATGCTGTTGCGGTGATGAAGGAGTTGGGAATTGATATTTCTGGCAATAAACCAAAGCATGTTGATCTCTTTCTTGCTGATTCTTTTGATTATGTGATCACGGTTTGCGGCGGCGCCATGGAAACTTGTCCGGCTTTTATTGGCACGGTCAAAACCCGCTTGCATATCGGGTTTGATGATCCAGCTGATGCCATTGGGACTCCGGAAGAGGTAATCACTGTTTATCGCAGGGTTCGCGATGAAATCAGAGAGGGCTTTAGCGCTTTTTATGATGAAAAGATTAAATGAACGATATAACTTTTAGATCGTTATGATGACCGGTTACATTCACGGAGAGATTGAGACAACTGCTGGTTTATTCCCCCGGATTGAAACCCGATGGAACCGTTCTGACTATTGGGGAGCAATAAAGACACGCTGGTCTGTTGGACGCATGAAATACCGGGTTGCACCAGGGATTTATGCCGTTGGTGATCCCGACCGGAACTCCCGGGTGTTCGTGACGGGGAATTATAAACTCAGCTTCGATCACCTCCGCAGGGCCCTTACTGGGATGAATGGCTGGATTCTAGTCATTGATACCAAAGGGATCAACGTTTGGTGTGCTGCAGGGAAAGGAACCTTCAGCACCAAGGAAATAGTCAGGCGCATCCGGATTCACCATCTTGAACAGGTAGTTGACCACCGGAAGATCATTGTACCTCAGTTGGGTGCAACCGGTGTGGCCGCCCATGAGGTAAAGAAAATGACCGGGTTCACCGTGATTTACGGACCCGTATTGGCTGAGGACATCAAAGCCTTTATCGATGCTGGGCTCAAGGCAACCGAAGCCATGAGGCACGTAACCTTTCCCCTGGTTGAAAGGGTTAAACTGATACCGGTAGATATTTTTTACGGAAAATATTACATGGTGATTGTTCCGTTGGTTTTTCTTATTCTTTCAGGTCTATATCCCGGCGGGTACTCCGTTGATCTTGCTTTGATCTCAGGAGGAAAGTCAGCCATTAACCTTTTTTCAGGTTACTTCGCCGGTTGTGTTCTCACACCTGCCCTTCTGCCCTGGATTCCTTTCCGAAGGTTTTCAGCCAAAGGTGTTGTAACCGGATGGTTTGTGGCCTTGCTGCTTCTGTTGGCTGGTACGTTGGGGTTGACCCTGACTGAGAAAGTTTCATGGTTTCTGATGATGGGGGCACTGTCGTCATTTATGGCCATGAATTTTACAGGATCCTCAACCTATACTTCGCTATCGGGGGTGCAGAAAGAGATGAAAACTGCTTTGCCGGCTCAGATTGCCATGGCCTCACTGGGTTTCATGGGATGGATCATAACTAAATTTGTTTCAATATGAACGGACTTGTATATCTTACTGATGTCGTAACCCTTGTACTGGATAGGTCGAAGTGCAGTGGTTGCCGTATGTGCATGGAGGTTTGTCCGCATGCTGTTTTTGGAATCGAACATAAAAAAGCGGTAATCCTGCACAAGGATTTCTGCATGGAGTGTGGCGCCTGTGCTAAAAATTGCAAAGAAGGGGCCATCACTGTAAAATCGGGCGTTGGCTGCGCCGCCGGTATCATCAATGGCATATTACGCGGAACCGAACCAACGTGTGATTGCGGGTCGACCGGAAATTGCTGTTAATCCTCAAATCTTCACATCCTCAAATTCTTTAATATGAAAACAAAATTAAACTTTCTTGACCGTTTCCTGACTCTCTGGATTTTTCTTGCCATGGCCATTGGCGTCTTCTGGGGATGGCTTTACCCGGGCATTGCCGGATTCTGGAATTCAATGTCATCAGGAACCACCAACATCCCGATCGCCATCGGGCTCATCGTCATGATGTATCCCCCTTTGGCCAAAGTAAAATACGAAGAACTGGGCGATGTCTTCAAAAATACCAAAATCCTGGGATTGTCGCTGGTTCAGAACTGGCTGATCGGTCCGGTGCTGATGTTCCTTCTGGCCATCATCTTCCTGCAATTCAACATCGACTATATGTATGGGCTGATCCTGATCGGACTGGCACGCTGCATTGCCATGGTGATCGTATGGAATGAGCTTGCCAAAGGCGATACAGAGTATTGCGCCGGCCTGGTGGCCTTCAATTCCATCTTCCAGGTACTCCTCTTTTCCATATACGCCTACCTCTTTATCGCAGTGTTCCCTGCCTGGTTCGGACTTCCGACCAACAGCGCCGTTGAAGCCATCACCATCAAACAGATCGCCGAAAGCGTATTCATCTACCTCGGCATCCCCTTTCTGGCCGGATTTCTGACCCGGTTCATCCTGATCCGCGTAAAAACCAAAGAGTGGTATCACACGAAATTTGTTCCCAGGATCAGCCCGCTGACCCTGATCGCACTGCTCTTTACCATCCTGGTGATGTTTTCTCTCAAAGGAGAATATATTGTGAAAATTCCGATGGATGTAGTCCGGATCGCCATTCCGCTAACCATCTATTTCATCATCATGTTCCTGCTCTCCTTTTTCATGAGTAAAAAGGCAGGCGCCACATATGAACAGTCGGCCACCCTTTCGTTCACCGCCGCAAGCAACAACTTTGAACTGGCCATTGCTGTAGCCATTGCCGTTTTCGGAATTAACTCCGGAGAAGCTTTTGCTGCCGTAATCGGGCCCTTGGTCGAGGTACCGGTGCTTATCGGTTTGGTGAATGTGGCCCTATGGATCAAGCGGAAATATTTTGACCCCGCACCTTCTTTTTGATTTACAAAAATGGTATCCCTGCTCGGAACAATTTTATTATATTTGTTGAAACCAGCCCCGGACTGTCCGGGTCAGTTTCTGTTGCCAGTCATCCCCTATAAATAAACAATGTCCTGATTATCAATTAATACTTTCAAGCCATGACAAAATCATTAAAAGGAACCCAAACAGAACAAAACCTGCTTAAAGCATTTGCAGGAGAATCACAGGCCCGCAACCGGTATGAATTTTTTGCCAGCGTAGCTAAAAAAGAGGGCTATGAACAAATTGCCGCAATCTTCATGGAGACTTCAAACCAGGAGAAAGAACATGCCAAACGGTTTTTCAAATTTCTCGAAGGCGGGATGACTCAAATCACGGCCTTGTATCCTGCAGGAATTATCGGCACGACCAAAGAGAACCTGAAGGCTGCTGCTGAAGGTGAAAACGAAGAGTGGACCGTGTTATATCCGCAGTTTGCCGAAGTTGCGAAAGAGGAGGGATTTATGGATGTAGCCACTGCATTTAAGATGATCGCTAAAGTGGAGGCAGAACATGAACGGCGCTACTTAAAACTGCTTCAGAACGTTTCGGAGGACAAGGTATTCATGAAGGAGGGAAAGGTTTGGTGGAAATGCCTCAACTGCGGATACGTTTATGAATCTGCGAAGGCCATGGAAAACTGTCCAGCCTGTTTGCACCCGAAGGCCTATATGCAACTGCGCGAGGAAAACTATTAACCGAAAAACGTCACCTAATCGTCACCGGCCTTGCCGAAGTATAGCATTATACGCAAGTATAGACCGAATGATGGCTTAAAATCAGGGAAACCTTCGAGGTTAACAGGATAATAGTGGGTGAAAAAGCCGGGTTCAATACCGAACATGTCGGTCAACGGTATGCCGGCCCCCACGCCCAGATAACCTCCAAACCCAAATGAGTTCTGATTGATGTTAAAGGTCTGACTGTTGGTATTTGGCGTGTACATGTTGTTGCCATAAACATTCACCAGGTTGTACTCTGCTCCTTCAACCACGAAAATTGATTTGATCACCTGCGTGTAGCACATGGTTGCGCCGGCCTGGATGAAAAAGTTAATTTTTGATTTCAGGGGAATCGAAAGCTGGTATCCGAGGTCGATCATGACCCGTCCCTCTCTTCCTATGATCGGGACCATCCGGATATCAGGATAGGAAAGATAGGTATTGTAGGGGTCTACCCGAAGTGTAACCACATCTTCAGCCCTGAGTTGGGTATAGTTTGCCTGCAGGAAAATGCTGTTCCAACGGTTAAAATTAACCCTGACAAACAGGCCACCGCTGAAAGCCACATTGTAATGCATATTTGTGGGATATCCATCCACCAGGACCGTGTCGGTCGCCCCCAGTGCCAGTTTGATATCCCTGTACCAATAGGTGTTCGACATGACATAGTTCACATTGTTGACATTTCCAGGTGTTCCGTTATAAAAATCTGCGGAATATTTATTGGGAAAATAGGCGCCAAAATTGAGACCGAATTCAATCCTGTGAACTACTGTATCTTTCTCCACTTCATCCGAGCCTTTCCAATCATGTTTTTGAGCCTTTTTTTGCCCCTGGGATTTGGACACTGATACGTTGTCCTGTCCTGCCGACTGAAGGGACATCATGCATAATACTGAAATGATGATCAAAAATGTTCGCAAAGCGTTGATTATTTGTAGCGGTTATCTATTTGGCTCCAAAATTAGTAACTTTTCAGGAAAATTTATTTGGCATTGCAACCATTTTGATGGTAATTTTGTCTGGTATTAGAAAATGACTACGAATAATCAGGACCATATGAAAAGTTTAAAGACTTTATGTTTAAATATAACGGTCCTGGCGCTTTTTGGATTCACCCTTTCATCTTGCTTTAAACAAGATATAAACCCGTCGGGATCAGAGTACTCTATTCTGGAACAGTTGGCCATTGATGAACTCAGTGTTGATGCAGCCGATGACGATATGTGGGATGACATGAACAATTTTTTAGATGCCGGCGGATACAAATCAACCGGGGCGCTGCCCTGCAATGTGAAAGACAGCGTAAAGATTATCGGGGATACCGTCATTCATACGCTTCAATACAACGGGGTAAACTGCATCGGTACGCGCTTTCGCTCCGGTCAGGTAATCATGAAACACAATAAGAAACAGCGGTGGGGTGACCAAGGTGCAAAAGTGTTCGTGACCATGAAAAACTATAAGCTGACCCGGATGACAGCAGGTAAATCGATCATCCTCAATGGGACTAAAATCTATGAAAATATAAGTGGCGGAAGAGTCAGTGAGATTAAAATCGGGGGCAATCTGCTTGTTCAAAGGGGAATGGGATTGTTTTCTGTCACCTTCGATAGTGCGACGACCCAAACCTGGGAGATGGCCCGTCAGCGGATTTTCAAGGGTGCCATTGGAAATATTCTTGTGATTTCCACCGGTTTCGGTTCCATGCCTGGATATAACTATCTGGTTTATTGGGGTTCAAACCGTACTGGGGTTCCTTTCCTCAGCCAGATCATCAGCAATGTGATCTACAGGGAAAATTGCACTGGATTTCCCTGCGAAGGAAAAAAGATTTTAATGCTGGGTGGTGCAAAAAACAATGTCATTAACTTTGGATTTAATGATAATAACAAGCCGGTAACGGGAACAGAATGTCCGACAAAACTACAACTTGAATGGCAGGCAATAAACTTAAGCGGAAGCAATTATATTAAGCTGTAGTCCGGCCTGCATGAATTCAAGGGTCTAAAAGATATTCCCGATTCCGATATACAAGCCACTGGTTCCATCCTGCTTACGCAAAGCCATGCCATAATCGACGGAGATGATGAAATTGTCGTTGATGGCAATGCGCAATCCAATGCCGGTGGCGAGGTGCAATCGATCGCTGTTTTCGGAAAAATAAAAGGACTGTTTATCCTCGGGAACTGTATTGGTGTAAATTTTATGATCCTGAACAACCATTCCGCCATCTAGAAAAGCGGTGAGGCCAAGGTAAATATTCTGCTTAAACACAACCGATTTGAAAAATTTCCAGCGCAGTTCAACATTGCCGAATGCCACTCCATCGCCGACAATACGGTTACGCAGCACCCCGCGTATTGTTCGGGCGCCGCCAAGTCCGTCAGGTTTGGTGGTGAGGCTGTAGGAACTATAAATGTATGGCAGGATATAAAAAGGGGTGGTACCACCGATTGTCCCTTGATAACTTACCTGGTACGCGGCCACCAGTCTCTTTTTTACCAGGGGAATATACTGGCGATGCGTAATGACAAGTTTTACAAACGCATAGGGGTTGTTCCCCAGGAAAGTCGGTGCACTCAGAAGCATGATTTCAGACCACAACCCCCTGTTTGGCGCTGCCTCATTGTCGCGGGTGTCGTAGACTAACCCGGTTTTCAGGTAAATGGTGGTGCCCCCATCTTTTTCCTGGTTCCGGATCAGACCGTAGTTCACATACTGATCATACAATAAGGATGTATCCGGTAGTTTGTTTTCCTCCTTTTTACCGCTGTTCATGCGGTCGATATTCACTGTGGCAGCAGAAATTGCAATGATGTTGATCCCTGCAATCCAACGCAACTTCTGGCCAAGGACAGGTCCCTGGAAATCGGCCATGATCCGTAACATCTTGCGCTCATGCTTGTAGAAAACCCGTGAGAGATAATCATCCGATCCCTCCTGGGTTAGGGATGGAAGATAATTTGCTTCAGCCCCGTTGAAACCATAAAAATCAAGCGCCCGCTCGGTGAGGTAATCCAGATCAGCTGTAACCCGTATTTTTCCCGGTATAAGGTATTTTGAATCATAAAACAGCTGGTAAACTGCACTTCCTTTGGTAAACCAGGAACATTCAGCATAAATGGTGTGTTTGTACTCCGGGTAGGTAGTTCCATCTCCGTAATAGAAAACCTGGCCGAGAACACCCAACTGAAGCCCCTGGTCAGCATCATAACCTACCACGGGCAATCCGGCCCAGGTCCATCCTTTACGGTTCTTCTCCTTAACAGGAAGCATCGCTGAATCAGCCTGTCCAAAACTGGAATAAACGAAACAAAAACAAAGTAGGGTAAGCTTGAATCTGGTTTTTGTCATCTCACCGGCGCTTTCGCAAAATGTAGAGAATGAATGCTGATATTATTAAACTAACAAGGATTACCAGGATGTTGCCGGTCGATCCAAAATTTTCGTAATCACCGCCAATGATACCCTGTTGTCCCAGATAGGTAACGGTGACAACCAATCCGTTTTGAATAAAGTGGGCAAAAATTGGGATCCACAGCGAGCCGGTCCAGTAAAAAAGGTATCCAAATACAATTCCAAGCATCAGCCGGGGAAGGAAACCGTAAAACTGCATGTGCATGGCCGAAAAAAGGAGGGCAGCAATCAAAATTGCCACATGAATATTACCCAGCCACTCTTTTAACAGCCGCTGGATCAATCCGCGGAACATGAACTCCTCCCCGATGGCCGGCAGTACGGCAATCATCAGCATGTTGAACAAGAAACTGCCCACCGTGGGCATTTGCATAAACGCTTCGGTAAGTTTGGCGGCCTCCTTTTCGGTGGCCTTCATCCACTCCTCCATCCCCCTAAGAAATTCAGGCAATTTCATCATGTCATTCACCGAAACCATCCAGTTGATCAGCGGAAGGGAGGCCAGCATCAGTACCAATGTGAGAAGGTATATCAGCCATTTTGACGGTTTGTCAAGACAGAGATACCGTTTACTGCTGCGTTCAAAAAAGTATCCTGCAAGCAAGGAAGGGAAAATAAAGAGTCCGAATGATTGGATTACCTGGAAATACTTGAGTAATTTGAGTGTTACAGGATTTTCAAAATCTGACAGCGCGGATAAGATATCCTTCATCCCAACACCGAATAACGGTGAAGCCATCACCATACCCAGGAAAAAGGTAACCGCAAAACTTGAAATTATGAGCAGTATGGCAAACAGGAGTCGCGTGAAGGGCGTCAGGCTTTCAAGGATGGGCTGTTTCGGAAAGTCCACGGTTTTTGGCTATTTTTGCGGCTAAATTAGCACAATTTGGCAAAGATCGGAAATATCGACCTGGGAGACTTCCCGCTATTTCTGGCACCCATGGAGGATGTGACCGATTCTCCGTTCAGGGTCATTTGCAAACACTATGGAGCTGATGTGCTGGTTACCGAATTCATCGCAGCCGAAGGATTGATCAGGGATGCCGTGAAAAGCAACAACAAGATGCGGTTTGAACCGGTTGAACGTCCCATCGGCATTCAGATTTTTGGAGAAAATGTTGAATCGATGATGAAAGCTGCTGAAGTTGCGGAGGCAGCCGGACCAGATTTCATCGACCTGAACTTTGGATGCCCGGTACGTAAAATTGTGATGAAGGGCGGCGGCGCAGCCTTGCTGCAGGATATTCCAAAGATGGTACGCATGACCGAAGCCGTGGTTAAGTCGACCCGGTTGCCTGTGACAGTGAAAACCCGCCTGGGCTGGGATGAGGCTCACAAGGATATTGTAGATATCGCTGAGCGGCTTCAGGATGTCGGAATAAGCGGCATCGCCATCCACGGGCGCACCCGGGCACAACTCTATGGCGGTGAAGCCGACTGGACGCTCATCGGTGCGGTGAAAAACAACCCGGTGATGCATATTCCTGTTTTCGGCAACGGCGATGTCGATTCAGGGCCTAAAGCCGAGGAGATGCAAAACCGGTATGGCGTCGATGGAATCCTGATCGGCCGGGCAGCAACCGGAAATCCATGGATATTCAGGGAGATCAAGTCATGGCTCAAGGATCATTCCATCCCTCCACCGCCCTCTATCGCCGAAAGAGTTGCAATCGTTCGGCAACACCTCGAAGCGTCAATCCCATACAAAGGTGATCGCGCCACGTTATTTGAAATACGAAAACTCTACAGCGGATATTTCCGGGGAATTCCCAACTTCAAAACCTGGCGGATGAAGATGGTGACAGCTGAATCAACTGAAATGGTTTTGAAAATACTTGATCAGGTCGAAAACGCTGTCTAAACATTCCAGGCAGCCAGGAAATTTTCAGGTGTTAAAACCGCAATTTCACTCAGTTTGTAGTCTTTTATATTCCGTGTGATAATCGCTTCAATGCGTTTATCCTGAACTGCAGAAAAATGCTGCAAGGCATCTTCAAAATCCTTAAATCCGGAATTAAGTGCAAGGAGAACGATGTTTCTGTCCATTGTAAGGATATCAGTAATTGAAAGCAACTGAGTCAGTTTTTCAATTACTTTTTCATGTCTGGCGGTCTGTCTGAGCAAATAGTAAACATTGCTATAGGTAACCGGCGTAACAAAACCTTTGATTTTATTTCCTTCGCACAATGAAAAGATACCTGAGGCAAATTCGGAAAAGGGTTTTCTGTCAAAGAAAAAATCCAGGATTACATCGGCATCTATCAGAATTCGTTTCATTGCAGATACTTTTCTGATAATCCCTTGACCAATTCTTTCTTATAATCAAAATCATCCGGAGCCTTAAAGGAACCTTTCAGAGATTTAACAATTGGCGTGATTTCGATATCAGATTTCTGTTGTTCCCTGGTAATCGCATTCAAATAATTCTCAATAAGATCGGATAAACTTCTGCCTTTATCTTGGGCATAAGCTTTTGCCCTTTCAATTATTGCGTCATCTATTGTCAGCGTCAACTTTGTATTCATGACGGTTCGGTGTTTTATTCTGAAAACAAAGATAGATCAAATTATTTACACGTGCAAATATATTTTTAAACACACGTATTAAATTATAATTGCCCTCGTGGGACCAATTATTTCGGCTGTTCAGGTTCATCCTCCGCCTCATCACTCTTGGCATTTTTAATGCGGTCGAGCATTTCCTGTGGCAATTGATCGCTGTAGGCTGAGTCAGGAATGTTCTCTGTGTCTTTTCCCCGTCCGTATTTGATCTTGAGATTGTCCATCGGTCCCGTAACTTTCATGGGAATGCCGATAATTCCCAGCGGCCCAAGACCAAGTCTGACCCTCAGGTTTAATTTACTGTCGAAGGTGGTGGTTCCTGAAATTCTCACCCGGATTCCCTTCACCTTGAATTTGAACTGTTCCAGCGTAACTGTATTATTTCTAATTGTAGAATTGATATCAACCTTCGATAGATCTGGATTGCTCAACCCCTCTTTCTGCGTGCCTTTGCTGATATCATTAAACAGTTTAAGTCCATAAATTTTTACTTTTTTAATGGAGAAGACTCCTCCTCCTTCAAGAGATGGCAGCACCGGGAACATCCGGGCATCAAGCATGCCCTTCACACTGTAATCAAGCGAAACCACACCTTCCGCCTTTCCCGCCGACGGGGCCATTTCACGGATCATGGCAACCTCATTGTACGCCCGTTTGATATCAAAATCCACGGCCTTGATATGAAAATCAAAGAAACCCTTCACCGGGGTGACACTTCCGTAAGTGGCATCCATGGCCACCCTGCAACCGATGATGTTAAATCCGGTTTCCTTTAACACCAGGATTCCCTCCTCCAGGTCGATTTCTCCCTTGAGATCATTGATCTCAAGACCCCGGAGGGTTGTTTTTTTCACCTCAGCCTTGAAGTTTATATCCAGATCCCTGGGAATGATAACCACCCCGGTTTCGACGGTGGCTATTGCCTGTGCCGAGCTCTGTACCGGCGCCAATGCTGTGAATTCATCGACGGTGATCAGGTCTGAATTCAACTGAAAATTCCCCTTCAGGATTCCTCCCTGAGATAGAATATAGCTGATGGTGTTCTGCATGAAACCCTTTAGCCTGAAATCCGAGGCACCATAATTTGCCAGGAAATTGTCAAACCAAATCTTGTCCTGGTCAAACCTGAAATCACCTGTTTTTATAATAAAAGGCCTTGGATAATCTTCGGATGTCATTGCAATATTCCGGAGTTTCAGTAACCCGGAATTGTGAAGCTTTTCATACCGCCCTGCATTGGCATCGCTTTGTTTACCCTTGAGTGAAAGGTCCGTTTCGAGATGCCCATCCAGTTCCAGCCCCTTTCTTGAGAACACCTTGTAAATCCTTCCCAGGTCAATCACCCCGTGCGACTGCACTTCGTAACGCAGGTCATCAAAATCCTCAAGGGCAGCCTGCATGGTAAAGGTCTTCCCTTCAAACTGAAAGGTCAGGGGCCGGATTTTAACTGACAGATCTTTCATTTTGCCGGTTGGATCGGTAGCCAGCGCAACAATCTCAATTTTTTCAACCGGATGGGGATAATATTTTGTACGTACCGACCCGTTTTTCAGGTTGATCTGTGCCGAAGTAACCGGGAACTTCTTCTTTTCCGGGAGATAACTACCCTTCACATTCACATCAAAATCCAACATTCCTGAAAAATCGATGCTGTCCATCGGGAATACCTGTTTCAGCTCAGCCAGGTTGCAACCTGCGCTCAGATGGGCATCAACCGTCCTATCCCTGACACTGGTCAGCCTGAAAAATCCCATGATCTGGTTTTTTAAAAAATTGGCCTGCAGGTTTTCAAGATTGATCACGATATTTTTGTAGTTGTTGTCAGGGCAGGATGCATCCAGGGAAAAGTTGATTTTACTTAGCGCCTGGGGCAGATCCCTGTATTTCAAATACCCCCCGGTGAGTTTGGTCATCAGGTTGAATTTCGGTATGCTCAGGATAACGGTATCTGTTTCATTCCGGATCCCTTTCTTTACAGGCCCGGTGACATAATATCCCTCAGCATTCAGATTGAGATCGTACATGCCGCGGAGCTCTGCCATTTTAACGTCAAGGGCTTTCGACCATTTTGCCAGATCAATACTGGCATTGACCTTGGCGAAAATCCATGGATGTTTTGATTGCCTGACCTTAAACCGGGCACTGAGAAATTCCCGCTCCATGATCGAAAGAAAGTTCAGGCTGACCTGATATCCCTCTTTTTCAAAATTAAAATTCCCGTGGAATTGTATCGGAATATCCTTGATCTTCAGGTCGTTCTTTTCGAAATTAACGGACAGGGTCCGGGTATTGACTTTGGTGGATAGTTGGGCAGTCACCGGTTTTGAATCCAGGTATGTTGTGTGCGCATAAACGAGGTCGAGTGCCTCTATCCTCACATCGGAGGTGAGATTGAAGAAGTCGTTGGTGATCTTGCTGGTGCCGGCATAGTTGAGCCCATGGGCAACAACACGGACCGGAATGGCAGGATCAGCATAAATGACCTGGCAATTTTTAAAAATGATGCGTTCGATGTTCAGTTCTGCGCCCGATGACGTGGTTGTATCCGATGCATCTTTCGCCGAATCTCCTGAATTATAAACATCGAAATTGGCGGCTCCCTTTTCATTGTATAGAATGTTGATCCTGGCCTGATCCAGATACACCCTGGTGATAATAATGGTTTTTTCAAACAGGCTTTTCACATTCACACCAAAGGCGATCTCGCGGGCGCCGATCAGGGTATCCTTATCAAAAGGGGAGGATGATTTCAGAGAAAAACCGGTGAGGGTGAGGGTAAGATTCGGAAAATGGCTGAAGAAGGAGAGATCCATTTTGGTAAAATTCAACTCGCTCTTCAGCTTCCTGTTGGCCAGATTTTTCACCTCCCGTTCGATCCTTTCCTGGAAGAGAAATGGGGTAAGAATGAGAATGAGCAAAAAGGCAACCAGAATGCTCCCGGTAATTTTCAAGGCTTTTTTCATTATTCGCCAAAAATCTATCAACAGTTGTAATTAGTCTTTCTCAAACCCGTACTTCCAAACCATCGCAGCGAGAACAGCTCCCAGGATGGGGGCCACAAAGAACAGCCAGAGATGAGTCAAAGCCTTTCCGCCGGCGAATAAGGCAGGACCAAGGCTTCGCGCCGGATTTACAGATGTCCCTGTCACCGGAATCGTGACAAGATGGATCAGCATCAGTGTGACCCCAATTGCAAGACCGGCCATCGCCCCATTACCAAATTTAGAAGTGGTTGCAAGGATCACGAACAGGAAGAGGAATGTCATTACAGTTTCAATTATGAAGGCACTCTGCATACTGTATTCCATGAGATATCCTTCTCCCCAGCCATTTGCACCAAGGGCGTATTCTCCCATTACAAAATCAGGTTTTCCAAATTGAATCACATATAAAACCCCGGCTCCCAATATGGCCCCTATACACTGGGCGATGATATATCCAATGGCATCTTTGACCTCCATCTTTCCTGCTACAAGAACACCGATTGTCACAGCAGGATTAACATGACAACCTGAAATTCCTCCAATGGCATAAGCCATTGCAACTACTGTAAAGCCAAAGGCGATGGCAATACCAAGCAATCCGATACCGCTTGGACCAACCCCCGCGATTCCTGAGATCACTGCAGATCCGCAGCCAAAAAAAACGAGACTGAATGTCCCAATACACTCTGCCAGATACTTTTTCATAATGATTGCATTAGGGTTTATACTGCCGTTCAACCAGTTCAGAAAGTCTGATGAACGCATTTGAACTGGTATCCCAGAAATTTTTCTTGAGCATGAGGTCGAGGTAATCTGCTGCCTGATCAAGGTTTTTAAATCCGCTCAGCGTTTCAATGGTCTCATTGTATTCGCGCAGGTTTCCATCAAACAGTTCATTGATAAACATGAACTTATCATTGATGCTGATGGCACTCTTCAGGTTCTGAAACCGTTCGGAGGGAATCTTTGGACTGAAGGTCTTTTCCCTGGCGTCTTGTAACTTGACATTGAAGGAGGGTTCTTCTGCAGCAAAGAGGTCCATTTCACGGGATCGGGTCTGTTTCTTTGAAACGGATGCTGTTTCAGTGTTCACAGGGGCCGGACCGGGAGGTTTAAACTGCGCTGGCTGCTCAAGTTTCACCTCCACTGCAGGGGGCGTATGCCTGATGGTCGGTGCATACTCAGGAGTGGGGGCTTTTTGGAACACTGCAGTTTGGGCAGGTTCATTCTGGGGAACCTTTGTGATTATCCTGTTCCTGATGATTTTTTCATAGGCAAAATGCGGATCGTTCATCCGCTGCAACAGGATCATATCCTCATAGAATTTCCGCAGATTCTCCATGAGAATATCAAATTCGATCTGAGGAATTTTATCTCCATGTTGCTGAATGGTACCATATTGTTCATTGATTGCCTCGAGCAACCATTGCAGCTCGTTTTTAATAAGCTCCTTGTTCATGATTTTATTTTTTCCTGGTCGCCGGAAATTTTTACTTTTGTATCAATTCCAGCCATAAAAATACAAAATATTAACCTCCTTAAATGCAGATTGAAAAAAATATTCAGGTGAATCGCCTGGGATGGATTGAGGTGATTTGCGGTTCCATGTTTTCAGGGAAAACCGAGGAGCTGATCCGCAGGTTGAAGCGTGCAAAAATTGCCAGACAGAAAGTTGAAATTTTTAAGCCTGAAATTGATAAACGGTACCATGATGTCAATGTGGTTTCCCACGATGAGAATGCCATCCTTTCAACCCCGGTGCAGTCAGCTTCAGAGATCCTCCTGCTTACCAATGATGTGAATGTAGTAGGGATCGACGAGGCACAGTTTTTCGATGATGAACTACCTGCAGTTTGCAATACCCTTGCCAGCAGCGGTATCCGTGTAATCGTTGCCGGGCTTGATATGGATTACCTTGGAAAACCTTTTGGCCCGATGCCCGCCCTGATTGCCATCGCTGAAGATGTTACCAAGGTGCACGCCGTATGCATGAACTGCGGAGACCTCGCCCAATTTACCCACCGCATGGTAAAGGATGATCACCTGGTGATGCTGGGTGAGATGGAATCATATGAACCACTCTGCAGAAGATGCTACCTGGAGAAGACGAAAATAATTTGAGAATTAACATCCCCAAATTTTTTTTGTATTTTTGCCTTCACAAAAAATCAAACCCTATGAAAAAAATCGCATTGGCCATTCTGGCAATTGTTTTTATCTTCAATTTCACATCAATGTCTCAACCTAAAACCGACAAAAAAGTGGTAAAATTTGTAATTCATACCGATTATGGTGACATGACAGGCTTTCTCTATAATGAGACCCCGCAGCACCGCGACAACTTTGTTAAGCTTTCTAAATCAGGATTTTATGATGGCACGATGTTCCATCGCGTCATCAGTGGATTCATGATCCAGGGTGGCGACCCCGACTCAAAGAATGCAAAACCCGGCCAGCAACTGGGTATGGGTGGACCCGGATATACGGTACCAGCTGAATTCAACAAGACTTTCATTCATAAAAAAGGCGCCCTTGCTGCTGCACGGACAGGTGATCAGGGCAACCCAACCAAAGCCTCCTCAGGTTCGCAATTTTATATCGTCCAGGGTAAAAAAGTTCCGGCCTCCCAGCTTGGGGCCATTTACACTCCTGACCAGAAGAAAGTATATGAAACGATTGGTGGGGTTCCCTTCCTCGATACGCAGTATACTGTGTACGGTGAAATCACCGAAGGGCTTGATGTGATCGATAAAATCGCCGCAGTTCAGAAGGATGGAAATGATCGTCCTGTTAAGGATGTGAAGATGACAATCAAGATAGTGGAATAAAACGTGACACGTGACACGTGACGCAATTGAGTACCATGAAGGAGCGAATTGATCGGTTGTTAGCCGAAGTAGATTCAATTAAAGCTGTGAGCCTTGATGAGGTTGAGCAGCTTCGTATCAAATACCTCAGTAAAAAGGGGCTGGTTTCAGTATTATTTGATGATTTTAAAACTGTTCCCTCAGAGAAAAAGCGGGAGGTGGGACAGATTTTGAATGAGCTGAAAAACAAAGCACAGCTGAAACTCGACGAATTGAAATCTGCATTTGGATCCAAAGAAGAAAACCAGGTTTCATCGCTTGATCCTACCCGGCCTGTTGACCATATGGAACCCGGCACCCGGCACCCGCTGTCGATTGTGCGTAACCAAATCATCGAGATATTTGGCAGAATTGGTTTTACTGTGGCCCAGGGTCCTGAAATTGAGGATGACTGGCATAATTTTTCCGCATTGAATTTCACGGCCGATCACCCGGCCCGGGATATGCAGGACACCTTTTTTATAACCGAAGATTCCGGTATTCTGCTTCGTACCCATACCTCATCTGTGCAAATCCGCACCATGGAAACCAGGAAACCGCCTATCAGGATGATTTTCCCCGGTCGGGTTTTTAGAAATGAAGCGATTTCCGCACGTGCCCATTGCATTTTCCACCAGGTTGAAGGACTTTACCTTGACAAGCATGTTTCATTTGCCGATTTGAAGCAAACGTTGATCTATTTTGCCAAAGAGATGTTTGGGGAACAAACGAAAATCAGGCTTCGTCCCTCCTATTTTCCCTTTACTGAGCCTTCAGGCGAGATGGATGTAAGCTGTAATATATGCGGCGGAACGGGATGCAACATATGCAAATATACAGGATGGGTAGAGATTCTGGGTTGCGGCATGGTGGACCCCCATGTGTTGGAAAACTGCGGTATAGATAGCACAGTTTATACTGGCTTTGCTTTTGGAATGGGTATCGAACGCATTACCATGCTGAAATATCAAATTAAAGACCTGCGGCTGTTTTTTGAGAATGATGTACGGTTTCTCAGGCAATTTACGGGGGCGAAATAGTCTAAAATTTGTTCCGTCGAAAAAGTTTCACCACCAGCCAGAATCCGAAAATTCCAGCCACGCCGAACACAATGCCGCCTATCCAGCGGATTTCGTCCCACTGCGAAATTATGGAGGCCCCAATGATCAGGGCGGCCAGCACAATGGCAATGGCTACCCGGTTGCTTGCATTGTCGATATGCTCAACCAGAGGTTCCAGGCCTTTGACCTCAATCTGGGTTTTAAAACGCCCCTCTTTTATCTTAAAAATGATCTCATTGATGTCGGCCGGAAACTCCTTCAGCAGTTTATAATAATCCTTCAGTGAATCAAAAACCTCTTTGGCGATCTGTTTGGGACTGAATTGTTTTGCGATAAGATCAATGGCGTAAGGTCGCATTTCAAAGGCAAAATCAATTCCCGGGTGGAGCAGCACGGCAACATGTTCAATGGCCATCAAGGCTTTAACCAGGAGATAAATGTCACCTGGTATCCGCAATCCGTTATGAACCAGAATATCCACCGATTCATTCATGATCCTGCCAAAATCCATTTCATCAATGGAGAGATATTTGTAATGTGCCAGCATATCGCCTATCTGGTACTCCAGCTCTTTGAACCGGGAAAAATTGCGTTTGCCCGAAACCAGCAACAATGCTTCAGCCATGGTGTGGGGATCGCGGTCGAGATATCCGAGCACATATTTACCCAGAAACTGCAGATGTGTGGGGCGCAATGTCCCCATCATGCCGAAGTCGATGAAGGAGATTATATCCCCATCAAGCACGAAAATGTTGCCCGGATGGGGATCGGCATGAAAAAAACCATGATTAAAAATCTGGTCAAATACCAGCCTGACGGCCTTTCGGGCAAGAACAAGCGGATCATTTCCTAATTTCAGCAGGGTTTCAATATCTCGGACCTTGGTTCCGTCGATAAACTCCTCGACGAGGATTTTTTTGGAGGTATACTGCGAATATATTTTCGGTACTTTGATATCCGGGTCATGTTCGAAATTATGCCCAAACCTGATAACATTGGCAGCTTCATGACGAAAATCAAGTTCCTTTTTTATGGTTTTTCCAAACTCTCTGACCACACCAGTCAGGTTGATGGCCTCCATTTCGGGGTTGCTCCGCTGCATCCTTCCGGCAAAAAAATTCATCAGGTGCAGGTCCAGTTCAATCTTTTTATCGATACCCGGGCGCTGGATCTTAACACACACACATTCTCCATTAAGCAGCGTGGCCCGGTAGGTCTGGGCCATGGAGGCTGAGGCGAGCCGCGAAGAATCAAATTCTCTGAAAATCTCACCTACCTTCCGTCCCAGTTCTTTCTCAATTTCCCTGATGGCCAGTTCATCCGGCATGGGCTGGGCCTCATCCTGAAGCTTCTTCAGCTCCTCACGCAATTCGATTGGGATAATATCCGGACGGTCGGCAACAATTTGACCGAATTTAATAAACGTAGGGCCCAACTCTTCAATGGCCATCCGGATACGTTCCCACTGATTGTACTTTTCAATCCGGGCCAGGCGTTTTTTCGAAACTAGAAATTTTCCCAGCCCTGAATTGTTTACCCATTCGCTCAGGCCATACTTTACGACAATGCCGATGATCTCACGGGCACGGCCCAGTTCATGAACGGCCAGTCCAATCCTTGTTAACTTCACGTGGATATAATTTTAAATGCAAATACGGTATACTGTGTTACTTCCCTTTGGTCGCCTTGGGGGCCGGTTTTGCCTTAATGGGGGACTTTTTGCCTTCCAGCTTCTTAATCCGTTCTTCCAGCTTCTTTATATCCTCCTGGAGCGGGATGTTCATCTTTTTCATGGTGTTTTTAACCAGCACCTGGATGTCGCTCTCTACCGTTTTTTTAACCTCTTCCGATTTTTTCACCAGATGATCATAGAGTTTTTTGGCCTCTTCCTTGGTCAACTTGTTATCCTTGGCCAAATCTTTTGCTGTCTGGGCAAGTTTTTCGGCATTCATAAATGCATAGTCAAGACCTTTGTCAATTGACTTTTTTAAATCTTCGAACATGGCGAGTCCTCCTATTGTTTTGTTGGTGAATACTGAACTTTTGCTTCCTTTTGGATATTCATTAAATGGATTTCAAGATCGGTCAACATGGTTTCATAGTTCTTGATGGTTTCAAAGCGTATCTCAAATGCAGTAAGAACGTTTTGAATCCCACGTATATTTTCCAGCAACTTGTCTTTTTGAATTTTCTTAAATGGCCCCTCCACCAGGAGCAGGAAATCAGTCTGTTTCAATCCGGGCAGCAGAATGGTGTCAAGCCCCCGATTTCCCAGTAAATAATAGGTATTGAATCGATCTTCATCACGGCAGAAATAAAAGGAACTCCCCATGAAGTCCTCCATTTTAACAAATTCCAGCTCCAGTGTTTTATTAATCAGAAAAGAAAGTCTGTAATCCTTAAAATGACAGGAGATTCCAAAAAGTGTATAGAGTGCAGGCTCAGATCTTATTTCGATTGAAATTTTTTTGGCCATCGCAGGGCACGTTATTTTCGCATAACAAAGTTAACTATTCTGTACTCAAAGGTCAATGTTTTCGCCATTTATTTTTTGCCATGATTTTTCAGCGGCATTTTGCTCGGCCCCTTTGATAGAATAATCCTGTCCCCTTGCGATGGCTTCACCATCCAGCCATAATTCAACAATGTACTGCTTCTTATAGCCTGAACCAACCTCATCGACCACATTGAACTGGGTTTGCCGTTTTTCACGTTGCGCCCATTCGATGATCTTACTTTTGAAATTCACCTCCTGGAGGACCAGTTCATCCATGTTGAAATAATTTCTGATAATGCGGTCAAGGATGATTTTACGCGTAAAATCGTAGCCCTTGTCAAGGTATATAGCGCCAATGAGTGCTTCGAATGCATCGCCCTTGAACGACCGGAAGGTTCCGGTAGATGATCCGTCGAGCTGGATTAGCTGGTCAATTCCCATCTTCTGCGAAAGTTTATTCAGCATTGCACGGCTGACGATTTTCGATCGCATTTCGGTAAGAAAACCTTCATCCTTTGTTGGAAATGTTTTGAAGAGATAATCTGCAGCCACAGCATCAAGGATGGCATCACCCAGGAATTCGAGACGCTCGTTGTTTATCCTGATTCCATTGAGCGTCTCCTGCGTGGCCGATCTATGCAAAAAAGCCAGATGATATAAATGCATATTCCCGGGTCTGTACCCGAGAATACTTTTAATCGCCTGTTTAAGTTGTTTGTCGGACGAAAACTCAGCACCAGCCGGTTTATACGGTCTGAACCTCAAGATGCACTATCCCTTAAATTTCGTGAAGATAACGGTGGCATTGTGACCGCCAAAACCAAACGTGTTGCTTAATGCATAGTTCACCACACGCTTTTGGGCTGTGTGAAAGGTGAAGTTCAACGGCGCAATATCCGGGTCGTCGGTGAAGTGGTTTATTGTAGGAGGAATGATATCATTTTTGACTGCCAGTAAGGTGGCAATCGATTCAATCGCACCTGCAGCTCCAAGCAAGTGGCCAGTCATCGACTTTGTTGAATTGATATTCAAGGTATTTGCATGATCTCCGAAAAGGCCTACAATGGCTTTCGGTTCAGCGATGTCGCCAGCAGGAGTGGATGTTCCATGCGTGTTAACATGATCGATGAACTCTTTTGGAATTCCGGCATCAGCCAGGGCTGTGCGCATCGATAAAATGGCGCCCAAACCTTCCGGATGAGGCGCTGTCATATGATAGGCATCCGCTGATAATCCACCTCCGATGATTTCACCATAAATTTTCGCACCACGGGCGATTGCATGATCCAGTTCTTCAAAAATCAAAGCCCCCGCTCCTTCGCCCATCACAAAACCATCGCGGTCTTTATCAAACGGTCGGGATGCTGTGGCCGGATCATCATTCCTTGTTGAAAGGGCATGCATGGCATTGAACCCCCCCAGACCTACATTCGTAATGGCTGCTTCAGAACCTCCGGCGACAAATACATCGGCCTTACCAAGGCGGATATAATTGAAGGCATCAACCAATGCATTTGCGGATGATGCACAGGCTGAGACGGTTGCAAAATTTGGTCCATGAAACCCATATTTCATCGATATATGACCGGCAGTAATGTCGGAAATCATCTTGGGAATGAAAAAGGGGTTGAATCGCGGAGTTCCATCACCGATGGCGAAAGCCATAACTTCAGTGGCAAAAGTTTCCAGCCCGCCTATTCCTGAAGCCCAGATAACACCAACGCGATCGGCATCAAGGGTGGCAAAATCAAAATTCGCATCCTTTAAAGCCTCATCGGCACATACAATCCCGAAATGAGAACAACGGTCATACTTCCTGACCTCTTTCCGGTCGAAGTAATTGTCCGCGCTGAAATTCTTGACTTCACAGGCAAACTGGGTCTTAAATTTAGACGCATCAAACCTGGTGATCGGTCCCGCGCCACTTACGCCATTGATCAGGGCATCCCAATATTCGGAAACGGTATTCCCGATCGGTGTAAGCGCTCCAAGACCAGTTACTACAACTCGCCTTAATTCCACGTTTTCAATTTTAGGTTCATTGGTTTATGGATAACCCCGCTGGGTGCGGGGTTAAATTTCATCATAATCAGTTAGGGAGAAACATCCAAACCAGGCTTCACCAAAATGGTGGCGACCCTATTTGGTGTTATTCTCGATGTAAGCGATGGCTTCGCCAACTGTGCTGATCTTTTCTGCCTGATCATCAGGAATTGCAATGTCGAATTCCTTTTCGAATTCCATGATCAGTTCAACGGTGTCAAGAGAGTCAGCACCAAGATCATTGGTGAAGCTAGCTTCAACTGTAACTTCACTTTCATCTACACCAAGCTTATCAACGATGATAGCTTTTACTTTTGCTGCAATGTCAGACATGTTTGTTGTTTTTTGGTTTAAAGAGTGCAAAGAAAAGAATATTCTTTCATCCAACCAACATAATTTAAGAATTTTTAACAATTGCAAAAGTTATATTATTGATTTCGTGACACATATAAAATTTGTTAGGGTGATAATTTAACATGGTAAACGCATTTTCCCCAATTTTATGCGGGATTTCCCTCCATTGTTCGTTTGGACTGAACGGAAGTCCCTGTGCTTTTGTACTTTTGTAATACCCAACAGTATCCAACATGCCTCGACTTGCGATTTTTGCTTCCGGAAACGGCACCAATGCCCAGCGGATCATTGAATATTTTTCCGGACATCCAACCATAACCGTCAAACTCGTTTTAAGCAATAAACCCGATGCCGGCGTGGTTGACCGCGCCAAAAACCTTGGGGTTGAGACCATGGTCTTTAACAGGTTATCCTTTTACGAAACAGGGATGGTTCCCGAAAAGTTGACATCCTGTCGCATTGATTTCATCATCCTGGCCGGGTTTCTGTGGCTTATACCAAAAAACATACTTACAGCTTATCCGGGAAGGATTATCAACATCCACCCTGCGCTTTTACCTAAATACGGAGGAAAAGGGATGTTTGGGAACAGCGTCCATGAAGCCGTTATCGCTGCCGGAGATCCCGAGTCAGGCATCACCATCCATCATGTTGATGAAAATTATGACGAAGGAAGGATTATTTTCCAGGCTAAATGCACCATAACGGAAAAGGATACGCCGGAAAGTCTGGCAGTAAAGGTACATCAACTGGAATACCGCCATTTTCCGGAGGTGATTGAACAAACTGTAACGCGTGACAGTAAAATCAATCCCATTTAGATACCTTTGTCCTTATGAACCGCCGCATCATCATCTTCACCATTATTGCCATGACGATCGCCCTGATCGGTTTGATGGGGATCCAGATTTATTGGATTCAGAGTGCATCAGCCATCAAGGAGGCCAATTTCCGGCGCAGTGTGAATGAGGCCATGGTGAAGGTTGTGCAAAAGGTGGAACGGATGGAAAAAAGCAAGGCCATGCTCACCAACCAATACGAAAGCATGCTCAATTTCAACCGCCATCTTACCTATGATAATTTTTTAACTGTGGGGGCGATGGATACACTGATCAAACTCCAGCTCAATATCCGTGGGGTTGATACACGTTATGAATTTTGCATTTACAAGCCGGAACGCCAGGAATTTCTAATGGAACGATCGCCTGACTTCCGTAAAGAACTTATTGAAAAGGGGAATGCATTCATTCTTTTCCAGGCCGATATATACACCAGTCCTGAATACCTGCTGATCTATTTTCCGCACGAGAAGCAATTTCTGCTTACCGAGCTTTGGGGAATGCTCCTCATCTCCATCATTCTCATTATTGTCATCGTTTATTCATTTACCTATACCATCACGACCATCTTCAGGCAAAAGCGCCTTTCTGAAATGAAGAACGACTTTATCAACAACATGACCCACGAATTCAAAACACCGATCTCCACCATTTCACTGGCTTGTGAAGCGCTGGCAGATAAGGAACTCAGGGGATCTGGTGAATTCCTTGAAAGTTATCTTTCCATGATTACGGAGGAGAATAAGCGGCTTGCGGGAATGGCTGAAAAGATCCTGCAAACGGCTTTGATTGACAAGGGGCAACTGAAGATGAAAAGGGAAAAAATCGATCTTCATGAGATCATTACGGATGTAATCAAGAACCTGCGGATACAGGTTGAAATCAAGGATGGTGAAATCAAACGCAGGTTCAAAGCGACCATCTCGCAGATTGAGGGCGACAAGGTGCATGTGACCAACCTGGTGTATAACCTGCTTGACAATGCCAACAAATATTCACCCAAAAAACCAATGATCCGCATCATTACAGAGAATGCAAGCAACGGTATCGTGATCACGATCGAAGACAATGGCATCGGCATCGGGAAAAACGAACAAAAGAAGATCTTCGAAAAATTATATCGTGTGCCCACAGGCAACATCCACGAAGTGCGCGGCTTCGGACTGGGGCTGAATTATGTCAAAGCCATTGTGGAGGAGCACAAAGGCAGGATCAGCATCGAGAGCGAAGTGAACAAAGGCAGCAAATTCAAGGTATTTCTGCCTTTTACCATCAAAGAATAAAATTGTATCTTTTGCGTTTAATAAAGAAACTGGTGATGGAGAAACTGCAAACCCGATTGCTGCTGGCTGAGGATGATCGTAACCTGGGAAATATTCTGAAGAATTACCTGGAGGCGAAAGGTTATGCCACTACCTTGTGTGTCAACGGGCAGGAGGCTGTGGATACCTTCTCACGAAAAGAGTTTGATTTCTGCATCCTTGACATCATGATGCCCTTGAAAGATGGATTTGCAGCGGCCACTGAAATAAGGGCAGCCAATAAGAAAGTCCCCATTCTGTTTCTCACAGCAAAGACCCTTCAGGAGGACAAACTGAAAGGATTTGAGATAGGAGCTGATGATTACATTACCAAGCCATTCAGCATGGAAGAGCTGTTGCTGCGGATGGCAGCCATCCTGAGGCGCACCGATGAACCGGCAAAAAACGCAGCATCTGACAATGTGTACGATATTGGCATTTACACCTTTGATTTTAACCGTCAAACGCTTATCAGCCGGAGCAAGGAGCAAAAGCTGACCTCGAAGGAGGCCGGGTTGCTCAGGTTGCTTTGCACCCATGCCAATGAAGTGCTCGACCGCAGCACCGCCCTGAACGAAATCTGGAATGACGACAGCTATTTCAATGCACGCAGCATGGATGTTTATATCGTAAAGCTGCGCAAATACCTGAAGGACGACCCCCGCGTGGAGCTGTTGAATGTGCACGGTGTCGGATTTAAACTGGTGATGAATATCTGACAAAAGAGAAACGCATGAGGCTTCCAACCCAGTTATATGTCGTGCCTACCCCTATCGGAAACCTGGAGGATATTACGGTTCGCGCCTTGCGCATCCTGAAGGAGGTCGATTTCATCCTTGCAGAAGATACGCGCACTTCGGGAAACCTGCTGAAACATTATGGCATCGAAAACAAACTGGTACCGCATCACCAGTTCAACGAGCACAAAACCATTGAAAATATTGTTGCACGCCTCACCGATGGAGCATCCTGCGCACTGATAAGCGATGCCGGCACACCCGCTATTTCCGATCCCGGGTTTATGCTCGTGCGCGCCTGCATCCAGGCCGGTTTGCGCGTGGAGTGCCTGCCAGGTCCGACCGCGTTTGTGCCCGCCCTCGTGAATTCCGGCATTGCTTCCGACCGTTTCGTTTTTGAAGGCTTTCTCCCTCATAAAAAGGGGCGGCATAGCAGATTAACCATCCTTGCTGAAGAGGAGAAGACCATGATTTTTTACGAATCCCCGCATCGCCTGGTAAAAGCGCTGACCCAGTTTGCAGGATATTTTGGAGAAGAACGCTATGGCTGCGTCTCCCGCGAACTCACCAAGATCTACGAAGAAAATGTTCGCGGCTCACTCCGGGAGCTCATTACCTATTTTGAAAAAAAGACTGTGAAGGGAGAAATTGTTATCGTTATCTCTGGAAAGAGTTGAAAAAAAAGACCCATGTGCGGACGGTTTTCATTTGTGGCCGAAGATGCGATTATCCTTGAACGGTTTGGGATCCGGGTACGGACGGCCATTTACAAAGCCCGCTACAACTGTGCCCCCACCCAAAACCTGGCCGTCATATCCAATGATCTCCCCGGGGAGATCCAGCTTTACCGATGGGGACTCATACCCTCCTGGGCCAAAGATGCATCCATTGGAAACAGGCTTATTAATGCCCGTGCAGAGACCCTGACAGAAAAACCATCGTTTAAAAATGCCTTTCGAAACCGCCGTTGCCTGGTTCCTGCCACCGGATTTTTTGAATGGCAGCGAGACACGGAAAAAGCGCCTTACAATATCTGTCTGAAAAGCAGGGAACCCTTTTGTTTTGCAGGACTTTGGGATAAATGGATGGCCACTGACGGTGAAATCATCCATTCATTTACCATTGTTACCACCACGCCGAATGCATTGATAGAAAAAATCCATGACCGCATGCCGGTGATCCTGAATCGGGCAGATGAAAAACGCTGGATCTCCCCACAGCCGGAATCTTCGCTGGTTGAACTCCTGAGACCTTATCCCGGGGAGATGATGGAAGCCTGGCCGGTTTCAAAACTGGTGAATTCCCCCCGCAACGATGTACCTGGAATCATGGAGGAATATTCCATGATTGGATGAAATTCCGCGAAACCCATTGTGTTAAATCATCAGGCTGCAGCCCCTGGCATCGGAGGCATCAAACCGGCCCAGTACCTCAAATTGTCCGTTGTAATGCATGCGCCCCAAATCTTCTGTGGCAATGAAACTGCATGACAACTCATTGGCCAGGTCGATGATGTTGATGCCACCCGTTTCACCAGGCCCGATATAACTCAACGGGTCATTTGTATCCCGGATCATCACCTTCATCCAGGGCGGAATTGTAAATAGCCCATCGCCCTGTGACCATGCTTGCGACAGCAACTCAGTCATTCCATATTCCGAATGGATCTGCTCAACTCCGAATGCCGGGCACAGCAATGAATGCAGCTCCTCCCGCGTTATCTCTTTCCGCTTTCCCTTCATCCCCCCTGTCTCGATCACAATCAAAGGTGAATAATTATCGGCGTATTTTGAGGCAAAATCAACCAAGGCATAGGTAAGTCCAAAAAGTATTACTTTTTTACCTTTTGCCCGATGCTGTACCAAACGGGCTCTCAATCCTGAATGGCTCGCCAGGAAAAAGCCATTTTCAGGACTGCTGCTCAGATCCATCAATTTTTGAATCATGTAAACAAGGGATGAGTCCGGAGCCTGTTCCGGGGTGGGGGTCAGCGCCAGAAACTGAATATTTTCAGGGCTACCGTAACATCGCTCAAATCCCTTGACAAAAGAGTGGCGGTAAACCGAAAGGTCATTGACCAGATGACGGCTCCTCACCATACCGGTGGTACCACTGCTGCGGAAAATGGCTTGCGGAGGGACATTTCCGCAAACCACGTTATGTGTTTTAAAGAATTCTATGGGAAGAAATGGAATATCCTGCAACTGCGTAATCTTATCCACCGAGACCTTTCGCGCATCCACAAATTCATGGTACACGGCATTCTGTTCGTATTGGTAGTGGAATATTTCCAATGCCAGGGCTGTGAATTCCTGCATTGAACCAATCTTAAACATTTTTTCTTTCGATCGCATTATTTCAATTTTAAGGAAGGCCCTTTTTTTGTAATTTTACAGCCGGCAAAGGTACTGAATTAACGTCGATCAAACCATGATGTTTCATCCTCCCTTCAGATGTTTACGCAATTACGGCGCTGTCGTCCTGATTAGCAGCATGCTCGTTTTTAGTTCCTGCATGAAAAAAGAGGTCTATCCCGACATTCCTGAGATTGCATTCGAGCGCTTCACCACAGAGTTCGACACCGGAATGTATGCCAGGCGGGGATATCTCACCATTTCATTCAAAGACGGCAACGGGGACATCGGTTTGCGGCCTGATCAAAAAGAGCCTCCTTTTGATACCGGAAGTATCTATTACTACAACTATGTCATTGACTATTACGAAAAACAGCAGGGCACCTTCGTGAAAATAGAGCTTGACCCGCCCTACAATGCCCGCATACCCTACCTCACGCCTGACGACCCAAACAAGGCCATCAAGGGGATCATTGTCGACACATTGACGCTGAACCCCCGCCCGGTTTATGACACCATCAAGTTTAAATTTTTCATTTACGACCGCGCCTTGAATAAGAGCAATGTAGATTCCACCCCACCCATTATTCTAAAACGGCAATAGCGGCAAATGGAAAGAATTTATGCCGACCGGAAATACATCATCATCGGATTTTTCCTGTTGATCGGATTCTTCTATCTCGCCCGGCTCTTCTATGTGCAGATTCTGGTTGATAAATATATTCTTTCGGCGAATAACAATGTACTTCGGTATGTGACCCAATATCCTGCAAGGGGACTGGTGTTTGACCGCAACGGGAAATTGCTTGTATACAACGAGGCTGCTTACGACCTCATGGTTGTTCCCCGGCAGGTGAAGAACCCCGACACCATGGCCCTGTGCCACCTGATCGGCATTGAAAAATCAGAATTCATTTCCCGGTTACAGAAGGCAAGAAACTATTCCCCCTATCGTTCCTCCATTTTTGAAGCCCAGATCACCCGCGAAAATTATGGGTATCTGGAAGAGATGCTATTCCGGTTCCCGGGATTTTTTGTACAGTCACGCACCCTGCGAAAGTACACTTACCCTGTTGCTGCTCACACATTCGGATACATCGGCGAAGCCGGTCCGGAGATGATTGCCAAAAATCCCTATTATCGTTCGGGAGATTATATTGGTATCAGCGGCATCGAAAAATCATACGAGGAGATCCTTCGGGGAAAAAAGGGAATGAAGATCAGGATGTTCGACGTTCTGAACCGTGACAAAGGAAGTTTTCGCGACGGGAAGTACGATACCATTTCCATGGCCGGGACTGACCTTTACTCCTCCATGGATGCCGAGCTGCAGGCGTATGGAGAGCTGCTGATGACCAACAAGAAGGGCAGCATTGTAGCGATTGAACCACAGACAGGAGAAATTCTGTGCGTGGTTTCGAGTCCATCCTACGACCCAAACCTGCTGGCCGGGAACATACGAAAAAAGAATTATACCATGCTGCTCGCCGACAGTGTTTATGTGCCGCTGTTTAACCGTGCATTGATGGCCATGTATCCGCCCGGGTCGACTTTTAAGCTGATCGACGCACTCGTTGGACAGCAGGAGGGAGTTCTGACGCCTGACACCCGGTACGGATGCCCGGGAGGATTTCCGATTGGCAATGGCAAAATAGTAGGATGCCATCCCCATCCTTCACCGCTCGATCTGATCGGATCCATACAGATATCATGCAACTCCTATTTCTGCAGGGTATTCAAATCGATCATCGACAGCAAATCGTACTTAAGTGTACGCCAGGCTTATGAAAGCTGGCGCAAGGAGGTGATGAGCTTTGGATTGGGGAAAAAGCTGGGCATTGACATCCCCGGTGAACTCAACGGGAACATTCCCACACCCACATACTATGATAAGTACCACGGAAAAAACCGCTGGCGTTCGATGACCATCATTTCCCTTGGGATTGGACAGGGCGAAATCGGTATTACACCCATACAGCTTGCAAACATGGCTGCCGTGATTTCAAACCGCGGATGGTACTATTCCCCGCATGTCATCAGGGCCATCGGAAGGCACGACAGCATGAATATGGCATACAATACCAAACATCACACCCTTGTTGATCCTGCCTATTTTGATGTGGTGATTGAAGGGATGGCCAATGTAATTACCAGCGGGACTGGTACTATTGCAAAGATCGACAGCCTTACCATGGGTGGAAAGACCGGGACGGCGCAAAACCCTCATGGGAAAAATCATTCGATTTTCATCGCATTTGCTCCTGTGCAAAACACGAAGATAGCCATCTCTGTGGTTTGTGAAAATGCCGGCTATGGCGCAACCTGGGCCGCCCCAATCGCCAGTTTGATGATTGAAAAATATCTTAACCGTACCATCAAGCGAAAGGATTTGGAAGAGCGCATGATAAACGGGAACCTGATTAACGGAAAACAACCTGAAAGTGAGAGAGTACAAGGGAATATTTTACCGGATTGACCTGGTGGTCATTATCCTTTACCTGACACTGGTCTTCATTGGCTGGCTGAACATATATGCAGCCGTATTTGATGAAAGTCACAACAACATTGTCGATTTTTCGCAAAAATATGGCAAACAGATGATCTTTATCATCGCCGCCCTGTTTCTGGCCATGGGCACCCTGATCATTGACCCCAAGTTCTTTTCCCAATTTGCCTGGTTTATCTATGGCTTTGTCATCTTTTTGCTGATCATTGTCATATTTTCAGGAAGGGAGGTAGCAGGGTCGAAGGGGTGGTTTGCCATTGGCGGATTTGGCATTCAGCCTGCTGAATTCGCAAAGATGGCCACAGCGCTTGCACTGGCGAAATACCTTGGTTCGCTGGATATGAGCCTGACAAAATTCCGCAACGTGGTGATGGCCTCCGCCATTGTCCTCATTCCGGCCGTGATCGTCCTGCTCCAGCATGACACCGGTTCTGCCATCGTATTCCTTGCGCTGGTGATCGTACTTTATCGTGCCGGCCTTACCGGGTTGGTCCCCCTGGCCTTTATTGTGCTGCCGGGACTGGGGGTTCTGGCGCTCCTCATCCCCAAAGTTATCCTGGTAGTGGTTTTACTCATTGTTGCAGGAGGATTTTACTTTTTCAGCAAGCGCAACCTGCGCACCATGGTGCTGATCAGTTCGATCTTCATGGCTTCAGCCGGCTTTGTGTTTTCAGTGGATTACAGTGTGAATCATATCCTGGAACCGCATCAGCGCAACAGGATTCACGTTTTACTTGGGAATGACCTCGACCTGAAAGGTGCCGGATACAACGTTAATCAGTCACTTATTGCCATTGGATCAGGAGGAGTTTTTGGAAAAGGGTTTTTGCAGGGGACACAAACGAAATATAATTTTGTACCGGAACAGAGTACCGATTTCATTTTTTGCACCGTGGGTGAAGAGTGGGGATTTTTGGGATCGTCCCTGCTGATTCTCCTCTATGTTGGTCTTTTTGTGCGCATTATCCTGATGGCTGAGCGACAACGATCGCGATTCAGCCGGTTTTATGGCTACGGGGTAGCCTCCATCCTGTTTTTTCACTTTGCCATTAATATTGGGATGACACTTGGATTAATGCCTGTGATCGGGATCCCACTCCCATTTGTAAGCTATGGCGGTTCATCTTTATGGGCCTTTACCCTTTTATTGTTTATCTTTATCCGCCAGGACTCATCCCGATTCGACCTTGTGTAACTGCAAATGAACGAAAAATCCCCACCGGTCAAAATAATCCAGGTCAAGAACATGACCAGCAGCTGTTGCATTCATTTGCTGCGCAGGGAGCTTTCATTGGATGGGATTGAAATCCACGATATTAAACTTGGAACACTTGCCCTGTCGATTGATCCCAAAAAAATCACCTGGAAAAAAATTGAAACGATCCTGGAGGGGTATGGGTTTGAGATTATCCGGGACAAGGAAAAAATGCTTGTAGAACAGATCAAACAAGCCATTGTAGACCTGGTACACAACTCCACCTACAATGCCATGGTGCGTAATTCAGATTACCTGGTTGAGCGGTTTGGGATGTCCTATCCCTACATTTCATCGCTATTTTCAAAACATGAAAACACAACCCTCGAAAAATTTATCATCCTCCATAAAATAGAAAAGGTGAAAGAGCTTATTGAATACGGCGAAGTGACCTTAAGCGAAACAGCCTATATGATGGGCTACAGCAGCGTACAGTACCTTTCCACACAATTTAAATCGGTCACAGGCATCTCCGTTACAGAATATAAGGGAACACCCGGAAATACCCGCGTTGGCCTCGATAAACTGATTCATGGCCAATAAAGCCCTGGGAGCAAAAGTCCCCATCTTAAAATTTCATACATCCTTTTTTAAATTTCGTAACACCCGGGTCGTTTGAGCCCCATAATATTGCATCGTGAAATTACATCTGCTGACTAAATTAAAAACCATATCCTATGAAACTACGAAAAAATGTTGCTGTCAGTGAGGCCGGGCTGCTGTTCAACCCGGTATTGGGTGAATCCTTCTCAGTGAATCCCATTGGTGTAGAGATACTGAAATTAATCAGGGAAGATAAATCAGTAGACCAAATCAGTCACACCATCCTCGAAAAGTACAATACCGACAAAGCGACCTTTGAAAAAGACTATCATGATTTTATCGGTATTCTTTATAATCATAACCTGATTGAGACAAATGAAGAAACGAACGATTAATATCGCAGTTACAGGGCTGAATGCCATCGACAGTCCCGGCCCGGGAGTATCGGTGATCAGGGCATTGCGCGAGGCTGCATCATTCGATGTGAAAATCATCGGGTTATCTTACGAATCACTGGAACCGGGGATTTACATGCACGATCTTGTGGACCGGACCTATTCCATTCCCTATCCATCGGCAGGAATCGACACCATTCTGGAACGCCTGGAATACATCCATGAAAAGGAGAACCTCGATGTGATCATCCCGAACTTTGATGCTGAACTTTTTCCTTTTATAAAACTTGAGGACAAACTCAGGAGCCTCGGCATTCATATGTTTCTGCCGACGTTACACCAGTTTGAAGAGCGCGAAAAGGTGAACCTCAACGATTTCGGAAAAAAATACGGGATCAGCGTTCCAAAAAGCAAGGTGATCTATGATCTGAATACTGTTTACAGCCTCCTGTCTGAATTCTCCTTCCCCATGCTTGTGAAGGGCAAGTTTTACGATGCGTCAATTGCATACAGCATTGAACAGGTGAAGAGCTATTTTAACAAGATCAGCGCCAAATGGGGGCTTCCGATCATCATTCAGGAATTTATCCACGGAACTGAATTCAACGTAACCGGCCTGGGCGACGGTAAAGGCAATACCATAGCTGCAGTGCCGATGCGCAAGCAGTACATCACCGATAAGGGCAAAGCCTGGGGCGGCATTACCATTTCTGACGAGAAAATGCTGGATATGACCCGTACATTCCTGAAGAATACAAAATGGCGTGGCGGTTTCGAGCTGGAGTTAATGAAGAACAAGGATGGTGAACTTTACCTCCTCGAGATCAACCCCCGGCTGCCGGCATGGATCTACCTGGCCGTCGGGGTAGGGCAGAATATTCCGGAAGCGCTGGTAAATCTGGCCCTGGGTGAAAAAGTAACGCCATTTACCTCCTACGATGTAGGAAAGATGTTCATCCGCTATGCCTGGGATATGATTGTCGACCGGGAGGAGTTTGAGCAGATAAGCATGCATGGAGAATTATGAGGATTTGAGGATTTGAGGATTTGAAAATGAACATAGCATGTGATTAGAAATCTTAATAGAAAAAATTTGAGTTTTGATCTTTGAGTTTGTAAATAAGAAACATAAAACATATGAACAAAGTAAGATATGAACGCCCGGTAATCAAAAAACTGGAGACCGGCATGCCGAATAAATTCGGAACCAGAATGGATTACGAACCCCTGACCCATATTGATGGCCATTCCGTTGCCAAAATGTTAAAGGACTATGGGTCGCCCCTGTTTGTTATTTCTGAAAGGATTATCCGCAGCAATATAAAAAAGGCTAAACGGGCTTTTGAAACGCGCTATCCGAAAGTTCAGTTTGCATGGTCCTATAAAACCAATTACCTCAATGCGATCTGCAACATCTTCCACCAGGAGGGTTCGTGGGCCGAGGTGGTATCAGGATTCGAATACGATAAAGCCATCAACCTGGGCGTTGACGGCCGTAAGATTATTTTCAACGGTCCCAATAAGAGCGAACTTGACCTCACGAAGGCCATCAACAACGATTCGCTGATCCACATCGACCACCTCGATGAGCTGTATACCATCACTGAATTGGCTGAAACGCTGAATAAACGGCCACGGGTCGCCATCAGGGTAAATATGGATACGGGAGTATATCCCATGTGGGACCGGTTTGGCTTCAACTATGAAAATGGCCAGGCCTGGGATGCCCTGAACAAAATTATGCATTCCGGAAAAATGGAACTGGTCGGGCTTCATTGTCATATTGGCACCTTCATGCTTTCGCCCCATGCGTATGGCGTTGCTGCCACCAAACTGGCTGAACTGGCACTCTCCATTGAACAGAAATTCAAGCATGAGATCAAATACATTGACCTTGGGGGCGGATTTGCCTCCAAAAATACCCTGAAGGGATCCTACCTGCCCGGAACAGATACAAGCCCTTCGTTCAATGATTTTGCAGAGGCAATCTCTACGGCGCTTCTGAACAGCAATTTCCAGAAGGACAAGTTACCTTTGCTGGTACTGGAAACCGGACGTGCACTGATTGATGAAGCGGGATACCTGCTCGGGACGGTGATATCGAACAAACGTTCAAGTACGGGCCGTCGGAATACCATCCTCGACATTGGTGTAAACATCCTCTTCACCTCATACTGGTACGATCACAAAATCACGCCTGCGCAACCTTTTACGCAGTATACCGAGGATACTTGTGTTTATGGGCCCCTCTGCATGAACATCGATGTGATCCGCGAAAGCACATCTCTGCCACTGCTGAACAAAGGGGAACATGTCGTGATCCACAGTGTTGGCGCCTACAATATGACCCAGTGGATGCAGTTTATCACCCTCCGTCCCAATGTGGTCCTGATTGATGCAGAAGAAAAGCTGCATCTGATCCGCGACAAGGAATCACTTGAAAATATGAACAATATGGAAAAAATTCCGGAACACCTCCGCAAGATCAACTGATAATGGAGAATACACGATTAACCCAAATTTTTCCCTCCTTTTTTTCAGGAATCATCAACAGCTATACCCAGGTCTTTTTTTCAAATAACAAGGTATTCGCATCGATTCTTGTAATTGTTTCGTTTTTCGACTTTTGGGCCGGAGCCAGCGGCCTCTTCGCTGTTTTGATTTCAAATACCCTGGCTTACCTGATTGGCTTAAACCGGACAAACATCAAAAAAGGGTATTACGGATTTAACAGTTTGCTGGTCGGACTGGGATTTGGTGTTTATTACCAGCCAGGGGTTTCATTTTTCATCGTCCTTGCATTTGCCGCTATGCTGACAGTATTCCTCACCCTCTGGTTTGAGGGAGTTGTCGGAAAATACGGACTTCCTTATATGAGCCTTTCCTTTTTGTTTGGAACCTGGCTTGTCAGCCTGGCAACACGTCAGTTTACCTCCCTGCATGTCAGTGAGCACGGAATCTTCATGACCAACGACATGTTCCTGATTGGAGGACATCCCATGGTCACCTCCTACAACTGGTTTGTCAACCTGGGACTGCCTGAGTCGATCCGGCTCTACTTCACCTCCCTTGGGGCCATTTTCTTCCAGTATCACCTCTTTGCGGGAATCCTCATTGCGATCGGTTTAATCATCTATTCGCGAATTGCATTTATTTTATCGCTGGTCGGATTTTTCTCTGCCTACTTTTACTACCAGATCGTCGGAGCCAATATATTTGAGTTGAGTTATGGCTATATCGGTTTTAACTTTATTCTGACCTCCATTGCGATCGGCGGATTTTTCATTATCCCCTCGCGGTGGTCATTTCTCTGGGTAATCCTGCTTACGCCTGTCATTTCAATTGTCCTCACCAGCACACAATCGATCTTATCTCTTTTCCAGTTATCGGTTTATTCTCTTCCTTTCAACCTCGTAGTTTTGCTCTTCCTCTATTCGCTTAAATTCAGGGACCGATATTTCACCAAACCAGAGTTGGTGGGGTACCAGCAATATGCGCCAGAAAAGAACCTCTATTCCCACATCAATTATAAAGCCCGCTTCGGAAAATCGATCTATTTTCCTTTTATCCTGCCATTCTGGGGCACCTGGAAGGTAACGCAGGGACACAATGGAGCCTTTACCCATCAGGGAGACTGGCGCCATGCCTGGGACTTCGAAATTACCGATGAAAAGGGATTAACCTTTGCTGATAAAGGAGATTACCCTGAAGATTATCATGCGTTCAGCAAACCTGTGATTGCGCCTGCCGATGGGTGGGTCGAAGAAACCATTGATGATGTGGACGAAAACACGATCGGGAAGGTTGATCTTGAGCACAATTGGGGGAATACGATTATTATCCGGCATGCAGATCAGCTTTACACCAAAATTTCTCATCTGAAAAAAAACAGTATCAAAGTCGCCAAGGGTGAAACGGTGAAGAAAGGACAGATTATTGCCAGTTGCGGAAATTCAGGACGCTCCCCCTATCCTCACCTTCATTTTCAAATCCAGGGGACTCCTTATATTGGCTCAAAAACCCTCGATTATCCCATAAGCCATTTCATCCATCAGGAGATGGGTTCTTATGCTCTGAAATCATATGAATTACCTCAAAAAGATGCCTTGGTTTCCAATATTTCAAAAAATCATTCGCTCGAAAAAGCATTTCATTTCATCCCCGGACAAAAATTCAGCTACAAGGTAACCCCGCCCACAGGGAAAGAATACCAGGTTGAATGGGAGGCGCAGGTCGACGCCCTGAACAGCACCTACCTGTATTGCGAAAAAACAAAATCCCGGGCCTATTTTTATAATGACGGAGAGATTCACTATTTCACCCATTTCGATGGAGATAAATCATCGCTTCTGTTCAAATTCTACCTTGCCGCCTATAAAGTCATGACAGGTTATTACCGGAATCTCCAGGTTAAGGATAATTTTCCGGTGAACACATTTAATAATCGGTTTTTAGGCATACTACAGGACTGTGTTGCTCCGTTCTATATATTCGCCCGTGCTGACTTTTCCCTTTTCTACGTTTCAATGGATGATGAGTTGATGCAATCGAATATCAGGCTGCATTCTGTGACATGTGCAATGATCGGAAGACACGAAATTAACAAGATTGAATGTGACCTGTTTGTCGGACAACACGGACTGGAACGATTTATCATATATGAACGAGAATTAACTACTGAAGTAACCCTGCTGCACGAAAGATGAAGAAACTACTTTTCCCTATTTTCATGTTAATCTTATTCTTTAATTCTGAAAGCATTAAAGCTTCCATGACACTTGATTTCAAAAGCGTGGATGAATTGACCTACCGGTACTTTATGGAAAAAAAGTGGGACAGCGTGATCATTATTGGGAAACAGGCCCTGCATGCTGATATCGATTATTACTATTTACGGGTCCGGATGGGATTGGCCTATTATGAGCAAAAAGAATATATCCCCGCTGCAAACCATCTGGTAAAAGCGCGTCAATTTGATCCGAAAGATGCGGTTGTTGCAGATTACCTGTATTATGCCTATATTTTCACCAACCGTCTGGAGGAGGCCCGCCTGCTTCAGGCATCCCTGCCCGTTGCAGCAAGAAATGTTCTTGACCAGAAGAAAGGCGTGGTGTCCTATGTTAACTTCGAAAGCGGATATACCTTCAGCAGCAACAACACCCTGAAAGATAAACCATACCTGATGGAATCCGATAGTATTTATGGGGAAACCGATTTGTACGGCAATTATCTTTACGAACACCTCGGATTAACATTCAACATTTCAAACCGAATCGGATTAACCTTAGCCTACAATTACCTCAACTTCTCCAAGTTAAAATATATTCAGGATGTCACATACATTGACCCGCCTTTGACCCATGATACCAGCTTCAAATACAACGTAAATCAGCATGAACTTTATGCAGGGCTTTCCTGGTATCTGAATGGTGGATTCAGAATCATGCCAGCCTTTCATTTGATCTATGACAACTACCCCTATACCAGCGCATCCTTCGACACTATTTTGTATAAGTATCAATATTCCCGAACCGATACATCCTTTACCAATTACCTGGTCGGACTCAGCCTGTCGAAAGAAATTGGCCGCTTTAATATCGGGATATCAGGAAGTTATTCCAATTTCAATAACCGAAAACAAAAACAGGCAGCTGCCTATTTGACCTGGCTCCCGTTCGGCAACCTCAACCTTTACAGCACTACGACGGTAACAGGATTTTTCCAGAGTAAAGATAACCGGCTTTTACTGAGCCAGGTGATCGGGGCCAGGATCACCCCCTGGTGCTGGGGAGAAGGCAGTTTTTATTATGGCGATTACACCAATGCAAATATCCTGAATGGAGCAGTCGTTTATAACAACAGCGATGTGATTGATTACAGGGCCAGCGCCAACCTTTACTTCCTGGTGGGGAAACACCTCCAGTTCTCCCTCATTTACCAGTATGCACGAAAAGAGAGCAAACAATATTTTTTCACCGTCAATTCCTCAACGAAAGAGATAAGTTCAACCCCAAAAGTCGTATTAAACCCTTATAACACACACACAATTTTAGGAGGCATCACATGGAAACTATAAATAAAAGTCGGAATTTTAAGAACTTCTCAATTTCACTATCGCGCTATCTCGCTATTTCACTGTTTCTGTTGTCCTCTTTTACAGTCAGATCGCAGGATTACCAGGTTTTACAGGATGCATTCAGTAAAAGTCATGCCTATGAGTCACGGGGCAACTTTACAGATGCCATCGCATCAATGAAAAAAGTTTACCTGGAAGATTCTTACGAGATCAACCTCAGGCTGGGCTGGGTGACATATCTCGCCGGTTTATTCACTGAATCATCGGCTTACTACCAGAAGGCGATCAACCTGAAACCTTATGCCATTGAGGCTAAATTCGGACTTGTTTACCCTGCCTCCGCTTTGGGTAGCTGGGACCAGGTCGTTGCCCAGTACAATGAGATCCTCAAAATTGATCCCCAGAACACACAAGCCAATTACCGGATGGGGTCAATCTATTATGGCAGAAGGGATTTTGCAAAATCCGAAAAATATCTTGAGAAAGTGGTGAACCTCTACCCCTTTGACTATGACAGCATGGTCCTTTTTGCATGGACCAACCTGAAACTGGGGAAACTGCGCGAGGCCCAGGTTCTGTTCAATAAAGTATTGCTGAACAAACCCCACGATCCTTCAGCCCTGGAGGGATTATCTCTGATCAAATAGCACATCACTACATCGGCCATTCTTCTTCCTCCGGGTTGTTCCCTACCTCGAGTTCCGTTATCTTTGCCGGAAATTTGAATCATTTTTATGGCCACAACATATAATCAAGACAATATATATCATGGATTCCGGCTGATCAGTCAGCGTTTCGTCAAAGAGTTGAATGCCGATTGTCTCCAATTCGAACATGTTAAAAGTGGGGCCAGCCTGCTGAAGATCATTTCGGATGATACAAATAAAACCTTTTGTATCGGGTTTAAAACCTTTCCCGAATCGGATAACGGCGCACCCCATATTATGGAACATTCGGTGCTCAACGGCTCCAGGAGTTTCCCGGTAAAAAGTCCCTTCGATGTGCTGCTTAAAGGCTCCCTGAGCACTTTCCTGAACGCGTTTACATCCAAGGATTACACCATGTATCCTGTGGCCAGCATGAACGATAAGGATTACTTCAACCTGATGCATGTTTACCTCGATGCCGTGTTCAACCCGTTGATTTATGATGACCCCCGCATCCTCAAGCAGGAGGGCTGGCATTATGATTTAACCGGAAAGGATGATCCATTGAATTACACCGGGGTGGTCTACAATGAGATGAAGGGTTCGTTTTCAAATCCCCAGCGTGAACTTTGGTACCAGGTATTCAAGCATCTGTTTCCCGACAACGCCTACGGATTCGAATCGGGAGGAACGCCTGCAGCGATCCCCACACTTACACTGGATGCTTTTATTGCGTTCCATCAAAAATATTATCATCCTGAAAACAGCTACATCTACCTTTATGGCAATGCCGACCTTGAAAGTGAACTGGCCTATATCGATTCAGCCTATCTTGTCAATTATACCAAAACCGGAAGCGCGATTACCATTGAAGATCAGCAGCCTTTTCAGAAAATGAAGGAGGTAACATCCTGGTATCCTGTGATGGAAGAATCGGCAACTGCGGATCAAACGTTTATCACCTATAATTTTGTCTACGGCCACAATACAAACCTGGCGCTGACCCTGGCGCTTGACATCCTTTGCGAGGTACTGGTGAACCAGGAATCGGCCCCAGTCCGGCTTGCGCTTTTGGAGGCTGGGATCGGGAAGGATGTTTCGGCTTCATCCTCCAATTTCAAACAGCATGCGGTACAGATCGCTGTGATCAATGCCAATCCGGGAGATAAGGATAAGTTCCTGCAGATTGTAACCGATACCTTGCGAAAAGCTGCCGCCGAAGGGCTCAACAAAGAGGAGATCGAAGGGGTGATCAACCGCATCGAGTTCCGTCTGCGCGAAGGGGATGATGCGCAGAAAGGGCTGACCTACCTGAATATGGCCCTTCCGGGATGGTTCTTCGCCAACGATCCGCTTACCGGGCTGGCCTACGACGCCCCCCTGGCCGAAGTGAAAAAGGCACTCACAACCGATTATCTTGAAAAAATCATCCGTACCTGCTTCCTGGATAATCCCCATTCCCTTTTGCTGAGCCTGGAACCATCGGTAACCCTTGAGAAAGAACGGAATGCCCTCATTGATAACGAACTTGCTGCCCATAAATCAACACTGGATCAAGCTGCCATTGAGCTGCTGATCAGAGAAACAGAGGAACTTATTGCCTACCAGCAACGCGAAGACACCCCTGAAGCCCTCGCCTCCATTCCCATGCTCGAAATCAGCGACATCAATCCAAACGCGACAGTTTACCATGTAAATCAAAACAATACTGCCGGGATACCCGTACTGACAAATGAACAATTTACCAATGATGTGGTTTATGTGAACCTGTTCTTCGACATGTCTGTGGTACCACAAGATCTGATTCCCTATGTTTCGCTCCTGTCGAATGTGATCGGCAGCATGAATACACAAAACTATTCATACGGGGAGTTGAATAAAGCGCTGAATATCCATACCGGGGGCTTCTTCACCTCGCTTCGCACCTACCTGGTCAAATCGGATGACAACCAGCTCCTGCCCAAATTTGTGGTTACCTCCAAAGCGATGAATTATAAGGTGGGCAAGCTTTTTGAACTGGGCGAAGAGATCCTTGACCATACCATTTACAGCGATGCCGAACGGCTTAAAACCGTCATGGCCCGCCACCAGTCCCAGCTCGATGCACAAGTGAAGGGCAACGGATATCACATTGCAAGCCGCCGCCTCTCTTCCTATATCAGCAACCAGGGGATGTTCAATGAACTTACGGGCGGACTCACCTACTATTGGTTTGTAACCGACCTGCTCAAAAATTTCGATGAAGGCTCGCAAGAGATCATGGCAAACCTCGAAAAGGTTGCCTCACTCCTTTTCACCTGTAATAACCTGGTCGTCTCTGTGACAGGCGCAAAGCAAGACCAAGCCGTATGTGAAAACGGCATTGATTTTCTTGCCGGGAAAATGTTCCATGTCACACCGGTGAAGCACAAATGGAGTTTCAGCATTGGCAAAGCCAATGAAGGAATAATGGCAGCCTCTAATGTGCAGTATGTCATCAAAGGCTACAATTATAAAACACTGGGGTATGCATGGGATGCGCGGATGCGCGTGCTTAACCAGATTCTTTCGACCGACTGGCTGCAAACCCGGATCCGGGTGATTGGCGGGGCCTATGGAGGTTTCAGCAGCATTGCACCCGGAGGAAATGTCACCTTCAACTCTTACCGTGATCCAAACTTGGGCAGCACCCTCGAAAATTTTGGCAACACGCCCGAATACCTCTCTTCCTTTGCCGCGAACCAGCATAGTATGACGCGGTATATCATTGGAACGATCGCAGAGATGGACTCACCGCTCACCCCATCACAAAAGGGGGACCAGGCTGTGAGTATGCATTTCGCCCGGCGGACAGCCGGGGAGGTTCAGTATGATCGCGATGCCGTTCTTTCAACGACTCAGGAAGACATCCGTGGATTTTCAAAACTGATCACCGATGTGCTGGCCCAGGATGTTCTCTGCGTTTATGGCAATGCCGACAGACTTACCACAGACCAATCGTTATTTACCACTCTGGTGAAAATTGATCGCTTACCACTTATTCAGGAATGATCTGGCCTTTTCAACCAGAAATCCAATGAACAGGGTGGCAATCGTCACCGCCACGAACCAGCCAAAAAACTGGAACAGGTTCTGACTTCTGAAAAGAAAGGTAGCGAGATTCCCAATAATCAGCCACTGGATTACATAGATGACTGTAACTTTTTGTCCGATCCATTTTACAATCCCCAGACCCCTGTTTTCCCCATATGTGCCATCGACCAGCTTCATGAGGGTCAGGTAGGCAATCATGAACAGGATGACCCAGCCGAAAAAAAGAATTCCATGATGGTAGTATCCAGCGGGCCCATCCAGATCATGTGTAATGGTGGCAGCATAAGGGATGGTGATGATCATTCCGATCCATAAGGGAATCAAATAGATAAAATGACGTTGAATTTCAATTTCTTTCAGTTTCGGGTTTTGCAGAAATGCAAGGCGGAAAGCATACCCGGCGAGAACATAGGAAAACCAGGGGAATAGTGGGAAATAGGACCATCCGGCGCCTCCTCCCAAAAAAGCATGGGCATATGCAGACACCCCTGCGCCTGATCCAGACTGGTTTAACCATGGACTAACTCCGGCCACGGCCAGTGCGGCGAGAAAGAAGAGCCACCATGTGTCCCTGAATATGAGGCGCAGGATACCTGTTAAAATCAGGGAGAGTCCAGCCAATGCAAGGATATCGACCCCCATAATGAAAAACCAGGGATCCAATGCCACATCACCTCGAACGATTTGCAACAGCAAATTCGCAGAGCGGCCCAGATTAAGCAGAATCCCCCCCAGAAACAACAGGAGGCCCCTTTTTAGAAAATAGGCCAATGGCTTGGCAGATGAAGCCATGAAGTATCCCATTACCGCCAAAAAAACCGGCGCACAGACGGGTCCGCCCAGGAACAAGGAAATCTTCCCGATCATACTATTGTACACATCCGTTGAAACAAACTGTTCCATGATGTGTACCTGAATCATGAAAAGCACAGCAAATCCCTTCAGCAGGTCCGCTGTGCCATCGCGCTTGATCCGGTTACCGGGAGGGCTACTCATGCATGAACTTGCCTGAACTTATGATCCCCTGCTCTGTCTTTAAGTGATACAGGTATATGCCTTTTGGCAGTCCGGCTGTCTGGATCAGCAATTCACGAAATGTGCGGTCAACCCTGTAGCGCTGAATCAGCTGGCCAGAAACATGGACTAAAGAAATCTCCCCTTCGCTGATGCCTTCAGGAAGCTGGTATGGGATGGCGATCATGGCATTTGCCGGATTGGGATAAGGTCTCGCCTGTCTGCTCCCACCTTCAACTGCGATCCCGCCCGTAGGCAGTGTTCCGGGCAATGAATAGACCAGCGTATTCAAGGTCCAGTTGATGATGGAATAATCATAAACATAGGCCAGCATCTTGGTGCCATGGGTTCCAGGCCTGTCAACCTCAACGTATGAACACCCGGGAATGGATAGCAGTTCCATCCCGTTCTCGTTTATCACTTTGGTGTAGTAGGTATAAAAAAGCAACGTTGTGTCGTACGAATAATAGATATAGGCAAGTTCAACTTTACTGTCGGTATTGAACAGCGTTTCGGAGACAAATTTGATATCGTAGAGATACATCCCGGCAGGAACAGTGAGGTTTATGGTTTTCCAGGCCGAATGATCCATGTTGTATAACCGGCATTGATTGTTCACAACATCCATCAGATAATACTTATAACCCGAAATCGCCAGTTCGGTCAGGCCGGTAGAAGCATCATAATTCTTTTCAAGATAGATCTGTGCCCTGGCAGTGCTCATCAGAATCACAAGGAAAAAGAGGAAAATCAGTTTTTTCATAAGGGTAGTAATTTGAATGAAGGCTCAAAATTATTTCAATGGTCCCATATTACAGTTATGAAATTTTTCGAAAATGTTATAAAATTTCATGGTCCCTATTTAACGGAGATTACCGGATTGATCAGCAAACTTCCTACATTTACACCGCCTTCTAACTATAAACGCAGTAAATGATATACGATTATATTGTGATTGGATCTGGTTTCGGCGGCAGTGTCGCCAGTCTTCGCCTTGCAGAAAAGGGTTATGCGGTTCTTACCCTGGAACAGGGGAAACGCTATAATCCCGAAGATTTTCCGAAGACAAACTGGAACCTAGCAAAATACCTCTGGGTGCCAGCCATACGATTCTTTGGATTTCAGAAACTTTCGTTTTTTTCAAGCGCCAGCATCCTGAGCGGAACGGGAGTTGGCGGAGGCAGCCTCGTTTATGCCAATACCCTGTATGTTCCTCCCGATGTTTTTTTCAACAACCTTTCGTGGCGGCGATTTGGCGACTGGAAAAAAATCCTGGAACCCTTTTACGAAAGGGCTTCCTTTATGCTCGGGAGAAAAAAATATACGAAACTCAATATCGAAGACCTTCTGCTGGAGGAGGTTTCCAAAGAGATGAATGCACATGAAACATTCGAAACCGTTTATGTTGGTGTAAATATCGACGGGTCAGAACAACTGTCCGATCCCTATTTTAATGGATGGGGCCCCCTCAGGAAAGGATGCATCGAATGTGCCGGATGCATGGTGGGATGCAGGGAAAATGCGAAAAATACCCTCGACCGAAACTATTTATGGTTCGCTGAGAAATTGGGCACGGTGATACTTCCGGAGACAAAGGCCGAAAAGATTACCTTCTCCAACAACCTCTATCATGTTGAAACAAGCAGGGTAACCTCCTTTTTTCACCGGAAAAGGAGGGTGTTCAGCGCAACAGGCCTTGTTGTTGCGGCAGGCGCTTTGGGCACGCTCAACCTGCTGCTCAAACAGAGGTACAAATATGGCACGCTTCCCTTGTTGTCCGATAAACTTGGATACGACCTGAGAACAAATGCGGAGACCCTCTGCGCTGTTTCAGGGATAAAAGAGAAGATGAACAATGGGCTTGCCATTACCTCGGTCTTCAGTCCCGACCCTCAAACCCATGTGGAGGTGGTCAAATACCCTGATAATTCAAATGCCATGAAGTGGTTTTTCGGGTTATCCGTTGCCGGCGCCAACTCCTCCTTGCAAAGATCCTCGATGTTGCTGCTGAAAACCCTCACCCATCCGTGGCTCTTCCTGAAAACAGTGTTTAATTTCACCTGGTCAACCCATTCCGTTATATTCCTGGTGATGCAAACGGCCGACAATGCCATGAAGATGGTTTGGAAGAAAAACTTTTTCGGAGGAAAGATGAAGATCGATAACCATGGAAACCGGAAAGTTCCCGCCTTTATCCCCATCGGCCAGGAGGTCATGGAGCGTTATGCCAGAAAGGTGACCGGCGTGGCCCAGAATATTCTCCTGGAGGTATTCTTCAACAGGCCAACCACCGCGCACATCCTGGGGGGATGCCCCATGTCGGAAACTGTTGAATCGGGGGTGGTCGACAAAGAGCTGCAGGTACACGGGTACCCCGGTTTCTATATCACCGATGGCTCGGTAATACAGGGCAACATCGGTGTCAATCCCAGCCTGACCATCACCGCCATGGCCGAGTATTGTATGGGCACGATTCCTTCGAAAGAGGGAGCTCATGTTACCGAAATTTCTCAACAATTGGCGCTTCTTGAAGTGGAATGGAAAAACCGGAGCACCCTTCACAATAAAAAACCCTGAAACTGTTAGGAATCAGGGTTTTTTTTTCCGGCGTGGCATCGACTGGAATTGAACCAGTGACACAAGGATTTTCAGTCCTCTGCTCTACCATCTGAGCTACGACGCCAATTTGGAGGTGCAAATATACAATTAATTTCCAAATCTGCAAGTGCGTTTTTTATCTTTGGAATATCGACTTAACCACTTTTCACCTTTTATACTCCATTTAAAAAGATTTTGACAACAAATACTTATTGGTATTTGTAAACAGGTGGGCGCCGGGTTATCTTTGTAGAAAAAAAACATGAAGCCCTTTTCCCTTTTTAAAAGCAGATTTCTATCTTTTTATATTATCTCCGGATTCTTGATTGGATTCCTTTTTTTTACTGGCTGTAACAAGCAGGAGCTCATTGTAAATCAATATGGAACCAACATGGATCAGTTGAGAATTCCTTCAACATTCACTTGGGCAACAACATCCGATGTCAATATTTCCATATCCGCAAAGGACTATCTGGATAACCCCATCGGGGGGGTGCGATTCACCCTTTATACCGCAGATCCTGATTCAGGAGGCGTTTATCTTGTAAGTGGAATCAGTGGTACCGATGGAATATGGAATTCCATCGCCTCTTTGCCGGCATCCATGAACAAGGTAACCGTATTCAACAATTTCCTGGGACTGATCCGTCAAATGGAATTGCCTGTCACCAATGGTTCAGTTAGTGGTCAATTTGGCGGAAAAACCCCTCCTCCTGCACATGAAAAATCTGCAATGAACGGGGATGAAATTAACAGTGTGAATGCGACCAAATGGGTGTTCATGAGTACCTATAATTCACAGGGTGTCCCCAATAACCTGATGCCGGTTAACGATCCTGTTGACCTGGTTTTAATGAATGATATCAATAAGGCGCTTCCTGAATATAGAAATGAAATGGCGGCACATCCCGAATGGTTCTCCGGCAATCCACCAAACAATATAGAAATCCAGAGTATAAGCGATGTATATATCACCTATATAACTGAAGGCGCCGGTTGGATGAACACCCTTGGGTTTTTCACCTTCAACACCAATTCTCCGCCAGCAACGGCATCGGCCATCGACACCATACGCGTTATTTTCCCGAATGTGAGCAATACCGGCAGCGGTGGAGGTCTCAACCCCGGCAACAAAATCTATCTGGGCAAGTTCCCTGCTGGCAAATCTATTGGTTTTACCCTGGTCTCACATGGTTGGAATGGCTCCAAAACATACGTAGGCAACGATGTATATTATTCTATTCCTGCCTTTAACACCATCGACCCCAACATGCTGAAACATATGTTCTTTTTTAAAGATCCATCGCGTCAACAGGTTCTTTTTACCCTTGAGGATCAGGGTTTGTTCCAGGGAGCTGACCGGGATTGCAATGACAATGTATTTTACCTGACCATCAGCCCGTCCATCCAGTCGATCAATACAGCAAACATGCCTTTACTTGCAACTTCTGTTGTGGACGCCGATCACGACGGGGTGCCCGATAATTCCGATGATTACCCCAATGATCCCACCAAAGCATTCAACAACTACACGCCTTCAAAAACAGGATACAGTTCATTGGCTTTTGAAGATCTCTGGCCGGGAAGGGGAGATTATGATTTCAACGACCTGGTGATTTCTTATCGTTTTAACCAGATAACCAATGCGCAAAATCAGGTGACCGAGATTGATGCCACCCTGATTACCGAAGCAGCGGGAGCCATGCTTCACAATGGATTTGCCTTTCAACTGCCCTATGGTCCGGATAAGGTGCAAAATGTTACCGGGTTCAGCCTGAAACATGGCTATATCACGTTATCCGCCAATAATACCGAGGCGGGACAAACAAAAGCAGTGATCGTTGCATTTGATGATGCGTTTGACAGGTTGCCTGAAACCGGACTTGGAATCGGGGTCAATACCGAGCCGGGTATTCCCTACGTCACAGCTGATACCATGAAGCTTGTTGTAACGTTAGCTACTCCGGTCGCCTTAAGCCAGGCTGGCCTCCCTCCTTACAATGCATTTATCATGGCCAACGGAATCCGGAACAGGGAGGTTCACCTTCCCGACCAACCCCCGACCGACAAGGTGGACGGAACCGAATTCGGAACCATTGATGATAGCAGTAAACCGGGCGAGAACCGTTATTACAAGACCGCCAGCAATCTTCCGTGGGCATTAAATATTGCAGATAAGCTTGCCTATCCAAATGAAACGACGGCCATCAATAGCGCCTACCTTAAATTTAATGAGTGGGCGCAAAGTGCCGGCCTCTTGTTTCCAGACTGGTATAAAGATCTGCCCGGATACCGTCAAAATTCTATGATTTACAGTCATTGATTTCCCATTGGATGTACTGAAATCAATTTCTCCGTACTTTTGTTGCATGAAGTATCTGGTAATTGATTTCGGCAATACCAATAAAAAGCTGGCAATTTTTGACGGGAAAAAGCTGCTAACCATGGCACAGTTTCCATCGGTAAGCGTGGCATTGTTACGCGAATTTACCGCGATCCACCGGGAAATTGACTATGGGATCCTTTCAACGGTAGCTCCGTACCCCGACGCAATTCGTCAGTTCTTATCCAAAAATTACCGGTTGTATGAATTGGATGAACACACCCCATTGCCAATCATAAACCGTTACCGGACAAAAACAACCTTGGGAAAGGATCGGCTTGCTGCCGCTGTTGCCGGGGCAAGCCGGTTCCCCGGAAAAAATGTCCTGGTTATCAATGCAGGGACCTGCATTACTTACGATTTTGTAAATGACCGGAATGAGTACCTTGGTGGCGCCATTTCTCCGGGATTGGTGATGCGGTTCAATGCTCTCCATACTTTTACCGGCAAATTACCGTTAGTTTCATTCCGAAATGCCATGATCCTGACGGGAAAAAACACTGAAGATTCTATCCTTGCAGGCGTTCTTACCGGTGCAATGGCTGAAATTGAGGGGATTGCAGACAGATACCGGCAGAAATATCAGGATCTTCAGCTCCTTCTCAGTGGCGGAGATTATAAATATTTTGATAAACGGCTAAAAATTAGCATCTTTGCACTCCCAAATATCGTCATACACGGGTTACAACAAATTCTTGAATTTAATGTCAATAAAGCCAAATAGCGTGCGCCTCCCGATCATCTTATGCTTCCTGCTCCTTAACCTTACCCTTTTTTCGCAGATCCGGATCATCTCTCCCTATTCCCGGTTTGGCGTTGGCGACCTGTCGGAAAACAACAATGCTTGGAATATGTCGGTTGGACAACTGGGCATCGGCATAAGCAGTCCATACCACATCAACTATGCAAACCCGGCATCGTACAGTGCATTTGATTCTCTTTCGTTTGTATTTGAAGGTGGATTCAACGGGGAATTTGTGAATTTACAGTCAATCAGCATATTCGACAACAGCAATCAATCAGTAAGCCGGAATTATGCCTCTCTGGGCTACCTCCTCTTCGGCATGCCCGTTAACAAGTGGTGGAAAACAAGCCTCGGCCTGGTACCTTACAGTGATGTGGGTTACAGTGTGGCAAACTATGAAGAATACCCCAATACTGGAACCGTCGTTCGTCTCTATCAAGGTTCGGGCGGAATTAACCGGTTATTCTGGGGAAATGCCGTCCGTCCGTTTAAGGGGTTTTCTGTCGGTCTCAATATATCCTACCTGTTCGGAAGTATGAACCGACAGGCCATGGTGCTGTTTCCTGATTCTGCTGCCGCCATGAATTACAAGGAGGACTATTACGTTACGATGAACGACCTTTCCTTCAATTTTGGCGCACAGTATCGGACAAGAATTAAAAATGACCTGTTTCTCACATTGGGAGCCGTTTTTAATCCATCGCTAAGCATGTCAGCCAAAACCAATGTCCTGGCTCAAACCTTTCTCATCAGCATTGATGGGATTGAAATGCCCCACGACACGCTGGCCAAAGCTGAAGCCGTAAAGGGCCGCATCGTCATTCCCATGTTGATTGGAGGAGGCTTTTCATTTGAAAAAACGGACAAATGGTTGATCGGACTGGATTATAAATGGCAGAACTGGGAGAAGTTCACGGCATTTGACATGAGTGACTCGCTGGTAAACAGCTGGCAGGTGAACTTCGGAGGTGAGATCATTCCGAAGGTGGACAACTATACCAATTATTTTGCCCGGGTTCGTTACCGACTGGGATTCACCTATGGAAAAACCTACCTCCATCTGCGCGGACAGGACATCAATGAATATGCCATAACCTTTGGGTTCGGATTTCCGCTGCGAGGCATGAAAACCATGTTGAACATTGGCGGCCAATACGGAGTGAGAGGCACAACGGAGCAAAATCTGATCCGCGAAAGTTACTTCAAGATTGTCATCGGATTTTCCATCTATGAACGATGGTTCATGAAACGCAAGTATTACTAGCCTTGAAACCGAGTCGTTCTCCTAGAATCACCGGCATTTTGTTTATTTCACTGCTTTTCCTGTTTTCGTGCAGCAAGGCTCCAAAGGCCAATGAAGACATTGTGGTAAAAGAAAACGCCCCGGTCATGTCGGCCCAAAACATCGATGTGTTGTTCAGCGACTTCGGTAAAATCCAGGCTCGACTAACCAGTCCCCTTATGAATCAATACAGTGGCGACGCCCCCTACGTTGAATTTCCAAACGGATTTAAAGTCTTTATGTTTGATTCTGTCATGGAGGTCTCTTCAACCATCATAGGAAATCGCGGCATCCGGAAGATCAATGCCCGGATCATGGAGGCATGGGGGAATGTCGTTGTCCGGAATGAAAAGAAAAACGAGCAACTGAATACCGAACATTTGATCTGGGACGAGAACAGACATATAATCTGGTCGGATTTAAAGGTTAAAATTACCCGGCCCGACAACACCCTGAACGGGACTTCAATGGAATCAAATGAATCGTTCACCCGCTATTCAATTCAGAATTTCACCGGCCAGATGAATGTCAAGGAGGATTCTTTATAAATAGCGCGGTAGCGAAATATTCAGCATTCATGAATTATTGAGGCTTAACGCTTTGTTGTTTGCCGAATTATCTATACTTTTGCACCCTATTTTAAATTAAAATCATCAGAGCATGGCGATTATTGGAAATATCAGAAAACACTCAGGATTGGCCGTTATTATTATTGGCGTTGCAATTGCAGCCTTTGTGATAGGAGACTTTGGGGGGAAAAGTGTCAAGACCAATGACATTGGCGTTGTGAATGGAGAGAGTATTCCTTACGCGGAATTCAATAACAAAGTTGAAACCAATCTGGAGGCCCAAAAGGAAAATTCAGGCAACGATAAAATTACAGATCAGGACTCCTACCAGGTTCGTCAGAGCACATGGACGGCCACAGTTAAAGAGCTTCTGATGGGAGGGGAATACGAAGAACTCGGGTTAACGGTATCTCCTGAAGAGCTGTTCGACCAGGTTCAGGGCAAACAGCCTCATCGCTTCATTCTGCAGTATTTCAAAGATCCTGCCACAGGTCAATACGACCCTGCACTCGTACTGAATTACCTCAAGAACCTGGATAAAATGGAACCAAAAGCACGGGATCAATGGATGCGTTTCGAAAGAGCGATCAAAGATGACCGGCAGGAAACCAAATTCAACAATCTCCTGACCAAGGGATTTTATGTTCCGAAAGCATTTCTGAAAAAGGAATTTGCCAACCAATCCAAAGCATTGAAGGTATTTGTCGTTTCCCCTGATTTTTTAGCTGTTTCGGATAGTTCAATCAAACTCGTGGAGGCAGATTATCAGAAATTCTACGATAAAAACAAGCCCTATTTTTACATGGATGAGGCTTCGCGCGACATTGATTATGTTGTTTTTGAAGTAAAACCCTCGGAATTTGACCGTAAAAAAACTGCAGAAGATGTTGTTCAGCTGTTCAAGGATTTCCAGTCCAGTTCAGATGCGATGAATTTCTCCATGGCAAATTCTGATATGAAAGTTGACTCGATGTTTGTTAAAAAGGGCTCGTTCCCTCCCCAGCTTGATTCCGTGTTATTTGCAGCAAAACCCGGAGAGCTTTTCTCCCCGTTTGAATTCAGCAATGCATGGTACATGGCGAAATTGATAGAGGTGCAGGAGCGCCCGGATTCAATGAACGGTTCCCAGATTTTGATCGCCTATACAGGTACCGGGAACGAAAATATCAAACGTACGAAGGCAGAAGCAAAAGCAAAAGCAGATAGCCTGCTGGCTGTTCTTAAAAAGAACCCGGAAAAGTTTGCTGAAGCTGCAAAGCAAACTTCTGATTACCCAACCGTAAAAGATGATGCCGGTGACCTGAAATGGTTCACTGACGGCAATCCGAACTTTGATCCCTTCTTCAAGGCAGGCATTGAAATGAAACCAAATGATGTAAAGGTGATCGATACCCGCATCGGCTATTCGCTGTTCCTCCTCACCAATAAAACCAAACCCGTAAAGAAGGTTAAAACTGCCATGCTGGTGCGGTCCATCGAACCCAGTAACCAAACCTTTCAGGACACCTACATGAAGGCAAGCGCTTTCGCCGGACAGAACAAGACTCCGGAAACCTTTGAAAAGACTGCTACTGAAAAAGGCCTTCAAAAGCGGGTCGCCTCCAATGTGCGTGCAATGGATAATATGATAACCGGACTTCCTACAGGCCGTGAAGTTGTACGCTGGGCCTTTGCAGAGAAGACTAAGGTTGGTGAAATCAGCCCTGTATTTGATGTTAACGGCAAATATGTGATCGCCCTGCTGAAATCATCCTCAGAAAAGGGACAACAGCCTCTTGAGACGATCAAAACCCGCATCGAACCATCGGTTAAAAATATGAAGAAGATTGAACTCACTTCCGGGAAAATGAAACAGGCTGCAGCCTCTGTCAAAGACATTGCAGGATTGGCCTCCAATCTGGGTGCAAAACTTGATACGGTTGTTTTGACATTCTCCGGATTCAACCGCTCCAATATTGGCCGTGAGGGCGAAATCGTGGGTCAGGTTTTCAATACCAAAAAAGGTGAACTCCTTGGACCGCTAACCGGAAACTATGGCGCCTACTTCTGTATTATCAATGAAGTCACAGAGGCCCCTGCAAAGGAAGATTTCACGAGTGAATACATGCAGCAGTTGCAGAATTTCAACCAGCGTGTAACCAACGGCATGTATCAGGCCCTTGAAAAAACAGCCAAGATCACTGATAATCGCCTGCTGTTTTACTAGCATTGACCCATGGTCAAATAAAACGGCTGCCTTGTTTGACAAGGCAGCCGTTTTATTTTAATCAGGTTTTTGTATCTACTCGGCCAACACCAGTATCTTATTATTAAGGACCTCGATGACCCCGCCTTTGATATCGAAAAACAGCTCCTCCTTTTTCCCTTTGTTAAGGATCTTTATCTTCCCTTTTCCAAGTACCGAAATAAGGGGAGCATGATTGTTCAGCACCTCAAATGACCCGTCGATACCGGGCAATTGGACAAGCTGTACATCATCGCCAGTAAAAACGACGGAGTCGGGTGTTATGATTTCAACTTTCACTATTCAGTTTTCAAAATTCAATAATCGAACTTGCTGTTCAGGTATTATTTGCTGTCGGCCAGCATCTTTTTTCCCTTCTCGATGGCCTCTTCAATGGTTCCAACCATACTGAAAGCCGATTCGGGATATTCATCTACTCCGCCATCCATGATCATGTTGAAACCCTTGATGGTGTCTTCAATGTTCACAAAGGCACCGGGAATGCCGGTAAACTGAGTCGCCACAAAGAAAGGCTGTGAAAGGAAGCGTTGAACGCGGCGTGCACGTGAGACTACCAGCTTATCTTCGTCCGAGAGTTCATCCATTCCGAGGATGGCAATGATATCCTGTAGTTCCTTGTATCGCTGAAGAATACGTTTTACACGCTGGGCGGTATTGTAATGCTCATCGCCTACTACATCCGGTGAAAGTATCCGTGAAGTAGAATCAAGCGGATCAACGGCAGGATATATACCCAGCTCAGAAATTTTTCGGCTTAAAACCGTGGTTGCATCAAGATGGGCAAAGGTTGTGGCGGGAGCAGGGTCGGTAAGGTCATCAGCAGGCACGTAAACAGCCTGAACCGATGTAATGGAACCCCGCTTGGTGGATGTGATCCGCTCCTGCATGATCCCCATTTCAGAGGCCAGCGTGGGCTGATAACCCACGGCCGAGGGCATACGGCCTAGCAGTGCGGATACCTCTGAACCGGCCTGCGTAAAACGGAAAATGTTGTCAATAAAAAAAAGGATATCGCGACCACCCGATTTTTCATCGCCATCGCGGAAATATTCTGCCATGGTGAGCCCCGAAAGGGCTACACGGGCACGCGCTCCGGGAGGCTCATTCATTTGGCCGAATACCAGGGTTGCTTGTGATTTCAGCAGCTCTTCATGATCCACTTTCGAAAGATCCCAACCCCCCTTTTCCATATCTTCCTGAAATTCCTTGCCATAGCGGATTACACCCGATTCGATCATTTCACGCAACAGGTCGTTCCCCTCGCGGGTGCGCTCTCCAACACCACCAAACACCGATAAACCGGCATATTTCTTGGCGATATTGTTGATTAACTCCATGATAATTACAGTCTTTCCAACACCAGCACCACCAAACAAACCAATCTTGCCTCCTTTGGAATAGGGTTCAATCAGGTCGATGACTTTGATACCGGTGAAAAGAACCTCTTTAGAGGTGCTGAGGGTATCGAATTTCGGCGGATCACGGTGAATGGCATATACATGCTCCTCGGAAACATCCCCCAATCCATCGATGGGCTTGCCGATCACATTGAATAAACGGCCCCTGACCATATCGCCGACAGGCATGGAAATCGGGCGCCCTTTGGCGACAACCTCCATTCCGCGACGCAGTCCATCGGTCGAATCCATGGCAACCGTACGCATGGTATGTTCCCCCACGTCGTACTCGCATTCGAGAACAATGACATCTCCCTTTTCATTGGTAACTTCCAGTGCATCATAGATATTTGGAAGTCTGACATCTTCATCAAAGATCACGTCAATCACAGGTCCGATGATCTGCGAAATTTTTCCGTTTTTCTTTCCTTGCATGTTAGGACATTATAATTTATGCAAAGATAAAATATCTGATTGATTAAATGTTTGATGTGGAAAATTTTTCCCGTAGATTTGTCGTTATCTATACGAAGAAACCTAACAAAAGATCATGAAGTTATTTAAATTCTGTTTATTACTCCTTTTTACACTCCCTCTTATTTCCTTTGCACAACGAAACACCGATGCCATCATTGATACGGTTGAAACACCATCTGGTCCGGCCATTCTATATAAAAACTTCACCTGGGAATACCTTCAGGATGAGCCGGTACTGATGACCCAGGATGAAGACTCTACCGGTCTGTTTTCAAACCAGTGGATAAACAACCAGATTTTCGCCTACCGCATCAGACCTGATTCAATCAGCGATACATTGGTTGTACTCACCACAGCCGATCGTAAATTCACGCTTCCGGTTTATGGGAAGCTTTTCAGAGGTTTTACCTATTCGCATAAAGGACTGGACATCAAGATAAATAAAGGGGACACCATCCTTGCTGCCTTTGACGGGGTGGTTCGTTATGCAAAATATAACCGGGGCGGCTTCGGAAACCTGGTGATCATACGACACTATAACGGACTGGAAACCTACTATGGACATCTTTCGAAGTTCAACGTAAAGATCAACCAGATTGTAAAATCAGGGGAGCCTGTCGCATTGGGTGGTTCAAGTGGCAGAAGCCGCGGACCCCATCTTCATTTTGAAGTTCGGTACAAGGATATTCCCCTGGATCCGCTCCGGATGATTGATTATGACAACAAGAAGCTGATTTCCAACAATTTTCCGGTGACAAAAAAGGTCTTTTATCCCAATGATTTTGTTGAGAATGCACTTGTTGTCAAGATAAAATCAGGGGATACCGTTGGCAAACTGGCAAAGAAGTACCACACTTCGATCAAGGAAATATGTGCCATGAACAAGATCAAGCCAACGACCACCTTACGGGTTGGAAGGCAGATCAGGGTGAGATGAAACGAAGGTGAACACCTTTTTCTGGAAAATAATCAGGATGGCAACCCCCGTTGTAATGGCCGAATCGGCAATGTTAAAAACAGGTCTGAAAAAGGTAAAATCTTCACCGCCAAAAAATGGCATCCAGGAGGGATATCGGGTTTCAATGATCGGGAAGTAAAGCATATCCACCACCTTGCCATGTAAAAAAGTGCCGTAGCCCCCCTCCTTGGGAAACAATGTGGCAACCTGCAAGTAATTACTCTCATTGAAGATCAGTCCGTAGAAGGCACTGTCGAGGATATTTCCAAGCGCTCCGGCCAAAATCAGAGAGATGCAGATGATGAGCAGCATGTTTGCCCCCTTTTTGGTAACGCGGTAAAGCCACCATCCAATAATGATCACGGCAACCACCCTGAAGAGACTCAGCAATAATTTTCCATAGTTTCCTCCCAGCTTCATCCCGAAAGCCATCCCTTCATTTTCTGTAAAATGGAGATAAAACCAATGTCCGAAAATGGCATGGCTCTCCCCCATGTAAAAGGTGGTTTTGATCCATACCTTTAAAAGCTGATCCAAAAAGAGCACGATGAAAATAATGAAAGCAGCTTTTTTCAAACGAGGATTTATTACCATTGAAATTATTCCAGATCTGGATCATATGGACGAGCAGCCACAGGCGCCGCAACCTGTACACGCTTGGCTTCGATACTCAGGGTAGCATGAGGCACACTGCGTAAACGGTCCTTCGGGATCAGTTTGCCGGTAACCCTGCATATCCCGTAAGTTTTATTTTCGATCCGGATCAATGCATTCTCCAATGATTTGATGAATTTTTCCTGACGGGCAGCAAACTTGCTATTCTCCTCTTTCGAAAAAACCTGGTAGCCCTCCTCCAGAACTTTGAAGGTGGGTGAAGTGTCGTTCGTATCGTGCTCATTACCTGTGGTATATGATTCCGTCAACAGCTTCAGGTCATTGTGTGCCTTTTCCAGTTTTTTCAGAATAATCTGTTTAAACTCCTCAAGCTCCTCATCTGAATACCGGTTTTTTTCCATCTGTACTGCTCCTGTTGCTTTTTTCATGATCCAACTGTTTTATTTATTCCACTCTGTTGATTACCAGGTATGTAGAAACTGCATCATTCAATTCGATAAGCGTTTTTGAAGTCTCCTCAAGGGCAGACACAACTTCAAACGACTGAGCCAGAGTTTCGGTGCAAATATATGAAATATTCTGATTCACAGCATCGTCAATGTCAGGGTGAGACTGGAATTTTATTCGTATTTTGTCGGTGACGTCAAAGCCCTTATCTTTTCTGAGATTCTGAATTCTGTTGATAACCTCTCTGGCAATGCCCTCCTTCAAGAGTTCCGGAGTCAGCGTAACATCAAGGGCCACAGTCAAAGCGCCCATGCTTGCAACCTGCCAGCCGGGGATATCTTCTGAGAGAATTTCGACATCATCGATCATCAGCTCCACCGATTGTCCATCGACAAGCAAGGAGAGTTTTCCATCTTTTTCCAGGGCGGTAATCTCCTCCTGGGAAATCGTTGTCACCGCAACGGCCAGCTGTTTCATCAACTTGCCATACCGGGGACCCAGTTTTTTAAAGTCAGGTTTGACCTTCTTTGTGAGAATACCGGCAGTGTCGGTGATATATTCGAGTTCTTTGACATTGACTTCTGAAAGAATGAGATTTTTCACGGCCTCAATCTGGCCCTTCAGGTGATCGCTCATCAGGGGTAACAGGATTTTGTTCAAGGGCTGGCGAACGCGGAGTTTTGTCGATTTACGTATCGACAGTATCATGGAGGCAATCTTTTGTGCCAGCTCCATGCGCTCTTCCAGATCCTTATCAATCAAAGAAGGTTCGGCTTGCGGAAAGGGGGTAAGATGTACCGAATCAACATCAAACCGGCCGGTGACACTGTTCAGGTCGAGGAACAACCGTTCAGCAAAGAAGGGTGCAATGGGTGAAGCAAGCTGTGCCAATACTTCAAGGCAACGGTAAAGGGTCTGGTAGGCGGAAATTTTATCCTGCGAATAATCCCCTTTCCAGAAACGGCGGCGGCAAAGGCGGACATACCAGTTGCTCAGATGTTCATCCACAAAATCGGAGATGGCCCGGCCGGCTTTGGTCGGTTCATAATCATTATAACAATCATCTGCAAGTTTGATCAGCGAGTTCAGTTCTGAAAGAATCCACCGGTCGATCTCCGGACGTTCATGGATAGGGATTTCGGGTTCGCTGTATGTAAATCCGTCAATATTGGCATACAGGGAGTAGAAGGCGTAGGTGTTGTAAAGTGTTCCGAAGAATTTCCGCCTGATCTCCTCAATTCCCTCCAGGTCAAATTTAAGGTTATCCCATGGTTGCGAATTGGTGATCAAATACCACCGGGTAGCATCAGGTCCGTATTTACGGATGGTTTCAAAAGGATCAACCGCATTGCCCAGCCGTTTCGACATTTTATTGCCGTTTTTGTCGAGAACCAGCCCGTTTGAAACACAGTTCTTATATGAAACACCTCCGAATAGCATCACGGCAATGGCATGCAGGGTAAAGAACCATCCGCGGGTCTGATCTACTCCCTCGGCGATGAAATCGGCTGGAAAATAGGATTCAAGTTTCCGGGTTTGCTCGAATGGATAGTGATACTGAGCATAGGGCATGGCGCCTGAATCGAACCATACATCGATAAGGTCGGTTTCCCGATACATCGGCTCTCCATCAGCAGTTACAAGGATGATATCGTCGACAAACGGTCGGTGAAGGTCAAATGTATGATAATTCTCATCTGTGGTTTCACCGGGGATATAGTTTTCGAGCGGATTGCTCTTCATCAACCCGGCTGTTACCGCTTTCGCGATTTCTGTCTTCAATTGAGCTACGGAACTGATGCAGATCTCCTGCTTTTGATCTGCTGATCTCCATATCGGAAGGGGCGTTCCCCAGAAGCGGGAACGGGAAAGATTCCAGTCAACGAGGTTCTCAAGCCAGTTGCCAAAACGGCCGGTTCCCGTTGATTCGGGTTTCCAGTTAATGGTCTTGTTGAGGGCGATCATCTCATCCTTATAGGCCGTTGTGCGGATAAACCAGGAATCGAGCGGATAGTAAAGAATGGGCTTGTCGGTACGCCAGCAATGCGGATAGGAGTGTTCATACTTCTCCGATTTGAAGGCCTTGTTTTCGTGCTTCAGCTTGACAATGATGTCGATATCGACAGGCGGACATTTTCCATCCAAACAATCAGCATCATACTCTGGCTTAACATAACGGCCGGCAAACTCGCCCATCTGATCTGTAAACCTTCCCTGTTTATCAACCAGGGTCAATGAGCCCAATCCATATTGCCGCCCAACGCGAAAGTCGTCGGCGCCAAAACTGGGGGCAATGTGTACAATGCCGGTACCATCTTCGGTGGTAACAAAATCACCCAGCACAACACGAAAAGGATCTCCATCTTCAGGCTGGGCATAGGGCAGGAGCTGTTCAAAACGGATGCCTTCAAAATCCCTGCCCTTGAATTCAGCCACCACCTGATAAGGGATTTGTTTATCCCCTTCATGGTAACTTTCCATTTCAAGCTGGCTGTTCTTCTCAGGAAAATATTGATGGAGCAGTTCCCTGGCCAGGACAACTGTTTGTTCAGTAAATGTATATGGATTAAAGGTTTTCACAACAACATAGGTGATCTCCTTTCCCATCGCCAAACCGGTATTCGAGGGCAGGGTCCAGGGCGTGGTTGTCCATGCCAGGATGTACAGTTCTCCGAAGAGGTCTGTAAAGAGAAATTCCGACTTCTCATCCCTGATCACTTTGAACTGGGCAACCACGGTGTTGTCCTTCACCATTTTATAGGTTCCCGGCTGGTTCAGTTCGTGGGTGCTGAGTCCTGTTCCGGCAGCGGGTGAATAGGGCTGGATGGTATATCCCTTATAGATCAATCCTTTTTCGTACAATTTCCCCAGGAGGTACCAGACTGTTTCAATGTATTTGTTTTCATAGGTGATATAGGGATCATCAAGATTCAGCCAGTAACCCATGCGGATGGTCAGGTCGTCCCAGAGATCTTTGTACTTCATCACCTCTGTACGGCATTCCTTGTTATAATCCTCAATGGAGATGGATTTTCCGATATCCTCCTTGGTAATTCCCAGTTTCTTTTCCACCCCGATCTCAATGGGCAGTCCATGGGTATCCCATCCTGCTTTCCGGCTCACATAAAAGCCCTTCATGGTTTTATAGCGGCAGAAAATATCTTTGATCGCGCGGGCCATCACGTGGTGAATACCAGGAATGCCATTGGCAGATGGCGGTCCCTCGTAAAAAACATACGGTGGTTTGCCCTCGGTTAATTTCAGACTTTTTTCAAACGTGCCATGCTCCTGCCAGTAGGACTGGATCTCATCGCCAATCCTCGTCAGGTCAAGATTTTTGTATTCGGTATATTTTTTACTCATTTTGTATCGTCCATCATTGCTGCGAAAATTTTCCGCAATTCAGCCGTCAATTAACCCCACCGGGCCATAAAAAGGCGTGCAAAATTACGAAAAATTCTTTTATTCAGATATATACCATTATTCAGAACATTTTTAACTGGCGTCGGAGATTTTTTTAATTTTAGCGTTTGAAAAAAATCCTATGACGGATAAAACCTCCATCATTCTTGAAAACATCCAAAACCGCAAAAGTGTTCGAAATTTCACAGACGAACCAGTCGCAAAAGAGATTCTCCTGACCCTCCTGAAAGCAGGCATGGCAGCACCATCGGCACGCAACCGGCAGCCACTGGCCTTCGTTGCTGTTACGGATCGACTGCTCCTTGATGGCATGGGTGAAGGTTTGCCTTATACCAAGATGCTGTTCAAGGCAGGAGCATGCATTGTTGTTTGCGGGGATTCCAAGGTTGACCTGCAGCAGGGAGCCAATGACCTCTGGTACCAGGATGCTGCCGCCGCTACTGAAAATATTCTGCTGGCCATCGAAGCGATGGGGCTGGGAGGCGTATGGTCGGCACTATATCCTTACCCTGAGCGTGAAGGCCATGTGCGCAAGATGCTGAAGCTGCCTCCGGAAGTCACCCCTTTTAGTATTGTCCCGGTTGGGCACCCTGCAGGTTCCGATCAGCCGAAAGATAAATTCAGGGCTGAAAAAATTCATTGGGAACACTGGTGATTCATGTTGAATTTATGATAGTTGAGCTGGCATAGGGGCTGATCAATTCACTACCTTTGCATAAAATTCCATATGGTGAAAAGATCAACCATCCATTCAATTCTGTTAACCAGCTTCCTCTCGCTTCTTTTTACCTTCCGGGTCATCGGGCAGATCCCTCCGGGATATTACGATCCGGCTGATGGAAAAACAGAGGTGGCTTTACAGACCGCGCTGCATGACATTATCAAAGGACATACTGTTTTATCCTATAGTGATCTCTGGACTGCCTTTTATACCACCGATGACAAACCAAACGGGACAGTCTGGGATATGTACTCTGATGTTCCCGATGGCACGCCCAGTGGGAATCCCCCCTATTCCTACACTTTTGGTATTGACCAGTGCGGAAATTACGGCGGGGAGGGGCAGTGCTATAACAGGGAACATTCCTGGCCGAAAAGCTGGTTCAATGATACCCCGCCGATGAATTCCGACCTGTTTCATATTTATCCGACCGATGGTTATGTGAATGGAAAACGGAACAATTACCCCTATGGCCCAGTTGCAACTGCCAGTTGGACTTCACAGAACGGAAGTAAGCTTGGAACGTGCAGCTGGCCCGGATACACCGGAACTGTGTTTGAACCCATCGATGAGTACAAGGGCGATTTTGCCCGGACCTATTTCTATATGTCAACACGGTATTATACCGAAGATGGGGGCTGGAATGTGACAGAGATGACCAACAAATCGCAGCTCAAGCCCTGGGCCCTGCAAATGATGTTGCACTGGAGCCTCATTGATCCTGTTTCTCAAAAGGAGACCGACCGCAACAATGCAGTGTACGGCATGCAGGCTAACCGGAACCCCTTCATTGACCAGCCTGAATATGCCAGCCTGATCTGGGGAAATCCGGTGGGAGCCGATGAGACCGCTGCCATGGATAATCGCCTGGTGATATATCCCAATCCTGCCAAAGATTATTGTTCACTTACTATCCCGGCTGGAAATACCCCGGAAGATCAGCACCCTTTACTTTTTTCTGTGACCGGTATTCAATACATCCCAACCTATGCTTGGCAAGGCAAGAAACTTGAGGTTGATATCCGGACCCTGCCAGTTGGAATATATTTCTTAATCCTGCGGGGAGAGCAGGCGGTGTACCGGGCGAAGGTGGTGAAAAACTAGTAGGCCCATTTCACCCAGATCGATCCCCAGGTGAATCCGCCGCCGAAGGCAGCGAGAATGATGTTGTCGCCCTTTTTCAGTTTATTTTCCCATTCCCACAAGCACAATGGAATGGTGGCATCTGTGGTGTTGCCATACCGCTCGATGTTGATCATCACCTTTTCTTTGCCTACGCCCATCCTGCGGGCCGTTGCATCAATGATCCTCAGATTGGCCTGATGGGGTACCAGATAGGAGATATCATCGGCGGTGAGGTTGTTTCGTTCCATGATTTCTGCAGAGACATCCGCCATCCGTGTCACGGCAAACTTAAAGACAGGTTGTCCCTCCTGGTATATAAAATGTTCTTTTGCATCAACGGTTTCGTGGGAGGGTGGTCTCAGTGACCCACCGGCTTTCATATGTAAATAGTTTCTTCCGGAGCCGTCAGTTCCTGCCATACAATCCATAATCCCCACCTCCTCGGTGGTAGGTTCGAGCAGCACGGCACCAGCAGCATCGCCAAAAAGCACGCAGGTTTCACGTGCAGTATAATCGGTGATCCCCGACATTTTATCGGCTCCCACCACAATCACTTTTTTGTACAACCCCGTCTCCACATATTTTGAGGCTGTGATCAGTGCAAATAAAAAACCCGAGCATGCAGCGTTAAGGTCAAAACTGAAAGCATTCTTCAGTCCAGCCTTATCGCTGATGATATTTCCGGTTGCAGGGAACATCATATCGGGGGTAACTGTTGCACAAATCAGCAGATCAACCTCCTCGGGTTTTGTCCCGGTCTTCTCAAGCAATCCTTTAACAGCTTCGGCACCCATATCGGAAGTTCCCAGTCCTTCACCTTTGAGAATGTGACGTTCCCGGATCCCGGTGCGCGTCATGATCCACTCATCCGTGGTCTCGACCATGGTTTCCAGCTCCTTATTGGTCAAGATATAAGGGGGAACCCATCCCTGGATTCCAGAAATCTTCGCTCTGAGTTTTGCCATGATTTTTAAATATTGTTAAGAGAATATTGTTCGAGCGCGTTTTTTATTTTTTGAGATAGTTTGGCATCGTGCACCTCTTTGGCCATTAGGATCATCTTCCGGATGGCATTGGCATTGGAAATCCCATGTCCGACAATCACGGTCGAGTTGACCCCAAGGATCGGGGTTCCGCCGTAGGTTTCATAGTTAAACCGATCGAGATAAGCATCCTTGATCCCTCGTTTCACGAGAACCCGGTACATGGCCTCGACCTGTTTGAGCACAATGTTCCCCACAAATCCATCACAAACAACCACATCAACGGTATCGCGAAACAGTTCACGCCCCTCAATATTGCCAATGAAATGAAAATCTTTTGAATCTTTCATTAGCTGAAATGCAGACTGGGTTGTCAGGCTGCCTTTCTTTTCTTCGACGCCGATGTTAAGCAGGCCAACCCTGGGTTGCTTTACATGAAACACATGTTCGGCAAACAGGGATCCCAAAATACCGAACTGATACATCACGTCAGGCTTGGCATCCGGGTTGGTGCCCACATCAATGAGTACAGATGAACCGCCATTCTCCTTTGGTATGTATGCAGTGGTACTTGGCCTGATAATACCCTGAATGGTGTTGACACTGTAAATCGAACCTACCATCATCGCCCCACTGCTTCCGGCACTGGCAAATGCATGGATCTCCTTGTGCTTCAACATTCTGAAACCAACTGAGATGCTGGAATTTGGTTTGTTGACCAAGGCTTTTGTTGGCTGTTCATCCATTTCGATCAGGTCAGGAGCATCCACGACCTCAAACATATCGTGGGGTAAATTCTCCTCCTTCAGAAAGGCTAAAATGATTTCCCGGTCACCGATCAAAACAATTTGATCGGTATCGGGGAGTTCCTTGTAAGCCAGGATAGCACCATGCATCGTGGCTTTCGGAGCAAAATCACCTCCTAAAACATCCAAACCGATTTTCATTGGCAGTAATTTAGGTAAAAAACTATTCCGCAGAGGCCTTCACAACGGCTTGCTTCCCGCGGTAATAACCGCATTCAGGGCAAACCCTGTGATATAATACCGGAGCGCCGCAATGTGAACAAACAACGGTTGCACGGGCAACAGCTTTGTCGTGGGTTCTTCTTTTGTCCCTGCGGGTTGTCGAAATTTTATGTTTCGGATGTGGCATAATACAATTTATTTACGATTTACAAACTACGATTTACGATTTATTTTTTTTCTTCAACTGGTTCAAGGCTTCCCATCTGGGATCTGGCATATGACTTTCACTCAGTTCTTTTAATTTTCTTATAATTTCAGGGTCGCATCGACTGTTTCCCTGATCATCCTCCGGATGAACTCTGCGTATCGGCAGGAGCAGATGAATATATTCATATAAAAACGGACTCATGTCGAATTGGTGCGCCGTGTCAGGAATAACCTGCACATCGTCACTCTCTTCGTAGTAACGGTCGCCCAGTTTGATAATCAGGCGCTCATTCCCCTTCACATCCATTTCCATCTGTTCATTGCAGCGATCACACGCCACACTGACCTTTCCTTCAATCGCAAGGTGGAGATCCATCATGCGTTCATCCTTGGCCATCGTAATCACAACCGACACTGATCCGCCGGTGATCTCCGTATCCTTAACCTGTTCAAAGAACGAATTGCCGATTATAAAATCGAATTGGTGCGTCCCTGAATTCAATCCACTGAACGCAATTTGATATTGATCCGGGTTGTTCACGTTTCCCCTAAAAAAGTCTGCAAAATTAAAAATTAATTTGATGATTACCAAATACCTGTTTCTTTCCATCATTTCCAAAATGGCCCCGGATTGCGATTTTTCCCGGCCACAGATAAAAATAAGTGAATTATTATGTATGTTTGCTGATATGATTATCTAACCTTACACCGTACAACTATGTTCAATCGATTGATAACCATGATGCTCCCACTGATGCCCAAAAAGCTGGTGTGGATATTTTCCCGCAAGTACATCGCGGGTGAGACCATTGAGGATGCCATCCGTGTTTGCCGCGGATTAAATGCACAAAATGTAAAAATCACCATCGACCTGCTTGGAGAATTCATCACAAAGCTTGACGAAGCAACTGCAAATAAAAACACCTACCTTGAAATCATTGAAAAGGTAGAGAAAGAAAAAATCGACGGCAACTACTCCCTTAAGCCAACCAGTTTCGGACTCCTGATCGACCCGGAATCATGTTACCGGAACATCCGCGAGATTGTTGCGAAATCAGCCTCTTACGGCAATTTTGTGCGGATTGATATGGAGGATTCACAGTGTACCGATCTCGAAATTGTCCTGTTCAGGAAACTGCATAAGGAGTTTCCAAAAAATGTGGGGCTTGTTATCCAGTCCTATATGAAGCGCACATTGCAGGATATCAAAGATATGAAGGAGCTTCATTCCCCCGATGCTCCGCTGAATTTCAGGCTGTGCAAAGGCATTTATGTGGAGCCTGCTGACATTGCTTTCAAGAAATACCAGGAAATCAATGATCATTATCTTGAAGCGCTGGAATATATGTTTCAGCAGGGGATCTATCCGGGAATTGCCACACATGACAAACCGCTCATAGAGGGCGCTTACAAACTAATTGAGAAGTACAGTGTTCCCAAAAACAGGTATGAATTTCAGATGTTGTACGGCGTAACGCCCGATTTGCGTAGCTCAATTGTCGACAAGGGTCACCATATGCGGGTGTATGTCCCGTTCGGGAAAGAGTGGTTTGGATATTCCACCCGCCGGCTGAAGGAAAACCCGAAAATGGCAACCCACATCATCAAGGCGTTGTTTGTAAGAGGATGAAAGAATGGTAAAATGGTGAAATTTTATTTAAACGCTTTCTCCAGCATGCCATCTCCGCTTAATTTCAACCGGTCAAAATAGGCCGGTACAGGTTTTCCGAGAAGATTATCCACATACAACTTTGCCAGGTATTGGCCAAGCATAAAGCCCTGGCCACGCAAGCCCAGAAAGAGCCCGAGTTCCGGGTCAATGATCATGCGGGGTTCCACATAATAACCAGCCCAAACAGCCTGGAATCCGACGGAGGAGAGTTCCGGTATCCAGTTGGTGAAAATCTCTGAAGCAATTTCCACAAAATCCTGTGAGTTGATCTTAATATTTTTATCAGCCTCCATGGGTTCAATGGCCGGTGAAGCACATCCGATGATTTGTCCCGTTTCAGCTAACTGCTGACCGTAAACTGCGCTGAATCCTTTGTATCGCCTCCTGTCTATCAGCATGGGAAGCGGCCTCCCATCCTTGCCCAGCATAGGCAAACGGCGGGTGATAAAGGCCTGGTGCTTTACAGGATAGAGGCCGGTTTCAATGTTCAGCTGTTTGGCGAATCTCCCGCCTTCAGGCCCAAGGGCATTGATGAATATCTCCGTTTCAAACTCAATGTCCTCCTGCTGATGATTTTTCACAAGAATTCTGTAAACGCCATCCACCTTGTTCACATCAATGAGTTTGCAATCTTCCTCCACCCTTCCGCCTTTATCGATACCCATCCTGCGGATCAGGTCGATAACCCGTCCGGGCGTGGCCTGCCAGCAATCGCGGGTAATCAGTGCCGACAAATAGGTGTTGAGATTGGGATTGATGCGCGGGGAGATCTCTTTAACAAAGTCCCGTGGTTCAACCATGGAGGCATCTGACCATGACATCGATTCAACCAATGCCTTGCACATGTTGTCATCATGCGCAAAAGTCACATAGAAAATCGGGCGATAGTCAATGTTGTGAATTGTCTGAAGCTCCTTGAAAATCTCGTGGTTATGGACCGCAATGTCAGATAACTCCGGAAGCGAAAAATTCGGACGTCCGCCGGCAATGTTGCGCCAGGATGCTCCGCGGCCATAATTCAGCAATACCGGCTCCATCCCAGCTTCACCGAGGTACCGGAACAGTGCGCTTCCGCCGATGCCTCCGCCGGCCACCAGGGATTTCACCCTGATCCTTTTCGGTGTCTGGCCCTTCACCCCGGTGATTACATTTTCATGTACCACCCTCGGGAAGAGTTCACCCATGGCCACCTGGTTTGAAAGCGGTCCGCGGGGTGTGGGTTCTCCAACAATGGAGATACCTGATCCCAGCAGGGTCGTTTTCAACCGCTTGATACATCGTTTACCGCGACATGCGCCCATGCCCAGCCGGGTCGTATGCTTTACCTCATCAACGGAGATGAATTTGCGATCGCCGATGGTCTCCATGACCTCATCGAGCGTTACATCATCGCAATGGCAAACATAGGTGGTCTCCTTTGGCTCCTGCACATACGGCTTAAAAATAATGGGGCCGGGGTAATGCTCCTTGCCGATAAATCCGCGGACTTTACTGAGATCTTCGCCATGAACTGTCGTGGAATGAACACGGGCAATGTTGGTCTTGTTGGGCTTGCGCAGGATCTTTTCAACCATGCCTTCTCCAAGTATATCTCCCTGATTATCGACCAGGTAACATGCCGATTTCTCCTCAACCGCATATTCTATGGGAAGAAAGAGCCAATCTTTTTTTACATTGTAGCCGAAAATTGCGAGGCCCGGACATTGGTATACACAATCCATGCATCCGATGCACTTTCCAAAATCGATTTCCGGAACAGTGCTGGTCGACGATTTGGTGATGGCCCCGTGCGGGCAGGCAAAAGCGCAGGGATTGCATGCAAAGCCATACAGGCAGTCGATCAAAACAAAACCTTTTTCATTCATCCGCGCCGGGGTTGGTTGAAATGGCTCGGGAACCACCCTGACAGGGTGTTGCTGCGAATCGATATACTCCTTCGACAGGGAGAGATAATCATCATAATTGTAACGTTCGCCCATCTCCTGCAGTACATCATACGCGGCCTGTCTGCCGCGCAGTACCGCGCTGGTCCCCTCCCCGATCCTGATGGCATCGCCAGCGCCGAAACAATGGCGGCCGAAAACCTCATTGCCCTTGATGAGCAGCTGGTCATCCTGAACAAGGCCTGTGCAGATATTGATTACATCAATGCCATCAATGATCTTTTCCGTTCCCGGGATGGGTTTAAAATCTTTGCATTCAGCCACCACAGCACCTACAATACCATCACGGTGTTCATTGGGAATGGCCTTGAGCAGGATGTGAGAGGTAAGGATGGGGATGCCCAGCCGCCTGACACGGTTGGCCTGAACCGGAAACCCGCCTTCACCCGGCATGGCTTCAAGGATGGCCTTGACTTTGGCGCCGGCCTGCATGAGCTGGTAAGAGGTAAGGTAGCCAATGTTGCCTGCACCGACGGTCAGTATGTTTTTGCCAAGCAACGTCAACTCCTGATTCATCATCTTCTGCACCACAGCGGCGGTGAAAACCCCCGGGAGGTCATCGTTTTCAAAAGCGGGCATAAACGGTACCGCTCCGGTAGCCACGATCATATAGGTTGCATCGACAAAATAAATCTCTTCAGTCCTGATATTTTTAACTGCAATACGCCCTCCTTCCAGAATATCCCATACCGTAGAATTCAGGAAAATGCCATTGTGGTCATCACCGGCCAGGGTTTTGGCGATATCAAAACCACGCATCCCGCCAAATTTCTGCTCCTTCTCGAAGAAAAAAAACTGGTGGGTCTGCATCAGAAACTGCCCGCCGATTTTGTCATTGTTGTCGATAACGATATTTGGAATCTGATGTTTGTCAAGCTCCTCGCGGGCAGCCAGGCCTGCAGGTCCGGCACCAATGATGGCCACCGTGGTTTTAAAAACATTGACCGGAATATCCTTCTTAACAGGAACACTGCAGGGGGCATAATCATGCGGTATTTCCTTCACCTCCTTTACCCCGTCCAGCGTTGTGATACAAATCCGTTTGATTTGCCCGTCGACTAACATTTCACAGGCGCCGCATTTACCTATGCCACATTCGAGACTGCGCTCACGGTTGCTCAGGCTATGGCTGTGAACCGGATGGCCCGCCTGGTGAAGCGCTGCAGCTATTGTGAATCCCATATCACCGGTAACCTGTTGTCCTTCAAATAAAAAACCAGATTGTTGAGATTCCGGTATCTCCAGAATGGGGTGTGTCGTGATCTTGAACATGGCCGCGTGCGTTTTAAGGCGGCAAAATTACAGATTTTCCCAATTTAAAATAGCTTGCCTGTTAATTATTTAACAATTCATAAATTAAAATACAACCCCAGTGAGAACAGGTTCTCCACCTGAATATTTTCACTCACCTCCTTTTCATAGCAGATCCGTGTTTGAATCGTGGCTTTCAACATTTTATTCAGCCTGATTGCAATAAGGTTCCGTACCACCAGGTCAATGGGTTTCTGATAATTTTTAAAAATCAGTAAATCACAATTCCAGTGTACCCGCTTAAGGATATCTTTGTCCACCATCAAGTGCATGGAAAAACCATATTCAAACCAATGACTCTTCTCTTTCGGGACACCATAAAATTCTATAATATCTTGTTGATCAAAAACATCCCGGTTAACCACCACGGTGAGTTTGGCTGCAGACAAACCAAAACTGAAGGTACCGAGCCGGGGAACAGTCCATCCAAAACCAGCTGAAAATGTACCCAGCAAGGGGGTAAGAAACGCAGAATTGATGGTTCTAAGCAGCGTGCCGCCCTGATCAGATGAATAATCATAGCCATTAAAGAGACGGGTCGTAAGGTTGGAATGAAACGTAAAGGTAAGGTTCTTCCAAAGTTTAAGTTCCATGCGGGTGTCAAGGGTGTTTTCGTCGGGCTGAAACCGTGAAATGCTGTCGAAAAAAAACTGGATGCCCAGGGAATGGATAAAAGAGGTACTGATGGTAAAATTGCGGGAATAATTGAGTTTTGACCGGTATTTAACCAGCTGTTGCATGGTAAGCTGGCCAACCCCATCCCCCTTTTGCCAGTTCAGCATGAGTAAGTTTGAACATGTGAATGCATATTCCATATCCTGGGTGAAACGGAATTGTACCAGCGAGATGCCCGAATCTGAGGGATTTTGTAATGCAACAAGCACCATGGTATCCTTCCAAACCAGGTTTTGCCCCCCTGCCATGGCCGACAACAAACATACGTAAAGCAATACCAAACACCCCCTCTTGCCCATAGCACAACCCGGTTTTCTGTTTCAAAATATTCATAATCCAATATTTAACTACTCCTTTTCACCTGATTTAAACCCTATTTAATAGCCACTTTTTGTTCAGATTTCAATTTCCAGCTTTCCTGCATATCCACATTCAGCCATATCAACCTGATCTGCGCAGTGGTGTTCAGTTCGACGGCATCGGACAATACAAAGAGGCGGGAATTATAGCTCCCAATGAACTTTGCCCAGGTCACAATGACAGTAAAATCGGAATTCGTGAACACATTCCCGGGAGTTGTATTTTTCCCGAATGGCTGAATATAGGCCAGTACCTGGTCCAGCCTCAGCCCATTGCATTTTTCATAGGTTGAATCGCTGCTCAGCGACTTGATTTTATCATAGCCTGACCATTGGCATTGCGTTGTATCCCGCTGCAAGAGGGTCCCCTCGCGGTCAAAGATCATGTGTCCAAGCATGTTTTTGATAAAAACCGGGTTTCTGATTGCCTGACAGTAAGAGAGGGAATCGGAAAACATATACAGGTTTTCCGTCGGGAAATGATGTTTTTCGAGAAACGAAACGAGTTTGGCCGGGGTCTCCTCCCTGGGCTGGGTCAGTCCATATTTAAAATGCATATAGGTTTTGCATCCGTTCGATGTCGTAAGCAAAAGGACCATTGCGGCCAGGATTAAACTGCAGGAGGTTGATTTCATCTTGAATGGTTGTTTGTAATCAGGATACTGCCCTTAAACGGGGTCAGGTCTCAACCAATGGGCCCCCGTTTAAGGACAGTGAATGCCTATAGTTGAAAAACAATTGTATAAACCCCGTTTTGGTAAGATAACGGGTAATTTCCCGGACGAATGGTTATGCCTGAAGATGATTGCAGCGCTTTGCATGTTTCATCTGACAGTGTGTAGGCATCCACGATAGATATGGTTCGTTTATCCTTAAAATAGGGCAGCGCCGAGCCCCCGTCATAGCTGGTCAGTGCAGCCTCGCTGACCTCAATAAGAAGCTGATTCTGGCTGTTCAGCAGCCCTCTCACGGCACACAGATTCTTTGCCGAGTACGCTCCTAAATTTTCTTCAAACCCCCAGGAAACATCGAAGCAAAGGCCAAAACCACTGGCGCAATCCAATTTTGGGCGATGAAAATTGATCAGTAATTTGATCCATACACCAGCCGGTGCAAAGGAAGATGGAGTCACCCCTGTGGCGAAGGTGGTTTCCGAAAAGAATATCATACTCAACATGGATATTAACATAATTTTTTTCATGGCTTTGAGATTAAAAATACAAATGAAATTTGCTGCCAGATCATTCCGCCGACAGCTTGCGGAGAGCCGGATAATTTTGGAAGGCCGGCCGGTCTACCGAAAAACCACACCTCCAGGAGAAGCAGTTTTTCCCTCAATTTACACACCCATACTTGTTTTACCTCCTTCATCATTTTTATGCTTAATCGGGAAAGGGGGCAAAAGGTGAATGTGCCAACACACTTTTTTTTGGATAAATTATTTAGGGACTGATAATCCGATATGTATCATTATTTTACACTTTTCGCTTGGAAATTATCTCAAAATTTTTTAGTATCTTTGCAGCCGAATTTCAAATAGGGATAAAATAGAAAGGAAAACATGGAAAAAGCGAAAGTTTTGTTTGTTGCGCAGGAGATCACCCCATATCTGAAAGAAACTCCGATGAGTATCATCGGGCGACATCTCCCCCAGGGAATTCAGGATAAAGGAAGAGAGATCCGTACATTTATGCCGCGCTATGGCAGTATCAATGAGCGCAGAAACCAGCTTCACGAAGTCATCCGGTTGTCGGGCATGAACCTGATTATCGATGATACCGATCACCCGCTGATCATCAAGGTCGCTTCAATCCAGCAAGCCCGCATGCAGATCTATTTTATTGACAATGAAGATTATTTTCAGCGAAAGTATACCCTGCACGATAAAAACAACAAGTTTTTCGCTGACAACGACGAACGGGCTATCTTCTTTTCACGCGGGGTACTGGAAACTGTTAAAAAACTGGGATGGGGCCCCGATGTGGTTCATTGCCATGGATGGATGACCAGTCTCGTTCCAATTTATATAAAAAAGGCCTATTGCGACAATCCATTGTTCAGCGACACCAAAGTCATCTATTCCATTTATGATGATGATTTTGAAGAGCTCATGCACAAAGATTTTGCTAGTAAAATCAAACTGGAGGGAATTAATTCCAAGGATCTTAAACACTATAAATCTCCTGATTACGTTAGCATCATTAAGGCGGCTATAGATTTTTCTGATGGTGTTATCATCGGATCTCCCAAAGTAAATCCTGAACTGGTTAAATACATCAAGGAAATTGAGAAACCCTGCCTCGAATATCAACCCATGGACCGTTATGTGGATGCCTACAACGATTTCTATGAAGAGGTGATGGTGAACGATCCGGTGACCGTGGAATAAATGCAACTTATAAATACGAAACGATTGAACCACTTGCTGACCAAACTTCCGGCATCCCTGCTGACCGGCATACTGCTAATACTTGCATTGTTCTCCTGCAACAAAGACCCTTATGAAATTGGCATCGACCTGCTTCCACCCAGCGACACCCTGAATGTAAGGACAACGGATACCTGCACCGTGGAAGCCTTTTCAGTGAGGCAGGATTCTACCCGCACAGATAAAACGACCTCCCTGATGCTTGGTTCGATCATGGACCCTGTTTTCGGGCAGTCAACCTGCAGCTTTTACACCCAGGCCTTCCTTGAATCAGAGGGGGTGGATTTTGGTAAAAATCCGGTGCTCGATTCCATCGTGCTCATGTTATGCTATTCCGGCTATTATGGAGATACGCTCTCTATGCAGACTGTTAAGGTGTATGAGGTCAGCGAATATTTTTCATACGACAGCGTCCGGTATTCCACCGGGAGTGTGCCAATCTATCCCACATTGCTTGCCAGTCAGGATTTTATTCCAAGAATCAAAGACAGTGTAAAGGTGTATAATGAAAAACTGGCCCCGCACCTGCGTATCAACCTGAACAAATTTACCAATTACCTGGGAAATAAAATCCTTGAAGCTCCGGCCGACGTTCTGGCCACCAACACCGCTTTCATCAGGTTCATGAAGGGGTTGTATGTTACAGCCAGCCCGATAAACAACAAGGGGGCCCTCCTTAATTTTTCCCTCTCCAGCGGGTTATCCAAAATGGTCGTTTATTTTCATAACGGGAACGATCCTGCGAACGACTCACTGAGTTATAACTTGCCGATCAACGAATCTGGCTCTCATTTTATCCACATCGATCACAATAACTATCTGGATGCCAGTCAGAATCTGAAGCAACAGATCCTGAACCATGATTCAGCCCAGGGAGCAAACCAGGTATATCTGCAAGGGATGGGAGGCGTGAAGGTCAAACTTAAATTTCCATTTATGAAGGACTTCAGCAAGGGAAAAGTCATCGCAGTCAATGATGCCATCCTTGAACTGAAGAACATGGAATCTGATACGATCCATCCTCCACCACAAACATTATATATCATCCGCCAGGACAGCATCGGCCGGATCGGGTACCTCATCGATGAAAATGAGGGCCCCGCTTATTTCGGCGGGACTTACAATGAAACGACCCGTTCCTATTTTTTCCGTCTGACGCAGCATATGCAGAAGGTTCTGATGGATTCCTATTCTGAACATTTCGATTTGTATATCGTGGTCAACAACCCGGTATTGAGCTCGATTTCGCCAAACCGGATTGTACTTAACGGCACCAGCCCTTTTATCCCGGGAGGGGTATCGAACAGACTTAAGCTAAAAATGACCTACACGGTCTTGAATTAATTTTTTCTTACTTTTGGCATATAAATAACCAAACTATGTGTGGAATTGTTGCCTATATCGGTCCAAGAGAAGCATATCCCGTATTGATGAAGGGATTGCACCGTTTGGAATACCGGGGTTACGACAGTGCGGGAATCTGCCTGCTCAACGGGGACATCCGGGTTTTTAAATGCAAAGGAAAAGTTTCAGACCTTGAAGCATTTGTAGCCGGGGAAAATATCTCCGGTAACATCGGTATGGCCCACACCCGCTGGGCTACCCATGGAGAGCCCAATACCATCAATGCCCACCCGCATTTCTCCCAGAACAAAACCATCGCGCTTATTCACAACGGCATCATCGAAAACTATTCGGTGCTCAGGAGTGAGCTGAAAAACAGGGGATATACGTTTACGAGTGAAACCGATACAGAGGTGCTTGTTCACCTGATTGAAGATATCATGACCAATGAACAGGTGTCGGTGGAGGAGGCCGTGCGCATTGCCCTGAACCAGGTAATCGGAGCCTACGCCATTGTCATCCTGGCAAAAGAATTCCCAAACAAGATCATCGCTGCCCGCAAAGGCAGTCCCATGGTGATCGGAATTGGCAAGGATGAATTTTTCGTTGCTTCCGATGCCACTCCGCTGATTGAATATACCGACAATGTTGTCTATCTCAATGATGAAGAAATCGCCATTATTGAACGCGACAAGGAATTAAAGATCAAGACGATCAGGAACCAGGATCAAACTCCTTACATTGAGAAGCTTGTTATGAGCCTGAACGAAATTGAAAAGGGCGGATTTGATCATTTCATGCTGAAGGAGATTTATGAACAGCCCCGTTCAATCTTTGATTCCATGCGTGGCCGGCTGCATCTTGACCAGGGGACTGTAACCCTTGGCGGAATCAGCGACTATGTTCAGAAAATCCTGAAAGCCAAACGCATCATCATTACCGCCTGCGGAACATCCTGGCATGCCGGGCTGGTTGGGGAATACCTGATCGAAGACCTTGCGCGTATCCCGGTTGAAGTTGAATACTCCTCCGAATTCCGCTACCGCAACCCGGTGTTAAGCGAAGACGATGTGGTCATCGCCATCTCACAATCGGGTGAAACAGCGGATACCCTGGCCGCCATTGACCTGGCCAAGTCAAAGGGAGCAACCGTGCTTGGAATATGCAACGTCGTGGGCTCATCCATTGCCCGTGCCACCAATGCCGGTGTTTACACCCATGCCGGACCTGAGATCGGCGTTGCATCGACCAAGGCATTTACGGCGCAGGTAGCCGTGCTGACGCTCCTTGGGCTGCTCCTGGCCCAGAAAAAAGGGACCCTTCCCGCTTCAAAATTCCAGAAAATACTCGTCGAACTTGATTCGATTCCATCCAAAGTAGAGCGGATTCTGAAGCTGAATGAAAAAATCAGGGACATTGCGACCATCTATAAGGATGTGAAAAACTCACTCTATCTTGGCCGGGGCTATAATTTCCCGGTTGCCCTTGAAGGAGCACTGAAGCTGAAGGAGATTTCTTACATCCACGCCGAAGGATATCCTGCTGCAGAAATGAAACACGGGCCCATTGCGCTTATCGATGAGTTCATGCCCGTGGTCTTCATTGCTACGCGACGCGGAATCTACGATAAAGTGATCACCAACATCGAAGAGGTAAAGGCACGGAAAGGAAAAATTATCGCCATCGTCACTGAAGGAGATGAATCGGTGAAAAAACTGGCCGACCATTGCATCGAAATCCCCGATACCGAAGAGATGCTCATTCCCTTGCTGGCAACGGTCCCGCTGCAGCTCCTCTCCTATCACATTGCCGTGATGCGGAATTGCAACGTTGACCAGCCCCGCAACCTGGCGAAGTCGGTTACGGTGGAGTAGGTTTCCAACGGGAAGTTCCCCCGATGATTTTTTTTGTATTTTTACGGCAGACTTCCAGGTGAACAATGATACTCCCAAAACGCTTAAGACAATTCCGCTCTACATTATCCGCGACATTGTTCGCTCTCGTGCTGGTTCTCCAGGGATTTGGAAAAGAAAACCCCGACAGTTTGCTCAATGTCGTCAGAACAGCTTCGGGGAAAGACAAATTTTACGCGCTCAAAGCCCTCAGCAAATTTTACAAGACAACAGAACCTTTAAAATCACTTGATTATGCCGAACAGCAGCTCAGGCTTGCTGCTGAAATGAAAAACAGGGAGCTTGAGGCCGAAGCCATGTCCGACATGGCCGTGCCAATTGTGATGATGCAGCAGAACAAACGCGCCATCCTTTTACTTCAGGAAAGTTTAAACATTTATGATTCACTGGGCAATGAAAAAGGTCGCTGCAGGGTTCTGAACAGCCTCGGGCTCGCATGGAGCCAGAACGGATCCATGGACAAAGCCCTGCAGTGTTACATAAAAGTCATCCCATATTACACAAAGCAAGGAATGAAAGTGAACCTGGCTACGGTCTACATGAACATTGGCCTGAGCTATGAACAATTAAAAAAACACGAACTGGCGATCTCAGCCGGATTAAAAGCAAAAGAGATCTTTACTTCACTCAACGATGAGCCCAGGCTCAACGATGTGATGCTGAACCTCGGGCTGAGTTACCAGTCACTGGAACGCTTTGATGAAGCCCGGGAATGTTTTGAAAAAGCATTTGCTTATTATGAAAAGAATCAGAACGTTTACGGAATGGCCGTGGCCACAACCAACCTTGTAAAGTTGTACGAAGCCAAAAAGGATTATGCTAGGGCACAAATTTGGTTTGCCAAGGCCCTTCCCCTGGTCAGGGAAATTCACAATACCTGGGCCGAAGCAAGCCTGTTCATCGACAGGGCAGTTCTGCAATACAATTTTGGAAAATTCAATGAATCGCTCATCGACCTGGCCACGGCAAATTCGCTTAATATTACAGCAGGGGACCCCGATGCGCAGGCCCAGATATTCCATACCTATTACCTCGTTTACGACACCCTGAGGCAGGAGAGGCTCGCCCTGGAATATTTTAAAAAATATTCAGCGCTGAGCGACACCCTGCATCTGCAGGAAAATGCCAGGATGACCGAAGAGTTGACCATTGGCTTCGAGAGTGCACAGAAGGAGGCTGAGAACCAGATCCTGAGGCAGGACATCAAAACTTCCCGAATGAGACAGCAATTGCTGACTGGATTGATTGTTACAATCCTCCTCACCAGTTTCCTCATTATTTTATTACTGAACCTCAAGCGCAGGAACCTGGAGCTGAAACACAAACAGACCGAGCATGAGAAACAACTTAAGGAGGTTGAACTGGAAAAAATATCGTTCGAACTTCAGCTCAAGAACCAGGAACTGGTTTACCAGTCCATGCTGAGAGTGGACCTCACACAGATAAACCGTTCGGTACAGGAAAAACTGGCCCCCTTCAATCTGAAATTTTCCAGCAAAAAAGACCAGTCCGAATTCATGCAGGTCATACAGGAAATTACACGGGAAGCCGGCAGAGATCCCCTGGCCGATTTCGAGATCCTGTTCACCCAGCTTCATAAGTCCTTTTACGAGAATCTGATCGGACACTACAGTACCTTGTCAAAAAGCGAACTGCAGGTTTGTGGCATGATACGAATGAACCTTTCCACAAAAGACATAGCCCGCATGATGAACCTCTCGGCCACAAGCGTCGAGATGACCCGTCACCGGATAAGGCAGAAACTGAACCTCGGACAAAAGGACAACCTCACCTCCTTCCTGATGGCAATTTAATGCCGGAAATCCGGCCTTTTTAAGCCTGAAACCCACCTTTTGCTTTCCTTTCATTTTATTTTATCTGTCAGTTGATGAGGCTGTTGTAAATCCAGATCCGATCAGACGGCAAGCTTTAATCCGCGCTGCAGCGGATTTACTGCATTGAATTTCAGAAGGATATCTCCATACGAAAGATTATGTAAAGGTTTTTGTGCCCCGTATTATTGACTTATGAAAAAGACTGGACTTACTTTTGCCCCGGGTCAAAAATATACCTTATGTCCAGCATTCTTCACAGAAGAAATAAAATTCTGATAGCCCGTAACAAGGGAACCGGCAATGAAGACATTTCCCTCCTTCTGAAGCGCAACGACCTGGAAGTTCTGATGGCTTCTTCAGGCCAGGAGGCGATGAGCCTCATGAAAGATCACCCCGATTTCAGGATGGCTGTATTAAGCGCAGATCTTGAGGGGCTGAACGGCTTTGATACAACGCTGCTTGCAAGATCACTAAACCCGAATCTTCCCATTATCCTGCTGGTGAACTACAGTACCCGTGAGACCATCAACCTGGCAGCCATGGTTGGCTGTGACCAGGTTTTGCAAAACCCCATTGAACCAAAAACATTTGAAGTCCTGCTCGACAAATTCCTCAGCCCTGTACTTCATGATTAATGATATCCGAAAACAATAAACCAAATCTCCAAACTATGAAAACAAAATGTAACCATTTCAAAAGAATCACAGCTTTTGCCATTGCACTGGCGCTCCTCCTTGCAGTTGCCATCTCCTGCAAGAAAACCGATGACACTCCTGCTCCAACCCCTCCAGCACCTTACCCCCCTCCTCCTACCAATCTGTTTCACTCAGGTTTTTATAAAATGATGACCGATGAAGAGATCATGAATCACAAAATGTTCGGCGGAAGCTATCTTTACCGGGTAGGCTCAGGTTTAACGGGAGAAAATGTTTCTGGTTTCCCATACAGTACAGTAGTCAAGACCCTTTGGTCTATTCAAAAATACCAGACTACCTCAACCCGGTTTGATAAAATCAGCAACGAACTTGACAGCGTTGGTTCACAGATGAAAGATTTGACTGATGAAGTTACCTATTTATCTCAGCAGCTGTCCATTGTCCAAACCAATATCTTTAATAAGCTCAATTCTTTGACTGAAGGGCAAGTCATGGTAGAAATAAACACTGCCTGGGACAATAATTCCTCCAGTAGCCTCCTGTGGTATCCCAGAAAAGCCACTGAGATCGCGAATGGAACATCGAAAATGACAATGGAAGAGTTGGATAATACCGCAATTTCAGATTTCATTTCGAAATATGGCTCTCATGGCTCAATTTTAATGCAAAATGACATTGGTAATTTGCAGAGGCTTTTATTGGGGTCAGCCAACAAGCCCGAATTTGCATTAAGCAGTATCAAAGAGTTTGCTGATGCGATTATTCAGTCGCAGGGCAAGCCGGTACAGAGTCCCGCATACGCCATGAACTGTTATAAATTGATGGAGAATTATTTTCTTTTAACGTTAAACGCCCAGTTCAGGGCTTTGACCGTATATGGCAATGCTTTGTACAGGGAAAAGGATACGATTATTGGCAATGAAATTTTTCATGATTACCTGACAAATTTTAAAGCAATTATCCAGTCGGAATTGTCCATGTTCCTGACGGTTACCGATTATCTCAGTATCAACCTGCTCGACTACAGAGCGGGAGGAGGATTCTCTCCTGCAAATGACCTCAGGTACTTCAATTACGGTTTAAGACCCGATGATCTATTTGCTCCCGTTATTGCCCGGGCCAATATGCTGAATCAATTAATGAACCAGGCCCTTGAACTGCCAACGAAAGATGTGTATCTGACTATTTCTGTTCCTAAAAACTATAGTAATTCAGCTAAGATTACATGGACTGCACTTAATCCCTATCCATTCACTATTGACAACTATGGATCACTGCCAAGTCAATATCCCTATACCGGATGGAGCACTGCGCAAGGGCAAACCGGAACCTGCTCCCCTGATAATTCGGTTACATTCTACAGGTCAAATGAAGGAACAGGTGGAAGTAACCATGTTACCATGTCATCCATCGGGGTTCAATTAATGAATATACCATGGAGGGTACGCGTCAATTTAGAAGGCAGTATCCCCGTAGGTTATTATAACCCGAATGATATTTCTGCCGCCCCCAAATCTGTATGGTCCTCAACTTACAGCCTTTGCTTCGGATCAGCCTCAGTTTGCTGGTATTGGGGTTACCTCTGGCTTAACGATAACATGCTGAATAACATGCAGGAAGCAACAGATGTCTTATGGCAGAGTATTTACCCTAGCGACAATGATCCGGGCCATCTAGGCAACTCTCCGATGATGTATGGAAATTCGAATCACATTCCAAATTATGGAGGAAATTTCTCCCATGGAGATTGGAATCTTGAATATTATGGAACCTTCCCGACTACCTCAGGTGGCGAAGACTTGTTAGTTGGTGAACTGAGATCAGCCTCTATGGTGGTTAATAATAGTAATACGACCTATGACCCCACAATCGCGATGTTTCTTACTGGTTCTGTTTCCCCATTTAACTGGTCAAAATCCGTTGAAATATACTTTGCCGGAACAGAAATGCAGGAGTGCGGGATTGCAGGAAAAAAGGGGGTGTGGACAAACGCAGATATGCTTAATTACAAAACCGGGCCAGGAAGCAAATACTTTGAAAATATAAATTCTAAAACCAGTATTAAGGCAGGCAACCACACTTTTAATGTCGGCTTCTATGCGGCGAATCCTAATGAAACAGGTAATACGAATAATTGTGAAATCATCTGGTATTCTCAGGTTATTTATAATGGAACGTATAATATCTGGTCAAAGTAGAGAAATGAATGCCTGATGCGCAACAGCTTATCGAACTTGCATGAAAAGTCACCGAAAACAAAAACAATGAACCCAATCTCCAAAATATGAAAATAAAATGTAACCATTTCAAAAGGGTAACCGCCTCTGCCATTGCATTGGCGCTGGTCCTTGCAGTTGCCATATCCTGCAAGAAAACAACCGATGAAATTCCAACCCCTGTTGAGACTCCTCCCACCCCTCCTCCTGCCAATCTGTTTCACTCAGGTTATCATAAAATGATAACCGATGAAGAGATCAACAATCAAACAACGTACGGTGGAAGCTTTCTTTACACGGTAGGCTCGGGTTTATTGGGCGAAGAAGGTCCTGAGATCCCATACGGCGAAGTAGTCAAAACCCTTTGGGATATTTATGACTACCAACATACCGAAACCCAGTTCGAGAAAATCAATACCGAACTTGAAGGCATCTCTGAACAGATCACAGATCTGAAAGGTGAAATCAATAGCCTGTCTCAGCAACTAAATCTGGTCCAGTCCAATATCATCAATAAACTCAATTCCTTGTTTGCAAATCAACTTATAGTTGACATAAATACTGCATGGGATAGTTCAAGTCCGTCAGGACTCCAATATTATTCAAAAACGGCAACCGTGATACAGAAAGGAACCCCAGGCGCTCCTACATGGGCAGAATTGGATGCGCATGCATTGTCTTTCGCTCAGGCAAATAGTGGTACTCTGATGCAAACTAAAATTAATGGGCTGCAGTCTCTATTACTGGGGTCTACCACCGGCACTTCATTTTCCCAAAGCAGCATCAAACAGTTTGCCGACGGGATCATTCTGGCCCAGCAAAGCCCGATACATAGCCCTGCATATGCCATGAATTGTTATAAAGTGCTGGAGAATTATTTTCTTATAACGTTAAATGCCCAGTTCAGGGCTTTTACCATATACAGCAACGCTTTGTACAGGACGGAAACTGATTCTGTTGCGGCCAATTATGACTATCATCTTTACCTTCAATCCTTTGCAAAAATTCTCCAGCAGGAATTAGCCATGTTCCTTACAGTTACCGATTATCTCAGTGTCAACCTCCTTGACTACAGAGCAGGTGGTGGATTTTCACTTACAACTGACCTCAGGTACTTCAATTACGGTTTAAAACCCGATGATTTATTTGCTCCCGTTATTGCGCGTGCCAATATGCTGAATCAATTGGTGAATCATGCCCTTGGACAACCAACGAAAGATATTTACGTGACCATCTCTGTTCCTAAAAACTATAGTAATTCAGCTCAGCTTCAATGGACTGCACTCAATCCCTATCCATTTGCTATTGACAATAACGGAGCAATGCCAAGTCAATTTCCCTATACCGGGTGGAATGCTCCGGCAGGCCAAACCGGGACCTGCTCCCCTGATAATTCGGTTACATTCTACAGGTCAAATGAAGGAATAGGTGGAAGTAACCATGTTACTATGTCATCCATCGGGGTTCAATTATTGGATATACCATGGAGGGTACGCGTCAGTTTAGCAGGGAGTATACCCATCGGCTACTATAACCCGAAAGATATTTCTGCCGCTCCCCAATCTGCATGGTCCTCAACTTATAGCCTTTGCTTCGGATCAGCCTCAGTTTGCTGGTACTGGGGTTACCTTTGGCTCAACGATAACATCATGAATAATATGCTGGATGAACCAGAGGTCCTGTGGCAGTTTCCCCCCGTTGATTATCTTAAGGGTTTTCCTTCGCCGATGATGTATTCCGCTGGAGGCGGGGGGCACATACCACATTATGGAGGAAACTTCTCCCATGGAGATTATACTCTTGGATATTCCGGAACTTTTCCCACTACCTCCGGAAGCGATTATTTGTGGATCGGAGAACTGAGATCAGCCCCTATTATAGTGGGTAAGAATACAGTACAAAATACCCCCACGATGGCTATGTACCTATCTTATGAAGTAATCCCATTTAACTGGAGCAGATCCACCGAGAGTTATTTTTGTGGAACCGAAATGACGGATGAAAATTTCTCCGGAATGCATGGAACCTGGACGAATAAAAGTCTGCTTGATTATCTGTCAAACAGTTCGACAAAATACGCTCAATCCGGTACAGCCACGGCCAATCTTTCTGACGGTAACCATACTTTTAATGTCGGCTTTTATGTAAAAAATCCAGATGAGACGGGTCATACCAATAATTGTGAAATGATCTGGTATTCCCAGGTGATTTACAATGGAACCTATAACATCTGGTCAAAGTAGGGAAATTGATCTGGTCTTGCCGGTAAAGGCCGGTTGATTGTTAAGAGGATGTCTCAAAAGCCGAGACATCCTCTTTTTTCATTTATAACTCTATGATTTTTAATAAATTTGTTCATACGCTTAATGTGTAATCGTCTGATATTCTGCAAGATTTGCTTATTTTGCAGCATGAAACAAATAGCCCGGGGGTTTACACCGTACTCATTACCACCAACGGGCAGAAGATCCTCCGAAGGATCATCATTGGTAATTGAAGCCGCGACATTAATAAGGGTGTTACCATGAATTATATTATTCGTAACTTTGATAGTATCAAATGATAGTATCAATGAAACCTCCGTACACTATTACCCCGTTAATTATAAAACAAATTGCCTCTGTATCAGAGAAGGTTGGTGAAATTAAAGCCAATTATTTAAACAAACCATCGCCTCAATTAAGAAAGCAAAATAAGATAAAAACGATTCATTCTTCACTTAAAATTGAAGGGAACACCCTTACTCAGCAACAGGTTACAGCCTTGATTGAGAATAAAAAAGTAACCGGGCCAAAAAAGGATATTCTCGAAGTTCTCAATGCCATTAAAGTATATGATAAACTGACCGCCTTTGACGCTTATTCATCAACGTCATTTCTTACTGCGCACGAACTGTTAATGCATGGCTTAATTGACAATCCGGGAAAATACAGAAACCAGGAAGTAGGTGTTTTCCAGGGATCAAGAGTGGCTCATCTTGCGCCTCCAGCGAAAAATGTTCCACTCTTGATGCAGGATTTGTTCCGCTATTTGAAGATCAAAGATGAATCGACCCTGATAAAGAGTTGTGTTTTTCATTATGAGACGGAGTTCATTCATCCTTTTCTTGATGGGAACGGAAGAATGGGAAGGCTTTGGCAAACTGTTATTTTATTAAAAGCGTATCCTGTTTTTGAATTTTTACCTTTCGAAACTTTGATCAGCCAGTCGCAGGAAGAATATTACCATGTATTATCAAACTGTGATAAAAAGGGTGAATCGACGGAGTTCATTGAGTATATGCTTAAGGTTATTGAGGGTTCTCTGGCGGAGTTACTGAATTTTAACAATAGAATTCTTAACGACATTGAACGTATTGAATTCTTTGTCACGCAGGGGAAACAAGAATTCAGCAGAAAGGATTACATGAATGTTTTTAAAAACATATCAACCGCAACAGCAAGCCGCGACATAAAAAAGGGTGTTGACATGAATTATTTTATCCGGTCAGGTGATAAAAACAAAACCGTCTACAAAATCACTTCCCGAAACATCCAGTCCAACAGCCTGGCCATCAAGCCTTAGCAGGCACATCAGCTCTGCAGCGCCGGGAGTCTACACCTTGCTTATCACCATCGCCAGCACCTTGTCAAGCAGGCCGGCGAGATAAAACGGGAGACTCATAAGATTGAATTCTTTTCCGTCAAATGTTTTGACCAGATCTGTTTGCATGGGTTTTGCCCAGAACCGGATATTTCCTTTTGAATACCATTGCAGTAATTTACAAGACCGGTATCGAACCATTGAAGGCGTGGTGACTTTTTAAGATCGGGTAAAACAGGGGCGGAATATCCTGTCGAAGGATATACCAATTCAAGGAGCATGGCCTTACAGGAAGATACTCAACCCTTCCCACCGGAAACGATATTTGGGTGATATGGAACACCATGGGAGCGCAGTGGGTCGGGGTGACCTATACCAACCAGAACAGCTGTGCAGCCCAGTCGGCTACTCTGCTCAACATTACCATCAACCCGATGCCGGGCCCTGCCGGAAACATTACCGGGGCAACTGAATTTTGCGCCGGAACACAGGGGGTGGTCTATTTCACCACACCCATCCAGGATGCCCTTGTCTACATCTGGAACCTACCCACGGGCGCTACCATCGTTTCGGGCGACAGCACCACGAGCATCGTGGTAGACTTCGCACTCAACGCCATTTCCGGAAACATCATGGTCAATGGAAACAACCTCTGCGGACACGGAGACACCACAAGTCTGCCCGTAACAGTAAATCCGATTCCTTTGGCGCCGGTTGTGACGGCCTCGGGCGACACGCTCAGTTCAACTGCACAACAGGGCAACCAGTGGTACTACTCCCCCACACAGGGCGGAAGCGGCAGCGCAATCCCGGGAGCCACCGATACCATCTACCTTGCCACCCTCACAGGCTGGTACTGGTCGCAGGTTACCCTCAACAGCTGCGGTTCCGATACTTCCAACCATCTCTACGTGCTCATCACCGGCATGGAAGAGATCGGCGGAGCTCAGTTTAACCTCTACCCCGTGCCGAACGAGGGCCGCTTCACCCTCTCCATCACCTCCCCTGTTCCGAACACATTCGATGAATATATCTTTAACACGCTCGGACAGTTGATCTTCGAAAGAAAGGATGTCAGGGTGTCTGGAAGATCGGTGCAGCAGATCGACCTCAGGCCTGCAACACCAGGGGTCTATACCGTGCTCATCACCAGCAACGGGCAAAAGATCGTCCGAAGGATCATCATTAAAGAGTAAAACAAAAGCGGAAAAATCAATTTCTCATATTCATTCCAGACATTCCGGTCATTGTTGGCCGCGAATGTCTGGTTTTTTATGACAAAGAGTCCCTGTCCCAGAGTGTACACGGTTATATCAGGTCTGTAACGAGAAACGCGAAGCCCCCCTGGAAGAAACTGGCTGATAAATAATTTCTTCGCTATAAAACAGAATCAATAAAGCGGGTGGAGTGATGAAACGATGGCGGAATGAACCTTTAACAATAAAACGTTCCCGGTTTTAGATTTCAGAATCCGTTAAAAAAAGGCCGAATATTTGTTGCGGATTTTATTTACCACGGCACAACCGAGTTTAAAGGCATTCATAAACACGATATTTTAAAACTATCCAAAGACCAGGAAAGTTTATACCACACCGAAAACATCTCGAAAATTCATCCTGAATATTACGTTATAAAGGTCAACCAGTTCAATGATGTAGCCAAAGACACATTGGATGAGTGGATTTATTTTTTTAAGAAAGGTGAGATAAAAGGCAAAGCTGAAGGCAAAATGGAAATAGCTAAAAATCTCCTTCATGCCGGGGTTGACATTGATGTTATCATCAAATCAACAGGGCTTTCCAACGAAGAAATTCAGAAATTGAGTTAGATGTCCTACTGTTTTTTTACTTTACGGCAGGAAAACCTCGGTAAGATCAACTTTCAGATCACCATTGAAGATATTTACCGGGATTTTATCATCATTGGCATAGAGGCCTTTAAATTGAAATTTCCCGTTTTCATCTAAAACAAACACGTTTACAGTTTCATCGTTGGGTCCCACAATCCAGTATTCGCGAACGCCATGTTGCTGATAAATTTCAAATTTATCTTTTAAATCACGCTTGGAGTTTTTTGGCGAAATAATCTCGATAATCAGGTCCGGCACTCCCAAACAACCCCGGTCATCTAATTTGGAAAGGTCGCAAACAATGTATAAATCGGGTTGCAGAACGGTAAAAATCTGCTTATCGCTTTTTGAAGATTTGTTTTTTGGAAAACGTACATCCGAAGGTGCATGGTAAAGTTTACATTTTTTATGAATTAAAAAAGCGCCTAATAATACGGTCAAATTAACCGATAATTCCTGATGCCTTCTCGATGGCGCCGGTTTCATCAATTTAATGAATCCGTCGAATAATTCACGCCTCACATCATCCATCCAGGTAAGATAGTCGGCGTAAGTATAACGTTTGTCAAGGTCCAGATTCAAGGTATTCATGATTTTCAATTTGCACACATTTGCCAATCCTTCATCAAATAATGCCGGCCCCAAAGCCGACCATCCTGTGGCTTATGTCTATGCCCTGATCCATACCAAACCCTGGTTCGACGGGTTTTTCCAGAAGAATTAAAACACCCTGTTGGTCTCTTGGTTACAACCTTCCTGCCACCGCATTCCAGTCAATGAGTTTCCAGAAATCGGCAATGTAATCGGGGCGGACGTTTTGTTTATCCAGGTAGTAGGCATGTTCCCATACATCGCAGGTGAGCAGGGGTGTGGCGCCGTTTTTCAGCGGGTTTCCGGCATTGCCTTCCTGAACGATTGCAAGACCTCCATCCTCCTTTTTAATGAGCCAGGCCCAGCCGGAGCCAAACAGCGTTGCTGCTGCCGCCGAAAATTTTTCCTTGAACTCTCCAAAGGATCCAAAGGATTTCACCAGGGCATCAGCCAACGGGCCGGTAGGCTCACCGCCTCCCTGGGGTTTCAGGCAATTCCAGTAAAAGGTGTGATTCCAAACCTGAGCGCCGTTGTTGAAAATACCACCTCCGGCCTTGCGTACGATTTCGTCGAGCGAAGCATGCTCAAATTCGGTGCCGACGATCAGCTTATTCAGATTATTTACATAGGCCTGGTGATGCTTTCCATAATGAAATTCAATGGTCCGTTTCGAAATATAGGGTTCCAGTGCATCCTGGCCATAAGGCAATTTGGGCAATTCGTGTGTCATAACAGTAATTTTTAAGGTTAATACTCAATACATTCTCAAATCTTCAAATCTTGAGTCCACTCCGAAAAGTCGGAAGGACTATTTAGATTAAATTGATTTATAATAGCAGTTACACGTATTCATTTTTGTTGTAGTTATAAACAAATGATTGTCAGTAACTTAA
>Ga0247841_10000462_pt1 | contig 104931 bp, 94 predicted proteins | sample LaCruzMarch2015__2_FD_192410 | JGI IMG/M metagenome (GOLD analysis project Ga0247841, IMG submission 192410) | Freshwater microbial communities from meromictic Lake La Cruz, Castile-La Mancha, Spain - LaCruzMarch2015_18m | ecosystem: Environmental > Aquatic > Freshwater > Lake | place: Spain... | reverse complement strand
GAGGAAAGTCGAAAGAACTGATTCGCGCTCTCCAGGGTAAAGTGGATTTCCGGGCTAAAGACGGGCGCATTTATCGTTTCCCCCTGCTGGCGAAAATTCTTTCTTTTCTGAATGTGACGGAACTCCTGCGGGGGAAAATTCCCGATCTTGCCGCGGAAGGAATGGGCTATAATTCGATAATAATTCAAGGTGATCTTCGTAATGGAAAATTTGTACTGGGAGAAGCAATTATTGATGGAACCACCATGCATCTTGTCGGGCAGGGTGAAATTGATCTTGCCAGCAATAGCATTGATCTCACCGTTTTGGTTGCCCCGTTCAAAACAGTTGATTTTCTGGTGAGCAAAATACCGCTGGTTAACTATGTGCTTAAAGACACACTTATTTCCATACCATTAAGAATAACCGGCAAGCTTGACGATCCCAACATTATTATTCTTTCGCCAACAGCAGTTGGAAAAGGAGTGCTGGGGATCATGACTCGGACACTGTTACTGCCGGTTAAGATAATAGAACCGATCATTCCCCGTACCAAAGAAAAAGAGCCGTAATTTTCGTGAAGCGTATCTCGTGAAACGTGAAGCGTGAAGCGCGCATGACGAGATATGAAATCCGGCGAATGAGACTGTGTCGCAATCCTCATTTGTCATTGCGAATGCACGGCAGTGCATGTGGCAATCTAAATATTATCAAGATCTTATGAGATTGCTTCGGTCGTTCCACTCCTCAAAGACATTGCGACACAGTCTCGTAGGCGGGAATGACGAGATACGAGATGCGCTTCACGTAATCAGCTTTAATTGCCCGCAGAGATAAAGCCACATAATTATATTGACTTTATTGATATTAAGGGTAAACTTTCAGAAAATGGAATGGAATTAGTGAAGCGCATCTCGTGAAGCGTGAAGCGAAAGAAGAAAAAGTCCAATAATCGTCATTCCGGCGAAAGTCGGGAACCAGATATAATAAAAATACTGGATACACCCTAAATACCCTAAAGGGTACTATAGGGCTACTTCGCCGGATCAAGTCCGGTATGACAAAGAGCGAGATACGTAATCCGAGATACGCTTCACGAACGACGTTTCACGCGTTTTTTAAATGAGGGGGGAAAGAATATGATTCATTTCCAATGGCCGTGCCGTTTCACCATTTTTGTTATTGCCGCAATTGCGGTCATCACACTGACCATCACCGGCTGCCAGCCGCAAAAGCCAGCCGAACCGCCTCAAAAAATCACCATAGCTCATTCGACCGCGGGCAATGCAATCCTCATGACTATCGCCTTAATGAAGGATTATCTTAAGGAAGAAGGATTGGACGTGACACCGCAGCCTCATGGTTTCGGTAAACTGGCTCTCCAGTCGGTGATCGAGGGGAAGGCGGATATTGCTACAGTGGGAGATACGCCCATAGTTTTTGCCGTCATGAGCGGCAAGAATATCACAACACTGGCAGTGATCCAGACTGCAAATAAGAATGAAGCCATCGTTGCCAGGCAAGACCGCGGGATTGCCAAGCCATCAGATCTGAAAGGGAAAAAAATCGGCCTGACGTTGGGGACAACGGGGCATTTCTTTGCGGATTCTTTTCTGCTGGCGCATGGTATTGACATAAAACAAGTCAAAGTTATTGATCTGAAGCCCGACGAGATGGCTGAAGCCCTGGCCACGGGAAAGGTGGATGCCGTCTCGACATGGAATCCTACATTGACCCAACTGAAGAAGAAGTTGGGAAACAATGGGATAATATTTTTTGGTGAATCATTCTACACTGAGAACTTCTGCGCTGTTGCCGGGCAGGAATATGTAAAGAAAAATCCTGAAGCGATAAAAAAGGTTTTGCGGGCGCTGGTCAAGGCCGAGACGTTTGTGCAACAGCATCCCGAAGAATCACGGAAACTTGTTGCCGAATTTCTCAAAATGGATAAAGGCATTCTTGATGAAACATGGGATATTTTCACGTTCCGGGTGATTCTGGACTAGGCTTTGCTGGTGGACTTGGAAGACCAAACACGATGGGTAATAAAACATCGATTAGTGGCGCGCCGGGATATGCCCAATTATTTTGATTTTATTTATATCGACGGCCTTTTGGCGGTCAAACCGGAGGCGGTTCGAATTATTCGTTAAGCGTAATTCGTATCTCGCATCTCGTGAAGCGTATCTCGTATTTTGTATCTCACGCTTCACTCTTCACGCTTCACGAACGACGGTTTTTTCCGCTTAACGAATTCATCGAGAGAAAAATATGAAAATCGAAAAAAGATTGAGACTCAATAGCTGGATCTACATATTTGCCATCATGCTCATGATGCTTTCCCTATCCTGGGCATTCTGGAGTTTTGACAAAAACAGCCGGAACTTGAAACTGGCCGAGGGGATGCAGAACGCCGCCTTTGAAAGAATTGTATTGCGGGACGATTATCTTTTGAATCGGGAAGAACGGGCGAGCATTCAGTGGCAGGCAAAGTCCGAAGCCCTTCGGGGATTAATAGAAACAGCGGCTGAAATGTTTACGAACAAAGAGGACAAAGCCCTGTTGCAGAAAGCGCGGCAGGATTTTGATGCAACGCTCGTCGGATTCTCAGCGATATTGGAGAAAGATAAGCAAGAGAGGCGCAAGGCGAACAAAATACTTGCTTTTGATGAAGCGGCAGCGCGGCATATCGGACAGATATTTCTGAAGGGCTACACCTTGATGGATAGTATCGGAATCCTGCATGAATCAACCGCAAGAGCAGCGATAAGGGCAAGAAACATAGCCGCTTTTCTGGTTATCTTCTTTTTTGTTTTTGGCGGCTTTATGGTCTTCATCAATTCAAATTTGATCAACAGAATTATGATAAAACGCCTGGCTGCTCTCACTTTGGGAATCAAAGCTATCGGTGATGGTAATCTGGATTATCATATAGTTGCGGATACCGACGATGAACTGGCGGATTTGGCCCGTGCCAGCAACAAAATGGTGGATAAACTGAAGGAATCCTATACCTCCTTGGAAAATCTCCGGACGGAAATAGCGCTGCGCAATCAGGCAGAATCAGATAAACGTGTGAGTGAGCAGAAATTCCATCTCTTGTTTGAGGAAATGATGAGCGGATGCGCTGTGCATGAAATCATCTGCGATGAAAACGGTAAACCGGTGGACTACCGTTTTCTGTCGGTAAACACGGCCTTCGAAAAGATGACCGGTTTTAAATCAGCCGATATAGTCGGCAGAACTGTTCTGGAGGTCTTGCCCGCTACCGAATCAATCTGGATCGAGCGTTACGGTCAGGTTACTCTCACCCGTGAATCAGCCTACTTTGAAAATTATGCCGCTGAGCTTAGCAAATACTTTGAAGTGCGTGTTTTCAGCCCGTCACCGGGTGTATTTGCCACGATCTTCAATGACATAACCGATCGTAAGCTAGCGGAAGAAGAAATAAAAAGACTCAGCGAAGAAATGGAACAACGCATTATCGAACGCACCGCTGAATTGATAAATAAAACCGCCGAACTGGAGCGGATAAATAATGTATTTGTGGATCGGGAGTTGCGGATGCGGGAACTGAAGGCGAGGATTGCGGAGTTGGAGAAGCAGAAGACGTGAAGTGGACAAACCGTCACTCGTGAAACGTGAAGCGTGAAGCGTAAAAACGAGATACGAACGACGCTTCACGCTTCACGTAATACGCTTCACGTGCTCTTTGCGCTTCACGAGATACGAGACAGAGGAGTTCACCATGACCAATTCAGAGGCAACAAGTAATATCCACGAACACAAGCAAGTACCTGCGTGGAAGAACAAATCTTTCTGGCATATCACTATCCTCATCATGGCTTGTTCAGTATTTTACTACATGGATGTCATTATAAATTTTGGTGGATGGGTGAATCTGAAACGGGATATTTTTTACACGGTTCACGATTTGCATCGGGCTTTATTTCTTATACCGGTTATGTATGCAACTTATGAATTCAGGCTCAAAGGTAATATAGTAACCAGCTTCCTTTCCCTGCTCATCTTTCTTCCCCGCGCTCTGGTTGTATCACCTTACCCTGATCCCTTACTGCGAGCTTCGATCTTCACCATCAGTATGATTATCATGGGTGTCTTTCTTTCTTTACTCTTAAATAGTATAACCAGACGCAAGGATCTGGAGCAAGACTTATCCCTTGCTCAAATTGATTTGCTGAGCAAGCAGGTTCAGGAGGCGTCACGAGAATCGGAAGACAAGTATAAAAGTTTGGTCGATAACATACCGGATATCATTTTCACTATTGACCTTGCAGGCAAGATCACCTTTATAAGCAAAAGAGCAAAGGAAATACTCGGCTATGAGAACGAAGAAACGATCAACGTGAACATCTTCAATTTTATACCGGAAGAAGATCATCAAAGAGCTATAGAAAACTTACAGAAAGGTATGAAGGGGGAAAAGGTCAGGCATTTTCAAATACCGATGATAAAGAAATCGGGAGAAATATTGATTTTTGAGTGTTCCTTTACCAGAGTTTATAAAGATGGAAAAGTTGTCGGCGCCCAAGGTACAGCAGTCGACATCACCGAGCGCAAGTTGGCGGAAGAGAAGTTTCAAGAGAGCGAACGGAAATTCCGCGAGATCGTCAGCAATCTGGATGAAGGATATTACAGCGTCACGTTGGACGGAGTGCTGCTGGAGCATAATCAGGCATTTAGCCGCATTCTGGGTTTCGATCAAGCGGCGGATTTGAAGGGAAAACAGATGCCCGATTTCTGGCAAAATCCTGACGAACGAAAAGTCTATCTACAAGCATTGGCCGCCAAGGGTTCTATCTCCAACTACCAGACCAACGCCAAGACGAAAACGGGAGAGAAAATCACGGTCATTATCAGCGCTCATTTGGTCAAAGATAAGGATAACCTGCCGCTGAGGATAGAGGGAGTCTTTCTGGACATAACCAAACAGAAACAGTACGAGGATGGACTGCTGGCCAGTGAGGAACGACTCCGCGCTATTATTGATTCAACACCATTCCCCATGGCCATAGTTGATGTGCAGGATAACAACATTGAATACTGGAGCCGCAGTGCCCTCAGCATTTTCGGACATACCGCACCCACCACAACCGAGTGGTATCAGCTGGCGTACCCTGATCCCGAGTACCGGCGCGAGGTGATCGACCGGTGGAAATCTTTCCTGGAAAAGGCGCGGCTGACCGGCAAGCCGTTAAATACCGGGGAATACCGGGTCTCCTGCCATGATGGCTCGGCGCGCATTTGCGAATTGTACGCCACTTTCCTGTCCGAAAAGCTTATCGTCACATTCAACGACATAACCGAGCGCAAGCAGGTGGAGGAGGCGCTGCGGAAAAATGAGGAAATGTTCCAGAACATGTTCCGCAGTCATGACGCAATCATGCTTCTGATTGACCATAATACCGGGGCAATACGCGACGCAAACCAATCTGCCGCGCGGTTTTACGGATATTCAATAGAGCGACTCTGTCAGATGAATATTCAGGAAATCAATACCCTGAGTGCCGAAGAAGTCGCACATCAACGAGAACTTGCGATGGAGGGGAAATGTAACTATTTCATCTTCGACCACCGCCTTGCCAATGGAGAAGTCAAAACTGTCGAAGTCCATTCTTCCCCGATTGACACCAAGAGCGAGAAAATCCTCTTTTCGGTTATTCATGATATCACCGGGCGCAAACAGGCAGAAGAAGAGCTGAAGAAGCGCGAGAATCTCCTGCAGAAGATCTTTGAAGTTCTTCCGATTGGCCTATGGTTTGCGGACAAGGATGGCAATCTGCTGCGCGGCAATCCGGCGGGGGTGAAAATATGGGGCGCCGAGCCGAAGGTAAGTCTTTCTGAATATGGCATTTTCAAGGCGAGACGCCTGCCGCATGGAGAGGAGATCGCACCGGGAGACTGGGCACTGGCGCACACGATCAGGGAGGGGGTGACGATTGTTGATGAGACTCTGGAAATTGATGCTTTGACGGGAAGAAGAAGATCATCCTTAATTACACCGCCCCTGTTCTGGATGACAATGGTACAATCCAGGGTGCGATTATCGCCAATCTGGACATCACCGAACTTAAACAGATTGAGGAAATTCTTAAAGAAAATTACGGCCTTTTAAGGATCGCCGGAGAAACGGCAAAACTTGGTGGCTGGAGCGTTGACCTGAAAAACAACCTTTGTACATGGTCCAATGAAACGGCGGCCATCCACGAAATGCCTGCCGGGTACTCGCCATTGGTGGAAGAGGGGATAAGCTATTATGCGCCGGAGTGGCGGGAAAAAATAACAAAAGTATTCACACAATGTGTCCAAAACGGCATTCCCTATGATGAAGAAATGGAGATTATCACTGCCAATGGCAAGCGGGTCTGGGTGCGGACAATAGGCAAACCGTTAAAAGATGAAGCCGGGAAGATCATTAAAGTTCAGGGTGGGTTCCAGGACATTACCGAGCTCAAGAAGGCGGAATCCCAAAGGTATGCATTGCTCGAAGAAATCCGCGAGCTCAATAAAAATTTGGAGCAGAAGGTCAAGGAACGGACAATCGAGCTTAATGAAACGATCGAGCTGCTCGAAGAGACAAATCTGGCATTCGTGGGCAGAGAGTTGAGGATGATCGAACTCAAAAAGCAGATTGCGGAGCTGGAGAGGCAGAAGACGTGAAGCGGAAGAACGTATCTCGTGAAGCGTGAAGCGTAGGTACGAGATACGCTTCACGAGATGCGAGATACGCTTCACGAATTCCGCTTCACGAATAAGGATTTTTATGCTGGATATGCGCACAATTATTTTCAGTTATGTACTCACCGATATTGTCTGTCTGGTGGTCATCGTTCTTCTGTGGCAGCAGAACCGCAAGCGTTTTGCCGGTACGGGTTTTTTTGTTTTTGATTTTGCCCTGCAGACAGTCACCCTTTTTCTGATTGTTTTGCGCGGCCAAATCCCGGACTGGATATCTATCGTGCTGGCCAATGCCCTGGCCGGGACCGGGATGCTTTTTGGCTATATGGGCCTTTTGCGCTTTGTCGGGAAGAAAAGCTTCCAGATTCATAATTATATCCTGCTGACGGCTTTTGTTTTTGTTCATGCTTATTTCGCGCTTTTTCACCCAATCTGGAGGTAAGGAATCTCAATCTATCGATAATTTTACTGATTATCTGTTTTCAATGCGCGTGGCTTATGCTTTACCGGGTCGAACCCGGCAGGCAGCAATTGACGAGCGGCGTGGGCATTGTTTTTGCGGCTTTCTGCGTAATCAGCGCTATACGGATTGCTGAATATTTCACCGGTGTGCACTTAACTGACGATTATCTCCATGCCGGCAGATTTGAACAGTTTATTTTGATTTCCTATCAGATGCTCTTTATCCTGCTTACGTACAGCCTGGCGCTGATGTTCAACAAGCGCCTGCTCTTGGATATCGCAACACAGGAAGAAAAATTCAGTAAAGCGTTTCATTCTTCGCCTTATGCCATAACCTTGACGCGAATTTCCGACGGACAGATTATTGAAGTGAATGAAAGTTTTTTCAGGATCACCGGTTATCAATTGGCGGATGTTAAAGGAAATAATACGATTGGTATGCACCTCTGGGTCAGAGAAGAAGACCGCGCCCTTGTCGTCGGTGAATTATCAAGCAAGGGCAAGGTGCGGCAGCTCGAGTTTCAGTTCCGGAAAAAATCGGGAGAAATAATCACGGGGCTTTTCTCGGCAGAGATCATCAATGTAGATAATGAAAAATACGTTTTGTCTAGCATTAATGATATCACCGAGCGCAAGCAGGCGGAAGAGGCAATTCGGGAAACCAGCGACTATCTTAATAGTTTAATCGATTATGCAAATGCGCCAATCATAACCTGGGATACTAATTACATAATTACTCGGTTCAACCACGCATTTGAAAAGCTTGCAGGCTACTCCGCAAGCCAGATGGTGGGTGTGGGATTGCAAATACTATTTCCGCAGGAGAGCCGAGATGAATCGCTCCGTAAGATTGCCCTTGCCTCATCTGGTGAATTCTGGGAGTCGGTTGAAATCCCGATTAAACGGCAAGACGGTGAAATTCGCGTGGCTCTTTGGAATTCCGCAAATATTTTGAATAAAGAGGGAAAAGAGATTGTTGCAACTATAGCTCAAGGGCAAGACATCACCGAGCGCAAACTCGCGGAGGCGGAAATTATTCGCTTGAACACGACACTGGAAAATAAGGTGATCAAGCGAACCAATGACCTGCACGATGCCCAACTGGCCCTGGTGAATATTGTGGAAGATCTCAGTATCAGCAATCAAAAAGTTTCTCTTGCCAACCAGTCCCTGGAGGCAACCAATAAAGAGCTGGAGGCTTTTAGTTATTCCGTTTCCCACGATTTACGCGCGCCACTGAGGAGCATAGACGGATTCAGTCTTGCCTTGCTGGAGGATTATTCGAAAAAGCTTGACGGTACCGGGCGCAATTATCTGGAAAGGATTCGTACGGCAGCGCAGCATATGGCTATGCTCATTGACGATATGCTGAAACTCTCCCGGATAAGCCGCTTTGAACTTCGTTGTGAATCTGTTGATTTGAGTAAAATGTTCCGGGAAATTGCAAAAAACTCTCAAAAGAATGATCCTGCCCGAATCATCGATCTCATTATCCAGGAAGGTATTATGATCGAGTGTGATCCCGCAATGATGAACATGGTTTTAAAGAACCTGATAGATAACGCGTGGAAATTTACGGGTAAGGAGGCGCGTCCAAAGATTGAATTCGGCACCACTGATCTGGCGGGCAAAAAAGTTATCTTCATCCGGGACAACGGCGTTGGTTTTGATATGGCTTATTTAGACAAGATGTTTGGTTCTTTCCAGCGCCTGCATACAAAAGATGAATTTGCGGGAACGGGGATAGGCCTGGCGATAGTAAAAAGAGTTATAACCCTCCACGGGGGCAAAGTCTGGGCGGAAGGAGAAGTGGGGAAAGGAGCAGTTTTTTATTTTACGCTGCCGTAAAATAAAAAACGTATCTCGTGAAGCGTATCTCGTATCTGGTGAAGAGGATATGGAAGAAGAAAAGAGTAAGATAAAGAACTTTAGGGATTTGGATGTATGGCGGCTGGCTATGGAAATAGTTGGCGATATTTATAAATATACAAAATCATTTCCGAAAGAAGAAATATATGGTTTGGTAAGTCAAATGAGAAGATCGGCTGTGTCCATTGCTTCCAATATTGCCGAGGGATTCAACCGCTACCATAATAAGGAGTATAGACAGTTTTTATATATTTCTCTCGGATCATGTGCCGAACTGGAAACTCAAGTTGAAGTTAGCGTTAATCTGGGATATATTACACAAGACGCAAGAGATAAAACAACCGAGAAACTCGATCACGAGGCGAGAATGTTGAGAAACCTGATAAAACGATTAAATTCGTGAAGCGTATTACGTGAAGCGTGAAGCGCAAAGAGCACGTGAAGCGTATTACGTGAAGAGTGAAGCGCCAAAAGCCGTCACTCGTGAAACGTGAAGCGTGAAGCGTAAAAACGAGATACGAACGACGCTTCACGAGATACGAGATACGAAATACAAGGGGGTTGTGATGGATAGCAAAATTATTTTGATGGTAGAGGATAATCCCGATGATGTTGAGTTGACGTTACGGGCATTCAAACAAAACAATATCTCTAATACTGTGGTTATAGTTAGAGACGGTGTGGAAGCGTTAGATTACCTTTTTGGAAGAGGGATTTATGCGGGGCGGGATGTGAAGGATATGCCCGTATTAACCATGCTGGATCTGAAACTCCCTAAAATTGGCGGATTGGAAGTACTGAAGACCATCCGCCAAAATGAGTCAACTAAACTATTGCCGGTGGTTATCCTCACCTCCTCAACACAGGAGGAAGATTTGCTCAATGGGTATAAACTGGGCGCCAACAGCTATATCCGCAAACCGGTTGACTTTAATAAGTTTGTGGAAATTATCAAATTGCTAGGCCTGTACTGGTTGGTCTGGAATGAACCACCACCGGTGAGAAAGTAACTCGTGAAGCGGGAGAAAACGTGAAGCGTATTACGTGAAGCGTATCTCGTCCGGCATACGCCGGATTGCATATTTCTTATCTCGCTTCACTCTTCACGTAATACGCTTCACGTGCTCTTCGCGCTTCACGAAACACGAGAGGATTTTTTATGATGGCAAAAAATATTAAAACTGAAATGAGCAAGCCGCAATTCATCAGATTATTAATGGTGGAGGATTCGGAAGATGATGCCCTGCTTATCATCCGCGCCCTGAAAAAAGGCGGCTACAATCAGGAGCATGAAAGGGTGGAAACCGCCACAGCAATGGAAAAAGCCCTCAAAGAGAAGCAATGGGATGTTATCCTTTGCGATTATAAAATGCCGAAATTTAATGTGCCATCAGCCATTGCCTTGTTAAAAGAGATAAATATCGATATTCCCATGATTGTTGTTTCCGGCGCTATCGGCGAAGAAATGGCCGCAGAATGCATGCGTTTAGGCGCCCATGACTATATTATGAAAAGCAACCTGTCCCGTCTTTGCCCCGCAATTAAAAGGGAATTGGAGGAGTCCGAATCAAGAATAAAAAGAAAACAAGCGGAAGAAGCGCTGCGAGAGAGCGAGGAAAAGTATCGCAATCTCTTTGAAAATGCTAATGAGACCATTTTTGTGGCACAGGATGGTAAGGTTGTATTTTTCAATCCGATGGCACTTATGTTACTCGGGTATGACGGTGCGGAATTCGCGTCAAGACCATTTATTGATTTCATCCACCCGGATGACAGCGGCATGATCATTGACCGGCATTTCAAACGATTGGAGGGTAAGGATGTTCCTCGGCGCTATTCATTTCGGATTATCCATAAAGACGGTGGCGTCAAGTGGGTAGATCTGGATACTGTCCTGATCGATTGGAAAGGTAAACCTGCCACTTTAAATTTCATGAATGATATCACCGAACGCAGGCAGGCGGAGGAAGAACGCGAGCAAAACTTTGAACGGGTGAGAAAAGCTCTGATAGCCACAGTTAATGCCATTTCCCTGACTGTGGAAATGAAAGATCCCTATACTTCCGGGCATCAACGACGGGTAGCCGATCTTTCCCGGGCGATTGCCGCAGAAATGGGCTTATCGGTAGAGCGACAGGATTTTATCCGCACCGCCTCCATTATTCATGATATCGGCAAGATAGCCCTTCCGGCGGAGATACTCAGCAAGCCGACAAAGCTGACTGAGCTGGAATTCAGTTTGATTAAGACCCATGCCCAGGTCAGTTTTGATATTCTGAAAGATATCGAATTCCCCTGGCCTGTTGCTGATGTCATCCTTCAGCACCATGAAAGGATTGATGGATCCGGCTATCCCCAGGGTCTTAAGGGAGAGAATATTCTCCTGGAGGCTCGGATTATAGCCATTGCCGACGTTGTGGAGGCCATTACTTTCCACCGTCCCTATCGGAAGGCACTGGGCATCGATTTTGCGTTGGAAGAGATTTCCGGGAATAAGGGCATACTTTATGATGCAGCTGCCGTGGATGCCTGTCTGAAATTATTTAAGGAAAAAGACTACACATGGATAGTAGATCGTGAAGCGTAATCTAAAAGCGTAGGAATTCTATTTTTTCAAAAATGATATAACTTCCTGGATATCCGGTAATTGTTTTATTGGATAGACCTTGACAAAGATTGCCTCTCTTTTTTCATCAAGGATGATGTTGGCGCGTTCCGACATGCCAAAGGGCTCAATAAATATTCCCAAGCGGGAGGCAAGTCCACCGTGCGGCCAGAAATCAGCCAGTAAATCAAGATTAGCAATGCCCAAGCTTGCCGCCCATGCTTTTTTGCAAGGGACGGAATCGACTGAAATTCCCAGCGGTATTGTATTGCAATCTTGAAAAATCTGATAATTAACTTCCAGCGATTGCATTTGCTGCGAGCAGACAGGCGTCCAGGCCAGCGGGTGAAAAGACAACAATATTTTTTTACTCACAAGAACGTTGGTGTTGAGGGCAAGGTCTTTATGGTTCTTTAAAGCAAAATCTCCGAAATTATCACCGATTTTTATTCTGGACATTTTCTCCTCCCTTTTTTGGCAATTGTTGGTTCACTCTCCATTTATTAGCTTCTGTATACCGGCCTTCGAGGCCGTGTCGCAACCTTCGTTTGTCATTGCGAGGAGTCCCTTGGACGACGTGGCAATCCCTATACTATCAACGGCTTATGAGATTGCCACGCCGTCTGAGAGTCGGCTCGCAATGACAATTGCGGCACAGTCTACTTCGCCGGTATGACAAAACACGGCTTTCTGACTTGTTACGGTTTCATCATCTATTAACCATTTTTTAACGCGGCATGCGCTGCCGCAAGCCTTGCAATCGGAACCCGAAAGGGAGAGCAGCTTACGTAATTCAATCCGGCGATATGACAAAATTCAATCGAGTTCGGATCTCCTCCATGCTCACCGCAAATACCCAGCTTCAAATCCGGTTTTGTTTTACGTCCCTTTTCTACCGCCATTTGGACAAGCTTGCCAACACCGTTTCTGTCCAGAGTTTTAAACGGATCAACCGGCAGGATTTTCAAATTCACATATTCCGGCAGAAACTTGCCCGCGTCATCACGGCTGAACCCAAAGGTCATCTGCGTCAAATCGTTTGTCCCGAAGGAAAAGAATTGCGCTTCAGTGGCAATCTCATCGGCGGTCACCGCGGCACGGGGGACCTCAATCATTGTTCCCACAAGATAATCCACTCTCACACCAGTCTCGCTCATCACCTTTTCGGCAGTGGCAACTATTATGTCTTTCTGCATCTTCAGTTCAGTAACTGTTCCTACAAGCGGAACCATAACTTCCGGTTTAACATTAACCTTTTCTTTTTTCAGTTGACATGCCGCTTCAAAAACTGCTCTTGCCTGCATTTCCGTAATCTCCGGATATGTAATGCCCAGGCGGCATCCTCTGTGACCCAGCATGGGGTTGAATTCGTGCAAGGCCTCAACCTTGGCCTTAATTTCCTTCACGGAAATCCCCATATCATTGGCCATTTCCTGCTGATTTTTTGCTTCATGTGGAACAAACTCATGCAGCGGTGGATCAAGCAGCCGAATGGTAACGCCGAATCCCTCCATCGCCTTGAGAATACCGTAAAAATCCTTTCTCTGCATTTTTAAAAGTTTGGCCAGAGCCTTCTTTCTGCCTTTGAGATCATCCGCAAGAATCATCTCTCTCATGGCCTTGATTCTATCGCCTTCAAAGAACATGTGTTCTGTCCGACAAAGGCCAATACCTTCAGCGCCGAAATCACGCGCGACTTTGGCATCGTGGGGAGTATCGGCGTTGGTTCGGACATCCAGCTTTCGAACTTCATCCGCCCATTTCATTATTATCCCGAAATTGCCGGATAGAGCCGCCTTCACAGTTGCCACGGTACCCAGCATAACTTCGCCTGTGGAACCATTGAGTGATATGTAATCTCCCTGTTTGATAACTTTACCCGAAACACGGAATTCTCTTTTGGTGTAATTTATCTCCAACTCACCACATCCCGATACGCAGCATTTACCCATGCCTCTGGCGACAACCGCGGCATGCGATGTCATACCGCCGCGCGCTGTCAATATTCCCTGAGACGCGTTCATGCCCCGCAAATCCTCCGGCGAGGTTTCAATTCTAACAAGGATTACTTTTTCGCCCCTGTTTTTCCACTCATCAGCATCTTCCGCGTTAAACACAACCCGGCCTGTTGCTGCACCCGGAGACGCGGGAAGTCCTTTGGCAATAACATTTCTTTTTGCCTTCGGATCGAAAGTGGGATGGAGGAGCTGATCAAGCGATGAAGGATCAATCCTCAAAAGAGCCTGCTTCTTATCAATAAGGCCTTCATTAACCATATCCACCGCTATATTTACCGCGGCAGGGGCGGTTCTTTTGCCATTTCTTGTTTGCAGCATCCAGAGCTTCCTGTTCTGAATGGTAAATTCAATATCCTGCATGTCATGGTAATGGCTTTCCAGTTTTTTATAGACACCGTCCAGATCGCTATAAACTTCCGGCATATATTCTTCCAGCGATTGGAATTTTGTGTTTCTGTCTTTTTCGCTTACGCTATTTTCCTTTGCCCATCTCTTTGATCCTTCAATGGTTACCTGTTGAGGCGTTCTGCTTCCAGCGACAACATCCTCGCCCTGCGCGTTGACCAGATATTCTCCGTAGAATCTTCTCTCGCCATTTGAGGGATCGCGGGTGAACGCTACACCTGTCGCGCAATCATCGCCCATATTGCCAAAAACCATGGCCTGAATATTAACAGCCGTGCCCCAGTTGTCGTCAATGTCATTCATTTTCCTGTATAAAATCGCTCTTTCATTCATCCATGAATTCATTACCGCGCCGATAGATCCCCATAGCTGTTCCAGCGGATCAGAGGGAAATTCTTTTTTGAGTTTTTTCTTGATGAGCTCCTTATATCTTTTAACAAGCTCCTTGAGATCATCAACACCAAGATCCAGATCCATTTTAACTTTTTTCTTTTTCTTTAACTCATCCATGATGACTTCAAACGGATCATGTTCATCTTTGGATTGAGGCTTGAGACCCATGACGACATCACCGTACATCTGAATGAATCTGCGATATGAATCCCAGGCAAATCTTTCATTACCGGATTTCTTTATTATGCCCTTGATTGTATCTTCATTTAATCCCAGGTTTAAAATTGTATCCATCATCCCCGGCATTGACGCTCGCGAACCGGACCTTACAGAGAGCAAAATAGGATTTTCGTTATCTCCGAGCTTTGCGCCCATTGTATCTTCGACTTTTTTCAAAGCCTCATAAACTTCTTCTTTGAGCCCTGCCGGATAATTTCTGTTGTTTTTATAATACTCTACACAGACCTCTGTAGTGATGGTAAAGCCAGCAGGGACAGGGATTCCAATCTGACACATTTCCGCCAGATTCGCGCCCTTTCCGCCAAGCAGGTTTTTCATTTCCGCCTTACCTTCAGTTACGTTTCCACCGAACAAATAAACCATTTTTCCCATGACAATTTCTCCTGTTAATGAAAATTTTTACAGCCTTGTTTTAACCGCCGGAAGTATAGGGAAAGCTCTCTTCGATGTCAATCAAATAATGGTCAAAAAATTTTTAATTTATAGTGAAACTCCAATTCCGAAAGCGAAGCAATTGTCATTGCGAGCCGACTCTCAGGCGGCGTGGCAATCTCATAAGCCTTGATAGTATTGGGATTGCCACGTCGTCCAAGGGACTCCTCGCAATGACAAACGAAGGTTGCGACACAGTCTCACAGCGGGGTTTTGAAAGCAACTTGGTATAAAAGCTTGATAAAATCCACTGAGTTGATATAGGTGGAACAGGAAACTTATTCAAAGCGGAGGATATTTGCATGACTTTTAATCTCAGCGACAGAATGAAAAAAATATTGGCGGCCATAGTCGCGGGCATATTGGGTAATCTTCTTTCTTTTTTATCCAGCCTTTTGACCCCGATGCACCCGCAGGTAACCTTTGATTTTTCACACCTGGCAACCTTTTTAGTTGCCATCGCCTTCGGGCCTCTTTATGGTCTGATTGCCGGTGCCATCGGTTCCATATATCCCTATTTTCACTACGCTGTATTTGGAATTTACGGCCCGGTTTTCGGCCTGGCCATAATATTTGGCAAGGCAATGACCGGCTTTGTCTGCGGATTTCTTCGAAGCAGGATGCCGATATTCCTGGCGGTAAACATTTCATTTATTCCGGAATCACTCTATACATTCGGGTTTCTTCAACTAATGACGTTATGCTTACCGGAAGGCACTATGAATTGGGTGATAATCTCCGGCATTATTACCGAAGGCTGGGTTGAGGTTATCATATTTTCGTTTCTCATTGACACGGTAATGCGACGCAGAGTCGTCGAAACGGCAGTCTTGCTGCTGGAAATATTTATTATCATGTTTCTTGTGCATAAAGAATTTATCAACACATTGCTGATTCTGCTTTTGATTACACTTATCACCCTCGTTCTCTTTGAGTTGATCAAACCATTCATCAAAAAGAAGTCGGAAAGTGAATAGAGGATAAAGATCATGAATCACGGGTATGAACCCCAAAGCAAGCTTTGGAAAAAGATTCCGCAGCAAGCTGCGGGGTATTATACCTTCCGCTGCGAGACGGTGTCGCAACCTTCGTTTGTCATTGCGAGGAGTCCCTTGGACGACGTGGCAATCCCAATACTATCAAGGCTTATGAGATTGCCACGCTGTCGGAATTGGATTTTCACAATAAAGAAGACCGGTAAAGTATTGTCCTTTTTTTCATTTCTTCTATCGGGTGCGGCTCTCTCTATTTTTCATTTTCTCAAATCATCCCCGCTCCGGCATCAAATGCCCGCAGATTTATCTTGCATTTATCGGCAGCCATATCTTTGGCTATTTCTTTTTCAAAGGCACGGCGGTCGATGGGCAACAGCGCCGTTTTCGCCAATGCGCCGATCATAACTATATTGCTAAGAATAGGATTACCCAGCTCTACCGCTGCAACCGTTGCATCAATTACCCAGCTTCGCGCGGTCAATTTCTTGAAGGTTGATTCAATTTCTGCAAGGGGCGGATAGGAAAGCTCGCCGGTTATTACACCGATCGGATAAACTACGCGGGAATTAATTAAAGCCACAACATCCGGATGACCATAACGAGTCAAAACTCGCAGGGCTTCCGCCGGCTCCAAGCCAATAATAACATCCGCCCTGCCCTGCGGTATTTGAGGACTGAGCACTGATTCCCGCGATATGCGTAAATGGCTCATCACCGAACCGCCTCGTTGAGACATGCCAAAGGTTTCACCTATGGTGACAAAATATCCGGCTGTAACAAGCATGCCGGCCAATACGCGGGAAGCCAGAACATTACCCTGACCACCGACACCGGTTATGATCACATTCATCGGATCTTTGTACACTTGCTTCTTCATTTAGTTGCCGCCTCCGTCTTCGTTATCGCTTTCTGCGGGCAAATTGAATAGCAAACACCACAGCCGGCGCAAATTACTTCATCCACTACAGCCTTCTTTTTTGTCCGATCCCAGGTCAGCGCCGGACAGCGGAATATCCTCGTGCATAAGCGGTTACAGCCGCAGGACTCTCCCAGACACAGTTCTTCATTGACCTTCACGTCAAATATTTTTTTGCCTTTTTTCTCTGGACTAAGTGCGCAGGCCTGACGAAGGATCAGGACTTTGACTGATCCTTTTTCCGCCAGAAACGAGGTCAATATTTTACTCGTGGCTTCCAGATTAAACGGATCGCCGATCATTACTTTCGCCCCGATAGCGGAGCAGATCGCGGCAATCTCCACGGCGGGAACCACATCTTTGAGCGCGCTTGTCGTTAATCCCGGATGGGGCTGAAAGCCGGTCATGGCGGTGCCCGCGTTATCCAGAACAATGAAGGTGATGTTTGCGCGGTTGTGCTGCGCGTTAATCAGTGCGGGAATGACCGCGTGATAAAAGGTGGAATCACCACAGACAGTAAGGATAGGTTTATCAAAACCAAAAGACCCGAGCTTGGCAAAGCCACTGGCCAGGCCTGTGCCGGAACCCATGGAATGCAGCGTGGGCATGGTATGGTAGCCTGTTGCCGGAGACAGAGCTGCCATCGAATAACAGCCAATATCGCCACAGACAAAACCATCTCGACCATCAAGCGCGATGGCGTTGTGGATGTTCCAAAATGATGCACGATGCGGACAGCCGGCGCAAAACGTTTGTTCGCGAGCCGGAATTAATGCTGCCGCCTCTTGTAATTCCTTAGCATAAGCTGCAGACAGCAATTTATATTTTACCTTCATGATTTTCGCCAGCGCAGCCGCAACAAGATCAGGATTGAGTTCTCCAATAGCAGGTAATGTCATATCAATTTTACCGTAAAAAGTTTTGATACCCAATTCTTTGAGTATCCCCGCGGCCAAAACTTTCACGTTCTCTTCCAGAAAAGGCAAAACTTCTTCCACAATCATTATTTTATTCGTCAGGCGCAGGTATTTCTTTAGCAGTTTTTGCGGTAGTGGCCAGGTGGAAGCAAGTTTTAAAATCCCGACGCGCTTCTGCAAATTAAGCATTTTGATTGCTTCCTGACTATAAAGAAAACACGCGCTGCTGGTGATGATGAGCAATTGCGGCTTAGCCGGCCCGACATACTGGTTGAAAGGGCTTTTTTCAAACAGCGCCTCGGCCTCTTTGAGTTTTTTCTGATGGAGCGCGTGTTTGGCTACAACCGGCGTGCTGATCATCGGCCCTGTTTGTGAATCCATCACCGGCCCGTCATAATCAAACTTAGCCTGCCTGAATTTGGATGGCAGCTTCCCGCAGATCACATTTCCGCTGGCGTGCGACATGCGAGTTACAGAGCGCAGCATGACAACATTACCAATGGTTTCTGACAATTCAAACGCCCACTTTGTCAAGTCCTTGGCTTCCTGAAAACTCGATGGCTCCAGTAGCGGAATTTCCAGCATCCGCGCAAAATATCGTGATTCTCCCTCATTGACGCTGGAAAGAGCGCCCGGATCTTCACAGGTCACTAAAACCAACCCGCCGCGCGTGCCGGAAGCCGTCAGGTGCAAAAGAAAATCGGAGGCGACGTTGACACCGTTTTGTTTCATCACACACATTGAGCGCAACCCCGCAAATGATGCTGCCGCCGCAACTTCAAGCGCTACTTTTTCATTTACCGACCATTCTACGTAAAGTTTTCTTTCCGGGGCAACGTGGGCAAGCCTCTCAATAATTTCGGAGGAAGGTGTTCCCGGATACCCGGCAGCAACGCTAACCCCGGCTTCGAGCGCGCCGCGCGCGATGGCCTCATTGCCCATAAATAAAACTTTAGTTCCAGCCGGACTCAATAAGTTGGACATGACCTTACCTGCTTTTTTTATTAGATGTTTCTTTAGCTAAAAACCTTCTCACTACAGGATCATGGCAATCCAGATACAAAAGATTTTTTGCTGATCCAGTCTTCCGGATAATATTTTGCAGCGCCGTACTTTTTTTCTCCGATGCCGCGTTTTTCAACTGCAATAAACTTTCTGCCGGGGCTTCTTTAACTTCCAGCACACCTCGTTTTATGGCTAACTCGATTAAGTCCCTGCCCTTCTCTGTTCGCACAATAACCTGATTCCAGTTACGCATCTCCTCCCAGCTGTCCCCAAAGCGCGCCGCGCCTACCGAAATATCAGCATACTCCGCAGTGCTGTCCAGACAATAATTACAAGCACCGCGAATACATTCTTGCGCGTCAGAAAGCGGTAGTGACTTTGTTACATTTCCTGTATAGATTTCCAGAGAGTTCTTTCCTGCCGGAATATCCATGCCGGAAATCGATTCCACATCTATACCGTGTTGTCCCATTAACTCATTAAATTTCTCAGTTGCAAGAGTCCACCCGCAATACAAACCGATTACTAATTTCAACTGATCGATTTTGGCACGATCTTCTTTGACTGCTTTTAATTTCATCTTGGCCAGCGCCAGCGCCTGGCAGGGTGTGGCAACCACACCGATATTGCCCGATTCATTTGCCGCCGCTAACCTGTTGAACGCGGCAACAGTCGGTGATACGGTGAACTTGCTGCCCGCATTTTTTCTAAGCGCTTCTTTATCCTTAACAACTACACCATTTTGGCCAAACTCTTCATCATGGGCAGAAATAATAGCAGAATCAATCAATCCTTCATGCAAAGCTAATTCCATCAGCGCCGTAACTGTTCCGCCATGCTGAGCATCTTCACGCAATTGAGAGTCAGTAGCACGGGAAAAATAATAACCTTTTAGAGCTCCTATCTCCGGAGTCACATCGTCTGCATCAAAAAGCAAATTTCTTAATTCCTTTAAATCAGTTAATGTCCTGGGACAAAAATCATAACATTTTCCGTTTTCCAGATCACAATTATGCAACTGAACGGTACGGTCGTGATATATAACCTGATAAGGACAAAGCCCTACACAGCCTCCGCAACCAGTGCACAAGCCACCTTCCAGGACTTCTTTTTTCAATATTTTCTGGCTGCTGACTCTCTTCATCGGTGTTGTCACTCCCAGTACACCTTCTTATTTTGTGTTTTTATCCCAAGTAGCTATCAAGCATTAGATGCAGTGAGGTTTTTCACAGCCCCCGCAGGTGATCCGGGCGGATCAAACGCTCATCCCTGCTCTTCAGAACATCATCAACCGTTTTAATCATCTTTTCTTTGTCGCGCTGGAGGGTGCCGATAATGGACAAATAATTAGAGGCATGAGTGCCGACAAATTTCAGATTATCGGCAGTAATGTTCTCAAATATTTGCTTCATTTCTGCGAGGGTTTCAAAGGGATCCAATAATTCAAAACTGCCTTGCTGCACCTGTTTGTACAAAACAGTTCCGGGCACGGGCGTAACGGTGAGTGCCGCCAGGTATTGCGGTTTCATTTCATTGCATATTTTTGCCGTCGCCAGTGCGTGCCGGCTTGATGCCTCTCCCTTGCCCGCAAGTCCCAGTAAAACCATTGCCGACAGATTAATATCTGCCGCGACGAGGTTCCTGCCAGCTTCCAGCATTTGATCATAACCAACTCCCTTTTTCACTTTTTTCAGAAGTTCATCATCTCCTGTTTCCACACCGATATAGGCCTTCGTCAAACCTGCGGCCCGCAGCGCTTTTAGTTCTTCCATGGATTTGGATAGGGTGCTCTGAGGCCCAACATAGCTGCCTACATGGCGCAGTGATGGAAACGTTGAATAAAGTTTTTTAACAATCGCCAGAAGCATATCTGTTTCCAGGGCGATGGCATCACCATCGCACAGAAATACTTTTTCCAGATCGCTATATGAATCTTTGGCCATGGCTATATCTTCCATAATTTCGGAAATTGGCCGCACACGGTATTTTCTATCTTTATACATGCCGCAGAATATACACTGATTATGGGAACAGCCGATAGTGCATTGAAGCAGGTAGCTGTTGGCTTCACTAAACGGCCTGAATATGTTGCCTTCGTATCGCAATTCTTTACTCCTCCTACTATAATATATTAAGAATGAAGATATTCCTTCTTGCATATCTAAGGAATATCCAGAGGAAAGGCAAAATCTGAATCTTCATCCGACTTCCTCTGGAAACAATGAAGTTATCTGATTGATAGAAACTTCAAAGCACCCCTCAACCTTAAAGAAGTCGTTCGGCGCCTATCGTCATTAGTTTTGTCGTAATCTGACCGGGCGGGTCGTGAGCAAATACGATCATGAAGGGTATATGCCCATTGGGGGAAATCTTATCATTGGTATTATTGCGCCCTGAAGGCTGCGCAAGTATCCTTAGAATCTCTTCCTCTGACAGAGTCGTTAGTTCCTCCTCCGTCAGGACATTCCCGGCAAAACTTGAACGCTCGCTTAAAATCACGGCATACGCATCAACATTTTCACCTTTAATTACAATGCGGGAGATTGGATAATCAGCCTGATTGACGGCTGTGCCTTCCACAATGCGAATCTGTCCTAAAATATAATTGATCAATATTCTTTGCCGAATATCTTGCAACTTAACCTGGCCTGTAACTACATCCTTCCGCTGCGGTTCCGGTGTGCCAAAATACATGTTCGCTATTTTGACAAAGCGGCCGCCATATTGCGGAAAAATAAAAAAATAGATCAGTGCTGGAAGGATTAGAATAACAAATATTGACCATAGGGCTATCTTCCATGCTTTCCAGAAACCTTTCCCTTCCGCAGGTATTGTCTGGTCAAATTCCTCATCCGAATCTGTCATGCCATCCATTTCTTTGCTGTATTTATTTTTTTCATCCATAACATTATCGAGAAACTGGATAACATCTGCATCTTGCCCGTAATTGAGCCTTGTTTCATAATAAGCTTCATCATCTAACTGCGCGGATACGGTATCTTGTCTGAAACCAGATCTCAGATTCAGGGACGCTTCTCCCGACTTTTTTACCGCATTCGGATTATCATGAAAGAAGACATGCTGACAGCGGCTGCAACGCACCCAAACACCGTCTCTACGCATTAGTACGTCATCAAAAGAATATTTTGTCCGGCACTGCCGGCATTGAATAATCATTTACTGCCTTCTTTCATTTGTGCTTGATTATATAAACTTCCGGTAAATACCGATATTGTTCGTTAAAATCTAATCCGTAACCGACCACAAAACCATCATCAATGGTAAAGCCAACGTAATCAGCTTCAAAAGCTACTTTTCTTCTTTTACGCTTATCCAAGAAGGCGCAGACCTTGAGCGAACGGGGATTGCGTTCTTTAAGCCAGACCGTAAGATATTGCAAGGTCAAGCCCGTATCTGCTATATCTTCGACGATTAAAATATCCCGGCCGCTTATTGATGTTTCAATATCTTTAGTCATGACAACTTTACCGGAACTTTCAGCCCCCGCGCCGTAGCTTGCTATTCTGACAAAATCTATTTTACAAGGAACGCTTATCTCCCGGATTAAATCAGCCATTAAAATAAACGCGCCCCTGAGAATGCCAATGACGATCAATTCACGGCCGGCGTAATCGCCAGAGATTTGAAAAGCTAACTCCTGCACCCGTTTTTGAATCGCCGCGCGGGAGAAAAGTATTTCTTTGGATATTTCATTCATTTAACGCGTCTCCATAAAATTTTAGGACTTTATATGATGGTCTCGTAAAAATTCATTTTCGGCCATTTTTGTCATTCCCGCGCAGGCGGGAATCCAGTGATTTAAACATGTTATGGATTCCCGCCTGCGCGGGAATGACAGCTTGGGGACATTGTACTAATTCATTTTATACTCAATATAAGCGCTCCCTGTCAATAAAAATCAGAAATGATACAAGTAATACCAAGTAAGCTTTCAAAAAAATATGAATTTTTGAAAGCTTACTTGGTATAAGCAGAGATGAATTTTTCGATATTTGACCAGACCAACCTTTCGGCCTTCTCAATCTGGGACACATTCTGAAAAGAGGAAGAAAGACTCAGGAAAATTGGATTGAGCGCAGAGACATCCCTGCCGTATTTTTCATAGTCAATATAACTGATCATGTACTGCGACCCGTCAAAGTAATACTTCCCCAGCCGGTTGGTTTCCGGCGACCGAAACGGCCAGGTAATTTTCCAATGGAAAAATTCAAGGGCAATACTTTTTAGTGATTCGTTATTGAAGACCTCAGGCTTAAGCTCCTGCCCAATCCTGTCAGCAATCAGGCGGAAATAAGTCTTCACCAAATCAATATCGGTTAGACACAGGCCGTAAAGATACCAGTCACTAATTATTTTTATCAGGATTTGTAATTGAGCCTGGGGAATAAAATGATGGCTGGGGCAAATGTGCCCGGCACAGATCTCCTGCCCATAAAAAGAACAAGTACGCAAATCGATACCGGAATTTTGTTGGGGATGCAATAGACAACCTACTTTCTTTTCCCCTGCGTCCAAAAAACCCAGGTATTCGCAGCAATAAATTACTTCGTATCTCTTGGCAAAATCTTCAGCAGCTAGTGTTTGTCTCGTGTAACGCTCCACATCGTCCGGGCTTTTGACAATCTCTTTAAAACGTTTTGTACGCGCACGCAGCCGCTGCTCAAGAGAAGATCGGGAACTATCTACATAATTGTAAAGCCCGCAGCAAGCCCCGCAGGATTTACCCGCGTCAGGCTGACAGAGTATGATTAGGTTTGTGTTTATTGTCCTATACCTTATTCGAAGACAATTGTCTTTGACCCATAAACCAGTATTTTGTTTTCCAAATGCAAGCGCAAAGCTCTCGCCAATACAACCCTTTCCAAGTCTTTGCTCTTCGTCTGAATATCGGTAATCGTATCACGGTGGCTTATTTTAATCACATCCTGCGCGATAATCGGCCCTTCGTCGAGCTGCGCTGTCACATAATGTCCTGTTGCTCCGATAATCTTCACACCACGGTTAAAGGCCTGCTGATAAGGATTGCCTCCGGCAAACGCGGGTAAAAAAGAATGATGGATATTGATTATCCTGCTTCCGTAATCTTCAAGAAATTTTCCGCTGAGAACCTGCATGTAGCGCGCCAGAACAACTAAATCAATTTTCATCTCTCTTAGTAGCTCCAACTCACGCTCTTCCTGCTGATCCTTATTTTTTTCTGTGATCGGAAAGTGGAAAAATTTCAACCCGAACTGTTCCACAAGCTCTCGGGCATCTGGATGATTACTGATTACCGCATCAATATCAGCCGCTAATTCTCCCATGTGCCGTCGCAAAATAAGATCGTGCAGGCAGTGCATATGTTTAGAAACAAAAATTGCCATCTTTGGAACATAATCGGTAAAATGCAAATCCCATTTCATATCATGCTGTCTGGCCAAAGGAGCAAAGGCAACGGGGATTTCCTCCCGGCTGAGCGCAAAACCGTTTAATTCCCACTCGATACGCATAAAGAATAACTTGCCACTTTTGGAAGTATGCTGATCGGCATGAACAATATTGCCGCTATTCTGAAAAATAAAATTTGATAACCTGGCAACAAGACCCCTCTGGTCCGGACAGGATAAAAGTAAAATCGCGTTGGCTTCATCCATAATAATTAACCTTTCCTTAAGTATTTCAATTTTGCCGTCATTTATCACGGATATTAACCCCAAAGCAAGCTTTGGAAACAGATTCCGTGAGCTCGCTACGGGGGTTTAGACCCTCCGCTAAGCAGGATAATTCGACCTGCAAGTTTCAGTGTCGTAGATGCCCTTTAGGGTGCCCTTCGCTTCTGAAACTTGGGTCTCATTAACTTGCCAATTCCTCCGCACTACGCCCAGCATGCGCCGGGTTTATTTACTTTCGGAATTGGAGTTTCACAATAAAAGGATTAGCGTTGCAGGTCAAGCTTAAAAATGCTAATGGCAAGTTGCTTTCAAAAAATAATATAGAGGATTAAGAACAAATGGAATTACTGGAAGAAATAAAACTCAGCAATGGCCTGACGTTGAAAATTTTTGACTTATCGCGAGCGATAGCGACCAATACAGTTAAAGTGGAATTATCCATGCAAATCAAAATTAACATGGAAACGTCTTTTTTTACCGACACTTCCGACTATGATCAGGTAAAAAATATCTTTGGTGAAGAACTTACTTACACTCACAAAGCGGAAAGAATTATTGTGCCTAAGGAAAATGAGGATGCCGTACGCAAAGAGTTACTCAATACTTTCAAAAATAATTTACTGGGTTATCTTTCCGCAGCAAATTTTTCACAAAAACTTGCGCTATCAATGCTCCGGGACATCAAAAAGGATCCCTACAAATACCATCCTCACATCTACGCGGACGCGGAAAAATAAAATAATATGAGTAATAATGATAACCACGATGAGCTATTGCTTCGCGCCGAAAAGCCCAGCCGTTATACAGGCGCGGAAGTAAATTCCATCCGCAAAGAAAAGGCTGATGTGCGCTTCGCGCTGGCCTTCCCGGATACTTATGAAGTCGGCATGTCTCATCTTGGTTTTCAGATTTTATATTCCATCCTCAACGAAATTCCCTACGTTGCCGCGGAAAGATGCTTTGCGGTATGGCCGGATAGGGAAAACCAGTTGAGAACAGGTAATTTGCCGCTGACCTCCCTGGAATCACTAATCCCACTGACAAATTTTGATATTGTCGGGTTCTCTCTCCAGTATGAACTATCATACACGAACGTTTTAAATATGCTGGATTTAGGCGCAATACCGCTTAAGCGCGCCGATCGAAAAGACGGCCATCCACTGATTATCGCCGGTGGACCCTGTTGCTTTAATCCGGCGCCGCTTGCTGAGTTTATTGATGCCTTCGTCATTGGTGAAGGAGAAGAGGCTGTAATTGAAATTGCCGAAGCAATCCGTACAGGAAAAAAGCAAAAACTGCCCAGAGTTGAACTGATAAAGAGACTGGCGAAAATACCCGGCGTTTACGTTCCTGCAGTTCATAAGAAAGATCAAATCATCAAAAAAAGAAAGGCCATTGATCTTAATTTATGGCCGCATCCGCAAAAACCGGTTGTACCGGTAATGCAGACAATTCATGACCGCATTATTCTGGAAATAGCCCGTGGCTGCACACGCGGCTGCAGATTTTGCCAGGCCGGGATGATTTGGCGTCCCTATCGTGAAAGAAACTCCTCATTACTTCTGGAAATGGCCCAAAATTTATTGCAAGCAACCGGGCATGATGAAATATCGCTGCTGTCTTTGAGTTCCGGCGACTATAGCTGCATCGAACCTTTAATCCAAAATCTGATGAAGAGGTATTATGCAAGCCGTGTAGCACTTGCGCTGCCTTCATTGCGAGTCGAATCACTGACTGAAGCCCTAATTGACGAAATCAAGAAAACCCGCAAAACCAGTTTTACGCTGGCGCCGGAAGCCGGAACCGACAGGATGCGCCAGATCATCAATAAAGGTAACAACGCCGCAGATTTGCTGGCAACGGTGGATAAAGTATTTACCGCCGGATGGAAATCCATCAAGCTTTATTTCATGCTGGGTCTGCCCGGTGAAGAGCAATCGGATTTGGAAGGCATTATTGATTTGAGCAATCAGGCGTTGCGTGCGGCTAAAAATCGCGGGCAGGTAACAATCAGCCTCTCGACCTTTGTTCCCAAGCCGCACACACCTTTTCAATGGCATAAGCAGCTTTCTGCTGATGAAACTTATAAAAGACAAAATTTTATCCGCGAGCGTATTAAAAAAAGAAACCTCACAGTTAAATGGCATGATGCCCGAATGAGCCTGTTGGAAGGATTGTTTTCCCGCGGTGATGAAAAAATAGGCGCCCTGCTTGCGGCTGCTTATCAAAAAGGCTGCCGCTTTGATGGCTGGGGAGAAATCCTGCGTTTTGATCTCTGGCAGGAAGCAATCAAAGAAACGGGCATTGATCCGGAATATTATTTACGTGAACGAAACACAAGTGAAAACCTGCCCTGGGATAACATTGACTGCGGTGTGAGCCGGGAATTTCTTTTACAGGAAAAAACTAGATCATCAGAATCTGCCGATACTGAAGATTGCCGATACTCCAGTTGTCAAAACTGCGGAGTTTGCGATTTTAGCGCGACAAAAAATATTTTTTCAGAAGCAACACAACTGCCGGACGCTAATACCTCAATTACGGCAATGCCTGTTACCGCGAATGCTGAGACGAATTTGCCGTTGAAAGTATATCGCCTTACCTTTACCAAACTTGATCGCGGCCGCTTTTTCTCGCACCTGGAACTTTCCATGGCCTTGATCCGGGCGCTTAGGCGCAGCAGCATTGAGCTTTGTTATTCCGCAGGCTACCACCCTCACCCCAAAATCTCCTTTGCCACAGCTACTTCGGTAGGGATGGAAAGCAAACATGAATATATGGATATAACCACACAGGAGTATCCAGGCGACTTGAACGCGTTGATTGCTGAAATCAATTCCGCTCTGCCGCATGGTATTGAGGTATCAGGTATCCAGCTGCTTTCCTATAGCGCCAAAGACCTTGCGCAATCATTGCGGGGATTTATCTACGAGCTGCGCCTGCCCGACAATATTGATACTGATCGTCTGGCCGCAATTAGAGAAAACATGGATAAATTTATGGCAGCTCCCTCATTTAACATCCAAAGACTTTCCAAAGGCAAAACCATTACCAAGGATATTCGTCCTTTTATAGAAAGCATGTTGCTCGATACCGTCAGTAAAAAAGTGAATTTAACCATACGCCACGCGCAGTCCGGCTCAGCACGCCCTGTCGATATTATCACAAATATTCTGGGATACAACACCGATCAACTCGGACAAATTAGAGTGGTCAAGACGGAAACGATTCTAAATCGTCAGTAGCAAAGGAAGAAATGCGGATACTGTAATTAAAAGCATAATAACACCTAAGGAGAGAAACTCGAGCAAGGGGAGGTTTTAACAATTTTTGGCAGGGATGTATTTGATGCAAACTATAAAACAAAATATGAACAGACGTGAATTTGTTCGATCAGCGTTAGTTGCCGCGGGATCTGCCGCGGCAGTTCTTTCATCAAGTGAGCTGTCCTGGGCGAAAAAGATTTTTAATCAGGAGCTAATGAACAAAAGAATTTACTCCGGATTTCAAGGCCTCACCGACCTGCCCTATTTTGAGATGACCGATCGCGGCCTGCTTAGACTAACTGTTGACGGTCTTGATGGCGGCATTGACGGACACACGCATTTCGCCCTGAATACGCTTGCCGGATTAAAGCCAGATCTGCAGAGATCAACCACGAAAACTGAATATTATATCGAACCTCATGATAAAATTTCACTGAATGTCTACATGAACAAGAACCAGACGCCGGCAGACAAACAGAAAATGACCAGTACCATCATACGGCAGATGACCCCCTTGGGAAGCAGCGTGACAGATACGCACACCATCCCGAATCTGCTGGCAGAGATGGATCTGCTGCGCATCGAAAAGGCGGTGGTGTTCCCGATTAAGTATGGCCTGCCCTTTGGCGATGACATGACGCCGTGGTATCTTAGTGAGATTGAAAAATCGGGGGAAAAGGATCGTTTTATCGTCTGCGGTTCCGTAAAACCGACTTCAAGCAATGCCCCAAAAGAGGTTGATGAATATAAAGCCATGGGGCTCAAAGGGGTAAAGATGCATCCCAATTCGGCCAGATTTTATCCCAACGACAGGGCGGCCTGGCCATGTTATGAGGCCGCTGGAAAAAATGATCTTCCCGTCCTCATCCACTGCGGACGTACCGGACAGGAGCCGAAAAGTGGCCTTGCCCGCATGCTATATTCTGAGGATTATGCTGATATTAAAAATTTTTCCGAGCCGGTTGCCGCTTTTCCCGATGTCCGCTTCGTCTTGTGTCATGCCGGTGCCCTGCAAAACGAGGAGGCTGTGCGCATCGCGAAGAATCACCGTAACGTATGGATGGATGCGCAGGGGCAAAGCGTCGATAACATTAGAAAGATGATTAAGGAACTCGGACCGGAAAGGTTGATGTTCGGATCAGACTTCCCGTTTTATCCTGTGGCCACGGTCCTTGCCCGCATGCTTGTGGCCACGGAAAAGGACAAAGTAGTCAGGAAAATGATTTTCTCTGAAAACGCAAGACGCTTCTGGAATATCGAAAAGTAACCATGGTCCTTGTACTACACCACTTTTAATCTGAGATTAAGAGGAAGCCGACGACGCCCCAAGTATGCGCCGAGCTGCTTTGCCAACAAAAATAGCACTTTGATTTCGGAATGGCATTATTCCCGTCCCAATTCATAGTAGAGTAGCATGATGGTATTTACATATACTTGGCTGTGGTTATACTGCCATATCGCGTTTCGTTTTGCCTCCAGAGGCGCTTCCTCTGACCAGCCCGAATTTTTTAGGTAATTGCCGATGCTCGCCTTTGCATCCCCCATATTCAATGGATTGCGTATACCATCTTCGTCTCCGTCAATTCCAAACGACCGAAAAGTAGAGGGGATGAACTGCGCAGGGCCGATTGCCCCGGAAAATGATCCCATAATGCTCAGCGGGTCTATCTTCAATTCATTGGCTAAATAAACCAGGTGATAAAGCTCATCTAGCGCCCACTGCGCCTTGCTTTTCGCCTTTTTAATTGTGTCTTCATCGTTGAGCTGCGGATAAACGCCCGCATATTTTTTTTGTATCTCGCCAAAGTAATCAGGATTGAGCAGAGAAGCAAGGTTGGTATATGCTGTAACAACATTATAGCGCATAGGATAGGTACCTAACTTTGATTCTACAATAAGAATGGCCGTAATTATCTGAGGAGATGTGCCAAAACGCTGCTCCACAGAAGATAATGTTTCCTTATTCTCCTTGATAAAAAATTTACCTTTTTTGATGCTTCTTGCATCTATATCCATAACATCCGGCTGTTTTTCTGTCCCCAGCGGTGCGGAATGAAAAAGGTTCATGATAACTATGTCCGGCTGGGTAGATATTCGCGGATCACCAACCATGCTTTGCGCCTGAGACTTATCCATGCCTTTATCAATCAGACGCTCTTCGATAAACTGCCTCGATAGCTCACTTCCAGCCCATAATTTTACGGGAAATAGTAACAAAATTACTATAATCAAATGATAAGTAATTGTTCTTTTCAAAGCCGGTCTCCCAAATAGCATCGAAACATGCCTGCTTAATCCCAAGATATTTATATTTTATATTACAATCTCCTGAATTGATAAGCAAGATGCTTTCACTAAAAGCAGCTGATTTTTTAAAATTAATATTTCTCAAGTATGAGAAATATGATTCGTCTAAATGCAAACAATACTTTAATTTTCTATTATCTCTATAAATTCAATGTATTGGCAACATATTATCCTCTCGTTTTAAAATATTAACCGGACAACTAAATTTTATTGACAAACGGATACAAATTATCTATAAGCGTCAATCTTAACTCTAAATAAGGATAAGTATATGTACGCAGTAATAAAAACAGGATCTAAACAGCACAAGGTTTCAGAAGGTGATGTTTTATCCGTCGAGAAGTTGGTTGGTGAAAAAGGCGCGGAAGTGATATTCAGTGAAGTTCTGATGATCTCTGATGATCAAGGTGTCAAAGTCGGTAAGCCTTTTGTGGAAGGTGCCAAAGTTGTTGGTGAAATTATCACCCAAAAGAAAGGCCCGAAGCTTATTTCTTACCACATGATTCGCCGCAAGGGATTCCATAAGAAGACCGGACATCGCCAGAATTTAACCAGTATGAAAATAACAAAGATTTCGATATAGGCGGAAAAAGTTATGGCACATAAAAAAGGGCAAGGAAGCACCCGCAACGGCAGAGACAGTAATTCCCAAAGACGTGGCGTCAAGGTATTTGGCGGTCAGACAATCCACGCTGGGTCGATTATAGTGCGGCAGGTAGGAACAAAAATTCATCCGGGCAGCAATGTGGGCATGGGTAAAGATTTCACTCTTTTTTCCCTGATTAACGGCATTGTAAAGTACGAAAGACTTGATAAAACAAGGAAAAAAGTAAGCGTTTATACCGCACAGTGATAACAGGAAAAATATTTTTAACTTTAAAGGCGCTTATCTCAAGCGCCTTTATTATTTGGTAATATTCATGAAATTTGTTGATGAAGCAAAAATTTACATTAAAGGCGGTCATGGCGGAAAAGGTTGCGTAAGCTTCCGGCGGGAAAAATTTGTGCCGCATGGCGGCCCCGATGGTGGCGATGGCGGAAAAGGAGGCGATGTAATTTTTCGCGCCGCTAAAAGCCATCACACATTGCTTGATTTAAAATACCAGCAACACCAGATTGCCAAAAGCGGCGGCCACGGCTCCGGCAACCATCGCACAGGCCGTAGCGCGGAAGATTTGGAAGTGATCGTCCCGGTGGGCACGATTTTTAAAGATTTTGAAACCGGCGAAATATTGGCCGATTTATCAGAACTCAATCAAACTTTTATTGCCGCTCGCGGCGGCATCGGCGGAAAGGGCAATGCCCATTTCACATCATCCACCCATCAGACACCCCGTTTTGCTCAGGACGGCATGGAAGGAGACGAGTTCTGCCTTAAGCTGGAGCTGAAGCTTTTGGCAGATGTCGGCATTGTCGGCTTTCCCAATGCCGGAAAATCAACTTTTATTTCCCGAGTATCCGCCGCCAAACCTAAAATTGCTGATTATCCTTTTACCACATTGACGCCGCACCTGGGCGTTGTAAAATACGCGGGAAGCAATAGCTTTGTACTGGCCGATATACCTGGTCTTATTTCCGGCGCTCACGAAGGTTTGGGCATGGGCATCCAATTTTTAAAGCATGTGGAAAGAACATCCGTGCTGCTCCATCTTATCGATATTTCCGAAGAAGCCAATAGTAATGCCTGGGCAAACTTCACCGCGATCAATAAGGAGCTGGCTCATTACAATCCTCAAATGCTCGAAAAGAAACAAATCGTCGCTTTAAACAAGATTGATCTTCCGGATGTTCAGAAGCGCATAAAAAAAGAAGTTGCGCTCTTCAAGAAAAAAGGGATAATACTGCATCCTTTTTCGGCGGTTACCGGTGAAGGGACAAAGGAAATATTAGACAAAATTATCACCATCCTAAATTCGGGAGAAAACGAATCAGGCAATGAATGATATTCGCACGCAAACCATTGCACATGTAAAAAAAGTCCTCGTCAAAATAGGTTCGGCAGTGCTCACCGGCGCTGAAGGCCTTGATCTGAAAATCATTGATGCCCTTGTGCTGGAAATGGCTGACCTGGCAAGCCAGGGTTATTCAATAGTGCTGGTTACTTCCGGCGCCATTGCCTCGGGTAAGCATCGTCTCAACATTAAAGGCTCGCTTAAAAGCATCCCTGAAAAGCAGGCCGCGGCGGCTGTCGGCCAGGGAAGATTGATGCGTGTATACTCCAAAGCGTTCGAAAAAAAAGGCCTTTATGTTGCCCAGATACTTCTGACTCTCTCTGACCTGACTGATCGGCAAAGATATTTGAATATCCGCAACACCCTTTCCACTTTGATGGAATGGGGCGTGATCCCTATCATCAATGAAAATGACAGCGTGGCAGTAGATGAAATCAAGTTCGGCGACAATGACAATCTGGCGGCGATGATTGCCAATATCGTGGAGGCCGATATATTCATCAATCTGACCAGTACTGCCGGTCTTTATGACTGCAATCCGGCCGCGTCAAAAAAAGCCAAACTCATCGGGCTGGTGCCTGAAATCACCGCTGAGATTGAAGCCGCAGCAACGGCAGAAACTTCATCAGTTGGAACAGGAGGCATGAAAAGCAAAATACTTGCCGCCAAAAAAGTTACCGCCATTGGCATCCCCTGCGTTATCGCCCCCGGAAAAAGAAAAAATGTTCTGACTGAAATTCTTGCCGGCAAGGAAATCGGCACCCTCTTTCTGCCGATGGCTGACCGATTAAACAGCAAAAAATACTGGATTGCCTTTACTCTTCGTTCCCGTGGCAAATTGATCATTGACGATGGAGCAAAAAAAGCATTGCTTAGTAAAGGCAAAAGCCTGTTGCCTTCAGGAATCATTGCCGTGGAAGGAGACTTTGACCAGGGCGATCCGGTTAGCTGCGTTGATATCGAAGGCGCAATCCTGGCTAAAGGCCTGGTCAATTTCAGTTCCGCTGAAATCCGCAAGATTATGGGTTTAAAAACAAGTCAAATTTATCAGGTTTTGGGGCATAACGACTACGACGAAATCATCCACCGCGACAATCTGGCCATTACCCAGCCAGCTAAATCATCAATTACAATTTAATGTTGATATTTTCCGGGCAATAGTTTAAAAACAACTTCACATAAAATTAACAGGAGGATATGCCATGCCATTACTAGTACTGTTAGGAATTATTGTTATAATTGCCATCTATTTTACAAGCATTTATAACAACCTTATTAAACTGCGCAACTTTTACATGAACTCCTTTGCCCAGATAGATGTTCAATTAAAACGCCGTTACGATCTTATTCCCAACCTGGTGGAAAGCACCAAAGGATATCTGGCACATGAGAAAAATACGTTAGATGCAGTCATCAAAGCGCGTAACACAGCATTTGATGCCAGCAAACTTGCCGCCGCCAATCCCGGAAACGCGGCAGCAATGACCGGCCTCACGCAGGCAGAAGGGGCATTGAACTCTGTTATGGGCAAGCTTCTTGCCGTTGTGGAATCATATCCCGATTTAAAAGCCAATCAGACAATCAGCCAGCTTATGGAAGAATTGACTTCCACCGAAAATAAAATAAGTTTTGCCCGTCAGGCTTACAATGATTTCGTGGCCGAATACAATATAAAACGCGAAATATTCCCCAACAACATCGTCGCGGGCTTCTACAACTTTGATCCCGCTAAACTTCTGGAAGCGGTAGAAAAGGCGGAGGAGCGAGTAGCACCTAAAGTGTCCTTTACCTGATTTGTTATACCAAGTTGCTTTCAATGACTACAATACAAATTATTGAAAGCTTACTTGGTGTTATACCATAGCAAGCAATTAATTAACGTTTGATTGCTAATTGGTGTTGATTGATCACGACAATATACGGTTAACCTGAAAATGGCCGATAGCCGCCCTGCTAATTTTTTCCAAAGACAAGCCCAAGCCCGCAGCAGTTGCCAGAAACTTGTTATTTTGTTTATTGCCGCGGTATTCCTTATTATTGTCGCCCTGTATTTTGCTATTCGGTTAATCTGGTTTGTCTATTTATTCACCGAAAGTTTCAGCACCAATACCGCTAAAGCACATTCATATTTAGGAAAGCTGCATACTTTTTCTTTCTGGGATCCGGCGTTGTTTATTTTCATCGCGGCAATAGTTGCGCTATTCATCCTTATTGCCAGCCTGGTAAAAATGAACACGCTCCAAAAGGGCGGCGGTACAGTAGCGGAAATGCTTGGCGGCAGGCTTGTCCCCAAGACAAGTATTGACCCGGCAGAGCGGCAGTTACTCAACGTTGTGGAAGAAATGGCTATTGCCTCCGGTATCCACGTGCCGCAGGTCTTTGTTTTGGACAAAGAAAAAAGCATCAACGCTTTTGCGGCCGGGCTTACGCTCAGTGATGCCGCTGTAGCGGTAACCCAAGGAACACTCGATCAGCTTTCCCGCGATGAATTGCAGGGGGTAATCGCCCATGAATTCAGCCATATCCTGAATGGAGATACGCGCCTTAATATCCAGTTGATCGGTATAATCTATGGCATCCTCGTCATCGGGATCATCGGCGGTCAGATCCTGGAACATTATCGAATCTCTGCAAGATCTATCATCATCTTTTTTGGTGGCATATTGCTTGCGATAATAGGTTATGCCGGATCATTTCTGGGCAGGTTGATTCAGAGCGCCGTGTGCCGTCAGAGGGAACTATTAGCCGATGCTTCCGCTGTGCAGTTCACCCGCAATCCCCAAGGTCTGGCTAATGCCTTGAAGAAAATCGGCGGTTATGTTTTTAGTTCGAGCATTAAATCAGTAGCTGCCAAACAGGCGAGTCATTTATTTTTCGGTGAAAGCCACAGTAATGAACTTTTTAGTGACTTTTTAGCAACGCACCCGCCCCTTCTGCAACGTATCGGCCTGCTTGATCCGAGCTTTGACGGGAAATTCCCCAAAATCATGCCACAGAAAAAACCTGAATATGCTGCCCAGAACGGTATGTATATGGCGGCGGCAACTCCCGTTGCAACACCACATATAACAGCAAAGCCCGCGGATATTGTAAGTAGCGTCGGCAACCCCAGTAAAGAAAATTTTGGAAACAGCATCTCTCTTTTGGCGATGATTCCCGGTGAAATTCGGGAAGCGCTGAACACTCCTCAGGGCGCTGCTTCCGTAATCTGCTCGCTGCTTCTGGGCAATGATTCTAAGGAAAGAGCCGCACAGCTTAATGCTTTGCAGCGTGCCATAGTGTTGCAGGGTAATGTTGAGGAGGCAACACGATTTAGTGAATTTATTGCCAAACTGCCACAGAATATTCGCCTGCCGCTTGTCCAATTGGCAATGCCATCTTTGCGCTCCTTAACCGGAATGGAAAAAAGAAACTTTTTAATTGTTGTTAATACTTTAATTACAGCCGATAACAAAGTGACTCTCTTTGAATTCACAATCGAGTGGATGATCAATAAATTATTAAGCGACATGGAGAATATTTCCAGCAAAGTCTCTTTTTTCTCTTATTCAGCAATAGGTCTGGACATTTTGATAATCCTGAGAGCATTGGCCTGCGCGGGGAATATCGGCAATGAGGAAAAGGCGCGCCAGGCATTTGCCGCGGGTGTTGCACGGATTCCGGAAATTGCTTGTAAAAAACCGGACTTTTCTTATGAAGAAAACATAGCGTTTTTAAAAGTGAGCGGCGCTCTTAAGCAATTGAACTATGCGTCATTTAAAATAAAGCAATCCGTGATTGACGCCTGCGCCCACTGCGCTTTTGCCGATCAAACCATTACCGTGAGCGAAGCTGAACTTCTGCGAGTTGTCTCCCTGGCAATGGATTGCCCGTTACCACCGTTTGTTCCTGTTCAGCAAATATAACTTGCAGGATACATTTGGCGGATACCCGGCCTGAGCTATCGAAAGTGACACCTTCTTTATCAAGCAGCTCCCTTTTCATATTGCTGCCGCCGCCAAATCCACCAAGAGATCCATCAGCCCGAACAACTCGGTGACAGGGAATAACTATGGGAAAGGGATTATTGGCCAGAGCCGTGCCCACGGCACGTGCAGCAAGAGGAGAGCCTGCTGCCGCAGCCAACCCGGAATAAGTGGCAACTTTACCCCACGGGATTTTGCAGGTAGCCTTTAAAACCATATATGAAAAATTGGTCAGCTGTCCTATGTTTAAAATGGAAAGATCGACATTCATTTTTTGACCGAGATACAATCTTTCAATTTGATCATCAATGACACTAGGAATCTTGCGTTGGCTTTTATTGATTTCAGGAAAATCTTTGACAATTCTGGCTACCAATTTTACCTTTGGATTAGGCAAATATATATATTCCAAACGCGGCTTCTTTCCAGCATAGCCCCAAACCAGACCGATTTCTTCTTTGCCAACTTTAATAATTTGATAGTACATCAATTTCTTCCATCATAATCCTTCAGCCTTCAGCCTAATAACCTTCAGCCTTTTCTCTCACATATGATCAATCAGTATTTTCACGCCAATGGCAATCAGCACAATCCCGCCGAAGATTTCCACTTTTTTACCGAATATTTTCGCCAGCGCTTTGCCGAATATCATCCCTATAGCTGTCATCAAAAAGCAAACAACACCGATAATAGTAGCGGGGAATAATATCGGTATTTTCAATACCGAAAAGCTGAAACCGACAGCAAGTGCGTCAATACTGGTAGCAATCGAAAGCAGAAGTAGCGGCAAACCGCGTGTCTGATCGTCTTTTTCTTCATCACTTTCTTTTTCGAAGCCCTCCCTTATCATTTTTCCACCGACATAAGCCAGCAGAGCAAAAGCTATCCAGTGATCGTAATTGGCAATAAAACTCACGACCGTAAGACCTGCAAGCCAACCGGCTATCGGCATCACAAACTGGAAAATTCCAAAGGCCGATGCCAGGCGCAGCATCGGAGCCCACGACCTTTTTGTATTTGCCGCGCCAATGCCTATCGCCACAGAAAAAGCATCAATCCCAAGTCCGATTGCCAAAATAAAAATTGTTATCAAATTCATCTTATATAATCACTCCGCTACTGTCATTGCGAGGCGACTCTCAGAAGCCGTGGCAATCTCTATGACACGCACTAGATAAGAGATTGCTTCGGTCGTTTTACTCCCTCGCAAAGACAAGGTATAATGTTTTTTAAGGCGCTACTTTAATGACAACCCAGTATATATTTTTTCAGCAAGCTCTTTACCAATTCCCGGCACCTTTTGCAATTCTTCAATCGTGGCATTCTTAACTTGCTGTGCTGAACCGAAATATTTGATCAATATTTTTTTGCGTGACTTCCCGACATCCGGGATATCATCCAAAATAGAGCGCAGATCATCATTTTGCTTCAATTGATGATGATAGCTAAGTGCAAAACGATGAGCTTCATCCCGCGCTTGCTGAAGCATCCGCAATGCAGACGGCCAGGCGGAAAGATAAATGGCATCTTTTCGCCGTGGCAGATACACCCGGTCCTCCGATTTTCGGTCTTTCTTCCGAATAACTCCACTACTGGAAACAATCGTGCGCTCTTCCTTGGCCAAACCAATGACATCCATTTTGATCTTCAAATCCTTCAACACAGAAAGCGCGACATTGAGCTGGCCTTTGCCGCCATCAACCACAACTAAATCCGGTAAGTTTTCGCTATGGGCAAATCGCCTTGAAAGCACTTCATACATCATGGCATAATCATCCGACTCGGATACTGTTTTGATCCGAAAGCGGCGATAACCCGACTTATCCGGCTCACCATCCTGAAAGACAACCATCGAACCAACGGCATGCTTACCGCTGATATTGGAAATATCGTAACACTCAATTCTGCGCGGCAACTGTGCCAGCGATAATTTTTCCTGAAGAATTTTTATGGCGTCCGTCTTTTGCTCTTCTTTCTTCTGCCCGGATTCCCAGAGGCTGCGGGCATTGGCTACGGCCATATCCAGCAGGGCATTTTTGGTGCCACGGACAGGAATGGTCAGCACAACCTTTTTTTCTTTCTTGTCTGACAACCATTCGGCAATAACTGTTTCATCCGGCAAAGAACAGGGGATAATAATTTCATCAGGAATTTGTGCGCCGCCATCATAATACTGCGTAAGACTAGATGATATAATTTCGGCAAGCTCCATTTTCATTTTCACAGGCACAAATGATTTGCTGCCCAAAAGCTTTCCTGCGCGGACAAACAAGACGCAAAGCTGATAAACATCCCCGTGGACATAAACGCCCAGAATATCCTGATCCTTTGTGCCTGCCCAATCCACATTTTGCTTTTCCAGCGCGTGTTCCAGAGCGCCAATGCGATCACGCAGAAGCGCCGCTTCTTCAAAGTTTAAATTTTGCGCCGCCTCTTCCATTTGCGCTTTAATCTCGGTAACAAGCGATCGCCTGCGTCCCTGCAAAAAGGAGACAGTATTTTCGACTAACTTCCGGTATGATGCCTCATCAATCAATCCCTTGCAGGGCGCAAAGCAGCGTCCAATCTGATGTTCCAGGCAGGGACGGCCGCGCAACTTAAAATCGCGGTTGCGGCAACTACGCAGCGGGAAAACATGCTGAACAAAACGCATGGTTTCTTTAGCGGCAAGTCCCGAAGGATAGGGGCCGAAATACAAAGCGGCATTGTTAAGTCTCTTGCGGGCAAGCTGCAGGCGCGGATATTTTTCTGCAGGATCAATGCTCAAATGATAGTAAGTTTTATCATCGCGCAAGATGACATTGTAGCGCGGACGGTGCTGCTTGATTAAGTTGTTCTCTAAAATCAGCGCTTCTTTTTCTGTAGCTGTGGTGATGAATTCGATGTCCTTTACACGCGACATCAAAAAAGGCGCCATTGGGCGTGTGTCCTTGCCGGTAAAATAAGAACCAATGCGGCTCTTTAAATCATTGGCTTTGCCGACATAGATAATCTTCCCTTGCGCGTCCTTCATCAAATAAACACCCGCGCTGCGCGGAGCAGAAGTCATTTTTTCTTTTAAATTATTAATTTCTTGCATAGTTTTTATAATATTGACGTTTACGTAAAAACAGAACTACCTAATTAGCCATTCACTAGAATGACTAACGTCAAAACTAACACATCTCCAGAAGAATTTTGTTTAATTCTTTTATCTCATCTCGCAGGGTGGCGGCTTTTTCAAATTCCAGATCCCTGGCTGCCTGCTTCATATCCGCTGTAAGTTTTTTGATTAATGCCGGCAAATCTTCTTCCTTGCCTGGTATTCTTCTTCCTTTGGCATCCACAGGTATGGTCATGTAATCTGCTTCATAAATTGACCCCAGAACATTACTGATTGACTTTTTAATGGATTCAGGCGTGATATTGTTATCTTCATTATATTTGCGCTGGATGATACGCCGGCGTTTGGTCTCGTCAAGACAGGCCTGAATGGATTTGGTGATTTTATCGGCATACATGATTACTTTGCCGCTCACATTTCGCGCGGCACGACCACTGGTCTGAATCAGCGAGCGCTCCGACCGCAAAAATCCTTCTTTGTCCGCATCAAGAATTGCCACCAGCGATACTTCCGGGATATCCAGACCTTCTCGCAGAAGATTCACGCCAACCAGCACATCAAATTCACCCAGGCGCAAATCGCGGATGATAGCCACCCGCTCCAAAGTATGAATGTCTGAATGCAGATAGCGCACACGAATACCAAGGCCACTATAATAATCGGTTAAATTTTCCGCCATTCGTTTGGTGAGCGTGGTAACAAGCACCCGTTCCTCTTTTTTCACCCGCAGGCGTATTTCTTCGAGCAGATCATCAACCTGATGCAGGGCCGGCTTGATTTCTATTTCCGGATCCATAAGCCCTGTCGGACGGATTATCTGCTCCACCCGCACACCTTGCGCCTTTTCTGTTTCATATACAGCAGGAGTTGCCGAAATATAGATTCTCTGATGGGGCAAGGCTTCATATTCTTCAAAACGCAGTGGCCGATTATCCATGGCGGATGGCAGACGGAAACCATACTTCACCAGCGTTTCCTTGCGCGATCTGTCCCCGCGATACATGCCGGTGATCTGCGGGAGCGTGGCATGACTCTCGTCTATAATGATTAAAGCGTCTTGCGGCAGATATTCCATCAGCGTAGGCGGCGGCTGGCCGGGTTTGCGATAGGTTAGATGGCGGGAATAATTTTCAATGCCCTGGCAGTAGCCCATCTCCTCCATCATCTCCAGATCGAAGTTAGTACGCTGCTCTAGGCGCTGTGCCTCCAATAGTTTGTTTTGCACCTTATAGTCGGCAAGTATCAAAACCAGTTCCGCCCGGATATCGGACGTTGCTCTTTTCAAATTTTCACTGGTGGTGACATAGTGCCTGCCGGGATAAATGGCTGTTTTATCAAGCGTGCTTATTTTTTTACCCCGCAGTGGGTCAATCAAAGTCATGGATTCGATAGTATCACCAAAGAATTCCACACGCAGTGCCTTTTCGTCTTCATAAGGAGGAAATATTTCCACCACGTCGCCGCGCACACGAAACGTGCCGCGATGGAAATCAATGTCATTACGTTCATACTGAATTTCCACAAGCCTATGCAATAGATCTTCCCGCGGGAAATCTTTGCCCACTTCCAACTGAACGATCATCCCTAAATAGGCTTCCGGTGATCCCAAACCGTAAATGCAGGAGACACTCGCCACAATGATGACATCACGGCGAGTTAAAAGCGAGTGGGTTGCCGAATGACGCATCTTATCAATTTCCTCATTGATCGCCGAATCTTTTTCAATATAAGTATCGGTGGTCGGCAGATATGCTTCCGGCTGATAATAGTCATAATAGCTGACAAAATATTCCACGGCGTTATCAGGAAACAGTCCTTTGAATTCTTCATACAATTGCGCGGCCAGAGTTTTGTTATGGGCGATGATCAGCGCCGGACGCTGAACGTGTTCTATAACATTGGCAATCGTAAAGGTTTTTCCCGATCCGGTAACACCCAGAAGCACCTGATGCTCCTTACCCGCATCCAGACCTTGAGTTAATTCCCTGATCGCCTGCGGCTGATCGCCACTCGGAATAAAATCCGTTATCATTGAAAATTTTTCCATACAGTCCTTCCACGTTGTCATTGCGAGACACCTCTCAGGTGTCGTGGCAATCACACTTCCATCAAAGAAGTCATCGCACTTATCATTTAGTAATTAGTGGTACTGAGATTGCTTCGTCGCCCGAGGGGCTTCTCGCAATGACACATTGCTTTTTGTCATTGCGAGTTCACGACAGCGAACGTGGCAATCTCTGAGGCGTGGCAATCTCATATTTCATCGTATAAGTCATTCCACTTGCTATTCATTTCTTCTATTAGTTGAATCTTCTTTGCCCTTGAACCGCCTTTAATTTGTTTTTCTCTGGCAATTGCATTATTTATATCGTCATATGCTTCGTAAAATACTAATTTATCGATATTGTATTTCTTTGTAAAGCCTTCCAGTAATTTACTTTTATGTTCAAACACTCTTCGATTTAAATCATTAGTTACGCCCGTGTAAAGAACTGAATTAATTTTATTAGTAATGATGTAGACATAATATTCTTTACTCATATTTGTATCACTCTGACAAAAACAAATCCATACTGAGAGATTGCCACGACGCCTGAGAGGCGTCTCGCAATGACACCCTTTAGTCCACCCTTTACGAACCCCCGACTCTTTATCATCCTTCAGCCTCTGCCCCTATAAAAACAACACCGGCTCCCTGAGTATCGCCTCCCTCGCTTTATACGCACAGGCGGCAATTTGAGGATGTGTGTCCTTGAGCGCTGCTATTTGCCGCAGATTATCCGCTGTGCGTAAAACCAGTGATGCCATATCGCCTTCGGCAATGCCCGTGAATTTGATGATTGACTCCCAGCTTCTACCTTGTGCCCAGTAGTACATGGCGATACCTGCGGATGGCTGAAGTTTTGCCGTGGCAAATCCGGCTGCCTCCAGGCGATTGGCAAGTGGCCGCACCGCGTGCACAATCTTCTTCAGCGCCTGTGTCAGCTTCGGAGGAAAGTCTTTCACCGCCAGTTTCATTTCATCATCACGATCATAGGCAAAAACAGCAACTGCCGCGGCAAGAAATTTTTCGTTATCTTCTGGGAATGCATTCTCACGCAGACACTGTGCCACAAGCAGCGGATGGTCGAGGCGCAATTTTGCCGCCCAATAGCCATCCGGGGTGAGCCTGCCTGATTGATCAACAAATCCTTCCTTTTGTAATATTTTTAGATGACGCTGAAAATCCGCCCACAGAGAACTGGCCGCTGAGGTTGATGCACCTGGTTGCCCTTTGCTTTGCTGATAGGCGGCAAACGAACGTTCAAATATCGCCCGAACATCGGTAGGGCTCTGAGAGAGGAGCAAATTAAGAACCATACCAAAATCATTTTTCAACTGGCTTAAAATATCTTCCGGAGCGCGAAACAACAAGTGACGGAGATGATTTAAATCCATAAACCTGCCGCTGATAGCCAGCATGAAGCCAATATTATCCTGACCCCTGCGCCCTGCTCTTCCCGTCATTTGCCGGAATTCCGTTGCCGTTAGCGGATTAAAATCATGCCCGTTGAACAAATCGGAATTAAAAAGGGCAATCGTACGCGCCGGAAAATTTACGCCTGCGGCAATGGTCGATGTAGCAAAAATCACCCGCAGATGCCCCGCATTCATCATTTCTTCCACCAGCAGCTTCCATGCTGGCAACTGCCCGCCGTGATGGGCGGCAAGACCTCCTGATCGCAATGCTTTTAACTGTCGATGGCTGCTCAAAGACGGGAAACGTTCCAGCAACTCATAAAGAGAATCATCGAACTCTACGGAGTTTGTCAGCGGCGTAAGTGATGATCGCGCCGTCAGAGCGGCATCGCATTCCGCGCGAGATTTCAAAAAGAAGATCGCCGGCAGCAGATTGAATCTCTCCAGGATGCGGATAATGCCGCCGTAATCGGGCATCTGTCTGCCCCGGAAACGTCGTTCTTTATCTTTTCTTAGAAAATCGGCCACAGGCGCCGCAATCTTTTTGCCATCTAAAAAAGGAAACAGGCAACCGGAAGGATGTAAGAAGATCGGATGAAGCGGCACGGGGCGTTTTTCTTCCCTGACCACAGCGCATGGTTTTTTTCGAATCGTCTCAAGCCACTTTGCAATCTCATCGCCATTGCCGATTGTCGCCGATAGTAGCAGCAAATTAACGCGTACCGGCAGGTAAATCATGATTTCTTCCCAGACTACCCCGCGGTCCATATCGCCTAAAAAATGAGCCTCATCGAGAATAATCAGATCACAATTCAGGTCAAAGCCATGATGCATGGCGTCATAGAGCTGGTTGCGCAGTATTTCCGTTGTGCCGACAATGATCGGCGCTTCGGTATTTTCTTTTGTATCGCCCGTGATGATGCCAACATTCTCCGGATCAAAATGCAGTCCGAACTCCACCCATTTAGAATTAGAAAGGGCTTTGAGCGGCGAGGCGTACCAGGCACGTCCTCCCTTTTCTATCACCGATAAAATGGCCTCCCGGGCAATCCAGGTTTTGCCGGAACCGGTGGGGGCAATAACCAGACAATCTGTTTTCTTGATTGCCTCAAGTGCCTGAAGCTGAAAATCATCGGGCACAAAGGGCGCCGGTTGAGGTTTGCCGATTTGCGCCAGCACATTTTTCAGAACAGGGGAGACTTCCGGCTTTAAATAGGCAGGGGCCTCTTTTTGCTTGGGTTTGCGAAAGGCAGCTGATCTCTTTGGTCTGAAATATTTATTTTTCCCGTTAGTTTTTTCCTGCATTATAAAAAAGTTGTAGCACAAACTCGTTTAATGGTAAAGGATGGACGTGACGGCTATGTAAAAAATCCATATGCTTCGTTGCGCTGCATCCCTCGTCATTGCGACCTACGAAAAGTAGGCCTCATTCCTCAGGATTTGCGCGCCTTGCCTCTGAAATTTTTACAAAGCCGTCATTCTTAAAATTTTTTGTGAGAGTTTTTTATCAATATGAACAAAGAAAAAATATTCTGGGGTTGGTATATTGTAGCCGGCTCTTTTTTTGTAATGGCCATTAATTACGGTTCACGTTACTGTTTTGGCGTTTTTGTCATGCCTTTAGCGAGTGAACACGGCTGGTCGCGTTCAGTTATTTCTATGGCTGCGACGATCAACATGGTCGTTTATTCCGTGGGCGCAATCTTTGTCGGACGTATGCTTGATCGCATAGCCCCGCGTTGGATTATTACCTGCGGGGCAATAATCGCGGCAACAGGCTATGTTCTGACAGGTTTTATCAATACACCACTGAGCTTTTATCTTACCTACGGCGTGCTTGTGGGATTAGGCGCGTCGGGGCTGGGCGTTGTTGTCTGCAGCTCTTCTGTCGGGAAATGGTTTCTTAAAAAGCGTGGCATTGCTCTGGGCATCGCTACAATGGGGATCAGTTTTGGAACGGTGCTGCTCACTCCCCTGGCAGGTTATATCGGCAAATACTTCAGTTGGAGAATAGGGCTATTTATCCTCGGTGCTATTGTCTTTATCATCGGTGTTTTTATTTCTCAAACATTGATGCGCAAAACGCGACCGGAGGCTTATGGCCTTTTACCGGATGGAGATAAAATCAATTTTCCCCACCAGACACCAACAATACCTGCTTTTACTAAAGTTTCCACCATAGCTATTTTAAAGGATTCCCGCTTTTGGACAATTGCCATTTGCCATGGATTAATTATTATGGTGGTCATGGCCGTTTTTGTTCATCAAGTAGCTTATGCCATGGATAACAAAATCGAAAATATCACGGCGGCAACATCGCTGGCAGTTGTAAGTTTCGCCGGTTTTTTCGGCCAGTTTTTTTTCGGCTGGTTTTCCGATCGCCTGCGCGATCCAAAATATATATATTTTATTGGTGTGGTAATACTTTTGCTCGGCACAGTTCTGCTTTTGAATGCCCACAGCGTCAGCAGTCTGTACCTTTACGCCGTTATCTATGGATTCGGCTATGGATCGCTTGCCCCAATTTTGCCTATCCTTGTCGCCGATCGTTTCGGCAGGCATGTTTTGGGATCTATTTACGGCATGCTTACTTTTTTTATTGGCGTAGGCGGCAGCATTGGCCCAATTCTTGGCGGTATTATTTATGACAAATTCGGATCATACCAATATCTTTGGGAAATTAATGTTGCACTGCTTGCCGTAATATCTATAGTGATCCTGACATTGAAAAAGGGAAAACCATTGGACAGTGTTTCCTGCAAAATGAACCTCCCCTCAGTAAGCAGCGGGGAATTAGACCTCAATTTATCCCGCTCGGTCGAAGATGCCCTTCAGGGTACTTCGCCTCGGGGATAATTCGACCATCAAATTTCAGTGCACCTATAGTGACCTTTAGGTTATTCGTTTCTGAAATTTGGGTCTCATTAAATATTTCATTCGATTGCCTTAGAGCATTGAACGTTTCTTTCAATATAAAAAGTAGAATAGATCATCTGGCAAGCCCATATTCAAGCAAAACTAAATATTTTTGTTTAAATATTAATGACTTAAAAAAATGTTCATGTCGCGAATATTCTTGGCACAATTATTTCATATTAGTAAAGCCAAAGAATGATTTTTAGATCAAACATTCAGGAGGATCAGGGTTATGAAAAAAATGATGCAAACAATACTTTTGGTGGGATTTGTAATTTTAACGACGGCTTCATTTAGCTATGCACAATTCAGCGCTACTGGATCAACCGGCTTCCCTTATTTTCATCTGGGATGTTTAATTGTAGGTGGTCTGATAATTGTTTCTCTAAAGCGGAAATACACAAAAATATACTTAAGCGAAGCCATTGGATCATTTGCCCTGTACGCTGTTTTAATTGCTCTTTTCACAGTCCCCGTAGTTGATGCTTTAAAAGCGTTGATAAATTAACCAAACCCCTCCCCTCTATTTATAGTAGGGTTACTAAAGGCCCCCGCGCATACACTGGCGGGGGTTCTGTTATGTGTTAACCAGCATGGTCAAACTGCGCGATACCGCTAGTGCAAGCTTTGCAATAAAGTCCGTTTCCATATCAGGCGTGTAGCGATCTCCCACCGCATCGCCATTATTCCAACTGCCGATAATCTGATCGCCAATACTAAAAGGCACTATTGCCAGAGACTTGACAAAATATTTACTGCTTGGAGGGAGAAGTTTGTAGAAGGGCTGTAAGTCCTTATTGACCAAAACAGGTTTCAGGCCGGAAGGAAGTATCTGTGCGAAGGTTTCCGGTGAGATGACACAGAGCCTTGTTCTCAAAACATCAGAAGATTTTATCGCCGCGATTACCGGAGCGGCTTTTTCGCTATCTATCAGCGTCATCCAGACAAAAGGAACGGTAAACTCTCTCTCGATTCCCGCAAACAAAGTTTCAAAAAGCCCGGCTATTGTCTGGTCTTCCTGCATTTTTGCCGCGATCTTATTGAAACGAGCGGCAAGTTCTTCATTCATGCGTTTAATATCTTCCATTTTACTCATCCTTCCCAATCGGCGTAAATAATTACATGATCGGATGGTTTTTCGGCGATCCTCGAAGCCAGATCGATTGCACAACTGCGCGACTCTGCAGCCAGTGGCTTTGTCGCCAGAATGTGATCTACACGCCAACCCAGATTCCTGCCCACAGAATCGCGCACACGATAATCATAAAAAGTGTAGTGGCCTGCTTCATCGGGATGGTGCTTGCGGTAAATATCTGTGAAGCCCCATGATTTCATGCCTTCATAGGCCTGCCATACTTCAGGATTAAAAGAAACATGTCCCATAATTCTTTTGGGATCATGAACATCAATTTTTTCCGGCGCAACATTAAAATCACCGCACAATATTATTTTTTGATCCGTCTTGAAATTCTTTTGCAGATATTTTTTTAAGCGACTAAGCCAGGCAAGCTTATAGGCAAACTGTGGCCTGTCCACTTCCTGACCCTGCGGCACATAGACATTTATGATAATCAAGTCGTCAAAGTGCGCAACAGCCAGGCGGTCAGGATCATGAGGTTCGTCATCAAGACCAAAGCTGACTTTTTGTGGTTTTGTTCTGGAAGCAATGGCGACACCGTTATATTGTTTATTGCCATGGAAAGACATGAAGTAACCCAGCTCTTCAAACCCGGCAACCGGAAACTTAGCATCTTCCACCTTGGTTTCCTGCATGCAGAAATAGTCCGGTTTATTGCTTTGCAGCCACGGCAAAACAATATGCAGACGAGATCGTATGGAATTTACATTGTAACTGGCAATCTTCAATTCGTGTTGTGCCTTTCTTAAATTAAGTCAATTACCATTAATTATTTTCCCCGTCGTTTGTCAATAAATTTTCTTAATTCAACAATCTCCAACTTATACAATTTTGTTGACATTGACATGACAATTCCTTATAACCACTCAGAATAAAAATTACATAAACCGGAGGAGACAACTTTATGAAAAAATTATACATCGTTTTTACAGCATTATCTTTTTTTGCTTTTCTAGTTTCAGGCTGTGGCGGAGGGGATTCCTCCAACATCAAAATCGGCCTTATTGCCGAATTGACCGGTGATGTACCAGCTGTTGGCGCATCTTGCAAAAATGCCGCTGAAATGGCTGTTGCCGAAGTAAATAATGCCGGTGGCATCCAGCTTGGCGATAAAAAATATAAAGTTGATTTAATCATTGAAGACAATGCCGGAAAAGCCGATCAATCCGCCTCATCAGCGCAAAAGCTGATTACACAGAAAAAAGTACTGGCAATAGTGGGCCCCAATGCCAGCCGTTACGTTTTACCCGCAGCGGAAATCGCCGAATCAAGCAAAGTTGTTTTGATTACACCATGGTCAACCGCGCCGAAGGCTACGCTTGATTCCAAAACCGGCGCTCCCAAAAAATATGTCTTTCGCCCTTGTTTTATTGACCCTTTTCAGGGACGCGTAATAGCCAAATTTACTTTGGATAATCTTAAAATGAAAAAAGCCGCAGTGCTCTACGATGTCGCTTCGGAATACAATAAAGGCATCGCTGAAATTTTTAAAGAAGTCTATGAGCAAAATGGCGGCAAAGTAGTTGCCTTTGAAACCTACACCACCAATGATAAAGATTTTTCTTCTCAATTGACAAAAATTAAAAAAGCAGCACCGCAAATCATTTTTCTGCCCAATTATTACAGCGAAGTACCTTTGCAAATCCAGCAGGCCAAGCGGCTGGGCATAAAGGTTCCTTTTATCGGTTCTGATTCCTGGGGCAGCGAAGAGCTGGTTAAACTCTGCGGTAAAGATTGCAATGATTATTATTTCAGCACTCATTATGCCGCCGATGCCGCGCTTCCTGCAACCAAAAAGTTTATTGAAAATTACAAGGCAAAATATGGCAGCACGCCCGATGATGTCGCCGCACTGACCTATGATGCTTTCGGTCTACTCTGGAAGGCTCTGAATACTGCCGGCATTAATGATCGCCAGGCACTGCGGGATGCCCTCTCTAAAATCCCTCAATATGACGGTGTAACAGGCAGCATGCAGTTTAAAGAAGACTCCGGTGATCCGATTAAAAGCGCAGTTATTTTAAAAATAGTAGATGGGAAGTTTGTGTGGTTTGCCAACGCCAAACCATAAGCTGATTTGTAAAAACTATTACATCTGTCATTCCCGCGAAAGCGGGAATCCAGAATTATTTTGTCATGCCGGACTTGATCCGGCATCCAGACGTCGTCCCGGCGGTAGCCGGGAACCAGTTTCAATAATACTGGATTCCGGCTCGGTGGCCGGAATGACAGGACAAAGGAACACTTAACCGCTCTATGGTCTACATCTTTCAGCAACTTCTGAACGCTCTGCAACTGGGCAGCATCTACGCGCTGATTGCCTTGGGTTACACAATGGTCTATGGCATTTTGACCATGATCAATTTCGCCCACGGCGATCTTTTCATGATCGGCGCGTTTTTCTGTTTTTTGATTGCCGTCTATCTCCATCTTTCTTTTGTCCCTACCCTACTTTTATCCATGATGGGAGTTGCCTGCCTTGGTGTTCTCATCGAGCGCCTTGCTTATAAACCGTTGCGCAATGCCCCGCGAGTATCTGCTATTATCACCGCGCTGGGTGTCGGGCTTTTTCTGGAAAATTTCACCTTGGCGCTCAGCCCTTATCCGCAGCACATCCCGGAGCTAATTACCAATACAACTTGGAATTACGGCTCGCTTTCTATTTCTTCCTTGCAGATTATTGTTATCGTGCTTTCGCTTTTGCTGATGATTGTATTGGATTTTATCGTCCATCGCACAAAAGCCGGTATGGCGATGCGTGCCATTTCCTGGGATAAATCAATTGTTCCTCTAATGGGTGTACCGGTAAACAAAATCATCTCCCTTACTTTTGCCATCGGCACGGGTTTAGGCGGAGCGGCAGGTGTCATGTATGGCCTGGCCTATCCGGTAATTGATCCTTACATGGGCATCATGGTCGGATGGAAAGCCTTCATTTCCGCTGTTGTCGGTGGTATCGGCAATGTGCGCGGCGCGATGATCGGCGGCTTTATTTTAGGCACGGTGGAAATAATGGTCGCAGCTTTCTTCCCCTCAACCTACCGTGATTTTGTCGCCTTCAGTCTGCTTTTGATTTTACTGATTGTCAGGCCTTACGGCATTCTAGGTAAACCACAACCGCAGAAGGTATAGTTATGTCGCAACTCTCCGCCACATATAAAACAATGCTTTCCCGATGGCAAACGCTTACCACGCATCGCTATTTCTTACCGGTATTTATTGTCGCGGGATTATTGTTTTCCATTGCCGCCGCCCGGTTGGATATATTGGATCAATATGTACAACTGATTTTAATTTATGTGGGTATTAACATCATCCTCACCGTCAGCCTCAATCTGATCAATGGTTACATGGGCGAGTTTTCTGTGGGGCACGCCGGATTTATGGCAATCGGCGCGTACATCGCCTCCATTCTGACCGTCAGCGTTTTTCCGCAGGCTTATGTAAATTTTCTTTTTCCCGCGGCTGTTCTTGCCGGTGGCATCGGGGCGGCACTGGTAGGTTTTTTGGTTGCCATACCTTCTTTTAAAACAAGGGGTGACTACCTGGCTATCGTTACACTCGCTTTCGGCATGATTGTCAAATCCGCTCTGGAAAACATCGAAGCTGTGGGTGGAGCACGCGGTATGCTGGGAATGGATAAGCTCACCACGCTACCCTGGGTTTTTTTCTGGACGGTATTATCGGTGTGGGTTATCCGCAACCTTGTATATTCCAAATTCGGACGCGGTGTTCTTTCCATTCGGGAAGATGAAATAGCCGCAAGCCTCATGAGCGTCAACACGCGTCAGGTAAAAATCATCGCGTTTGTTGTCTCCTCTTTTTTCGCCGGAATTGCCGGAGGCCTTTTTGCTCATGCGCTTCAGTTCATTAATCCACGCATGTTCGATATTCTCAAATCCACCGACATCCTAATCATGGTTTATCTGGGCGGTATCGCTTCTCTTGCCGGCTCGATTATCGGGGCAGTCATCTATACAATTTTACTGGAAGTACTAAGACCATTGGGTATCTGGCGCATGGTCTTAATGCCGCTGATGCTTGTTTTGCTGATGATTTATCGTCCGCGCGGCATTATGGGTCTGCGTGAAGCAAAAATGTTTGTGCCGCTGCGCGATCTGCTAATGGTAAAGATTTTACGGCAAAAGAAAAAGGAGGCTGACAATGCCTCTGCTTGAAGCTAAAAACATTACCCACCGTTTCGGTGGATTATGCGCAGTTGCAGATTTCAACTTCAGCCTTGCGCCACAGGAACTTGTTGGGATAATCGGTCCTAACGGCGCGGGGAAAACTACTATATTTAATCTCATTTCCGGCGTCTATCGCGCGACAGAAGGAACTATTCAATTTGCTGGCGAAGAGATTGTCGGACAAACGCCTCATTCGATCAACAAACTGGGCATTGCCCGGACATTTCAGAACATCCGCCTTTTTAAGGAGCTGACCGTTCTGGATAATGTCCGTATCGCTTATTATGGAAATATATTTTACAGCCCGGCAGAAGCGCTACTGCACATTGGCCGTTTCCGCGCTGAGGAAAAACGTATTGCCGATTTGGCGATGGAACTACTGACAATATTTAAGCTCGATGATATGGCGGATGACGAAGCCGGTAGCCTACCTTATGGATTGCAGCGCAAGCTGGAGATAGCACGAGCGCTGGCAACGGAGCCTAAACTGCTTCTTTTGGATGAACCGGCTGCCGGGATGAATCCTCATGAGATTGAAACACTCATGGAATTTATTCACTGGATCAAAAAGACTTTCCAATTAACAATTATTCTCATTGAACACCAGATGCGTTTGGTAATGGGTATTTGCGAGCGCCTGGTAGTGCTTGATTTCGGCGCGACCATTGCCGAGGGAATACCTGCGGAAATTCAAAGAAATCCCAAAGTCATGGAAGCCTATCTGGGCAAGGAAATTATAAAATGAGTGTAAAAGAGATACAGCTTTGTGTTAGGGATTTGACGGTGGCCTACAATAAAATCAGTGCCGTCCATGACGTTTCCTTTGATGTTCGCGAAGGCGAGATTGTCACCTTGATCGGCGCCAATGGCGCGGGCAAATCTTCCATCCTGCGGGCCATCTCCGGCCTGATCCCTTACAACGGAGCCATTACTTACAGGGGCAATGATCTTAAACAAATCCCCGCCGATCAAATTGTCGCCAGAGGCATTGCCCAGGTGCCGGAAGGACGGGGCATCTTCGGCAACCTGACCGTGCTGGAAAATTTGAAACTCGCCACCTGGCAGCGCAAAGACAAAGAACAGATTGCAAAGGACTTTGAACGCATCTTTGTACTGTTTCCAAGATTGCGTGAACGCAGGAAGCAGTTGGGCGGGATGCTATCCGGCGGCGAACAGCAGATGCTGGCATTTGGCCGTGCGCTCATGACCGACGCGCAAATGCTGCTGATGGATGAACCTTCCATGGGACTCTCCCCCGTTCTGGTGCGCGATATTTTTCAAACTATTACAGAAATTAATCAGGCCGGAAAAACAATTTTGCTTGTGGAACAAAACGCCAACATGTCTTTGAATATCGCCTCACGCGGTTACGTTCTGGAAACCGGCCGCATTGTGCTGACAGGATCAGGCAAAGAACTGATGGGCAATCCAAGGGTGAAAGAGGCGTATTTGGGTGGATAACTTTTTTTCACTGTCATTCCCGCAATAGAGAAAAAGCAGGCAACGCCAATACACCAACACGTCACGAAACAGCGGAAGGCTATCAGTTAGGTGCTTGGCAACTTCGTCAAAAGCAAAATTACAAAAAAAGGAAATTATCTCCAGACAAGATCAAACGACTTGAGGACATTGGTTTCAAATGGGCTTTGAAAAATGGATAACGTAATAGTAGATCGCAAAATGATTAACGAAATGAAGGCGCGAATTAAGGAACTACGGGAGTTGTATGTAAAGGCTACCCCTCAACAACGCTATAATGTCGCCATCGATCGTCTTCAATTCCAAAACAGCGGTCCAAACATTCTCATCCAGTATGTTTCAGCAGTTGAAGGATTTGCCAGATCGTTTGCACTCGATTATGAGGTAAAAGATGGTGAGTCTCCTGATAATGCTTATATACGGCTCCAATACGAAGGGCCTATCAAACTTATTAGGAAATATATCGCACCACGTTTACAACAGAAACCAAAAATAATTTTCGGTACAGAAGTATGGGAACTTTTTGACATTGCCGTGCAATTTCGTAATTTACTGATTAATGAAGCTACATTCTTGCGGCAAGGATATACCGATGGGCTGATCCAAGCATGCAAGTCTGTATTAGATAAACTGGCAGAGATATCAGATGTTCATCGGAAATGATCGGGAACGGTTCTACTTAATTGACTACATCAGATAAGCCTCGTCTCGTATAAATGGATCTAGTAAATGAACAATTTCAGGCAAGATAGAACTTCTGTCGCCACTGCTGAAGTGCTTGAAAGCGGCGGAGCGGTCGCAATCGGCACGTTTGTCGCCGCGGCTGTTGCGCATATCATGGTTGATTTCATGGGCATGAGCGTATGGCCGGTTTACAAAACACTGGCCGGTTTGGATGTGGCGAAGGCCGGATGGATTGCCACCGTCATCGCCATGAGCGGAACGGCACTGCAGCCGCTATTTGGTTCGATTGCTGACCGGTTCGGTCAGCGGCGTGTTATCTTGCTAGGCGTGCTCTTAACCTCGTTTGCTTTGTTGCTTGGTCCCCTTGCCGATCAGCGGGAGACGCTGGATCGCTTACTCCCGACACTCTTCGGATTGAGCGGTTTTTATCTAGTTGTGTTTGTGATTCTTGCCGCAGGCAGGCTTGGGCAGGATATGTTTCATCCTGCGGGAGCGGGGCTTGCGGGTAGCTTCTCCGTCCGGCGTGGTTCAATGTTCCTCGCGGTGTTCATTGCCGTTGGCAGCATCGGCTTCGGTTTGAGCCAGATCGTGTTCCGCACCGCTTACAATAACTTCGGCCATCACACCGAAATCCTTCTTCTGCCAATGGCAATTCTCTGGGTGTTTGTCTGGATGCGCTGCCGGCCTCCCCAAGTGTCAAGTGCAGGGAGAATTTCTGTCATCGCTTCGCTTCGCGCTCTTCGCCCGGTGGCTGGTCCGATACTTTTGCTGTTTTTGATTCTGGGGATATCGAGCGGAGTGCTCAGCGGTCTGTTCTTCCTCTTGCCGGAATTAGCCCACGAGAAAGGATATCCTTCATGGCTCGGACAGGGCGGGGCGTTTGGTCTGATCGTTTTCGGGGCGACTTTATTTATGGTGCCGATGGGCCATCTGGCAGACCGCATCGGCAGGCGCAGGACGCTGATTGCGATGGCAATTCTATCGGTTGTGAGTTATCATGCAATCGTCCGCCTGACATTGCCAGTGCCGGCGTTCGTCCTGCTTTGCATCATTGGCGGGGCGTTTTTGGGGACAGTGAACCCGCTGGGTGTCGCGTTCGGCCAACGGATTGCACCGCGGGAAAATGTGAGCACCGTATCAGCGATCCTGATGGGCTGGGCGTGGTGTCTTGGCGGCACTGTACCGAGCATTATCGGCGAATTATATAAGCACTTGGGGAACAACGCTTCGCAGGCTTTGATGTTGCTTGGATTTGCCAATGTTGTAATGGTGTTTCTCGGTTTCCTGCTGCCTAAGGATAATTAGGGTCAGCGCACTATGTTTCTGAAGTTTTTGTTTCATTGAGGGAAATTTTATCTTAAATATTGCATCTATAGCTTCCGGAAGTAATGGCAACTGCTACTATCTTGAGAATAGTGATGATGCCATTCTTGTGGATGCGGGTATCAGCGCCAGGCAGATTGTTGATCGGATGGCCAGGCTCGGGCTCTCTGTGTCCAAGCTAAGGGGAGTATTCATATCCCACGAGCATTCGGATCATATTCGCGGGCTTGACGCGTTCACCAGAAGATACTCCATTCCGGTCTTCATAACTTCCAAGACTTATTCGTCCTACGGAAAGATCATCAGGGGTTCAGCGCTCAACTTCTTTTCGCCCGGCATGCAAGTAAAGCTTGGTAAAATCTGTATTAATCCATTTCTGAAATCCCATGATGCGGCGGAACCTTGCAGCTTTTCCGTCTCTGCGGAGGGCAAGACTGTTGCGGTGATGACGGACATAGGTTTACAGTGCGCAAGCGTCATTGCTCATATCAAAAATGCAGATGCAATATTCTTAGAGTCCAACTACGATGACGATATGCTGCGGACGGGTTACTATCCGCCCTATCTGAAAGCAAGGATTGCCTCTGATTTAGGCCATCTATCAAACAATCAGGCAGCAAGGCTTTTACTGGAGCACGCATCTTCCCGGCTTAGACACGTCTTTCTTTCCCATCTTTCCGCCAACAACAATACGCCGGAATTAGCGCTGAGGGCTTTCCATCATTTCATCGCCCAGAGAAATGACCTGAATGTTGAAGTCACTCTTACCTCCAGAGAAAAAGAAAGCGGCCTGGTTTCACTGGATTGAGAAAGCGCAGGCGTTGATACACCGCAAAGCCACACCCATTAATGCTTTCAGCATATTCAAGGCTTTGGGATTTTATTGTCGCCACCATCATTAATTCTAAATTTCCAACCGGAATTCATGATGTTTTTTCCTCAATAATTGTGATACGCCAATACCGTAAGTGTTGTCATTTTAGCTTAACCATGTTAAATACGCACCGCACCTTATTATACCGGGGAAATTACAATGACTAAAAGAGTTCCCGCGCCATGGAATTTAACCGGAGACGGCTATATTATTCTCTACCGTTTCCAGAAAGAATTTGTTGAGAAGAACGGATTTGTTTCCCCGGAAACGTTTTCCTGCTTCAAAGGAGGATTTGGGCTTGTCATGCTGGTGAATTACAGCTCATCTACCGCCGGCCCTTATCAGGAACTGCTTTTCATGCCGGGCAGATTTTCTCATGAAGGGAAAACATACTTTTCCATCTCTAAAATATACGTCTCTACAATGGAAAGCGTCGTGAATGGAAGAGAGAACTGGGGAATTCCAAAAGAGCTTGCCGATTTTAATTTTCATAAAACAAAAGACAGGACTGAGCGAATAATTGTTTCCGTCAACGGACGGACATGTCTTGACATAACTTTACTGCGCAGGCGGTTGTATATCCCAATTTCTACCAACCTGTATCCGCTACCCCTTATGCACAATCTGGAAGGGAAATCATTTTTTACCAGCTTCCAAGGGAGCGGTTACGGAAAGCTTGCGAAAATCATCAACGTAACAGCGGATAGCGCTTTATTCCCTGATATTGCGCAATTTAGGCCATGGTATGTAAAAAGGATTGAGAATTTTCATATTACCTTTCCGGTGGCAAAGATAATCTCCGGTAATTAGGGACAGTGGGGCTGTTGAAAAACATTGATTTCGTTTACGCTTCCCCATATTAACTTTTTATAAACAAGAAAGGAAGATATCATGATAAAAAAAATAATGTTTTTACTGCCTGCTTTAATTCTGGCGCTTATAATCAGCAGCTGCAAGGGAGGACAGGACAACGCTCCCTCCAAAGCGGAAGGCAAAATAACCTTCAAACTGGCATCGATGACAGCGATGGATCATACATATAACCAGGGGGCGTTAAGGTTTGCCGAATTGGTCAGTCAGCGCAGCAATGGCCGGATCGAGATTACTATCTTCCCCGATGGAAAGCTTGGCAAGGGGGAAAAGGAGCTTCTGGAAGCGATTCAGCAGGGAACAATCGACTTTTATGTCGGCTCTACCGGCCCTGTCGCCGGCTTCAGTCCCTCTATGGGCATCCTCGATCTTCCTTTCCTTTTTCGGGATTACGCCCATGTGGACAAAATTCTTGACGGCCCTGTCGGCCGACAACTTCTCGAAGACATGGGAAAGGCCAACATCAAGGGATTGGCCTTCTGGGAGAATGGTTTTCGGAACCTGACCAACTCCAAAAAGGAAGTGAAAAATCCCTCCGACGCCAAAGGATTGAAAATCAGGACAATGGAAAACAAGATCCATCTGGTTGCCTGGAAGGCTGTGGGGGTTAATCCCGTCGCTCTTCCCTTTGGGGAGTTGTATGGTGATTTGCAAAAGAAATCTATCGACGGCCAGGAAAATCCCATATGCGTTATCTACTCATCCAAATTCAGCGATGTACAGAAATACCTCTCTCTGACCCAGCATGTTTATTCCCCGGCCATTATCGCCATTAGCCCCAAAGCCTGGCAGACTCTTATCAAAGAGGATCAGGAAATGCTTTTGAAGACAGCGGCGGAAGTTGCCCCGTACCAGCGCAAAATAGGCAGAGAAAGCGAAGAGAAACAGATCGCCGAGCTGGCTGCCAAAGGAATGGTAGTGACCAGGAATATCAACAAGGCGATGTGGTATAAGGTCATGGAAGGGGCGATGGGTGAATTTATCCGGTCATTGGGTAAGGATAAAGTGAAAGCGATTATCAATACAAAGTGACCATTTTTTTAAACATAAAGGATTTTGACAATATTCAGGATATCCATTTGGATGTCCTGCGTTCTGGAACATAAAAACGCTGAAGGAATCTCAACATATGACGCAACCGATGACCTTATACCCACCAGATTTTATCCGTGACATCATTGAAAACGATCTCCGAACCCTTACAGGCAAAAACGAAGCGCGCGTTGCTACCCGTTTTCCACCGGAGCCGAACGGCTATATCCATATCGGGCATGCCAAGTCTGTTTGCCTCAACTTCGGCATTGCCTCACAATATGAGGGAACCTGTAATCTCCGACTGGATGATACGGACCCGTTGGGCGAATCCATGGAATATGTGGAATCGATTATCCGCGATGTACGCTGGCTGGGTTTTGACTGGCAGGACCGTCTGTTTTACGCCTCTGACTATTTCGAGCAACTTTATTCATTTGCTGTTGAACTTATTAAAGCCGGCAACGCCTACGCCTGTAGTTTAAGCGCCGATGATGTGCGGGAACAGCGTGGAACATTCACCGAACCGGGCAAAGAAAGCCCCTATCGCAATCGCTCTGTTGAAGAAAACCTGGACATGTTTTCGCGGATGCGGGCAGGCGAATTTGCGGATGGCGCACATACGCTTCGCGCCAAAATTGACATGGCCTCTGCCAACATTGTTATGCGTGATCCCGTCATCTACCGCATTAAACGGGAGCCGCACTATAGGACAGAAGCAAAATGGGTCATTTATCCCATGTATGACTTTGCCCACTGCCTCTCGGATGCCCTAGAAGGCATCACCCACTCCATCTGTACCCTGGAATTTGAAAACAACCGCCCTCTTTACGACTGGATAGTGGAAAGGCTGATCAAAGGCTCGCGCCCGCAGCAGATCGAATTTGCCCGTCTCAATTTGAGTTACACAGTCCTTAGCAAGCGCAGGCTCATTGAATTGGTAAGAAATAACTATGTGCAAGGCTGGGATGATCCGCGTATGCCCACCGTAACGGGAATGCGGCGTCGGGGCTACACACCGGAAGCCATACGGAATTTTTGTGCCCAAATCGGAGTAGCCAAAAACGATAACCTGATTGATGCATCCCTGCTTGAGCATTGCGTCCGCGAGGATCTTAATGATCGCGCGCCTAGAGCAATGTGCGTCCTGCGTCCCCTGCGGGTGGTCATCGACAATTATCCGGAAAATCAGGCCGAAGAGTTTGAGTGCGCCAACCATCCGCAAAATCCAGGAATGGGAACGCGAAAGCTTCCCTTTTCCAGAGTGCTGTATATAGAGCGTGACGACTTTTCCGAAAATCCGCCCAAAAAATATCACCGCCTTGGCCCGGGACGGGAGGTTCGCCTGCGAAATGCTTATGTCATAAAATATGAAAGCATGGTGAAAGACGAGAAAACCGGAGAGGTTGTTGAGCTGCACTGCACCTATGATCCGGCAACCCGCAATGGCCCACCGGCAGACGGGCACAAGGTACAGGGGGTTATTCACTGGATTTCAGCCCAGCACTGTGTGCCTGCGGAAGTGAGATTGTACGACCGGCTGTTTAGTATTGAAGATCCTGGCAGCCAAGGGGATGACTTTACAAAATATCTGAATCCGTCATCTCTGGAGACCTTGACAATCTGCTATGCGGAGTTGAGTCTGAAAGATGCGAAGTCGGGAGTCAAATATCAGTTTGAAAGGCTAGGGTATTTTTGTGTTGATGAGGATTCTTCAGTAGACAAGCCTGTTTTTAATCGCATTGTGCCGCTGCGGGATTCTTGGGTTAAAGTAAATAAGAATTGAAATTGGCTGGGGAATAAGGGCTCGAACCTTAATTCACGGAGTCAGAGTCCGTTGTCCTACCATTGAACGATTCCCCAGCAAGGGATGTCAGTCTGTTCAAAAATCTCGCCCGTTCAGTTTTCAGGCTGGGTGTATATAATGCGATTGATTTTTTATGTCAACAAATTTATTTTGTCAAAAAAATAATGGATAAACTATGAAAAGTCATAGATCGAGAAGCATTTCGATAATTCAGGAGAATCAAAACAAAATGCAATCTATTTGGAAATCAAAAGGGGAAAAGCTGCACACTCGAAACATAAAAGTAACGACATACGAATATGATGAGAAAAGGATGATTGTAGAAGGTTCCCTCAAAGATGATCGCTTTCAGGAATCTTATTCCATGACCGGTGAAAAATTCCCAAGTGGCGTAATTCATCACATTGTTATACGGCTGCTGGTGAATTGCTCTAATCTGGTAATTGAAGATATTGATGTCGATCTGACATCTGTTCCCCGGGAAGTATGCATGGAGACAATCGATTGCCTCGCGCCCATAAAGGGCTTGATCATTACCAAAGGATTTACGGCAAAAGTGAAAAAAATAGCCGGAGGTAAAAAAGGCTGCACTCATCTGGTGGAACTTATTTTGGCTATGGGCCCGGCTGCTATCCAGGGATATGCGGCATATCAATCAAGGAAGCCTGCAGCTTTTGATCCTGCTCATGCGAAGATGATCCTGGAATTTCTTACCGATACATGCCATGTCTGGCGCGAAGATGGTCCCTTTGTTGAAATTTTCAAAAAGAAGCTCAATATGAAATAGTTAATTCTTAATTTCAATTATCACATTGATAGCTTGCTCGCCACTTTCAGGGGGCATATTTTTTTCTTCAACCCGACCGAAGCCGCGTAATTGCGACAAAACATCTTTTAAGTTTTTAGCCGGAATTTCGGCTTTTAAAATAGTTTTGCCATCAACCAGTTTTTTTGTAACTTTTTTGGCATTATGATTTGTCAGTATCTTTTCTGCTTCCACTACCGCGCTATTTACATCGGCAACATATACAGAAATAACGGGCTGCAACTGATCGGTAATGGATGCGGCCATAGGCGCAGGTTTGGCAGGAGTTGCCGCTTTAAACATCCTGCTCTTTTTGGCAGCCCCGGACAAAGAATCATCCTCCACACTACGATCTTTCATACTCTCCTGCCGGGCAGCAAACTTTTGCGGTGCTTCCTGCAATACAGGAAGCGAAGATAATTCTGAAACTTTATCCTTTTCCCCGTCTGCCAATAAAGCAGGCGCGGCTTTCTTAGCTTTGGGTATTTCGGCAGGCGTTGGTTCTTGCTGAGCTTCCATAACCGGTTGCGGGGCTTGCGGCACAATAGCTTTCATCTGTTCATCGCCGGAGCGGTAAATATAGACAGCCAAAACCGCGATAATAATTGTGGCCATAACCTGAATAGGAATCTTTATCCGTAGCGGATAGAACCATTTTTGAGCAAAGCTTTTCTTCTCGGCTTCTTCCCGCACCCTGGCCATAATTCTCTGTTTGAACCAGGGCGGCGTCTCTATATCCGAAAGCCCTTGCGTCATCGCAGCCACCTTTTTCAGATCTGCAATTGCCTTGCTGCAATCCGCGCATTCTGCCAGATGCTCTTCAACAGACATCTTCTCGGCATCAGATAGCAAACCCTCCGCATACAATGGCAGGCTATTTTCAATGTTTTTGCATTTTTTCATAAATCACCAATCACTTTGATCAGACAATCCTTAAGAGCGTTTCTTGCACGCGACAGCCGGGATTTTACCGTCCCATCCGGTATCCGCAAAACATCCCGAATCTCTTCATAAGAAAAGCCCTGAATGTCTCTCATCACCAGCACTTCCCGATATTCCACATCCAGCGTTGAAATGCATCTTTGTACATGTGCTTCACGCTCGCGCTGCTCCAAAAGCTCCGCCGGATTGCCGGCACTCGGCACAGCCAAACAAGCTGTACCGCCCTGCCCTTCTGCGGATTCATCAAGCGATCCACCTTCATGCTGAGCCAGGTTCTTTCTCTGCTTCAAACGGTTTTTCGTATAATTAACCACAATGCGATACAGCCAGGTGGAAAACATTGCCTCCGCCTTAAATTTATTTAGAGACTTATAGGCAGAAAGGAAAGCCTCCTGGACAACATCGCAGGTTTCATCGTAATCGCCCAGCATCCGGTAAGCGATATTGAGCATTTTCTTCTGATGCCGCTCAACCAGAATTTCAAACGCGTCAACATCGCCCTTCCGGCAAAGGACAACATATTGCAGATCGTCATCCCCGTCTGTCGCCTTTTTGTTATCTATAATGTTAGACATCCAAAGCAATGATTTTGTTCCCCTGTTTTTTTACCTTCCTAGTGTTTGCTTTATCACAAAATAAAAATATTGACTACTCATGATGACCACTATATCAAAAATATCCCTTGACAAGCAAAAACAGCCTCCCTATAGTTCGATCCAACGCAAGCAATATCTTATCAAAAAATTTCAGCAGGAGGTGAGTATGAAGAACCTGGCGGGCAAGAATTTTCTGATCACCGGCGCCGGAAGCGGCATCGGACGACTGATGTCTCACTACGTGGCCGATGAGCGCGCAAACACAGCACTTATTGATGTCAACAGCGAAACCGTTGCCAAAACGGTGGAGGAGGTCAAAGGTCGTAATGTCAAGGCTATCGGGTATGTCTGTGATATCTCCAACAGCGAGGCCGTTCTGGATGTCGTGGCCAAAATTAAACAGGATTTCGGACCAATTGATGTGATCATTAACAATGCCGGCACTGTAGTCGGGAAATCATTTTTTGATCTGACGCTGGATGAAATGCAGCGCACCATGAACATCAATTACTGGGGACATATCTACTTCACCAAGGCTCTCATCGGCGACATGATCACCCGTAACAGCGGAGCGATCGTCAATATCGCCTCATCCAGCGGGCTTATCGGCATGCCAATCCTTTCGGATTATGCCGCAAGCAAGTTTGCCGAGGTCGGATTCTCTGAATCCCTGCGACGCGAGCTAAAGAAATTCAAGTACACCGGAGTGAAGGTGACATGCGTCTGCCCTTATATCATCGATACTGGTTTGTTTAAGGGATTCAAACCCATGGTCATGAATCCATTCATTAAGCCCGAAGATGCGGCCCGTGCGATTGTCAAAGGCTTGAAAAAAGGCAAACCCTATGTAATGCTACCGCCCCTGAGCATCTATGGATCGATGATGCTCAAACTTCTGCCGACCCCCATCTTCGACTGGATGCTCTCAATGTCGGGCAGTTCGGTGGCCATGGACAGCTTTACGGGCAGAAAATAGAAAATCACAGGAGAATATACCATGAAAGCATTAAAGATCATTCTTATTGTCATTGTCGCGTTGGTAGTTGTTCAGCTCGCGCTGACTGGGATCAACATTTTACAAAAGGGCGGTGCATATAAAGGCCAGAGCATGGAACAGATACTTGGCGTCTCACCCGGGAAAGCCACAGTAAAGGATATTGAAAAGCTGGACAAGGCAGCTCTTTTCCAGCTTTTTTACGCGGCACCGGCTCCGAAATATGAAGAAGTGAAAGGAGAATACAGCGGGAAAACTATTTCTGTGGGCGTGCTGGCTCCGTCTGCGGATTTTTTCACTCATCACTTCTTCGGCCCCGGCCACTGGCTGGGCAAGGCTTTCTTCCCCTTTGAAAAGGACAAGGGATGGGGATACAACATGTTCTCAAGCAAGGGCAAAGATGGTAAGGACGAAATCTTTCGCGTAAGAAAGATGAATACCTATATCGGCAAGTCGCTCATTGACGGAAAGGATTCGTTTCATCTGGACTACAGCCCATATAATTCAGGAGCCGTACATTCTATGCACGATGAGCTCCGCAAGATCAATGACAATATCTTTCTGGGCATGGGTTATATGGGGCTTGGCGGCGGATCAATCAATCCCACACCGTTTCTGATTATCGGGCCTGCGGCAAAATGGGTTGGGCCTGATAAGCAGTAGAGGGAAAACCGAAAAAAGGAGGAAGCTATGGAATTCGATTTTGCTGTTATTGGCAGCGGTTTCGGAGGGAGCGTTTCCGCGCTGCGTCTTGCGGAGAAGGGATACAAAGTAGTTGTGTTGGAGAAAGGCAAATGGGTGACACCTCTGGATATGGAAGATGCGTCAAAAAGCCTGAACAAACTGATGTGGAACCCTGCATTGGGCATGAAAGGGTTTTTTACCTATGATTTCTTCCGGCATGTCGCCATTGTCGGCGGTGTTGGAGTCGGCGGTGGAAGTCTCGTCTATGCCGCGACAACGTTAAGGCCGAAAGAAGCCTTTTATAAAGATTCTGCCTGGAGCAATCTCGGCATAGACTGGGAAAAGGAAATGAAACCCCATTACGATACCGCTTCAAAAATGCTGGGCATAGTTCCGAATCCGGTAATGGATGTGATGGATGGTTATCTCAAAGAAGTGGCGGATAAAATGGGGGCAGGCGATACATTTGGTCCTACGGATACCGGTATCTACTTTGGAACACCGGAAGTGCTTGCCGATGATCCCTTCTTCGACGGAAAGGGGCCTTCCCGCTCCGGCTGCTATCTATGCGGTGAATGTCTCACAGGGTGTAAGCACGGCTCGAAAAACACTTTGGATAAAAATTATCTTTATCTTGCCCAAAAATACGGGGCGACAATCCTGCCGTACCGTGAAGTCACAAACATCATCCCGCAGCAGGATGGCACATACGTACTGAAGGTTAAGGACAACTCAGGACGCTTCAAAAAGGCTGCCGACATTACGGCAAAAAAGGTGGTCGTGGCAGCCGGTGTTTTAAGTACACTGGAGTTGCTGTTCAGGTGCAAACAAGTTACAAAAACTCTGCCCGGAATATCGCGGCAGCTTGGTGTGGTCGTCCGGACAAATAGCGAATCTATTGTGGCTGTTTTGCCCAGGCGGGAAGATTTGGATCTTTCTCACGGCACTGCCATATCATCGGACTTTTATCCTGATAAGTTTACCCACATCACACAGAATCGGTTTCCCGAGGGTTATGGCTTCATGAAATATTTCAGCGTTCCCCTTGTGGATGATGATCATCCCGTAAGGAGATCACTGAGAACTATTGGCAAGATGATTATGAACCCGCTTGGCGTTTTTCGGACGATTTTGGCCAAAAATTGGTACAAGCGCATCATCGTTCTGACCGTCATGCAAAACCATGACAACCAGCTTTCATTCAAGTATGGCCCCAGTGCAGTGTTTGCATTTTTGATGCGACGTTTAAAATCAAAGACCGTTCCGGGCAAAGAAGCGCCGGTGAATATTCCGGTAGCAAACAGAGCGTGCGCGATTCTGGCGGATGTGGCACAAGGAATACCATCCAATGTCAGCAACGAAAATCTGATGAATATGTCCACAACGGCACATATCCTGGGTGGTTGCCATATGGGATCATCTCCCGATAACGGTGTTATTGACACATCTCACCGGGTTTTCGGATATGATGGTCTCTACGTGGTTGACGGCGCGGCAGTTTCGGCCAACGTCGGCGTCAATCCAGCTCTCACAATCACAGCGCTTGCAGAACGGGCGATGAGTCTTATTCCGGATAAGAAATCGGCGTGACAACTATAAAAAGGCACATAACCTGGCAATAAATCTTTCCCGGAAATATGCCGGATCATCTTTGAAAGACATTGGCTGGTATGAGAAGAAGGCAGTGGCAGTGCTTTTAGCTTTTCTCTTTTTGGGAGCAATGATGAATGGTCAATCACGGGTATAAACCCCAAAGCAAGCTTTGGAAACATATTCCGCTGCAAGCTGCGGGGCATTAAACCATCCGCTGCGCGGGATTGTTCAACTTACCAATTCCGCTGCGCTTGCGGAATTGGAGTTTCACAATAATTTTTAAAAAGGATAGGCCGTGAAAATATTACGCAAGATAATTGAAATTGATGAAGAGCTGTGCGACGGGTGCGGGAAATGTGTGACGGGATGTGCTGAGGGCGCTTTGCAGATCATTGACGGGAAAGCTCGGGTTGTTTCTGAAACATTTTGTGATGGCCTCGGTGCCTGTATTGGAGAATGCCCCACCGGAGCGCTTAAAATCATAGAACGGGAAGCGGCATCCTTTGATGAAAAAGCCGCACAGCTACACGTCGCGAAAAAGGATCTGCCTTTACTGCCACGCGGATGTCCGTCAACCAATATCCAGACCTTTGGAACTCTCACTGCCTGCGAGGCGGTAAACAGGCCGGCCAATATCGGAAAAGAGGTTGGGGAATCATCTCTCACCCACTGGCCAGTTCAGATAAGACTTATCCCTGCTAGTGCCCCTTTTCTGAAAGGAGCCAACCTTCTTGTCCTTGCGGATTGCACGGCTGTCGCCTTCCCCACACTTCACCGTGATCTGATGAAAGGGAAAGTAGTCATGATGGGATGTCCGAAATTCGATGACCTTCAGGATTACATAGACAAGTTCGCCGATATTTTCAGAGCCGCGGACATTAAGAGCGTCACCACGGTTATTATGGAAGTGCCCTGCTGCTCAGGACTTCCCCTGATCATAAAAAATGGGATGGCAGAGGCAAATAAAAAAATTCCCATGGAAGAGGTGGTGCTCAGTACAAGAGGGAAGATCTTGAAAAAATGATTGTTCTTGTGGGTCATCCGGTCTACTATAAGCGGTTAGGTTTCCAGAATTTCCCAGCACTGGTCTACGAAGGAGTCCCTCACGAAGTTTTCTTTGCCTTGCCATTTACCGAAAAGGTTCCGAAAGGCATCGTTGTGTTTCATGAAGGGTTTTTGGCAAATGGCTAACAAGTCGCTAAAGCAGATAGCGGCCTCGTGGACAGCTACTTCCCAAAACAAAGAGTTGAAATTGTCAAGAAAAACAGTGTCCAATATACTTACTGCACCTGTAAGCGCATAGAAGATGTTTGTAGCTGAAAGCATCACAAACCTGAATTTTCTAAACACGGTAGATTTCGAATGCAAATAGTGATAGAGACAATTACAAGGTGAAGGCAATGAAAAATAAATTTCCTTACCTTAATCACGGGTATGAACCCCAAAGCAAGCTGCGGTGTATTATAACCTCCGCTGCGCGGGATTGTTTACCGCTTCAATGCGGTATAATTCGACCTGCAAACCTCAATACGCCTATAGTGACCTTTAGGTTAATTAGCTTTTGAAGTTTGGGTCTCATTACAGCTTACCAATTCCGCTACGTCGCAGATGACCTCGCGTGACCTTTAGGTTATTAGGTTACTGCGCTTTCGGAATTTGAGTTTCACAATAAAAGGAATGACAGATGGCACACTTTGGCAATGGTCCGGGAATAATGATCCCGCCACCACTCATATACTTCATTGGTTTTCTGTTTTCCTATGCCATCAACAGATTTTACCCAATCCCCACCTTCGATACTCCGCTATCGATTGTCTTAGCAGTGCTTGCAGCCATGCCTTCGGCAGTTTTTGGACTCTGGAGCCTGCTTTCGTTTTGGCGCGCCAAGACAAGTCTATTGCCTCACAAACCGTCTTCGTCTCTGGTTACTGTTGGCCCCTATCGTGTCACTAGAAATCCCATGTATGTTTCCTTAACCTTACTCTATGTTGGTCTTGGATTTTTGCTGAATATAGCTTGGGCATTCATCATCCTCCCGGCGGTTATATTTATTATAAATGTTTACGTGATTAGACGAGAAGAATCGTATCTTGAATCAAAATACGGTGAACAGTATCGGGCTTACAAAAAGAAAGTCGGCCGCTGGTTATAGTTGTTAATTATGGAATAAAAATATTAATTTAATTGTTATTGCTCATTATCCCTTTTTAAAAGCATAGGATATATTATGTCGTCTGAATGGTTTGAATTTTTAAAAAAAGATTTTGTTCAGGGCTTTTCTGCGTCCTGCGGTTTTGAAGTCAGCCACGCAGATTTTGGCATATTTGAATCCTGTCTGAAGGTCCGTGATGAACACCGGCAGCAGGATGGATTTGTTCATGCTGGGGTGATAGCAACAATGGCTGACCATACATCCGGATACGCATCCTATACGACCGTATCAGAGAAATTCCGTATCCTCACGGTAGAATTTAAAATAAACTATTTCAAACCTGCTACTGGCCATCTCATCATCTGCCGATCAAAAGTGATAAACAACGGTAAAAAAATCAAAGTAGCTGAATCTGAAGTATTTTCTGTTTCCCATGGGATTGAAAAACTAATCGCCAAAGGAATGTTTACCCAAATAGCCGTGGCATCAAAGGATTTACAAATTGTTTCATAATTCATACTAAACTGAATAAGGAAAAATCAATGAAACTAACAAACGATCAGATATTGGAACTTACACAATATGCTTTTATCCGCATGGATGGAGCCTGGTTTTTGGCACTGGCAAAAAAGTTTGGCGTACAGACAGCATGGGAGATGGATGTTGCCGCTTGGAAACAACTTGCATACCTTCTGGGTAAACAAATACGTAAAAACTATATCAGCAATCCCGTATGGCCGGAGAGCTTCCTGGATGCTCTCGAAATATTCAGCAGAGTTTTAAAAATTGAAGGCCGGGAAGTGAAGGTTGATGCCGATACAATTACAGTGCGGGTAACCGATTGTGAAACGCAACGGGCCATCGCGAAAGCCGGCGTGGCCGACTGCGGTATCGTCACGGTTCAGACCTATCAGGAATTAACTCGGGGATTATTTGATAAAGACATGGGTATCACCGTTGAGCACACAAAAAATCTCAATCAGGGTGATGATTGTTGTGAAGTGGTGGTAAAGAAGTTATAATCCCGAGATACAATCATACACTAAGGCTAAATGCAGCTACTTCTTTTTTAAGCCAGGCGATCCAATCGCCAATGCCCGCGCCTGTTTTGCAGGATACTTCTATTATTCTGATATTGGGATTTAAAGCCAGTACCCGTTTACGCATGACTGCCATATCAAAATCACTAAGAGACAGGTAATCTATTTTGTTGACAAGCAGGACATCGCAAATGGAAAACATCAGCGGGTATTTGAGCGGTTTGTCATCGCCTTCAGGAACGCTCAGGATCATCACGTTTTTGTGAGCGCCGGTGTCAAACTCCGCAGGACAAACCAGGTTCCCCACATTTTCGATAATGATCAGATCTAATTTGTTTGCGGCCAGTGCATCAATTCCCTGGGTGACCATTGTGGCATCGAGATGGCAGAATCCTCCCGTCCTTAGCTGGATAGCGGGGATTCCCCTAGCAGCAACCTTTTCCGCATCAACTGTGGAATCAATATCAGCTTCGATAACGCCTAGTCTTATACTGTCTTTCAGGCCTTCCACCGTTTTCAGGATGAGGCTGGTCTTGCCCGAGCCGGGAGAGGACATGAGATTGAGAAGCATAGTCTTTTTAATGCTTAGCCGCTGCCGAACTCCGGCAGCTATTTTGATGTTATCGGCCAGGATATCTTCTTTGACTTCGATGAGTCTAACGGCTTCCATTACTGTACCTCCATGTCCTTGATGTGGTATTCTCGTCCGGAAATCAGTTTACCGTCATTCTTGCCACAACCCGGGCAGACAGTATCTCCAATATTTGTTTTTTCCACCTCATAGGATGTAGCGCAGGAATTACACTGCAACTTGATCGGTATCCTTTCTATCTTTAGCTTCGCGCCTTCTGCCACGGTTCCTTTGCTCAGGTGATCAAAATAGCGTTGAATCCATTCGTCTTCAAGATCGCTGAGCATGCCGACCTGAAGATTAATGGCTATCACCTTTTTAACGGCGTTCTTTTCCGCGTAGGTTATGACAATGTTCAGAATGCTCTCGGTTATGGGAAGTTCGTGCATGTGTTTTCTCTTTCATTGTGATCTCAGCTCTGCATAACCTTCATGAAGGCATCCAGCCTTCCCTTCTCCTGAAGGACTTGCACCGCCATGTCCTGAATCGTCGCCGGAATTGCGGGCAGTTGTTTTCTTTCGACAAGCTCGATTGCTTCTGGCGCACAGCCCGTTACACATAAGCCGCAGCCTATGCACTCATTCTCATTTACAAAAGCAATATCATCGGTAATGGTGATGGCTTTTACAGGGCAACGTTCATCAACACAGATGCCACATCCTGTGCAATCATCCTTTCGAACAAAGGCGACAAATCGGCTGGGTTCAAATGCGTGGGGATGATTCAACTGGGTTTTCCCGCGCAGCACAGTACAGCAGCAGGGGCAGCAGTTACAAATCAGATTGGCTTTATCGGAGCTGTTATTGCTGGTGTGAACCAATCCTGCTTTTTCCGATATATCCAGTACCTTTAATCCTTCCTCTTTACTGATTTTACGCGCGAACCCTCGTTCTACCAGAAACTCCCCGGCGCTTTCAAAAATAAGGCAGACTTCCTTGGGCTTGTCACATTTATCGACACTGATCCGGCAAGCACAGCCGGCCAGAGCTATAAACTTCGCGCTATTGATAAATTCTTTAACTTCTTCATAAGGATGAATGCGGTCTTTAGAGGGTATAGATTTTTCAACGGCGACGACTCTCATCAGCGGTGTGGGGTTTCCGGCAAACGCGCTGCCCAGAGCTTGCGTATGATATTCTTCCCAAAGCCTGCCTAGTTCCTTATGCATGGGAGTTGTCGAGCCCTTCATGAAGGGGAATTCAAAAACACCGGGAATGAGCGGAAGCAGACCGTAAAGAACATTACCATCTTTCTTGCGGGACATTATAATGCCTTTGTTGGCCATGGATTCAAGGCTTTTAATCGCTACATCCTCTGAAATACCCGCTAATTTCGCTATTGCTGTTACATTTTTTGTTTTGTAACTCATCTTGATGGCTATGTCTGCCTCTTCCGGCGTGAAAAGCATGCGCAATATCTTATTGATAGCTTCTGCTTTTGGCGCGGTGGCAGGATGAGCATCCAATATTTCTCTTAACTGATCATAAATGTCCATTGATAACCCCTTATTTTATCCTTTTCTGACCATATAATAGCCCGGTGGGCTATACTGTCAAGAGATATTTTTACTTGTTACCAAAAATCATCTTGACACGCAAAATTCTTCCTCATATAGTTTCATTGAAAAATCGAGACAGTGGAAAAGGATTGATTATGTCAGCAGCAAATAAAACAAATCTCGCTTCCGCAGAAGCAAGCGTCCGGATGTCCCTTCAGGAAAAGGCCGCGATCGACAAAATGTTTTCTCTGTACATCAACAAAGGGCAGGTGAATTACCTCAAGGCTGGGCACTTGGATGTTCTTGAGCACGATCGCAACGGAATCCGTTTTCAAGACCCTGTATCGGGCAAGATGATGATTGACTGCTTCTCGTCGGCAGGTTCGTTCAATGTCGGGCGACAAAATCCGGTGATGCTGAGGGCGTTAAGTGAAGCCGCCGATAGCCTCGATATGGGAAGCTTTAATCTGACGTCGCGCTATAAAACAGCACTGGCGAAAGAACTGGCGGCAATCGCGCCCGGTGACATGAACCGCGTCTTGTTCGCGGCAGGTGGTGGAGATGCCATTGACTGCGCGATCAAACTTGCTCTCGGAGCGACCGGACGCGAAGAAATTATCTCAACGATCAAAGCATATCACGGGCATACCGGCTTTGCTCTTTCCGCCAACGGGAAGGAACATTACCGCAAGTATTTTGAACCTCTCATGCCCTCATTCAGTTTTGTGCCGTTTAATGATCTCGATGCCATGAAGAAGGCCGTCACGAATAATACCGCCGCAGTTATTCTCGAACCGGTGCAGGGTGAAGCTGGTATATTCGTGGCAACCGACGCCTACCTGAAGGGACTCCGTGAGATCTGCAATGAAAAAGGCGCGCTGCTGATTCTAGATGAGATCCAGACAGGTTTCGGCAGGACCGGCAAGATGTTTGCCGCCGAACATTCCGGTGTCGTGGCCGATATCATGACCATAGGAAAATCTCTCTCCGGCGGACTCTTCCCCAATGCGGCTGTGATCTACCGCGATGTTGATATTCTCAATGGCTATATCAGGAAAAATCCCGGATTTCACACGCCTTACGTGGGCGGGTCTGATCTGGCCTGCTGCGTATCCCTCAGTGTCATTGAATATATTCAAAAGGAAAACCTCTGTGCCAATTCCAGGCTGATGGGAGAAAAGCTGAAGCAGGCGCTCCTTGAACTGAAGAAGGAGAACGAAAAGATCATCAGGGAAGTGAGGGGCATCGGCCTGATGATCGGCATCGAATATATTCACGAATTTATGGGCCCCATGATGACCGACGCGCTCGCCCAAAACGGAGTGTTCGCGGTCTATTCTGGTAACGCGCCTCAGGTGATGCGTTTCATGCTCCCCATAGTCGCAAGCGAAAAAGACGTTGATGATGTGATCCTTGCTGTGAGGAATTCTGTGAAATCAATGAAGACACTGCTTCCACTTGCGCTGCCCGCCGCTAAGATTCCCGGTGTCCTGAAGCTACTCAATAACGAGGCAGTCCAAACCGTAGTTTTCAACTGGATTCGATCAGCAGAAGACCTTTACAATAAAATTTTTAAAAAGAACGGGGAGCGCCATAATGAATAGCAATGTTAATGCAAATGATGTTTTTAGTGATTTGAACAGATATTGTAACCCCGCACAAATGGATGCCATGAAAACGCGTGGCCATGATATCATTGAGGATAAAAGAGAAGGGGCATTTCTGTTTGATTGCAATGGAAACAGGTATATCGACTGCACATCGTCTTCATCAATCTACAACCTCGGCAGGCGGCAACCCGAACTCGTAGCTGAACTGAAAAAAGCCATGTATGAAACCGACCAGGGCAACTTCCCCCTCATATCTTCCGAAAAAGCGCTACTTGCGAAAAAAATTGCCGGGTTCGTCGGCGGCAGCCTGGCATGCAGTATGTTCAGCGTGGTACGCGGGGAGAGCATGGACTTCGCCTGTAAGCTCGCGCGGGGATACACAGGCAGAAAAGAGCTTTGCGCGGTAAGCGGTTCATGGTTCGGACATACCGGGTTTTCGATGAGCCTCGCGCAAAGGAAAGATAAAAATGATTTCGGCCCGCTCATTCCCGAATGTGTAACCATTCCCTTTGGCGATCTGGACGCGGCGGAAAAAACGATCAGTTCACGAACGGCAGCCGTGATGCTTGAACCACTTCAGGTGGAGAACCACTGCCGGGCGGCAACTGATGAATATCTGTGGGGATTGAAGCGACTCTGTACAAAAAAAGGGGCGCTCCTTGTTTTTGATGAGACGCAATCAGGTTTGGGAAGGTGCGGAAAGAAATTTTTCTATGAATATTCGGGAGTTGAACCAGATGTGCTGATCATTGGAGAAGCTCTCGGCGGCGGTATGTTTCCCATCGCCGCAACGATATTCACCGCCAGGGCAAACAAGTTTATGAACGCGCATCCGCTCATTCACCTTTCAACATTCGGAGGATCAGACCTCGGATGTCGAGTGGGGATCAAGGCACTGGAAATTTACGTCCGAACAAGACTCTGGGAAAACGCCGCTGCAATGGGCGCCACACTTCTTGATGGGATACGCAATCTGCAGAAGAAGTATCCGGGCAAAATAATATCTGTCAACGGGTGCGGGCTTGCTATTTCAATAGATACTGGATCTGCTGATAACGCGACAGAATTATGTAAAAAGGCTGCCGCTGCCGGTATCATCGTGGCAGTAGGCGAGGTAGCCGATACCACAGTCATTATTCGGCCAGCGCTGATCATCGATAAAAATAATGTTACGGAAATATTGGAGGCAATTGCTGCCGCAGTGCAATAAAAAAATCTTCAGTTGGGGTGGGATGACCATCCCCAGCTGAAGATTTAATTTCAACGGACTAACTCACCCCCACGGGTACAGAGATTATAATGCTCACCCCTACCGTCTGGTTGTTTGTGGTTGCCGGGAAGTGCCACTGCTTTACCTGAGCAATTATGCACTTTCGCAGTTGTTCATCTTGAATAACACCTGTAGCAATCTCCACATTTTTCACAGTGCCATCTGAGTTGAGATTTAGATTGAGCCTGATCGTTCCCGATAAATTTGTATAGGCTATGCATTTTTTGATTTGGCTTAAATTGGCTTGAGTAACCTTGAGGATTTCAGCTTTGGTCAAACCATTTCCCGCAGTCACACTGACAACACTGATTTTTCGCGCTTCATCCTTCTTCCTGGGTTCTTGCACTTCCTGCGCGTTTGCCTTATCCCCTGCCTGACTACTTTCCATTTTACTCCTCATACCCATACCCATACTCTTTTGCATGGACGGGGCTGCGGTATAATAGCCGCTACCGCCGACTGCGTAATCGGACACACCTTCGGGCAGTGGCAGGGGTTGCTTGACGCTCGTAAATTTGCCATCAATATTTCGCACTTCACTATCAACCGCGACAAATGAGGTGTACGCGGTCAGCAGATTATAGTTCAGGCCAATCTCAGTTACTTCTTTCACGCGCTTGTCATCATTGCGTAGTTTGTTATAATCAGAAAGAATCGTGACACGATGCCGCGCCCAGATATATTTCAATGCGGCATTGTCTTTGGACGGTTTGTAGTTTTCCACTTTCAGTGTTTCTGAATATTTACCATCGCCTGTAATGCCGCTTAGTTTAATTGTGCCTTGAGGATTGCCGCGCCATTTGCCGAATACCAGAACAGGGCGCTCTGCCAATACATCCGGAATGGATACCGGTTCTACATCATAAGCGTCAAATCCATTGAAGCTCACCTTCACCTGTGTCAGCACCGGGGACTGAATTAGCTTGCGGAAACGTTCTGCCTGCACCTGTGCCGCATCCGGCTTTGTGATAATAAAAGGCTCGCCCATGCCGACATGCGCCATGCCTTCAATGATGTGACGGTTAACGCTGGAGCCGATGCCAAAGGCAAACATATTGGCATTGCTTAAGTTTTTGCCGATCAGATCAAAGGCTTCTTCTTCCACGCTCACATAACCATCAGTGACAATAACAACACTTCGGGCAAAGCCATCTTCTTTTTTGAGCAACAAGGCACGCTTGAGCGCGGGCAACAATTCCGTACCACCGCCGCCCTGCTGATGCTCGATCATATAAATAGCCTTTTGAATATTATTCGACGTAGCCGGGAGCGATTCCTCCGCCATCAAATTGGAACTGCCGGAAAAAAGCAATACATTGAAGCGATCGGTGGGGCGCAGATTGCCGATGAGATTGGACATAAGTTTTTTGGAGATATCTAGCGGAAAGCCGTGCATTGATCCGGACACATCCACGATAAAGATATACTCGCGCCCAGGAATGCTGGCATTGACAACTCTTTTAGGTGGTTGCATCATCAGGACAAAGAAGTTTTCCTTCTCTCCCTGCGTCAAAAGAAGGCCGGTCTGAATTTTTTCGCCATCCAGCCTGTAACGCAAAACATAATCGCGATTGCCGCCGCTGATCACAGCCTTATCCAGCGACACTTTTGCCAGTGACGCGCTCTCATAAGCGGCATTCACTTTATGCGACAAGCAGGTCAAATCTTTAATAGGTATTCCGGCATTAATCGCCACACTGATATCAAAGGTGGTTGCGGATAATTCGCCCTGCCGCAGATAGGGATTTTCCACCCAGCGTTCGGAAGGAGCGGCACTTCCCGCTTTTTGATTGGAATAACGGGGACCAACGACGCTCGGATAAACAAATTCATAGACTCTGTCCGTCGGGATCAGCAATTCTGTGTATTTGAGCTCCACTTTAATCTCATCACCCGGCATGATATTGGCTACATTCATCTGAAAGACATTGGGACGCTGCTGCTCCAGCAGTGATGCATTTTTACCGGCATCGCGTGCCTGCTCATATTCGCGGCGTGCCTCATCGCGCTTTTTAATCTTTGCTTCAATAACCCTTTTGCCAATGGTCATTTTCATTCCATAAACAGCGGCGTGGGTGGATGCCGGAAAAATATAGATCGCTTCCAGCGGTTTATGGCCGTCATTTTTATAGACCTGTGTCACCAGCACGTCGGCAATCACTCCGGAAATATTGACTGCCGCTGTTGTTGACTTTAGAGGCAGCCGATCCGTATCAGGGTTATCGCTATTGATAAAAAAATACGGTGACAAAGTCCTATCCTCAGACTCGGGCGGTTGACCAGATGCCATTGACCACAAAAATGAGGACACCAAAACCAAAACAACAATTAACCATCTTTTACCCTTTTTCATAAGTAACCTCCTTGAAGAAATTAATCGCTTTTGCGCGATTTTAAAGGTTAGACAATGGCAGTGCTCAAAAAGTTCCATGCTATTTTTTCACCTTCGGCACAGAACCTTAGCGCCGGCTAACGACATTAAAAAGTGTCTTTGCGAGTGAATGTAATGAGCAAAGCAATCTCCTAAGCATTTGAATGTATTTAGATTGCCAATTGGCTTGTGCTGTGTTAGAAGCACACCATGACTATGTGGAAGCAAAAAAGCAAAATACTGGTGACTTGCCCAAAAGGCGTCGCAACTTATTTAAAAGCGGAAATAGAAACTTTGGGTTTTCCAGTGCTCAATGAAATTGATACTGCCATTCAAACTGAAGGCACTCTGGAGGATACGATGTTTCTGAATCTGCAACTGCGCACAGCCCAACGTGTCCTCTATCAGCTGCAAACATTCAAGGTAGCATCACCTGGCGCTCTTTATGAGCGTGTCAATTCTATCACGTGGGAAACAATACTTCATGAATCAGGGAAGAGAGCCTACGTTTGCATTACTTCTATTGTGGACAACCCGCTGATTACGGATTCGCGCTTTGTTAACGTCAAAGTTAAAGATGCCATTGTTGATAGAATCCGCGAAAAATGCAACTCTCGGCCTGATTCCGGCCCGGATAAGGATAAAGCGGTTGTTCATGTCTATTGGAAGAATGATCAGGCAATTGTCTATATCGACACTTCAGGGGATCGTCTTGCTCTGCGCGGCTACCGCAAAATTCCGCTGGATGCTCCAATGCAGGAAACTCTCGCTGCGGCAGTAATTCTAGCCACCGGTTGGCGAGGCAAGGGAGCGTTTGTCAATCCTATGTGTGGCAGTGGAACGCTGGCCATTGAAGCGGCACTGATTGGACTGTATCGCGCGCCCGGTTTGTCACGCAACAATTACGGCTTCATGTATATCAAAGGATTCCCGCATGAAATCTGGGATGAAATGCGTAAAAAAGCCCGCAATGTAGCCAGAAAAATATTGCCGGCCAGGATTATTGCTACTGATATTGACGAAGCAGCCGTTCAGGCGGCGCGACATAACGCGCAAACTGCCGGGGTTGACCACCTGATTGAATTTGATACATGCCCTTATGAAAATACACAGATACCTGAAGGAAACGGGATCATTATGCTCAATCCGCCTTACGGCCAGCGTATGGACGCTGTAATGATTAAACGACAGTTTTCGGAAAGCAAAAAAGAAACGATGCAGGGACGTTCCGTAATCGTGCGCAAAGCGGCAGACAGAAAAGACAGGAACGGTAGTTTTAAGACAAATACGCTTGGAAGACTGGAAGCAGCTTATGAAGGCATCGGCGATTTCTTTAAAAATACCGGCGGCGGCTACCGCGGCTATATCTTCACCGGTAATCTGGATATGGCTAAAAAAGTCGGGCTGCGAACAAGGCGGCGGTTGACATTTTATAACGGAGAAATCGAATGCCGCCTTCTGGAGTATGAGCTCTATTCCGGTAGCAAGAAGCGTCCTGAGTCTGACAAGGAATCAGTTTGAATTGCCTGCCATTGCTTTCTTACACTCGCTCAGGAGTGACTTTTTGGATGTGCCCAGATCAACAATATCCCAAGGCAGGACATCATCAAATGACTTCTGGCGATAAACGTAGAAATCGGGATTGATGGTGGCTTCTTTAAATGCTTTGACCCAGTTTCCATCAAGGTGATGAACTGCCAGAAGAATCTCACCTGCACGGCGATCACCCAGAGAAAGCAGTGCCTGAACATAATTCCACTTCGTCACATCATGAATAACTTGAATCTGTTTATCCCGGCCAAAGGCACTGATAATTTTTTTAATTTTTTTTGCTGTCTCACTTACATCGGCCAATGCGCACCACTGCAAAGGAGTGTGCGGTTTGGGGATGAACTGGTTAACGCTGAGCGTGATGCGTCGAAATTTTCTTTTGCCGCAGGTTTTAAGCAGGGCATGCTGCTGAATTTTTCTGGTCAGATCAATGATGGCGTCAATATCCTGATCTTCTTCACCCGGCAGCCCTACCATAAAATAAAGCCGTAGATTTACTATTTCTTTATCAATGAGCAATTCAACGGCACGCAATATTTCTTCTTCTGTTATGTCTTTGCGTAGCATGTCGCGCATTTTCTGGCTGCCCGCCTCCGGCGCGAGCGCGACTGTCTCAATACCGCTGGCTTTAATCAGGTCAACAATTTTTTCGTTTATTTGATCGATGCGCAGTGATCCAATTCCAATCTGACCGTTTTGAGCAATAACATATTTACATATTTGAATAAGTTCGGGATGATCCGAAACGGCCGTGCCGACAAGACCTATCTTTTTCTTTTTCGCCAGTCCCCGATCTATAGACACCATGATTTCTTTGAAGCTGCGAAAACGCACAGGTCTGTAAACAAAGCTTGCCGCGCAAAACCGGCAACTCCGGGCGCAACCCCTGTTCACTTCCGTCAGATACATGTCTCCCATTTCGACCTGCGTCGCGCTGATTAATTCTTCCGTACAATAAGAATTAATATCTTTTATGGGATGAATATTTATTTTTTGCGGCAAACCATCTTCCAACGCCGCATAAGCTTCTATCCTGTTATCAGCAGCATATTTAACTTCATAAAGAGCGGAGACATAGATACCGGGGATTTTTTTTTGTAACTCTTTGAGCAAGGCCTTCCGTTTTTGTCCCAGATGACGCGCTTCTTCAAACGCCCTGGTAAATTGCGGCAATGCAACTTCGGCTTCACCCAGAATAAATAAATCAAAAAAATTGGCCAGCGGCTCTGGATTGATTGTCACTGCTATGCCACCGCCGATAATCAGGGGGAAATCTTCAGAACGATCTTTTGTTAAAAGAGGAATGCCTGCCGCTTCCAGCATTGTTAAAACGTGCGGATAATCATTTTCAAAGGATAAAGAAAAAGCCAAAATGTCAAATTCGGCAATTGACTTTTGGCTCTCCAGACTAACCATTTCTGCCGTGCCGGAAGCGGATTCGGCGCCGCTTCCGGTCACTGGCAGAAATACTCTTTCACAAAGAAAGGATGGCTGCTCGTTAATTATTTTATAAACTGTCTGGAAGCCCAAATTGGCCATCCCTGTCCGATAATAATTAGGAAAGGCCAGACAAACCGTGTTGTATGTGCCCCAGACTTTTTTAACATAACCCCTCTCCTGCTCTAAAAGGGATTCGTATTTTTTTTTCTGTTTCCAATTCATGATCTTATCATGGCCGATAGCCAACCAAAAACCCAGTCAGCAAAACCACGATTTACTTTTCTCCTAATCAGCCTGCCGGCGCAAAAATGTTGGTATTTCCATATCAACAGTATCGCTTTCTTCACTTGGGCCAATATGGACAACATTGGCGTTATTTCTGCTTCTTGCATTACGCATAAAAGCCGGGGTCTCTAAATTTTCCAGCCGGAATCCGCCTGTATTGGCGGGAGCTTGCTTTCTCCTCATCCCGTCATCAAATCCCGTCGCGATAACTGTTATGCGTATTTCATCACCCATAGTTTCATCAATAACAGTTCCGAAGATGATATTGGCATCTTCATGCGCTTCAGTCTGAATCAATGACGAAGCCTCATTGACTTCATAAAGACTCAAATCAGATCCGGCGGTGATGTTTAGCAAAATACCGCGCGCGCCCTGAATAGTGTTGTCTTCCAGAAGTGGTGAAGAAATAGCCTTTTGGGCTGCCTCCACTGCGCGATTTTCGCCTGAGGCCGTGCCTGTACCCATTAGCGCCATCCCCATACTGCTCATAATATTCTTTACATCGGCAAAATCAAGATTGATCAAGCCGGGAACCATGATCAAATCGGAAATCCCTTTGACCGCTTGGTAGAGAATATCGTCAGCTTTTTTGAAGGACTCCAGAAGCGACAAATTGCGGCCGCCAAGGCTCAAAAGCCTTTGATTGGGAACAACAATCAAAGTATCCACATTCTCCCGCAACTGCGCTATGCCTTCGTCAGCCTGTGTATTTCGCTTTTTGCCCTCAAACAGGAATGGCTTGGTTACTACAGCAACGGTAAGCGCGCCACTTTCACGGGCAAGCTCCGCAATAACCGGCGCGGCGCCTGTGCCCGTACCACCACCTAATCCGGCTGTTATAAAAATCATATCCGCGCCTGCCAGATGTTTCTGAATTTGATCACGGGATTCTAAAGCCGATTTTCTGCCTATTTCCGGATTGGAGCCGGCTCCTAAACCTCGAGTTATCTCCATGCCAATTTGAATCTTATTTGGCGCGCCGGACGCGCCCAACGCTTGCTCGTCGGTATTGGCGATAATGAAATCAACTCCCTTCAGAGAGTATGAGATCATCGTGTTGACCGCATTACCTCCGCCTCCGCCTACCCCGATCACTTTGATCCTTGCCGAATTTTCAGTACACACATCAGTTAATTCAAACATAAGCACTCCTTTCTTTTAAAAGAATTCTACGAGCCATTTTTTTATTGTTCTAATCAGATTGCCGAATATGTTACCCGTCTTTCGATAGACGGAATCACCTGTCACTTGTTTTCTGCCATACATAATCAACCCTACACCCACAGTGTGCGCGGGCGAGTTGACAACATCACTCAAACCGCCGATACCAACCGCAAGACCCGTGCGCACCGGCATATCGAATATTTCTTCCGCCATTTCATTGATGCCGGACAAAAGAGCTGTCCCGCCGGTTAAAACAACTCCTGCCGCAAGCAAATCTTCATAACCTGAACGCACAATTTCTTTCAATGCAAGATTCAGTATCTCTTCCATCCGGGGCTCAACAATCCTGCCGAGTATCTGCCTGGATACCTGACGGTCATCGCGACCGCCAACACTAGGCACTTCAATTGTTTCTTCTCCGGAAATTTTTGTGGACACGGCACAGCCATATTTGATTTTTATTCTTTCCGCGTCGTTTAAAGGCGTGCGCAGGCCTGTAGCAATATCGGAAGTCAAATAATTACCGCCGACAGGCAGCATTGCCGTATGCTTGATGCTGCCGTTAGAAAATATTGCGATTCCTGTCGTCGCTCCGCCGATATCTATTAACACGACCCCTAAATCTTTTTCATCTGAACTCAGTATTGCTTCGCTTGCCGCTAATTGCTCCATAACGACATCGTCAATATCCAGACCTACACGATTGACGGACTTCACAATATTGGCAATGGAGGGCACAGAGCCTGTTACAATATGCACCTTAGCCTCCAGACGGACACCAGACATTCCTATCGGATCCTTGATACCATCCTGACCGTCAACAACATAATTTTGAGGAAGGGTGTGCAGGATTTCCCTTTCCACCGGTATGGCAATTGATTTTGACGCCTCAATCGCCCTTTGCACATCATCCGCGCCAACTTCCCGTCCTTTAATCGCCACGATGCCCAGAGAGTTTTGGCCTTTGACGTGTATGCCGGCTATGCTGACGTATGCTGAATTGATCCGGCATCCCGACATGTGCTCCGCGTCATCTACTGCTCTTTTTATTGCTTCCACCGTGTTATCGATATTGACAACCCCGCCTTTACGCAGCTCTTTAGCCGGAAATGTTCCAATCCCGATAATGTCAATACCGGTTTCAGTGATCTCCCCGACAATGGCTGTTGTTTTTGTCGTTCCAATATCCAACCCGACTAAGACTTTACTTTTTCTCCCCATGAGTATCTTCACCCTTCCTTTATTGTTCCCGCCCGCAAATTTTGCATGCTAAATCCTGTACTGTTTACCATTTTTATTGGGCTGGGTACGACCCAAAGCATTGTTTTGTGAAATCGTAATTTTTGCCGCGTCTGCTAAATCAACGTTCAAATATATGCTATTTATCCCTCGTTTTTCCCTGTCGTTCAGAACTAAGGCCAGTTTGCGCAATTTTTTTTCAAAATCATCCATCCCCATCTTCATGTAAAGTCCCTTGTCGGTAAGCAAAGACAGCCCGAATACTTCATCTATATGGGCTTCAGAGATACCACCCAAAAATGAGTAAAGATTGGAGCCGGAAAAAACCTTTAACAAGCTGATCGTATCCGACAATAATTTTGATCTTGTTGTATCCTGTACATTTATGCCGGTGATGATCGGCAGATCAACTTCGTCGCCCTTGACCAGTTTTTTAAAAATAATGCCATTAGAATCCATTAGATAAAAATCACTGGCCTGTTTGACTAGCGCAAGGGGAGTTCGCTCATGTACATCCACCACAATCCTGCAAGGAAACTCTCTGCCTACATAGACGCTTTTTATCCAGGGATTAACTGCCACGCGTTTGGCCAGAACATCAACATTTACCGCCAGGATATTCTGGCCGGGCTTGATTTCCGCAAGTGACAGGACATCTTTTTCTGTCAGCTCTTTCAGACCGCGCACGGAAGTTTCCTTTACTTCTAAATACGGAGTGCTTAAGAAATAGCTGTAGGCATAAATGAAAAGCAAGCTTAGCGCCGCGATAGCAATAAGCAAACCAAGCGCGCCCAGATATTCACCGATGCTCCCAACCACACGCCTTCGCAGACGGCTCATTCTGGCTTCATAGTTTGCTTTCAACATCTTCGGCATTAATCTTCTCCGATAATTACGACTTCTGTTTCCATGTTTATGCCTTTTTCTTTTTCAGCCTTCGCCTGGATTGTCGTAATTAGATTCAGTACATCCGACGCGGTGGCCTTGCCTTTGTTCACAATAAAATTGGCATGCGCAGGCGAAATCTCCGCGTCATTACAACTTGTTCCCTTTAAGCCCATTTCTTCAATGAGACGACCAGCGGGCTGCCCCGGTAAATTCTTAAAAATCGAACCGGCATTGGGGAAATTAAGCGGATGCTTTTTCTGCCGCGACAAAATGATTTCACTAATTTTTCCCTTGATCTGTTCAATTTGTCCCTTTTCCAGTTTAAACTTAGCATCAAGTATTATTGACTCAACAGGCAGACCGGATGATCGATATCCAAAAGATATTTCCTCCCGCCGCAGAATTCTTTTTTCTCCTTCAGCAGTAAGCAATGATATGGCTTGAATAATATCTTTAATTTCATTTCCATAAGCTCCGGCATTCATCCACACGGCCCCACCAACACTGCCGGGAATACCCGCACAAAATTCCATCCCGGCGAGCGCTTTGGCCGCTGCAAAACTAACCAGCCCGGAAAGTGACGCGCCGGCTTGGGCATAAATAATGTAATTCCCCTCCGGAACAGATGCGCAGTTAATTTCTTTTAATCCCTTAATCACCAATATTGCTCCCTTATAACCGCCATCCCGCACGATTATATTGGTCAAGTTTCCAACAGGTATGAAATTTATTCTTCTTTTCCGGAGTCTTCGCACAACTTCCATTAACTGATTTTCACTCTCGACAAACACCAGAGCGTCGGCATTTCCTCCTACACAAAGCGATGTATGGCGCGACATGGGCTCATCGTATAAAATCTTGCCGATGGCAATACCCGCAAGCGCATCTTTAATTTCACTTTTACCGGCCATTACTTTTTTGTTTCCCTTGCTGACAATTGCTTTAGTAATGCTTCACCAATTTTATAGATACTTCCCGCCCCGAGAGTAAGAACAGTATCTTTCGGCTTTACTGTATTTAATAGAAATTCAACGGTGCCTTCCGCCTGCGCGATATACTCAACATGGCGGTGGCCTGCTTTTCTAATAGCTTCAGCTAGCACCTGTGAATTAACTCCAGCGATGGGTTCTTCACTTGCCGGATAAATGTCGTTGATGATCAACATATCAGCATTCCCGAAGGCGTTTGTGAACTCTTCAAAAAGAGCTTTTGTCCTGCTGAATCTGTGCGGTTGAAAAACGACGATCAGCCTTCCCTTCCATACTTGTCTTGCCGCAGCAAGCGTCGCTTTGACTTCCGTGGGATGGTGGCCGTAATCATCAACTACCGTGATATCGCCGACTGTACCTTTCATTTCCAACCTGCGCACAACACCGGCGAAACTTTTTATTCCCTCTTTAATGATGCCAAAATCCAAATCCAACTCGCGGCCTACCGCTACTGCTGCCATTGAATTATAAACATTGAACAATCCCGGCACAAACAACTCAATTTGTCCCAGCCGATCTCCTTTATACATGAGAGTATATTCTGTTTTGGATGCACGATATTTAATATCTTGCGCGACATAATCCGCCGTATGCTCAATCCCGTATGTGATCATTTTGCGCTTGATGAGCGGAACAATCTCCCGCACATGTTCATTATCAGTGCAGAGGATAGTGCAACCATAGAAGGGAACAATATTGGCAAACTTAAGAAACGCATCCTTTATTTCAGTAATGCCCGGATAGAAATCCAAATGCTCACGATCAATATTCGTAATAACGGCAATTGTCGGTGATAATTTTAAAAACGACCCATCACTTTCATCAGCCTCGGCCACAATGATATCGCCATCACCCAATCTGGCATTGCTGCCGATACTCGCCAGTTTTCCGCCGATAACCATGGTGGGGTCAAGACCGCCTCGGGCAAGCACCGTCGAAACCATTGATGTGGTCGTAGTCTTTCCGTGACTGCCGGAAACGGCAACAGAAAATTTCATTTTCAGCAACTCCGCCAGCATTTCCGCCCGCGGTATCACCGGTATATTTCTTTGGTGCGCTTCGTAAACTTCCGGATTATCAATTTTCACGGCCGTGGAGGTGACCACGACATCAACATTACCAATATTTTTTGCCGCATGGCCTAAAGCTACACTAGCTCCTAGTTTCTGCAATCTTGCCGTTGTTTCCGACTGCGCTGTATCGGAACCGCTGATATGGTAACCGAGATTAATCAGAACTTCCGCAATCCCGCTCATGCCGATTCCGCCTATGCCCACAAAATGAATACATTTTACTTTGCGCTGCATTAAACTGGTTTCTTTATCCTGTCCCATTTTTTCACTATTCCTTTTCACTTTTTACTATAGGCAAATATTAGTTGCTTCTACATGCCATTGCCATGCAGGCATCTACTATTTTTGCCGCAGCTTTAATATTCCCCAACTTTGCCGAAGCCTCTTCCATCTGCAGCAACTTTTTCTTATTTGATAAAAGATCGTCAATGACACCAAACAGGCTCTCTGGGGTCAGATCATGTTCTTTAATGATCACCGCCGCCCCCGCTGAGTCCAGCATCTCGGCATTTTTTGTCTGGTGATCGTTTGCCGCAAAAGGAAAGGGGATAAGTATCGCGGCTTTACCTGCCGCCGTTATTTCCGCAATAGAGGTTGCTCCGGCGCGACAAATGATCAGATCAGCTTCCGCGTAAGCATCCGCCATATTAACAATAAACGGCGTCACTTGCGCGTCTAACCCATATTGCTTATAAGCTTTCTTCACTATCTCTAATTCCCGCTCTCCTGTTTGATGAAGCACACGCAATTTATCCTTCATCTTTTGCAATTGCGGCATCATCGCGATCACGTTTTTATTGATTGCCGCCGCTCCCTGTGAACCGCCAAAAATCAGCAGTTGCCGAACCTTCTTTTCTTGCGCCCCGATACGCCCCACGGCAAATACTTTTCGAACGGGATTGCCGCTGACAATTACTTTGCTTTGCGGAAACCACTCTTGAGTTTGCGCGTAAGTGACAAAAATAAGGTTAGCAAATTTGCTTAAAATTCTGTTTGTTATTCCGGGCATGGCATTTTGCTCGGCTATAGCCGTAGGTATTCCCATAATTCTCGCTGTAATTACCGCGGGACCGGAAGCATAACCGCCAACGCCAATGACAACGTCAGGACAAAATCTCTTTAAGATTTGTCTTGATTGCCACATACTATGCGGAATTTGGTAAGTAACTTTTAGCAACGCCTTCAATCCTCTACCCTTAACCCCTTCAACGTCTATCTCTTGTAGTTCATAACCGAGTTGCCTAAGCATCCTGTGTTCAATTCCTTTCTTAGTCCCGATAAAAACAACTCTGTGATTATTGCCTCTGGCCAGAATTTCTTCGGCTATGGCAATGCCCGGAAACAAGTGACCTCCCGTTCCTCCTCCTGCAATTACAATCCGCACTTGCTGCTCCTGAGTTAAGTAAATCCCTTTCCTTACGACGATTGCGAGGAAATATTCAGTAAAATGCCAACCGCTATCATACTCATCACAAAGGAAGAACCACCATAGCTCAAAAATGGAAGTGCCAATCCTTTAAGTGGTATTATCCCCATGACGCCCCCAATGTTGATAACCGCTTCCAAAGCGATAACCATGGTAAGTCCAGCAGCGAGTAACGTTCCAAACAGATCAGGCGCCTTCATAGAAATCAAAAATCCACGATAAACAAAAATGGCAAACATAAGGATCACAATACTGACCCCAAGGAAGCCGCTTTCCTCCGCGATAATCGAAAGAATAAAATCCGTATGAGGCTCCGGCAGATAGAATAGTTTTTGCATCCCATCACCAATGCCCACGCCAGTTGCCCCCCCCGAACCGAAGGAAATCATAGACTGAACTATTTGAAATCCGGTGTTACCCGGGTCTTTCCATGGATCTAAAAAGACAGTCAAACGCGCCAGTCTGTAACCCTTATGAAAAATAAGCCATGCTCCCACAGGAATGAAGGCAGCCGCCAAAAACATCAGATGAGTCAGGCGCGAACCTGCCAAAAATAGCATGCAAAGCAAGATCAAGGCAATGATCGCGGCCGTGCCAAAATCAGGCTCCAGCAAAATCATAGAAAGCACAATCGCGGTAATCACTGAAGGGACAAGGACTCCCCTGCTGAATTTCTTAAGCAGATGAGCTTTGCGCGCCAGAAGATGCGCCAGGAAAACAACCATGGCAATTTTTACCATCTCCGATACCTGAAAGGAAAATATGCCCATATTTAGCCAGCGAGTCGCGCCTCCTCTTTTAAGACCTAATTGAGGAACAAAGAGCAACGCAAGCATAACCAAGGATAATATAATTCCCGGATATGCCGCTTTTTTCCAGTTAATGTAATCAATCTTCGTCAAGATCACCATGAAAATGAGGCCTAACAAAACAAAGACAAGTTGCTTCTTGATGAAATACTGACCATCTTTAAATTTTTCCAAAGCGAGTATGGAACTGGACGAATAAATCATCGCCGTTCCTACCAGAACCAAAAACAAGGTAACCAGAAGTAAAATAATATCCGGATTTCTATTCTCTTTTTTTACGGCAGCATCCATTAAAGATTCCTCACCACTTGCTTAAAAAAATTACCCCGCTCCTTATAATTTTTAAACTCATCAAAACTTGCGCACCCGGGAGAAAGCAATACAACATCGCCGGCAGAAGCACTTTTATGAGCTCTCTTAATTGCGGCAAGCAGTGTTGGCTCTTTAACCGTAGGCACACTCTTGCCAATTAGTAATTCGATCTGGTCACGCGCTTCACCAAACAGAATCACCTGCTTGGCTTTTGCAGCAATCATGGGTTTCAAATTTTGGAAATCGCCGTCTTTATCCCTGCCGCCCAGAAGTAAAATTACCGGAGCAGAAAATGTATCCAGCGCGCGGATGACCGAGCCGACGTTTGTCCCTTTGGAATCATCGTAATACCGGACTGATTTTTTTTCAGCGACAAATTCAATACGATGAGGCAAGCCGCTAAACACGGAAATTGTGTCAATGATACTCTCGCGGCTGCAACCGCAGAAACGCGCTGTCATCAACGCCGCCATTACATTTTCCACATTATGCAGGCCGGGGATTTTAATCATATCCAGGGGATATTGTTCCTCTCCGAAGGCAGGATGGCGTAAAACAATGTTAGATCCTTTGATAAATATTCCTGCCGATAATTCGTTTTTTGAGCTGAATGCCGCGACTTGCGCGCAAAGAGAAGTCGCCATTATTTCTTGTTCCGGATCTTCAGCATTGATAATCGCGAAGTCCTGCGCTGTCTGATTTTCAAACACTCTGGTTTTAATGCGGCGGTACTCGTCAAAAGATCCATGGTAATTTACATGGTCGCAGGTAATATTGAGCAACACGGCAACAAAAGGATGGAATTTTTCTATCCACTGCAGTTGGAAACTGCTGATTTCAGCAACGACAAAATCTGCATCTTGATTATTTCCGGCAAACTCAATCAGCGGATTACCAATATTGCCACCGACAAATGTTTTTTTTCCCGCACCGGCAAGAATCTCACCTAGCAATTTTGTTGCCGTTGTTTTACCATTGGTACCGGTTACAGCCAGTATTGGAACCTTTATAAAATGATAGGCCAGTTCAACTTCGCTTAGTATGGGCATTTTATTTCTAACGGCTGCCTGCAATATTTCATTTACAGGAGGAATGCCCGGTGAAGGCACAACCATGCTGACACCATCCAGAATACCGGCACTGTAGAGACCTTTTTGCAGCCAATTTTCCCCGGCGATTTGGCCAAACGCGGTTCCCCACTTTTCAGGAGGTTTTTCATCGGTAACAATTACACTAGCGCCCTGCCCTCCTAAAAAGCGAGCTGTGGCAAGTCCCGTTTTGCCCATGCCGATGACAACAATTTTTTTGCCTTTTAAATTCATTTTTCCCTTACCGTAACTTCAAAGTACTGATGGCCAAGAGCGCCAGCAAAATTGATATAACCCAAAACCTCACGATTACTTTTGGTTCCGCCCACCCCTTCAGCTCAAAATGATGATGCAACGGCGCCATCCTAAAAATTCGTTTCCCTCCGGTCAGTTTGAAATAGCCAACCTGAAAAATTACAGAAAATGTTTCCACAACAAAAACTCCGCCGACGATGGCCAGCAATATTTCCTGTTTGGTTATAACCGCCATTGTTCCCAATGCCCCGCCCAGTGAAAGAGAACCGACATCACCCATAAACACTTCCGCGGGATAAGAATTAAACCACAGAAAACCAAGACCGGCACCGACAAGCGCGCCGCAAAATACCGCAAGCTCTCCTGCGCCGCTGACATAGGTGATCTGCAGATATGATGCGACTTTAACGTTGCCGGCAAAATAGGCAAAAAGAACATAAGTGGCAAAGCAAATTGTCGCAGGACCGATGGCTAGACCATCCAAGCCATCAGTTAAATTTACGGCATTTGCCGCCCCTACAATGATAAATGTGGAAAGCAGGACATAGCCCCAACCGATATTAGGTAATACTGTCTTAAAAAACGGGATGGTTACCTGCGAGTTGAAGCCGGGCTTTAAGTAAAGAATTATACTGACAAAGATAGCAATAGAAATCTCAGCTACCAGTCTTTTTTTACCGGAGACCCCTCGAGAATTTTTGCCGGTAAATTTCTGATAGTCGTCAAAAAAACCAATAAGGCCATAGCCAACTGTCACCATCAATATCAACCAGATATAATCAATGGCAAGATTTGCCCAAAGCAGAGTTGAAATCATCACAGCAAAGATAATTAAAACCCCGCCCATCGTGGGTGTCCCCTTTTTCACCATGTGGCTCTGCGGACCGTCTTCTCGAATCTGCTGATCTATTTGCAGACTTTGTAACTTGCGAATAAGCCATGGACCAACGATAAGACAAATCAGCAGCGCGGTAATTGACGCGAAAATTGTCCGGAAAGTGATGTAACGGAATACGTTAAAAAACGAGACCGTTGTATGCAAAGGATATAATAAATGGTAGATCAATTTATATTTACCCCCCGATTAATGAACCTTGTCATTATCTTCAATATTCCTATTACTCCCAAATTCCGCGCAGATTTGAGCAACGATTGTCTCCATCCTCATCCGGCGCGACCCTTTTACCAAAACCCAATCGCCCTTCTTTAAATATTTTTTTAAGTACACCATACTTTCTTTGCTATCACTCATAATGAAAATATTTTCCTGCGACATGCCACCTTCCATGGCGGCGGCGGCAATAACTGCCGAATATTCACCCTGAAGGAAAACAGCGTTGACACCTATTGTTCCCAGAAGCGTCCCGATTCTGCGGTGCATTTCGAAAGCGGCATCTCCCAACTCCAGCATGTCCCCTAAAAACACATAACCACCATGATTGCTTTTCAGATCCTTCAGCGCCATCAGGGCCTCCCGCACGGACGCTGGATTGGCATTATAAGAATCATCTATTATATAAGCGCCGTTTTGCAGCTTGATCATTTCCATGCGTCCGCCGACCGGTAAAAATGCCGAAAGGCCTTTCGCAATTATCTCCGGATCAATTCCAGCGGTCCACGCGCAGGCCGCCGCGGCCATGGCATTATATACATGATGAACACCGGCAATTTTCATTTCTACTTTTTGTGATATGCCATTAATAATCAGATTAAAACGCATTCCACGGGCGCCATTTTTTTCAATGTCACTTACGGTTACATCGGCGTTAGGGCTCATGCTGAAATTGACGCGACGGCCATTCCATTTTTCTGCGATAATCTTTACCGCTTCATCATCAAGATTTGAAACAGCAATGCCCGCTTGCGGCATGTTCAAAAACAGATCTGATTTTTCTCGAGCCACAACATCTACTGAACCAAATCCTTCCAGATGCGCAGGCCCGATATTGGTGATAAGGCCTATTGAAGGCGCGGCAATCCGGGTTAATCTTTTGATTTCACCGCGAGTATTTGTCCCCATTTCCAGAATCGCCAATTCATGCTCTGCCCTTAAACGAAATATTGTTTGCGGCAATCCGATCAAATTATTTAAATTTCCTTCCGTTTTCAAAACATTTTTTTGACTGCCGATAATTGTTGCCATCATTTCCTTTGTGGTCGTTTTACCTGAAGATCCGGTTATAGCGATCACAGGCAAAGAAAATCTTTGACGATAGTTGTGCGCCAAATCACCTAGCGCCTGCAACGTATCTGATACCTTAATTACCGAAACGGCTTTATCCAATTTTTCTAAATCCGGTATTGACGTATTGCTGATGAGAACCGAAGTAGCACCTTTTTCCACAACATTGCGCACAAAATCATGACCGTCAAAGTTTTCGCCCTGCAGAGCTATAAATAAATTCCCTCTTTCCACCAGACGCGAATCCGTAGAAATTCCGGAAACAGTATTTTGTGCCGCTCCGGAAATCAAGATTCCGCCTACTGCTTTTATCACCTGCTCAATAGAAAACACTGGCTCGCAGTTACTCATCTATTTCTTACTCCTCAAATCCAGCGCTGTCGCCGCCACAATCCGGTCGTCAAAAGATATTTTCTTAGTTCCCAAAATCTGATAGTCTTCATGGCCTTTACCGGCAATCAAGACAATGTCTTCGGGACCGGCTTCCATTATGGCGGTTTCGATTGCCTTTCTTCTGTCGGGAATTACAGCAAAGCAGTGGGCTCCACCATATTCAGACAAACGATTCGGATCTACTTTCTTTACTTTATTGCCATCAATTCCTTTTTCTATTTCCGCAATAATCGAAAGAGGATCTTCCAGGCGCGGATTATCCGACGTCACAATCGTCACGTCGCTATAAAATGTTGCCGCATCACCCATAAGTGGCCTCTTCCCTCTGTCTCTGTTCCCGCCGCAACCGAATACTGTGATAATTCTTCTTTTCTTGAATTCCGCCAGATTTTGCAAGACCTGCTTTAAGGCATCAGGCTTGTGCGCGTAATCTATAAGAACTGTAAAACCGAGAGAAGAATCAATCTTTTCCAAACGTCCCGGCACAAAAGGTAAATGTTCTATTCCCGCCTTTATTAACGCTTCAGGAATTTGCAGAGCTTTCGCCGCGGCGGCAGCGGCAAGAATGTTGTAAATATTAAACTTGCCGACAAGCGGTGTAGAAATGGAAATGGTTTCACCTGCCAAATCGATGCTGGCCTTTATTCCGGAGAGCGACAATTCATAGCCGGCAACATGGACTGCATTATTTTTTTCAACGCCATAAGTCAATGTTGGCAATACAACATCCTTTAAAATAACTTGTCCCCACTTATCATCGCCGTTAATTATCATTTTTTGTGGGTGACCCTTCTTACTTTGCGGCAACACTTCAGCAAAAAATCGTTTCTTGGCTTGAAAGTAATTTTCCATGGTTAAATGATAATCAAGATGCTCATGAGTGAGATTGGTGAACACCCCCAGATCAAAATCACAATCGTCAATTCTTTTGAGATCAATGGCGTGCGATGAAACTTCAGCAATGACATGAGTAACACCATCATCAGCCATCGCCCGGAGTATCTTTTGCATTTCATACGATTCCGGAGTTGTGTTGGGCGCGGGGAACATTTTATTATTGTAGCGATAATTTACCGTACCTAAAACTCCGCATTTGAAGCCGGCCGCAGCAAGGATTGACTCTAAAATATATGTCGTTGTTGTTTTACCATTTGTTCCCGTAACACCGATTAGACATAATATGGCAGAGGGATCCCTGAAATAATTTTTAGCGAGCACTCCTAATGCCCGCCTGCTGCTTATCACCTTAATGGCTGTTACACCGATTGGAATCTGAAAATCTTTTTCACAAACAATATAACGAGCACCGTGATTTAACGCATCGGTAATAAAATCATGACCGTCATGCGTCAGTCCGCGAATCGCAACAAACATCGAATTCTGCTCGCAATTATCGGCCACATAACAAAGAGTGGATACTTCGGCCTCATTATCCGCGGAAAAATTTATTATATCTACACCATTAACTAATTGACTTAATTTCATATACTCCTTAATTGCTCACCCCGAATTCAACTCTGCAAACACGATCTTCTCCTAAAACCCTACCGGCCTGTGGATATTGGCGGACAGCCCAACCATTACCGGAAACTTTAAGTTCAATTGATTTAGCTTTTGCTTTTTTCATTGCCTCTCTGATAGTCAAACCGCGAAAATCCGGCATGACGGATTCATCATTATTTTCGGCAACGCGCACAGCGATAGTTTCCTGTGCCGAAACTAGTTGCATTTTGCTTTGCTTATCGGGCTCAAAAATTGGAGTTACCCTTATATTGGTTTTAATACAGTTCAGTATTTGTTCACCGATACTTTTAAATACTGGCGCCGCGGCTACACCACCCCATTTATCCCGCTGCGGTTCATCCAATATCACCAGAATTGCTACCTGTGGGTTATCGGCAGGGAAAAATCCCATAAACGATGTGCGCACTTTTTCAGAGGAATATACGTTACGGGAAAAATCAAACTTTTGGGAAGTTCCTGTTTTACCGGCAACCGCGACATTGACAATGTTGGCATTTTTCCCCGTGCCATCGGCTGCACCGACAACCTCAGTTAGCATATTGGTGAGCCGCTTCGCCGTTTCGGCAGAAATAACTTTGCGGACAACAGTCGGATTATACATCTTGATGGGAATATTATTTTTATCTGTGACACTCCGCAATATATACGGTTTCATTAAAACTCCACCATTGGCAATAGCTGACATTGCGGTAATCATCTGAATAGCAGTAACAGAAACACCCTGCCCGAAAGCAATTGTTGCAGCATCAACCTTTGTCCAATTTTTCACCGGTCGGACCACCCCCGGAGACTCGCCGGGTAAATCTATACCTGTCTTAGTTCCAAAACCGAAATTATCTATGTACTTATAAAATTTTTCTTTCCCCAATTTTTGGGCAATCTTAACTGAACCGATGTTGCTTGAATATTTCAATATATCACGAACGGATAACTGCCCGTGACTTTTCTTGTTAGCTTCATGAATAACGCGGTTTGCCACTGCATAATTACCATCTTCACAAAAAAACTTTTCTGATTCCCTGATGGTTTTTTCCTCAAGAGCCCCTGCAACTAAAAAAGGTTTGAAAGTTGAACCTGGATCAAAATAATCAGTAACGGCTCGGTTACGCCACCTTTCCGGGGTCAGCCCACTGATGTTATTAGGATTAAATCCCGCTTCATTAGCCATTGCTAAAATCTCTCCGGTCTTAGGATCCATAACTATAGCGATGCCGCCTTTGGCACCTTTGGACACAACAGCCTCTTTTAGATGTGTTTCCACAAGATATTGAATTCTGCTGTCGATCGTCAGCACAAGATTTGCGCTTTCATCTTCTTTAGCTTCATCATTCCCCACACGTAAGAATATTTTTTTCCCTTTTGCATCGCGCCCCCAAGCCATCTTCTCGGGCTTGCCTTTTAAAATATCATCATATTTACTTTCCAATCCTTCCAAGCCATTAGCATCGACTCCGGCAAACCCAAGCAAATGCGCGGCCAGTTGCCCATTTGGATAAAATCGTTTGGGCTCTTTGATCAGAAATATTCCTTCAATCTCGGCATTATCCACATTGGCTGCCTGATCCGGAGATATTCTCCGAGCCAGCCAGCAAAAGCTTTTTGGCTCGACTATTTTTTTCATAACTGCCTGTTTGTCTAAATTGAGAATTCCTGCGATTTTCTGAGACGATTTAACGGGATCGGCAATTCTGGTAGGATCGGCACAAACAGAATCAGCTAAAACTGATACGGCAAGCTTCTCGCCGTTACGATCATAGATCATCCCTCTTTCCGGCTGCAATTGAAGTATTGTCGTATGTTGTTTTTGGGCTAAGTTTTTTAATTTTTCACCGGAAAGTATTTGTAATTGAAAAGCACGGAATAACAAGACAATAAATGCTGCCAAAAAAATAATCAGAGCAGATGCAAGTCTGACTTTAATCCAATTTTTCCCGTCCATTGCCATATCACTCTCCCGATTTTTTCAAGACAATTATCTGGTCACTTTCAGGATAGGACATCTGTAATTTAGTTCTGGCAATATTTTCAATCCTTTGCGGAGACTTGAGCATCGCATATTCTAATTTCAATCTTTTCTGTTCTTCTAACATCTGCTCTTTCGCGCTCATTTCTGCGGCAACATTATATTCCAACGCGATCATACGTGTATGCGATCCAATATAAATCAGGAAAACAATCATCAGCACTATGGCGACAATAATGTAAGTTGAATATTTAGTCCCAAAGGACGTTCCTCTGACCTCCCGGACATCGGGCATAACCTGTACTGCGGCAGACTGTGCCATATTAAACCCTCTCGGCCACGCGCAACTTAGCACTGCGTGCGCGTGGATTATTTTCAGTTTCTGCAACCGATGGAATAATGGCCTTTTTCGTTATGCTTTTAAGTTCTGCTTCTTTTTGGCAGACGCAATAAGGTATATCTTTGGGACAATCGCAGCCGCTGGCTAAATTCCGAAATTCATTTTTTACAAGGCGATCTTCCAGTGAGTGAAAAGAAATAACGCAAAGCCTGCCGCCCGGTTTTAATGCCAGGGTAGCATCAATAATTGCCGGTTTTATGTTATCGAGTTCATTGTTGACGGCAATTCGAATTGCTTGAAATGTTCTCGTGGCGGGGTGGATCTTTTGCCACTTTAACTTTGCCGGCATAGAAGAGGCGACAATTGCCGCTAACTGAGTGGTGGTTTCAACAGGCTTCAATTGCCTTTTTTGGAATATTGATCTGGCTATTCTTCCAGCCATTTTCTCTTCTCCGTAAGTTCTAATAATCTTTTCCAGCTCGCCTTGGGAAAAACTATTGACAATATCGTACGCGCTAAGCTTTATTTCATGATCCATCCGCATATCGAGCTTTGCCTCTTGATTAAAGCTAAACCCTCTATTTGCATCGTCAAGTTGATGCGAGGAAACACCTAAATCCAAAAGAACACCATCAACCTTTTCTATTTTCAAACTTGCGAGCACACTGCTCAAATCAGCAAAATTAGCCTTTACCAGTACTTTGCGGGAACCAAATTGGGCCAACTTCTTTTCGGCTGCCTGCAACGCTTCATTGTCACAATCAATCCCCACTAAAAACGCGTCCGTCTGACGAAGTATCTCACACGCATGACCCGCGCCACCTACAGTACCATCGACATAAATTCCTGTTCTACCAACTAACAGAGAAGTAATAACTTCTTTTATCATTACCGGCTCGTGATGAAAGTCGCCACTCATCGCTAAATTCCCAGATCAGCCATATAATCGCTGAACTTATCAACATCGCCGCCGGTTTTCTTCATTTCCGCCTCAAATCTTTCTTTAGACCAAATCTCAATCACTTTAATCATACCAGCCATGATGATATCTTTTTCTAAATTGGCGTATTCGCGCAGCGCCGGCGGGATTAACACACGCCCCTGGCCGTCAAGACTGCAATCAACCGCCCCGGACATAAAAAACCGCTGGAACGATCGTACTTCTCTGCGTAAAATTGACTGGTGCGACACCTTCTCTTCAATGATCCGCCATTCATCATAGGGGAAAACCATCAAGTATCCATCCCAGTTGGTGATTACCATCTGATTGTCATACTTTTCGGCAAACAATTCCCGAAACTTCGAAGGGAAAATGACCCTTCCCTTTTCGTCGATACTGTGATGATATTGGCCACGAAATACAGACACTGAATCCCCTCCACAATAAACCACTTTACTCCACGTGGCTGACTATAGAGAGAGAATTTTGCTTTGTCAAGAAAAATTTACGCATTTTTCTCGATTAAGTGATTTAAAATTACAGGGAAAATAGGGAAAATAGGACGCTAAAATTGCCGATTAGATGAAATTACGGTAATTTGTTGTTGCCTTTAAGGCAGGAAACCAATTGGCTGATAGGTAAAATATATTAACAATTCAGTGGTTTAAGTAATGGGAAACATCTTAATTTAGGTAATCAGGCCTTATTGTTTTTTATATTTGATGTCTCGATATTGCTTAGCTGCCTGATTATGCATGTCCAGGGAAGCAGAAAAATAGTGCGTACCGTCTTTTTTAGAAACAAAGTAAAGATAATTAACTTGCTCGGGATTAAGCGCGGCATTTAAAGAATCAATTCCGGGATTGGCGATAGGCCCTGGCGGCAAGCCACGGACTATATACGTGTTGTATGGAGACTTTCTTTTCAAATGACTCCTTCTAATTTTTCCACTAAAATCTTCCAAATCGTAAACAGCGGTCGGATCACTCTGCAGGGGCATTCTCTTTTTGAGCCTGTTGTGAAATACCGCTGAAATCGTCTTCTTTTCCGGCTGATTCCCCGATTCTTTGCCCACAATAGAAGCAAAAGTAACAAATTGGTTGAGATCAACAAGGCCAAGTTCTTTCGCCTTTTTCACCATTTCCGGTGTAACTCTTTTCAGGAATTGACTGTGCATTATTTTCATAATCTGGCGCGTGCTCATCGAACGGTCGAAATCATAAGTATTAGGGAAAAGATACCCTTCAATAGATTTTGCCTTAATTCCCAATGTGTTAAGAAAATCACGGTCATAAGCCAGTTCCATGAATTCTTTTTCAACGATGAGCCTATCCTTCATCAGGCGCTCGGCAATTTCTTTTATAGTAAGATCTTCGGGAATCGTAGTTCTATAACGCTTAATATCACCGCTTAGCAGTTTATCCAGAACCTCTCCCGGCGTCATAGAATCGCTGAATTCGTACTCACCGGCGTGGATGGAACGAAACGCTCTTTTCGTTAACGCCAGATAATAGAATAAATAACGGCTTTTTATCAAACCCGCCTTATTAAGGATTTCAGTAACCTTGACAAAACTGGAACCAGTCGGTATGTCAACGATCACCATTGCATCTTTGTTGCCATAGGGATTAATGGGAGTATATGAATAATGAATGAGTACCGCCAAAGCACTGATAAGGACGAAGGCACCACACGCAAGAAGTATATGTAGCTCTGTTTTCTTTGATTTTTTCATTTTTCCCACATTTTAGAACGGACTTTGTGTTTACTATTTGCTCTTAAAAGCAAGATACTGTTGATAAACGAAGATGTCAAATGGAATTTATTTTAATTATAGTGAGTGATATTTTCTCCCCCTCTTTGCACCCTGAAGGGCACAAGCAAAAGGGGGAGAAAATATAGATCTTCTACAGAATATTTTTATGCACGTAAACAGTCAGGTCACCCAGTCTGTTTGTATAGCTGCCATACTCGTTATCGTACCAGCCGAAAATCTTGGCATGGACAACAGGCACTTTCATTGTCTTTTCCGAAAAAGTCGTCAGCAAGTTTTCAGGCAAGTTGGGAATATGTGAGAGGTCCACATTAATAAATGCTGTTCGAACATGATTAAATTGACCTTCAATGATCACAGCAGCGTCTACTCCAATTAAATCGGTAGAAACATTTTGCTCCATCGTGAATTTAACTAAATGTTCCGGATTACTTTCCGATGCTTTGCGGTAAATCTCATTAACCATTTTAGTGTCGAGTGCTGCAGCGTTACCTGATTTATTATGACGCGCTTGAAAAGTTGCGTTCAAAACAATCAAAGAAAGGGTATTAGTGGGAACTCTGATGGAATCGGCCATAAAGCCGATATTTTTTACTTCCGGTATCACCTGTCCCAGGGCTTCTGCTGCGTTCGTTGAGGTCAGGATGATGTTATTGAGAATGCTGCGGTTCTTTCTCAAATCCTTCTCGCCGGCTTTGGGAATGCTATCTAGAACACTCTGGGTATTAGTAACGGCATGGATGGTGGACATTGAGGCCGTAAGAATAGTATTGGTTTCCTCATTTGCCAGCAACGGCTTAACCATGTGAGCAAGACCCGTTGTCGTGCAGGAAGCGGCGGAAATGAGCTGGTGCTTCTTCTGGTCGTAGGCGGTATGATTTATTCCGTAAATTAAGGTCACGGTATCATCAGGCACAGCAAGGCCTTTGTTCTTTATCTTGAATGGAGCGGAGTTGATTACAGCTCTGGCTCCACCCTGAAAGTGGCCACGGAGCGATCCATTCTTTTCCCCTGCGGCTATGGTTGGATCTTTGAACTTTCCAGTGCAATCAACAACGACACCGGCGCCGTATTTTCGCCAGGGAATGTCTGCAGGATTTCTTGCTTCACGCAGAATTGTAACCGGCACACCATCAATCAACATCTTACCGTTCTTTTCATCTGTGATCTGAATAGCACGCTGGGCTTTTATGCCGTGGAGGAATCGGTGAAGAAGGCCGTATGTCGCATCCTTCTCTATTGCCTGCGCGATGGACTCCATACTGGTTCCCGCTTCTCTTCCCAGATTGACAACAATTTCTTTAAAGTATTTTCTTGAAACATGATGCCACAGGGACAATTTGCCAATCCTGCCTAAACTATTGATTCCCAGAATTGCCGGTCGATTTTCAAATACTTGAGTCTTTGCCATGATGAACTGCCTCCTTTAATTCCGCCTCAGCAAGAAAAGAACTGAAAAATGGAATTGCGTTGAATTTAAATAAACGGCGCTATTGCCGAATAATATTAGACTGAAGTTGGATTGTGAAGGTGAAATGATACTGATTGAAATACTCATACAGCCTATCCCTTGAGAAAATCGAAATCTTCATACAGGAAAGGTTTGCTAAAGTCAATACTCAAAAGGGAATAAAATAATTAACAACAACCACCTTTACTATTAGCAGTTTTGCTGCCGGTATCAGGGCCGCAACAACATTCTCCTTCGCGCCCTAGCATGGAATTTATAACTGCGGCAGCGCAGCCTACACCGGATTGGACGGAAATAGCATTAGCCGGGCAATTTCGGCTGCAGGCTCCGCATTCCATGCAGGCATCACGATTCTGAATTACTACGTGGGAACTATTCATTTTAAATACTGCATGAGGGCAAACATCCAAACACATTCCGCAGCCGGTACATTTATAAACGTCTAGTTGCAACGTAACAACATCTTTGAGGTAAATCAAATTTTTCATTTCTTTAGCTCCTATAAAATCAAAATTGCGCCTATCCATGTAATAATACCGATAGTGATGGCCGCAATCTGCAGAGGCAGCGCCCAGCGCATTTCCTTTTTCACTCCGGACAGGGAAGTGTAGGTGGATGCACCGGTAAAATTCATCGCTAAAAATGCCGATATTGCCGGAATTATCAGAAGCCAGGAGAGGGTTTCAATCCTTCCCGGCCATGCTTGCAGGTTGATGTTCCGCAGATAAAGAAAAGTCAGGGAAGTGACCATACCGATGAATAAACCCTTAATCGAAAACGCCCGTCCCGGCAGATATGGCAATAGCAATGTACTTAACACAGCACCTGAAACAATGGCGCAAAGCAATGCCATAACAGCAAAAAAACCATAGCTGCCAGCATTATTCCAGAATCCAGCTGGGCCAATAATGCCACTGATGATCAACAAAGCAGGGGCGATAATCAGAAACGCTTTTAGCGCTTCCATAAGTTCAATGGGAATCAGCACGGCTCTTTCTTTTAAAGGGAAAGTAATTATCCTCATTTGCGCGGTCGCCTTGGAACCGGCATCAAGATAAGCCGACAAATCTTCCGCTCGTACCGGGCCATATTTAACTTTAAATCCGGAGATTTTAGCTACAATGTGCGCGGCGACTCCCGGCGCGCCCAGTTGGGGCAGGATTAATTTCCTGTGCTTTACGATATTGGCAAGGCCACTTGATTTTATTCTTCCGATGAGCTCCTCCGTACCAAAAGTACCTTTTCCTGCCGCACACCACACATTGATACCGTCTGTATCCAGAACCAGGACCCAGATATCGCGCCCGGGTAGAGTTTCGCGCAAACTATCAAAGCTCATCTTGTAATTTGCGGTAACCAAAACAGGTGAGTTATCGTGCGGATTGCCCAGAGCGTAGAGTCCGGGGGATAAGCTGTAATCCATTCTAAAAACACCGAAGCGTGCTTTGATTGTTCCCCAGTGATCACGCCGGCTCAAAGCCGATGATACTTGCGGCACAAGACCTACTGACGTGCCCACTGATCCGCTAATAAAAGATTGATTAAGCGGAGGAACTTCATTTCGGGCAGATTTAACGGTACTGCCGCATCCGCAGTTAGATTCGTCTTTTATGATCGGGAATTCAAATTTATTTTTGGAATCAGAACCATTTTCATTTATTTTCATTAACATAGTTTTATTATGTAAGCATTTCTCCATTTGTCAATAAAAAATAGGTTTCTTTATTGCTTTCCTCGAAAATTTGTTCCGAAACATGTCTCGAAATTTATACCCTACGGAACCTTTCATTGGCGACAAGGCCTTTTTCATCGGCAGACATTTCCGGCTGGAGTCTTTTTACAAAATACATCGTCACAGCACCTTTGTTCTTGGCGAAGATCTCACCACGAGGTTCGGTTTCAAAATAATCCTTCACGCTCTCATATGTTGAATTAGAGATATTCACGCGACCTTTTTCACCTGAAGACTCCATGCGACTGGCAAGGTTCACCGCGTCACCCCAGACATCATAAACAAACTTTTTCTCACCGACAACACCAGCCATAAGTGGCCCTGTATTTACTCCTATCCTCAGTTCAAAAATTGGTTTCCCCATTTTAATTTTTTCATCATTAACACGTTTCATCTGATCCTGTATTTCGATTGCCGCCAACACACATTTCCTCGCATGAGTATCGCTTTCCATAGGCACACCGCCAACAAACATATATGAATCGCCAATGGTTTTTAATTTTTCCAGCGAATACTTGTCCATTACATGGTCGAAAATGGAAAACAATTTATCAAGTTCAGCAACAAGCTCTTCCGGTGTCAATGTTTCGCTAATTTTGGTGAAGCCGACAAAATCGGTAAATACAATTGTAGCACTGTTATAATACACGGGTTTGACAAAACCGTTTTCTTTTAATTCTTTAGCGACCGAAGTCGGAAGTATATTTAAAAGCAGTTTGTCGATCTTGATCTTGTCGAGCTTAAGTTCCTCTCTTTGATCAACAATTTTGCGCGAATTTTTCCAGTTGTTAAAACGCACGTGATTCATCAATATGACAAAAATTGATGTCACCAGAAAACATGCAATCAGGTTGTTAAAACTGTATATTTCACGAACCGAATTAATAGACATCCCCCGCATAGAACCTACTATCAAAAATGTTGAAAGCGAACAAAAAAGTATGGACAAAGAAGCACTGCGTTTGAGAGGAATCACAGCGGCCATTGTAGTTACAAATAAATATCCGCCAAAATAAACAGAGTCCCCCTTAGTCAAAGCTGTTATAGTAGCTGTTGCAATCTCCCAATATACAACGCTTACAGTAAGCATCAGTAAACTGCGATGTTCAAATTTTTTTGTCAAATGCAGGATAAATACTATGAAACCGAGGATAGAAAAACCAATTCTTAATGCAATTAGCAAAGGTTCATGGGGATAAAGTTGCATATCTAATGGTATATATGAGATATACGCAACAGTCATAAGGACTGATGCAAGAGGGATGAGCCTGCTGCATTGATAATTTAATTCTCCCTGAAATGTCGGCGGCGCATCACCTCTTTCCTTGAATAGTGCAAATGTGGACAGGATTTTCTTTAAAAAAGTTGCTATTTCTGACACAGTATCTCCCGTAAATAGTAAGTTAAACAATACTAATTAGACTTATCGAAAAATAATTCTTCCACATTCCTATTACTTAACTGAAATTTGAATAAAATCAAGAAATAATTATTGTGAAACTCCAATTCCGAAAGCGCAATAACCTAAGGGTCATCTGCGACGCAGCGGAATTGGTAAGTTAATGAGATCCAATCTTCAGAAACAAAGTGCACTGAAGCTTGCTGGTCGAATTATCCCGCGCAGCGGAGGGTATAGTACCCCGCAGCGAGCTCACGGAATATGTTTCCAAAGCTTGCTTTGGGGTTCATACCCGTGATTTTTCAAAGTTACGAATCATCTTGACATTTTATTAAAAATCATCTATTGGTTGGACCACTGAACCAATTAACAATTTAAAATGATTGTTCAGAATGATGAGGAGCCTCTACATGTCTCTCAATACTGTCTTTGCCCAGCCGATTACACGTTCGCGGCTCCACGAGGAAATCGTGGCCATCATCCAGAAGCAGATTCTAAACGGTACTCTTTTACCTGGCACCAAGCTACCCCCTGAACGCGAAATGGCCGAGACCTTCAATGTCAATCGCACAACCTTGCGCGAGGCACTACGCAGGCTCGAAAATCTGGAACTGCTCGAAATCCGTCACGGCGATGGAGTCTATGCCAAAAACTTCCTGGAGAGCGGCAATCTCGATCTCATCAAGGCTGCCGTCAGTTTCGACGCAAACAACGATACCCTCTTCAATGTACTGGAGGCGCGCCTTACAATCATTCCGGAAATAGCCGCTATGGCGGCTCAAAGGCGCACGGCGGCAGAACTGGCTGGAATAAAGCTGGTGATCGACCGGGAAGATATGAGCATCTCGGAGAAGGATTTAATCATCCATCACTTGATTGTCCGTGCAACCCATAATCTGGTCTATACGATCATGCTCAACTTCTTCAATCAGCTCCACCGTGACGTAGGCCAGCTCTATTTCAATGACGAACGCAATATCGAGCGGTCTCGCAAATTCCACAGTGATATTTACGAGGCCATCAAAAACCGGAAACCTGAGGCCGCCCGCCGCATTATGCAGGATGTGCTTCTGTATGCGGAGCAAGCCGTAAAGGCCAATCTGAACCGCAAGCAAAAAAAAGGAGAATGAACCATGCAAAGATTTATCGAAAATTACACAAACGAGCATTTTGACGTCATCGTCGTCGGCGGTGGCATTACCGGGGCCTCGGTTGCTTATGAGGCAGCCACAAGGGGATTAAAAGTAGCTCTGCTGGAGAAGAAGGACTTCTCGTGGGCTACCTCGGCTGCAACCTCCAAGATGATCCATGGTGGCATGCGCTACCTGGCCAATGGCGAGATCGGCCTGGTGCGTGAGTCGCTGCGAGAGAGAAGAGTGCTTGAAAATATTGCGCCCAACTTCGTATATCCCATGCCCGCGCTGATGACGCACAACAGTACACAGTTCAAGAACAACAAATGGGTCGTGAAGATCGGCATGCTGATGTACGATGCCTTATCCTATGACAAAAATTTTACCTGGGATAAAAGCAAGAAGATCCCCATGCACAAAACCATTTCCAGGCAGGAGGTGCTTAAGAGAGAACCGAACGTGCGGGCCGCAGGGCTTACCGGTGCGTCTATCTTTTATGACTGCAACAGCATCTTCCCCGAGCGCCTGACGCTGGCCTTTATCAAATCCGCGGTTGCTTATGGCGCCAAGGTTTCCAACTATACCCAAATCGATGGATTTCTTTTCAATGACCGACATGAAGTAACCGGCGTGCAGGCAAAAGATCTGTTAAGCGGCGCCACGCACAAAATAAGCGGCGCCATCACCATCAACTGCGGCGGTCCATGGGCGGATCTCATGTTGGGACTGGCCAAATCAGATACCAATAGCTGCGTTCTGCGCCGTTCCGAAGGCATTCATGTTATTACCGGCAGAAAAATGATTTCCGGTAAGTACGTGGTGGGGTCTATGACTCCATCGGGTCGTCACTTCTTTCTAGTCCCCTGGCGGGAGCATACACTGATCGGCACCACCGACAAACCTTTCACCGGTAACCCCGATGATTACCATGTGACCCGCCAGAGCATTGACGAATTGATTGCCGAGGTCAATGCTTCGTTTGGCGACGGAACGCTAAGTTTCGCCGATGTCCTGCATACATTTGGCGGTCTGCGGCCGCTGGTGGAGGATCAGACTGAAGAGACGTATGTAACTTCGCGTCGCTATGAGATCTATGATAACGCTGAAGAAGGACTAAACGGCCTGATTACGGTTGAGGGCGGCAAATACACCACCAGTCGCAGGCTGGCTGAAAACTGCCTCAAGACTGTGGCCGTCAAGCTTAACCGTCCGCTGGGGAAGAGCATTACCGACAAACAACATTTGTCCGGATGCGCTATACCAGATATGAACACTTTTATGCTGAGCATCCAAAGAGATAATAAGGATTTTGCCGGACAGACGCTGGACTATCTTGGTAAAAATTACGGCACTGAGCATGAGGCGATCCTCAAACTAGCACGCCAAGACGCGGCCCTGGCAAAAGTTGTTAACGCCGATGGCGAGATTCTGGCGCAGGTCACGTATGCCGTCCGCCATGAGATGGCGCGTACCCTGATCGATGTCGTCATGCGCCGCACCGGCATCGGCACGTTGGGTAATCCCGGCGATGAAGTGCTACAAAAAGTCGCTGCCACTGCCGCAAAAGAATTGAACTGGGATGCCGGCAAAGTGAAGCAGGAAATTGAGGCTGTGAATAATCTGCTGAAATTGCCGGTATAGAGGAAGGAAGGGGTAAGGCTGATAACTTAAATAACCTAAAGGTCACACGGCGCGCCCTACATTATCCACCAGCGGCGGATAATGTAGGGCAAAATGATATGAACTAAAAAGGAGGATATGATGAGTAAATTAAAAATATTTCGGCCGGACTGGACAGAAGAAGCACCGGCGGCGGGGACTTTTCGCTCCATCGCCAAATACGGTGACCCTAATCATTTCAAGCATCCCAGCGATGCCTGGGTCACGATGATGAAAGATGATTTCCACATGAGCAACGACGATTTCTCAAAAAAGCAGAATGAGGGTAATACCCCTGTAGTCCTGAACCGCCCTGGCGCGCTTAAACCCGAACAGATCGAGCAGCTCAAGGCCGTTGTGGGATCGGAGAATGTGGCACTCGACGATTACAGCCGCGTTAAATTCGCCCACGGCAAGACCTCTGAAGAAATGCTGGAACTGCGTCAAGGTGTCGTCCGCGAGGTGGCCGATGTGGTAGTGCATCCGCGCGATAAGCACGATGTGCAGAAGATCGTGCAATACTGCGATGCCGAACTTATCCCCATCACGGTCTTCAGTGGTGGTTCGTCGGTGAACTTCGGCTGCCGACCGACAAGGGGCGGCATAACTCTGGTGATGAGCACCCACATGAACAAACTCCTCGAAGTAAATGAGCTCAACCAGACGGCACGCGTTCAGCCGGGCATGTTCGGGCCGGCGTATGAGAAAGCCCTGAATCAATCTCCGGAACTCTTTAATACTCAA